>Ga0075163_10002711_pt1 | contig 23785 bp, 18 predicted proteins | sample JI1023141ADNA_FD_71478 | JGI IMG/M metagenome (GOLD analysis project Ga0075163, IMG submission 71478) | Wastewater effluent complex algal communities from Wisconsin, to seasonally profile nutrient transformation and Carbon sequestration -... | ecosystem: Engineered > WWTP > Effluent > Algae... | reverse complement strand
CAGCGTGTAGCGGGCCGAGACGTGCGAGCGGGCGCCGATGAAGAGGTCGTTGAAGCCGAGCAGCCGCTGGCCGTCGCCCAGCCGGGCCTCGGCCAGGGTGACCTCGCGCAGCTGGGCCCGGCCGTTCACCACCCGCGCCACCGCCGCCGGCGCCTGGTCGACGGTGAACGGCAAGAGCGCGCCGTCGTGGCGCGCGGGGTCGGGGTTGATCGCGACCACCGGCTGGACCCCGACGTACTTGGCGACGTTGGCGACCAGGCCGTCCTGACCGACGGTGACGATCAGATCGTGGGGCGCGAACAGGTAGGTCGGGACCAGCGCGCGGTCGAGGTGTTGCTGCTTGAGGCCGAGCCGGTCGAGCCCGCGATCGACCTCCGCGGTCGCCCGCCGGTAGACGTCGTCCTCGCGCTGGTAGTCGTCGAAGTCGCCGCCGGTCCGTTCGATCGCGAACCGGGCCTGGCCGCGGCTGCCCCAGCGCTCGAGCAGGTGGGCGAGGCGGGTCTTGCGGGTGACGACGACCAGCTTCTCGTACATGGCTACTTGCCGATCAGCGACCGCAGCAGGTCGGGGCTGATGTTGAGCTCGCCGATCTTGGTCGCGTTCTCGGCCAGCTCGCGGAAGGCAAGCGCGATCATCGTCCGCGGATCGCCGCCCCCGGCCGACAGCGCGACCAGGGTCTTCCAGTCGGCGGCCTTGAGCGGGCCGAGCGTGGCCTCGATCGCGTAGGCCTTGCCGTCGGCGTCCTGCTTGTCGTTGCCGACCTTGCGCGCGATCAGCGCCGTCCGCTGCTCCTCGAGCGCGATGTCGGCGGCCAGGGTCCGCTCGCGCAGCTCGCGCTGCTTGGCCTGCACCGCCAGCTCGGTCTCGAGCTCGCTCTCCTTGATGATCCGCTCCTGCTCGACCGCGGCGTTGCGGCGGGCGTAGATCGACTCGTCGGCCTCGCGCTGGAGCTGCTCGCGGGTCGCGGCCTCGAGCGCGCGGGCCAGGTCGGGCGACGGCCGGACGCCGAGGATCGACAACGCCAGCGGCTCGACCCCGAGCATGGCCACCACCGGCGCGGCCCGCAGCCCGGCGATGACCCGGGCGACCAGCTCCTCCGACGCCGCCAGCGCCTCGCGCAGGGTCAACCGGCCGATCACCCCGCGGCCGAGGACCTGGGCGGCCTGCACCAGCCGCTCCTCGAGCTTGCCGGGGTCGTCGGACCGCCAGCGGCCGCCGGCGTCGACGCTGTAGTCGAGCAACCCGGCCAGCTTCTTGGGCTCGCCCACCCGGTAGGTGAGCTGGCCCTGGATGGTCACCTCCTGGAAGTCGGCGGTGATCTCGTTCCACACGAACGGGACATCGGCGCTGCCGGCCGGGACCAGGACCACGGTCGAGGTCGGCCGGTAGTGGAGGAACGACAGGCCGGCGCCCTCGCGCTTGAGCCGCCCGCCCTTGTAGTGGAGCACGTAGGTGGTGGGCGCAGCCTTGAGGTATGCGAGACCGAACATGGGCACATGATAGTGTATGAATGACACAAACGCAAGTGTCGCCATGACACCAACCGTTGACGGCCCGGCGGCGATGGCCATCTTGGCGGCATGTCGTCGACCACCGAGCGCACCTGCGTCGCCTGCGGCAAGGTCAACCGCGTCCCGCCGGCCTACCTGGCCCGGGCCGGCACCTGCGGCGCGTGCAAGGGGCCGCTGCCGCCCCAGTCCACGCCGATCGACGTCGATGACGCGACGTTCGACCGCATCATCGCCGCGTCGCCGGTGCCGGTGCTGGTCGACTTCTGGGCCACCTGGTGCGGGCCGTGCCGGCAGGCCGCGCCCGAGGTCGCCCGGGCCGCCGAGGCCGCCGCCGGCCGCGCCGTGGTGCTCAAGGTCGACACCGATCGCCACCCCGGGCTGTCGGCGCGCTTCGGCGTCCGCAGCATCCCCACCTTCGGCGTCTTCCGCGGCGGCAAGCCGGTGTCGCTGCAGGCCGGCGTGCTGCCGGCCAAGGGCCTGCTGGCGATGATCGACCGTGTCTGAGGACCCGAACGGAGTGAGGATCCGAAGGAACAAGGCGCGCCACCGTGGCCGCGTGAGGGCCCGCCGACCGCGCCCCCCGATTCATTCACAGTCTCTGACGCGCGGCGGCGTCGGCCGCGCGTTACAGTCGACCCGAAAGGATCGACGCCGATGGCCAAGCGACTCAATCAGGTGCTCGCGACCGAGAAGGGCACCAAGACCCGCATCTACGCCGAGTTCACCGAGCTGCACAAGGCGACCCAGAAGCAGGAGCTGTTCGAGGGTCACCTCAAGACCTACAAGCCGCTGGTCGAGGACGATCCCAACGCCCGCATCCCGCCCCAGGCCAAGAAGGTCCAGCTCATCGCCCGCGAGGCGCTGGCCACCGCCGCCAAGCAGCTCACCGAGCTGTTCGACGTCACCGCGACCAAGGACTGGGCCAACCTCCAGGCCAAGTCCGACGTCGTGGTCGACGGCCAGGTGTTGCTCAAGGACGTCCCGGCGACCTACCTCCTGTTCCTCGACAAGCAGCTGTCCGACCTGATGAAGTTCGTCAGCTCGATCTGCGAGCTCGACCCCGGCGTCGACTGGCGGGCCGATCCGGCGACCGGTCAGTACCGCGGCGATCCGGTGCACACCCAGCGCACCGAGAAGAAGCAGCGGGCGATCGTGCTCTACGACGCCACCGAGCACCACCCGGCCCAGACCCAGCTCATCACCGAGGATCAGGTGGTCGGCTACTGGGAGAGCACGCGGTTCTCGGGCGCGATCGGCAAGGACGACAAGCAGCGCATCCTCGACCGGGTCCGCAAGCTGGCCGACGCGGTCAAGGAGGCGCTCGAGAAGGCCAACATGGTCGAGGTCACCGAGCAGCGCCCGGGGGCCACCGTGTTCGCCTACCTGTTCGGCGGCTAGCCGCCACCACCCCTCGCGCCCCGGCCGCCGCCGGAGAAAGGCGAGCACCACCAGTTTGGGTCAAAAGCTGAGACTCAAAGAAGGTCCCTTCCAGGTTCGAGTCCTGGCCCCTTCACTCCACGAAGGGGTGGCGAAATGGTAGACGCGCCCGGGCTCAGCGCCCGGGTGGGACCGATCAAGCTGAAGGTCAAGCTCAGACTGTGACCCGAAGCTCAGCACGCTGCCTCCCTCCCATCTCTGACTGCTCTCACTCATTGCCCGAGATACCGGTCCGATTCCGGTCGGCCCCGCCATGTGGGGACGTGGTGTAACGGAAACGCGCGGGCACGAAGATCTGAAGGAGAGCGACTGCCGTTGGGTTGGAATCCGCAGCACCGGTGGCTGTCGTGGCCATCGGCACCCGGGGGCGCCCGTAGGCTACACGGGCCTCTCCACCTGGAGCGCCGAGGTTCGAAGGGTGCGACTCCCTTCCGCTCCCCTACTTCATCGCGGCCCGCCGCCCGCGTCAGGCCGCGGCGCGGACGGCGGTCGGGGCCGCGATCGGCGCGGTGACGCCGAGGCGGGCGCGGACCTCGGCCAGCGGCACCGTCCACAGGTCGGCCCAGCGGACGGCGAGGAACGGCCGGGCGGCGCGGCCGAGCTGCCAGCCGCGGGCGATGGCGTCCATGCGGGCGTCGCGCTGGTCGAAGCCGTAGAGCAGCGTGTTGGTCAGGCCGATGGCGAGGATCGCCGCCGACAGCCGGCCGGGGAACTGGGCCAGGTAGAACGCCTGCAGGCCGAGCTCGCCGGGCACGTCGGTGTCGAAGCCGGTGACCACGTGCCACAGGTCGTGGGTCTCGAACAGGTGGGCGCGGACCCAGGCCCGGCCGCTATCCGCCGCGCGCTTGGGCAGGTCGGCGGGGTCGAGGCCGCGGGCGTCGAGGAAGCGGGCGGCCTCGCGGCCGAAGCTGCCGTCGGGCAGGGCGCGCAGCCGGGGCAGGTCGATGTCGACCCGCGGTCGGTCGGCGAGCGCGGCCGGGCCGTCGGCCAGCCGCTCGATGTGGGCGACGATCGGGTCGAGGGCCGGCGAGTCGCCGAGGCGATCGGCCATCGCGATCACCTCGTCGAGGCGGTTGGGATCACGGACCAGGCGGAGGGCGGCACGACCGACGCGGAGGACGAGGAGCGGGTTCACCATGATCGACAGAATGCGAGCAATTGCTCGCGTTGTCAGCTCGCGTTCACGCGCCGCGCCCGGTCGGGTCGGCGCGGCGCAAGTCGTCGACATCACGGGCGTCGTCGCCCTGTGCGCGGACGGCGCCGGGGTAGGTCGGCGCCGGCGCTCGCGTTCGGCTTGACCGGCGAGGCGGGGCCCGGCACGGTGGCGGCGATGTCGGCGACCACCACCCGAGGCACCACGCGAGCGAAGGCTCGTGTTTCGACCGGGGTGGCTGGCGCGGCGGCGCCGCGACCGCGGCGGCGCGGCCCGGCGCGCAAGCGACCGCAGCAGGCCCGGTCGCGAGCGATGGTCGACTGCATCCTCGACGCCGCGGCCCGGGTGCTGCGCAAGCACGGCTACGACGACGCCACCACCAACCGGGTGGCCGAGGTCGCCGGCGTCAGCGTCGGCTCGGTCTACCAGTACTTCCCCAACAAGGAGGCGATGGTCCACGCCCTGGTCGAGCGCCACGACGCGGCGATGTGGGCGGTGTTCACCGACCACGCGACCGCCGCGATCGGCCGGCCGTTCGCCGACGCCATCCCGGCGGTGATCGACGCGCTGTTCGCCGCCCACCACGTCGATCCGGCGCTCCACACCGTGCTGCACCAGCAGCTCCCGCGGGTCGGCGCGCTCACCATCCTCCACTCGACCAACGAGCGGTCGCGGGCGGTGGTCGAGAACCTGCTGCGGGCCCGGCCCGATCAGCACGGCCGCGCCGACGACGTCGCCACCACCGCGCTGGTCGTGGTCGAGGCGGTCGAGGCCCTCATCCACGCCTCGCTCGAGCTGCCGCCGGCCCGGGCCCGGGCGGTCCAGCGCCACGCCGCCGAGCTGGTGCTCCGCTACCTCGGCGCCCCGGCCTGATCTGGGGCAAGGTCGGGGCATGCGCGCGATCCGTCCAGCGAAGCCCGGTGGTACGAGCGCCTTCACCCGCTGACCCGACCTCCGTGGCCATCACTTGGGCAGGTCGTAGATGCGCTGGACCGCGGCGCGAAACGCGATGTAGCCGGGGTTGCCATGTCCGGCTGGCGGACCGACCAGCTCGAGCTCGGTGTACGTGATGTTTCGGTTGAGGGCGCTGCGCAGCCCCGGCAACTCGGCGTTGCGCCCCTTGATCCGCTCCTTGAGCGCGGCGGCGGCGGGGCTCGCGCGGGGCAACGTCGCGAGCTCCGCGCGCATCCGCGTCAGGTCTTGGAGGTCGCCGCGAGCCTCCGCGACGAACGCGTCGAGCCGCTGCAGTCTGACCGCCGGGAAGCCTGGCACGGCGCGTAGTGTGTCGACGGCGAGGGCGAACAGCTCGATCGCGGCGGCGAGGGTCGCGGCGTCCTTCTTCATGCGCGGAGTCCATGGGCGGCGAGGACGTGGTGCTTGACCGTCACGCCGCGATGTTCCCAGGGCGAGCACCCTGCGGCCAGCGACGCGGCGCTCGGAATGGTGTACGGGATGCGCTGGAGCGCGGGCCACGCCGCCGAGCTGGTGCTCCGCTACCTCGGCGCCCCGGCCTGATCTGAGGCAAGGTCGGGGCATGCGCGCGATCCGTCCTGCGAAGCCCGGTGGTGCCGAGATCCTGACCACGACCGAGGTGGACGCGCGGCCGCCCGGACCGGGCGAGGCCCGGGTCCGGATCGCGTTCGCCGGGGTCAACTTCATCGACGTCTACCACCGCACCGGCCTGTACCCGTTGCCGAGCCCGATGCCGATCGGTCAGGAGGGCGCCGGCGTGGTCGAGGAGGTCGGCGCCGGCGTCGAGCTCGCGATCGGCGCCCGGGTCGCGTGGTGCGCGGCGCCCGGTTCGTACGCGACCGAGGTCACCGTCGCCGCCGAGCGGCTGGTGCCGGTGCCCGACGGCGTCGGCCTCGACGTCGCCGCCGCCGCCATGCTCCAGGGCATGACCGCGCACTACCTGGCGATGTCGACCTTCCCGCTGGTCGCCGGCCAGCGCTGCCTGGTCCACGCCGCCGCCGGCGGGGTCGGGCTGCTGCTCGGCCAGCTCGCCCGCACGATCGGCGCGACCGCGATCGGCACGGTGTCGACCGAGGCCAAGGCGGCCGCCGCTCGCGCCGCCGGCTACGCCCACGTCATCCGCTACGATCAGGACGACTTCGTCGCCGAGGTCCGGGCGCTCACCGGCGGCGCCGGCGTCGACGTGGTCTACGACTCGGTCGGCAAGACCACGTTCGAGCGCGGCCTCGACTGCCTGCGGCCACGCGGCATGATGGTGCTGTTCGGCCAGTCGTCGGGCTCGGTGGCGCCGTTCGAGCTCCAGCTACTGAGCCGCAAGGGCTCGCTGTACATCACCCGGCCGTCGCTCGGCGCCTACGTCGCCAGCCGCGCCGAGCTGCTCGCCCGCGCCGCCGCGGTCCTCGGCGCCATCGCCGCCGGCGAGCTCGCGATCACCATCGATCGCGTGCTGCCGCTGGCCGACGCCGCCGACGCCCACCGCCTGCTCGAGAGCCGGGCCACCAGCGGCAAGCTGCTGCTGGCTTGCTGAGGCTCCGAGCGAAGCGAGGAGCCGAAGTAACAAGGAGCGCTGCCGCCGCCTCGTAAGGGCCCGCCGCCGCCGCCGCCGATGCTCTCTGGCAACGCAGTGTGGGCGATCGTCAGCGGTGGTTGGCGACGGTCGGGACCGCGACGCCGCCGGTGGCCTGGAGGGCGAGCGCCTCGGGGTGGGCGCGGTAGTGACCGCGGACCGCGTCGGCCAGCGCGCGCTTGGCGAGGTCGGTGACCGGCGCCGGATCGGCGGCGGGCAGGGCGGCGACGATCGCGTCGACCAGCGCGGCCTGCGGCGGCGGCACCCGGTCGCGCCACGACGCCAGCAGCGCGCGGTCGACGTGCGACGGCAGCGAGCCGAGGATGCCGACGTCGTTCTGATCGTGGATCAAGAGGCCGCTGGTGGTGCCGCGATCGAGCGTGAGCACCTGGAACAGGTAGAGCGTGTGGTACGCGCGCTGCGCGGCGAGGTCGGCGTCGGTCACCGGCCGCGCCGCCGCCACCGCCGCGGCGAGCAGCGCGGCGTAGGTGGTGGTCGCGGCCCGGCCGACCCGCTCGGCCAGCGCGCGGTCGGCCGCCGGGTCGGCGGTGGCGTGGTCCTCGAGGTAGAAGTGGATCGCGCCGCGGTGACGACCGAGCGCCGGGATCCAGAAGTAGCGGTCGCCCTGGGCGCGGGCGTCGTCGAACGCGGCGGGCGCGGCCTGGCGCAGCGCCTCGCCGAACCGCGCGGTCGCGGCGGCGTCGGCCAGCGCCGGGTTGAGGTCGGCCATGATCCGCCAGTAGGCCCGGCCGGTGCGGAGCTCGGTCAGGCTGACGTGGATGTGGACCGACGGCGCGTGCGGCGACCGGGGATGGATGATGGTCGACAGCGCGGTCGCCGACGCCAGCGCCCGGCCCGGCTCGTCGTCGTAGTGGACCTGCGACACGTTGATCGACCCGCGATCGATCGTGGCGGTGTCGCCGGCGCCGAGGCGGACCCCGCCGCCGTGCCGGCCATCGTCGCGTAGCCACGCGACCGGCGCGAACGTGGCGCCGGTCGCGGCCGCCAGGTCGGCGGCGAAGTCGCGCTGCAGCGCCTCGACCAGTTCGAGCGCGCGGGCGGCACCAGGGGAGGCGGCGGGGACGAAGGTCACCCGCGCAGCATAGCCGCGGCGGGCTACTTCATCACGTCGAAGAACAGGTCGTCCTTGCCGCGCAGCTTGACCTTGTGGCCATTGGGCGCGGCGAAGATGTAGGTCGGCTCGTCGAACTCGAACGAGCTCTCCGCGGTCGGCGCGCCCAGCACGGCGGCGAACTCGGCGGCGTACTCGTCGTGCAGCGCCGGGTTGTGCATCGTGTCGATCAGCGTCCCGTACTCCTTCAGCTTGCCGTCCTCGAAGCGGAGCGACAGGTTGAAGTAGCTCTTGGTCGCGGTGCCGAGCAGGACCAGGTCGGCGCTGGCCTTGTCGGCGCCGGCCCACTGGGCGATCGCCGCGGTCTTGTCGTCGAGCTTCATCGCCGCGAGGTTGGCCGCCGCCTCGTCCTTCGACTCGATCTTGATCAGGTCGGGCACCAGCTCGGCGACCTTGGCCGGCGCCTCGCCGATGAGCGGCTTGCTCAGCAGGCCGTCGGCGGCGAACAGGGCCGCGATCGGCGTGTAGCCGTAGTAGCGGACGTAGTACTCGCCCGGCTCGCTGTCGTCGGCCTTGACCTCGACGCGGGTCTGCTTGGCGGCGTTGAACCACAGCTTCAACTTGGTGCCGAGGTCGTCGAGCTCGAGCGGGGCGCCCCAGGCCGCGGTCATGGCGTCGACGCCGGCCTGGTTGGTGCCGAAGTAGATCTCGTTGGCGTGGCCGACGTCGTTGAAGCCGATCTTGTAGCGGGTCTTGCCGATCTTGAGCTCGCCGTCGATCGCGCCCTGGTAGCCCTCGACCTGCTTGGCCTTGGCGGCCTTGAGCGCGGTCGGCACGTCCATGCCCCACGCCAGGGTGCCGAACAGGCTCGGGATGGTCGGGCACGACTCGAGCTTGAACGGCAGGGCCTTGGCCTGGGCGCCGGTGAGCGCGGCCCGCTCGCCCTTGTTGCAGTCGAACAGGCCCTTGGCCGCGCCGATCGCGGGCGGCTGGGCCTTGACCGGCGCGGCCGGCTTGGCCGGCTCGACCGGGGCCGGGTTGGCCGCGACGTCGGGGGCGGCGGGCTTGGCCGGGGCGGCGGGCGCCTCGGGCGCCTTGGCCGGGGCCGGCGTCGACTTCTTCTTGTCGCAACCCGCGAAGGCGAGGGCGGCGGCGCCGACGACGGCGAACGAACGGAGCGTGTGCTTCATGCGCGCTGTATCCCCCGAAGCCGCCCCGGTTGCAATCCGGGCGCGGGGGCGGCGATCAGCGCCAGCGGACGATCCGGCCGGCCGGGTCGATCACGGTCCGATCCTCGATCACCAGGCACTCCATCGGATCGCAGCCCGGGTCGCCGGGCTGGCGCACGCCCTCGCAGCCGCACGCCTGGGTCACCGTGTGGCGCTCGTGGCGCGGTCGGCCCCAGACCACGACGAAGTCGCCGACCGCGGTCGCCGCCCACCACGGGCCGGCCGGCAGGCGGGTGGTCCGCCAGCGCCGGGCCGGCAGGTCGAGCACGTGGACGGCGCGCGCGGCGAGGTGGACCAGCGGGCCGACCCCGTCGTCACCGGGCGGTCGGACGTCGACCGCGGTCGCGGCCGGCGCCGCGCCGGCGAGCGGGACGAGGGTCCAGGTGTCGTCGGCCGCCAGGATCGCCACCTCGAGCGCCACGCCCGGGCGCGGCGCGGTCCGGACCAGCGTCAGCGCGCCGCCGTCGATCCGCGGCGTCCACCGCGCGGTCGCGATCGGCGCCGGCACCGCCATCACCTGCCACGCCGCTGCGCCCGGCCGCAGCCGGTAGAGGCCACCGCCGCTGTCGTGGGCGAACAGGCCGGGGTGGTCGACCGCGCGCAGCACCGCGCCCGGGCCGGCCGATGGCAGCCGTGGCAGCGGCGTCCAGGTCGAGGTCGCGCGCGCCAGCCGGGCGCCGTCGCCGCGGAACTGGCTCCACACCACCGCGTCGCCGCCATCGTCGAGGATGGTGATGGCGATGCCGTCGCCGGGCGCGCCGGCCACCGGCAGCGCGGCCCACGCGCCGGCCACCGGATCGTAGCTGGCGCCGTCACGCAGGACGCCGCCGGCGCCGCGCGCGCCGCTCTCGCCGCCCCACACGATCACGCGGCCGCCGACCACGCCCCACGCCGCGTTCACCCGCGCGCTCGGCGCGCTGGCGGTGGGCAGCGCCGTCCATCGATCGCCCGCGACATCGTAGATCGCCCCGTCGCCGCTCGGGACCCCGGCGGCGTCGGCGCCGCCCCACACCAGCACGCGGTCGCCGATCCAGGTCACGACCGCCCCTTGCCGCGCGGGCGGCGCGCCCGTGCTCGCGATCGGGCGCCAGCGCGCGCCGTCGAACAGCCAGCCGGCGCCGTCGTGCCAGCGCGCGATCCGGGTCGCGTCGACCGCGCGCAGGCCGTCGATGGTCAGCGGCGATCCGGTCGGCGGCGCCGGCGTCCACGCGTTCTTGCATGGATCGAGCGCGCCCTGCCGCGCCGACCACAGCGCGCCGCCGACCCGCACCAGCGCGAACGACTCGTCGAGCCCGGGGGCGCGGGCGCCGCCGGTCGCCAGCGGGCGCACCGCCCCGCGCGCCACCCGCGGACACGGCCGCGCCTCGGCGACGCCCGCGGCCATCGCCACCATCGCGATCACCATCAGGCCCTTCATCGCCCGGTGATCATCGCCGATCGCGCTCGGTCTGTCCCGATCGCCCCGCGTTCGGCCTGCGCGGCGATCAGATCTTTCGGTAGCCGACCGCGGTCCAGTAGGGGACGCCGTCGTGGAACGCGATCCGCTCCAGCCCGGCGCCCTCCATCACGGCTTGCATCTGGGCGCGGGTGAAGCGCTGCTCGAGCCGGGTGCCGAACCGATCGAGGGCGTCGTTGCGCATCACGTAGAAGCTGCGATCGCGGTAGGCCGACAGCGGCACCCGCTCGACGTCGACGCCGGCCCGCTCGAGGACGCGGGCGGCGCGGGCCAGCGGCCAGTAGACCCCGGCGGCCAGCGCCTGGCTGGTGGCGTAGCGGGCGGCCGGCGGCAGCCGCGACACGCCGCGGCGCACGATGTCCGACGCTCGCCACACCTGGCGGAACCACCACGGCCGGTTGTCGAACGCGTAGTAGAGGTAGAGCAGGAACGGCGCCCCCGGCTTGAGCTTGCGGACGCAGTCGCGCAGGCCGCCGGCGGTGTCGGGGACGTGGTGGAGCACGCCGAGCGAGTAGCCGAAGTCCATGCTGCCGTCGGCGAGCGGGATGGCGTCGACGCCGGCGAGGTGGGTCTCGACGTTGGCGCAGCCGGCGAGGTTCTTGCGGGCGACCGCGAGCGCGTCGGCCGCGGGATCGATCGCGTGCAGCCGACCGACCCGGGGCGCGACCTGGCGGGCCCAGCGGCCGCTGCCGCAGCCGAGGTCGAAGCCGACCGCGCCGGCCGGCAGCGCCGCCCACGGGAACACCGCGAAGTAGGCGTCGAACAGCGCCGCTTGCTCGGCGGCCGAGACCTCGCCCTGATCGAAGCGCCGCCACTCGTCGCCGAAGCCGTCGACGGTGTCCTGATCGACGTTGCCGGGGGTGGTCACGATGGCCCCGGTTGTCGCGTCCCCGCGCGCGGCGCGCAAGCCGCGAAGATGTCGCGCACGCCGTCGGCGCCGTCGCCCAGCGTCAGCTCGCACCAGGCGGCCAGCGTCAGCGCGTGCCACACCAGGTACGGGTGCTCGGCCAGCCAGGCGCGGTGACCGCCGTCGGCCAAGGTCGGCGACAGCACGCCGTACCGCTCGAGGCGGCGGCGCTCGAACAGGCGGGCGCAGGCCGGCTCGAGCACGCCGCGCAGCCAGCGCTCGACCGGCACGCCGAAGCCCTGCTTCCTGCGCCGGGCCAGCTCGACGCCGAAGCGGCGGGCGAACAGGTGACGCATCACCTCCTTGCCGCGGCGGCCGAGGGTGAACGCGCGCGGCAGCCCGAGCCCGGCCTCGACGATCCGGTGATCGAGCAGCGGCACCCGGGCCTCGAGGTGGCGGGCCATGGTCGCGCGATCGACCTTGGTCAGCATGTCGTTGGGCAAGACGTTGCCGAGGTCGGCGGTCAGCGTGCGCTGCAGCCGATCGCCGCCGGCGGCGACGAAGCGGGCGGCGACCGCGTCGGCCAGCGCGGCGCCGCCGGGGCGGACCACCAGCGACGCGGTCCGGGCCAGCGACGCGACCTGGGTCAGCGCGACGTAGCCGGCGGTGTCGTCGCCGGCCAACCCGCCGGCCAGCCGACCGACGGTGCGCAACAGCTCGCCGATCCGGGTGGTGCGATCGGTGCGGGCCGGCAGCCGGGCCAGCAGCGCCGCCGCCAGCGCGCGCGCGCCTGGGACCCGGTCGGCCGCGTCCCACAGGCTGACGATGCGGTGCTTCTTGTAGCCGGCGAACACCTCGTCGCCGCCGTCGCCGCCGACCGCGACCTTGTGGCTGCGCGCGACCAGCCGGGCGAGCACGAAGGTCGGCAGGCTCGACGAGTCGCCGAACGGCTCGTCGTAGGCGCACAGCGCGTCGGGCAGGGCGGCGAGGAACGCGGCCTCGTCGAGCACCTCGACGTCGACGGCGACGCCGAGCCGGGCGGCGACCGCGCGGGCGTGGCCGCTCTCGTCGAACCGTGGATCGTCGAAGCCGATGGTGAACGCGCGCACCGGCCGGTCGCTGGCGTCGGCGACCGCGGCCAGCACCAGCGACGAGTCGATGCCGCCCGACAGGAACGCCGCCACCGGCACGTCGCTCTCGAGGTGCTCCTTGCCGGCGCGGGCGATCAGCGGGCCGATCAGATCGGCGGCGTCGTCGATCGTGCGGACCGCGGCCGCCGCCGCGGCCGGGCGCGGCCGGTAGTAGACGGTGGTGGTGGCCGCGCCGGTCGCGAGGTCGAGGTCGAGGCGCGCGCCGGGCGGCAGCCGGGTGACGCCGCGGTGGATCGTGCGCTCCTCGGGCACGTAGCCCCAGGCCAGCATCGCGTGGGCGGCGTCGGCGTCGACGGCGAGGGCGTCGCCGAGGTGGGGCGCGGCGACCCGCAGCGCGGCCAGCTCGGAGCCGAACACCAGCCGGCGGCCGGCGCGGGCGAGGTGCAGCGGCTTGACCCCGAAACGATCGCGGCTGAGCACCAGCCGGCGGCGCCGACGATCGTGGAGCGCCAGCGCCCACATCCCGACCAGCCGGCGCTCGAAGCCATCGGGGTCACGATCGTAGAGCCGCAGCACCACCTCGGTGTCGCTGCGGGTGGTGAAGTGGACCCCGTCGGCCTCGAGCTCGGCGCGCAGCGCCGGCGCGTTGTAGACCTCGCCGTTGTAGACGATGGTGACGTCACCGGCGGTCATCGGCTGCACGCCGCGCGCGACGTCGACGATCGCCAGCCGGGTGTGGGCGAGGCCGACCCCGGCCGCCAGGTGGCTACCGTGGCCGTCGGGGCCGCGGTGCGCCAGCGCGCCGGTCATCGCCGCCAGCAGCCGGCGCGCCTCGCCGTCGGCGAGCTCGAGCTGGGCGAAGCCGGCGATGCCGCACATCGCCCGACTGTAGCATCGCGGCCCCGCTCACCGTCGACGGTGGCGGCCGCGGTGGCGCGGCGCCGCACCGCGCGCGGCCGGCGGCGATGACCTGCGGCGCGCCCGCCCGACCAGCGCGAGCAGCGCGGCGAGCAGCGCCAGCGCGCCCGGGCCCGACGCCGACGCGGTCGCGCAACCGCCGCCGCCGCCGTTGCCGTTGCCATTGCCGCCGTCGACCCCGGCGTCGACGCCGGACGAGGCGTCGCAGGCGTCGCCCAGCCCGTCGCTGTCGGCGTCCTCCTGCCCCGGGTTGGCGATCGCCTGGCAGTTGTCGCACTCGTCGCCAGCGCCGTCGTGATCGAAGTCGCCCTGCACCTCGTTGGGGAACGTCGGGCAGTTGTCACAGGCGTCGCCGCGCAGGTCTTGATCGGCGTCGGACTGCGGCGCGCCGGCCAGGAGCGGACAGGCGTCGCACTCGTCGCCGCGGCCGTCGTGGTCGCTGTCGAGCTGGCCGGGATCGCCGCGCCCGGGGCAGACGTCGCAGGCGTCGCCGACCCCGTCGCCGTCGCCGTCCTGCTGGCCCGGATCCACCGTCGCCGGGCAGACGTCGCACCGGTCGCCGCGGCCGTCGCCGTCGCCGTCGGTCTGGTCGCTGGAGCTCAGCAGCGGGCAGTTGTCGCAGGCGTCGCCGATGCCATCGCCGTCGCCGTCGGCCTGGGTCGGGTTGGTCGCGACCACGCAGTTGTCGGTCGCGTCGGACACGCCGTCGACATCGGCGTCGCCGGCGAACCGGACATGGTCGACCTCGATGCCGGCGCCCAGGCCGTTGGAGCCGCCGGTGATGGTCACCCGCACCACCTGGCCGACGTGGGTCGCCACCGGGATCTCGTAGGTGCGCCACATCCGTGGGCCACATCCGGTCGGCAGGCAGCCGACGCTGCCGACCGCCTGTCCGGTGGCGGCGACGGTGACGCTGACGCCGGACGCGGTCATGTACCCGACGTCGACCACCAGCGCCGCCGCGCCGGCCGGCACCGTCACGTCCTGCCACACCTGGATCGTCGGGGTCAGGTTGATCGCGTGTGCGACCAGCTCGAACGCCCCGTCGCTGGCGTCGCCGCTGTAGTTGCTGATCGCCGGCACCAGCATGCCGACGTCGTAGTCGAACACCGGCGCGGCCAGCGCGACCTGCTGGCCTTGCTCGAGGATCACGACCTGGGTCCGGCTGGGGTTGGCGGTGGTCGTGACCGTCCAGCCGGCGATGCCGTTCTCGAAGCTGGGGTTGACGATCTGGGCCCGCGCCGCGGGCGGTCGCGCGAGCCCGAGCAGCGCTGCGGCGACGACGACGACGAACCGGCGATGACCCATGACGATAGGATGCCGCACCGGTCGGTGCCGTTCACGCCGCGGTGCTACGATCCTCGACTGCCCACGATGAAGGTCGTCGTCACCGCCGAGTACCACTACCTCGCCACCGACGACGGCGTGATGGTCGACGGCAAGTGCGACTACGCCTACTGGGCCCAGCTCCTCGACGTGTTCGACGAGGTCGGCGTGTTCTCGCGGCTGACCGCGGCGGCCCGCCCGGCGGCGGCCCGCGCGGTCGAGGGCCCCGGGGTCACGCTCTTGCCGGCGCCCGACTTCGTCGCCACCCGGGGCCTGATCCGCGCCGCCCCCGGCCTCGCCGCCGCCGCCCAGCGCGCCGCCCGCGCCGGCGACGTGTTCCTGCTCCACGCGCCGGGCGTGATGGCGACCGCGCTCCACCCGGCGCTGCGGCTGGCGCGCAAGCCGTACGCGGTCGAGGTGGTCGGCGATCCCCGCGGCAGCCTCGACGGCGCCGGGCGCGTCCTGACCGCGCTCCGCGGCCTCGCCGGCCGCGAGCTGGCGGTGATGGTCGCCGGCGCGGCGACGACCCGCTACGTCACCCGCCACCACCTCCAGGACCGCTATCCGCCCCGGCCGGGCACGCCGTCGTTCGTGGTGTCGGACGCGTTCGTCCCCGACGCGATCTTCGCCGGGCCGCCGGCCGCGATCACCGACGAGCCGGTGCTCGCCCTCGGCTTCGTCGGCGCGCTCCACCGGCCGTACAAGGCGCTCGACGTGCTGCTCGACGCGCTGGCCCGCACGACCCGGCCCCACACCCTCGACGTCGTCGGTGACGGCGGCTTGCGGCCCCAGCTCGAGGCCCAGGCGGCCCGGCTCGGGCTCGGCGCCCGCGTCCGCTTCCTCGGCCTGTTGCCGTCGGGGGCGCCGGTCTACGACTTCCTCCGCGGCCGCGCCGCGCTGGTGCAGCCGTCGCGGACCGAGGGCCTGCCGCGCTCGGTGCTCGAGGCGATGGCGCTCGGCCTGCCGTGCCTGGCGACCCCGGTCGGCGGGGTGCCCGAGCTGGTCGGCCCCGGCGAGCTGGTCGCGGTCGACGACGCCGCCGGCCTGGCCCGGGCGATCGACGCGCTGGCCGCCGACCCCGCCCGCCGTCGACGATTGGCCCTGGCGAATCGCGAGCTTGCGCGAAACTACGCCGCCGGCGTGTCACGCGCGACCATGCGCCGGTTCCACCAGGCGCTGCGCGACGCGGCCCGCTGAGCACCGTCCTCGTCGCTGCGGCGACGAAAAAAAGATCATCGAATTTCATCAATGGCATTCACGACATCGAAGTTTTCTCGAACTTCGTGTTTGACTTCCTCCGCCACTGCCGTTAAACGAATACTCACCGCTGGCGCTGACTCACCGGACGCGCCGCAAAAAAAAGTAGAACCGAACCGCACCTCGAACGTCTCACCGACCGCCATGACCAATCCCCGCCCATATCACCTCGCCACCGCGCGCACCTCGGTGCTCGTCGGCTCGAGGCTCGCTCACGCCGGGACGTCAGTCCTGGCGATCGCGGGGCGGTGGCAAGGTTTGCAGGCGGCCGGCTCGGCCGCCGAAGTCCGCGGTTTCTGCAGCAAGGATATGTACCCCGGGGTCCTCCCGACGTAGCTCGAGCTTTCTCGACGCTGCGGCGAAAGGGCCACCAGGGGTAAACCCGGTGGCCCTTTCCGCATTTCGGCTCTCGGCCACCGCTGGCGACCACCTCTCACCCGTCACGACGACCGACCGACCGCACCCCCGGGGCGGTAGACCGCTAGAGAGACGGGGCGGCCTGTAGAGCCGCCGTCTTCGGACCCGCCCAGGTGCGACTCCTGGACGCCCCACCCCCTTCGTTTCCACCGTCGACCACCGCTTTCCTCGCCCGCCGGCCGCCCGGTGGGCCGGCCCGACCACCTCCGACCCTCGCTTCGCCAGGCCGCTGGCGGGCCGAAACACGCGCCCGATCGACCACGATCGGGCCAGACGACTGACGCTCTCGCCACCCGTGGCGATCGCCAGATCGTCAGAAGAATGACCTGCACCGGACTCGTCCAATGGCAGGACGGACGGCTCTGACCCGTCAGATCCAGGTTCGAATCCTGGGCCCGGTACTGCTGCGCCCCCGACCCGGCGCGGCCACGCCCGAGGAGCGCTCGCGCTCCGCGGACCTGGTCGACCGACGGTGGCGGCTCTCTGACAACCGAAGAGTCAACGACGTGGGCGCCCCGCCAGGGCGCCCGCAGGTCGCCGGCCCCGCGCCTCGTGCGCGGATCCGGCGACCCACGATCCCACTCTCGCGTAGTTGGTCTGCGCGCTCGGTTGAAGGCCGAGAGGTCCTGGTTCGATCCCAGGGGGTGGGGCCGCTGGTCCATCGTCGCGGCGCGCACCCAAGCGCGCCGCGGCGTGCGGGACCGGTCTCGGCTGGTAGCAAACGGTGGCCTTGCAGCGGTTTCTTAAACCGTCCCGACGCGGGTTCGACTCCCGCCCAGCCGACGATGCGAGCGACGACGCGGAGACGATCTCGATCCGACCGCGCCCGAGCTCGACAGGTGACCCGCGCCCACGGGATCACCGCCGCAGGTGAAGTGTTGTGGCGACACGCTGGCCCGCCGCGCCGGAATCACGGGTTCGATCCCCGTCACCTGCTCTCTCCCTTTTCTGTCGTCGGTGCCGTCCCCGGACGTCGCCGGCGCCTCGTGGCTCTGATGTAACAGCAGCAACCCGGGCCTCCAACCCGGTCGTGCGGGTGCGAATCCCGCGAGCCACTCAACCGCGGGCCGCTGCCGTCGGGTTATCGCCTCGTAAACGATCACCCCCCGACGGCGTCACCTCGTCCGCGCTTTGCCGGTCGCTTCTCGCTGGGCGAGTGGTCGTCCCGTAAACGACCTTCAGGAGTTCGATTCTCCCGACCGGCTCCGTTTCGATGTGCTCCGGGCCGTCTGGTGCTGGTTATCGGGGCTGCGTCCGGGGTGACCCGACGCGGCGTATCCGGCGCCTACCTGCTTCGTCCGGGCACACGACACCGTTTCCTCGCACCGCATGTCGCGGCCCGCGAGCACCCGAAAGGCGCGCCCATTCGCTGGGCCGGAGGTTCGTCATGTTCAAGTTCACCAAGCACTTCGCGACCAAGGCGACCCCGCAGACCGCGCCCATCCCGGGCTCGAACCAGGTCCCCAACTCGGCCGGCGGCTACGCCTGGCCGGTCGACGACTGGATGCGGCTCGATCGCTTCCTCGTCCTCGGCAGCGAGGGCGGCACCTTCTACATCAAGGAGCGTGAGCTCACCATCGACAACGCCGAGGGCGTGACCCGCTGCCTCGCCACCGACGGCCTCCGGGTCGTCGCGCGGGTGGTCGAGATCTCCGAGGCCGGCCGGGCGCCCAAGAACGACCCGGCGATCTTCGTCCTCGCCATGGCGGCCAAGCTCGGCGACGAGGCGACCCGCAAGGCCGCCTACGCCGCGCTGCCCCGGGTGTGCCGGACCGGCACCCACCTGATGCACTTCGCCGAGCTCGCCCAGGGCTTCGGCGGCTGGGGCCGCGGCATGCGCAAGGCGGTGGCGAGCTGGTTCAACGCCAAGGCGGCCGACGCCCTGGCGCTGCAACTGGTGAAGTACCAGGCCCGCGACGGCTGGTCGTCGCGCGACCTGCTGCGGCTGGCCCACCCGCGCGCGGCCTCGCCGTCGCACGATCGGCTGTTCGCCTGGGTGACCAAGGGCGAGCTGCCGGCCGGCGCGGCCGACGACCCGGCGCTGCGGCTGGTGGTGGCGATGGCCGCCGCCAAGGACGCGACCACCTCCGAGCAGGTCGTGGCGCTGGTGCGCGAGCACCGGCTGCCGCGCGAGTGCGTCCCGACCCAGTGGCTGACCTACGCCAACGTGTGGGAGGCGCTGCTGGCCGAGATGCCGATGACCGCGATGATCCGCAACCTCGCCACGATGACCCGCGTCGGGCTGCTCGGCAGCCACGCGAGCGCGACCAAGACCGTGGTCGCGCGTCTGGCCGACAACGGCCGGCTGGTCAAGGCCCGCGTCCACCCGGTCGCGGTCCTGGCGGCGATGTTGACCTACAAGAGCGGTCACGGCGCCCGCGGCAACGCCACCTGGCAGCCGGTCGGCGCGATCGTCGACGCCCTCGACGCCGCGTTCTACGCCAGCTTCCCGGCGGTGGTGCCGAGCGGCAAGCGGATGATGCTGGCCCTCGACGTCTCGGGCTCGATGAGCTCGGGCGACATCGCCGGCGTCCCCGGGCTGACCCCGCGGGTCGGCAGCGCGGCGATGGCGCTGGTGACCGCGGCGACCGAGCGTGACTTCTCGGTGGTCGGCTTCACCGCCGGTCCCGGTGGTTACGGCGGTCAGTGGGGCGGCGGCCCGTCGGGGCTGACGCCGATCGCGCTGTCGCCGCGCCAGCGGATCGACGACGCGGTCCGGGTCATCGACCGGATGCCGATGGGCGGCACCGACTGCGCGCTGCCCATGATCTGGGCCAAGCAGCACAAGGTCGAGGTGGACACCTTCGTGGTGTACACCGACAACGAGACGTGGGCCGGGAGCGTGCACCCGGCCCAGGCGCTCCGTGACTACCGGCAGGCGAGCGGCAACGCCGCCAAGCTGGTGGTCGTGGGGATGACGTCGAACGGGTTCACGATCGCGGACCCGAGCGACGCCGGCATGCTGGACGTGGTGGGCTTCGACACCGCGACCCCGCCGGTCATCAGCGACTTCGCCCGTGCCTAGCAGGTCTCCTGCGAGCCGCGGCGCGATCTCGCGTCAACACGCACGCGCCCGCGGTGTCCCGCCACCGTGGGCGTGTCTGGGTCCGTAGCTCAGTGGCTGAGCGGCGGTTTGTTAAGCCGCGTGACGTGGGTTCGATTCCCACCGGTCCCTCCCCGCGATCGTCGTCGGTCAGGCGCCTCGGGCGCACGCCGGCGCGAGCGCGCCGATCGATGACGATCGATCGACCTGCCCCAGTCTGATAGCGGTCAATCAGCTGGTCTCTCAAGCCAGCAAGGGCGGGTTCGATTCCCCCCTGGGGCACCACGCTTGCCACCGTCCCGAGGATGGGACGCGACGCTACGAACGTCGTCGGCGGAGGTTCGAGTCCTTCCGGTGGTACCGCGCGTCACGCCGGTGACGCAGTCGTCTCTCTTACGCCGCCGTCTGGGACGGGCCTGGTCTCCAAAGCCGGGCAGCAGGGTTCGATCCCCTGGTGGCGTGCCGCGCGAGCGATATCGCAGCGACCTCGGGCGAGGACGCACGGCTCATAACCGTGCCGGGGAGGGTTCGAGTCCCTCCGCTGCTACCACGAGGCGAGCCCGGCGCGCCTCCATGGCAGATGTGGTCGAAATGGCAAGACATCGTAGATCGTCTGTCAACCCCTCGCCCGGTTCGCCGGGCCGACGATGGATGGTTATCGGCTATGAACCCGAAGGTGCCGGTTCGAACCCGGCCATCTGCCCCAGCTTTTCCAGGTGTAGCTCAGTAGTGAGAGCGCGCGGTCGGGGACCGCGAGGCCGTCGGTGCGATTCCGGCCACCTGGACGACTCGTTTCAAGCAGACGTAGCTCAGCGGTAGAGCAGGATACAACGCCGTCCGTCATCTCTCGCCCGCGTCCGCGGGCCGGCGATGGATGGTTACCTTACCCAGGTCCGGGTCGTCGGTTCGAATCCGACCGTCTGCTCCGTTTCTCGCCCCCGCCCTCGTCGTCGAGGGCGCCGCGCGACTGCCCGTAGCTCAGCAGCAGAGCACCCGGCCGATAACCGGGAGATGGAGGTGCGACACCTCCCGGGCGGACCTCATGGCGATCGTAGTGTAATGGCTGCACGGGAGTCCGTGAAACTCCAGGATAGGGTTCGAACCCCGCCGATCGCCCCAGCGCCCTCGTAGACCAACTGGCAGGAGTCATCGGTCTCAGAAGCCGAGCAGTGTGGGTTCGAATCCCCCCGAGGGCACCGCGCGTCGTCCGTCCGACGCCCCCGTAGACCAACTGGCAGAGTCGCCGGCTTCAAGCACCGGGCGTTGCGAGTTCGAATCTCGCCGGGGGCACCGCGCGTCGTCTCGCCGCCGTAGACCAATGGCAGAGTCAGTGGTTCGAGAAGCCATCCAGTGGAGGTTCGACCCCTCCCGGCGGCACCAGCCTTGCCCGCACTCCAGCACGCCGGACGGTTCGTCCGGCGCCGCGGGCCGAAGGCGCTCCTGTTCCGGGGGAGCGCCCGACAACCTTCGACCGGGGAAAGGAACACCGTACCGTCATGACCTGTGCGACGTCGCGAACCCTGCTCCTGTCGCAGGGCTACGAGCCCATCAAGGTGATCTCGTGGCAGCGGGCGATCACCCTCCTCACCCTCGGCAAGGTCGAGGTCGTCGAGGAGTACGACACCGACATCCGCGCGGTGTCGCTCATCATCAAGATCCCGGCCGTGGTCCGCCTGCTGCGTGGCTTTCGCCGTCACGCCAAGCCGGTGAAGTTCTCGCGGGTGAACATCTACGCCCGCGACGGCTACAAGTGTCAGTACTGCGGCGTCCGCTGCTCGGTGGCGGAGTTGACGTACGACCACGTGGTGCCGCGCGCCCGCGGCGGCAAGACCACGTGGGAGAACATCGTCACCTGCTGCTACCCGTGCAACGGGGCCAAGGGCAGCCGGACCCCGACCGAGGCCGGCCTGCGGCTGCGGGTCGCGCCGGCGCGGCCGACCTGGGTGCCGTCGGTCACGATCAGGGTCAGCACCCGCTCGGTGCCCGACGCCTGGCGTGACTACCTGTACTGGACGGGCGAGATCGAGCACGACGACCTCGAGGGCTGATGGCCGCGGGGGCCGTGCTCACTGACGGCGCGACCGACCTGCTGGACGGGCGCGCCCTGAGCGGGCGGCGGCGGGGCGACGCGGCCCGGGATCCACGGATGATGCACCGTGGATCCCGGCCGCCCGGGCGGGGTGGGGTGGAACGAGATGGGCATCACCTGGAGGAGCAAGCCGATGTGGCGACGGCGCCGGTCCCGAAAACCGCGTGAGCACCCGCGAGGGTGTCTTGGGGGTTCGACTCCCTCTTCCTCCGCGACGTGACACGAGACGACGACACGACGTGACGATGTGACCGAGCGCGGGCGACCGCGCTCGCTGGAGAGGGTCCGGATGGACGAGGAGCGCGGCTGCTAAGCGCGTAGCACGGCTCGACCGTGTCGAGGGTTCGATTCCCTCTCTCTCCGCGATGTGTGTTTCGGGGTGTAGCTCAGTAGTAGAGCGCGCGGTTCGGGACCGTGAGGCCGCAGGTGCGAATCCTGTCACCCCGACGACTGATGCAGAGCCGTGGTTCAACAGCAGAATGCCGGTCCGACATGCCGGCGACGAGGGTGCGACTCCCTCCGGCTCTACGAACGCTTCTCGACCCAGGGGCTGTAGCTCAGCAGCAGAGTGCCGGCTCGGCAGACCGGCGACGAGGGTGCGACTCCCTCCAGCTCCACGATCTCTCGCCACCCACACGTCGTTGACTCCTTCATGGCCCTGGATACGTCTGGCGACGTTGGCTCACTGTCTATGAGCATCAGGCGAGTTCGATTCTCGTCAGGGCCGCAACGCGTGCGCTCCGTCCGACCTCGCGATCGCTTCGGCGATCCGGGTCGGCCGGGGCCCGCGCCTGGGCTGCGTCATCCAACGGCAGGAGCCTCCGCTCGCACCGGAGCAATGCGGGTTCGAATCCCGTCCAGTCCACCCTCGCGCTCGTGGTCGAACAGTCAGGCACACGGCTGCAACCCGTGACCATCCCGGTGCAAGTCCGGGCGAGCGCTCCAGCTTCTTCTGCGACCGGAACCAGTCCACCTGGGGGTGGAGTCGTCCTCACGCGACGAACGTGGAGAGTTCGATCCTCTCGGTTCCGACCAGCGTCACCGGCCGCGGTGACGGCTACGCCCATCTGGTGATCGTGGCTTCGACATGCTCCCCCGGTACGGGAGAGAGGAGGGTTCGAATCCCTCGGTGGGCTCTGCACTCGGCGGCGCGCGCTGCGCGTCGCCACGCCTCCGCGCACGGACGCGGCCCGGGTCTCCGAATCCTGGGAACGGTGGTTCGACTCCACCCGGTGGCACCGCGCTCGCGAACGCCCACGTCGTCCAGTGGTCAGGACCCCGGCTTTTCACCCCGGGAAGGACGGTTCGATCCCGTCCGTGGGCACCGACCGTTCGTCCGTTCTCCGGCGCCGTTGGGCGCCGGGTCGCGGCGTGCGAAGATTCGTCGATGGACCGCGTCGCGCGCGCGCTCGAGCTGGCCGACCGCCTGTGGGCGGGGGAGGCGCTCGCGCCGTCGTCGCCGACACTCGCGCGCCGGTCGGTGGCGCTCGGCGATCCCCAGGCCCCGGCTGGCAAGCTGTTCGCGCTGCTCGATCATCACCGGCTGCTCGGCGACGACGGCTGGCTGCGGGCCGACGTCCAGCTGGTCAGCATCGGCGACCACTTCGACTTCGGCACCCGGGCCCAGGGCACGATCGCCCAGGCCCAGGTCGACGGCCCCCGCTTCCTCCGCTGGCTGGCCGCCCACCCGCCGACCCAGGTCGTGATCCTGTTCGGCAACCACGACGCCGGCCGGGTCATGGAGCTGGCGTCCACCGACGACGCCGGCTTCGCCGCCGCGGTCGACCTGGCGACCGAGCTGGCCGCGCTGCGCGACGTCGATCGCGACGCGTACGAGCAGCGGGTGCTGGCGTACGCCGCCCGCCACCCCGAGCTGCCCGGCCCCGGCCTGGTCCACCGCGACTTCTCCGCCTTCACCGTCGCCCAGCGGGCGCTGGTGATCGAGCTCCTGCTGGCCGGCCGGATGCGGCTGGCCGCGACCGCGACCACCGCCGGCACGCCGGTGCTGCTCACCCACGCCGGGGTCACCGCGCGCGAGCTCGCGCTGCTCGACGTCGCCGACGCGCGCGACGCGGCGACGCTGGCGGCCGCGCTCGAGGGCCACCTCCGGGCCGCGGTCGCCGCGGTCGCGCCGGCCTGGCGGGCTGGCCTCACCGCCGCGCTGCCGCTCGCGCCCGTCCACGTCGCCGGCGGCACCGGTGGCGACGGCGATCCCGCGCTGCCCGAGGGCGGCGGCCTGCTCTATCACCGGCCGGCCGATCCCGATCGACCGGGCAGCGATCGATCGTGGGAGCTCGAGCACGCCCGGCCGCGCCGCTACCACCCGCGCACCTTGCCGCGCGGCGTGGTCCAGGTCGTGGGCCACACCGGCAACGCCAAGTGCGTCGTCGAGCTGATCCG
>Ga0075163_10002708_pt1 | contig 23792 bp, 22 predicted proteins | sample JI1023141ADNA_FD_71478 | JGI IMG/M metagenome (GOLD analysis project Ga0075163, IMG submission 71478) | Wastewater effluent complex algal communities from Wisconsin, to seasonally profile nutrient transformation and Carbon sequestration -... | ecosystem: Engineered > WWTP > Effluent > Algae... | reverse complement strand
GCAGTGGGCCGCGCTGCCGTGCGATCACTTTGCGATCCTCGAGGCGCTCTTGCGGTTCGGTCGGCGCGCGGCGCCGGGCGTCGACGCCGCGCTGGCGCAGATGCGCGCCGCGTTCACCGCGACCGGCCAGGGGCGTGGCTGGGGCTGCGTCCCCGACCCGGTCGCGCGGTGGCGCGGCCCCGGCCGCAAGGGCGACGCGTGCCCGCAGGTCACCGCCGAGGCGCTGCGCGTGTTCGCGCTGGTGCCGGCGGCGGCGCGCCCGCGCGGGCTCACCGCGGCCGCGCGGACGCTGCTGGCGATCTGGCGCGATCGCGATCACGCCAAGCCGTACATGTTCGGCCACGGCCCGCGCTTCGTCGCCGGCAAGTGGCCGCCGACTTGGTACGACGCGTCGACGGTGCTGGCCACGCTCGCCGCATATCCGGCGGTGTGGCGCGGCGCCGCGGCGACGGCCGATGATCGCCGCGCGACTGCCGCGCTGGTCGCGGCGCTGGCGTCGACGTTCGGCGCCGACGGCATGGTCACGCCGCGCTCGTGCTTCCAGGGCTTCGCCGACTACTCGTTCGGCCAGAAGCGACGCCCGTCGCCATGGGCGACCGCGCGCGCGTGCGGGCTCCTGCGCGCGTTCGCGGCGGTGCTCGTGCCACCCGCCGATCGCGGCGCGTGAGCTGCCTGACATCCGCGCGGCATGACGCGCCTCGCCATCGCGTGATCGCGCGCGCGCTCGATTGCGGCGACCGCCGGGACGGGGGAACGTCCTCTGCGAAGGGGGGACTTCATGCCCAAGCTGACACTCAGCGTGAATGGACAGCCGCGCACGATCGACTGCGCGAACGCGACGCTCCTGGTCGAGGCGCTCCGCGAGCACCTCGGCCTGACCGGCACCCACGTCGGCTGCGACTCGAGCCAGTGCGGCGCGTGCACCGTCCACGTCGACGGTCGCTCGGTGAAGTCGTGCACGATGCTGGCGGTCGAGGCCGAGGGCGCCGCGATCACCACGATCGAAGGCCTGGCCACCGGCGGCGCGCTGCACCCGATGCAGGCGGCGTTCAAGGAGCACCACGGCCTGCAGTGCGGCTTCTGCACGCCCGGCATGGTCATGAGCGCGTGCGATCTCGCCGCGCGCAACGCCGCCCCCAGCGAGGGCGAGGTCCGGCAATGGCTCGAGGGCAACCTGTGCCGCTGCACCGGCTACCACAACATCGTCAAGGCCGTCCGCGCCGGCGCCGGTGACATGAACGGAGGCAAGTGATGAGCAACGCGCAAGGCATCGGCGCCGCGGTCAAGCGCAAGGAGGACCGCCGCTTCCTCGTCGGCAAGGGCCAGTACACCGACGACGTCACGCTGCCCAACCAGAGCTACGCCGTGTTCGTGCGCTCGCCGTACGGCCACGCCAAGGTCAACGGCGTCGACGCCAAGGCCGCGCTGGCCGCGCCCGGCGTGCTCGCGGTGCTGACCGGCGCCGACGTCGCCGCCGACGGGCTCGGTGGCATCCCGTGCGGCTGGCTGGTCAAGAGCAAGGACGGCTCGCCCATGGTCGAGCCGCCGCACCCGGCGCTGGCCCAGGGCAAGGTCCGCCACGTCGGCGACCCGGTCGCGATGGTGATCGCGTCGACCAAGGCCGCCGCCAAGGCCGCCGCCGCGCTGGTCGAGGTCGACTACGAGCCGCTGCCGGCAGTCGGGCTGCTCGCCAACGCGATCGTCCCCGGCGCGCCGCAGGTGTGGGACGAGGCGCCCGGCAACGTCTGCTTCGACTGGCACATCGGCGATCCGGCCACCACCGACGCCGCGTTCGCCAAGGCGGCGCACGTCGTCGAGCTCGACCTGGTCAACAACCGCGTCGCGCCCAACCCGATGGAGCCGCGCGCCGCCAACGGCAACTTCGACGGCGCCAACGATCAGTACACGCTGTACACGACGTCGCAGAACCCGCACCTGACGCGGCTCCTGCTCGCGGCGTTCACGCTCAAGGTCCCCGAGCACAAGCTGCGCGTCATCGCCCCCGACGTCGGCGGCGGGTTCGGCTCGAAGATCTTCCACTACGCCGAGGAGCTCCTGGTGCTGTGGGCGTCGCGGCGGGTCGGCCGCCCGGTGAAGTGGACGTCGGACCGCATGGAGGCGTTCCAGACCGACGCCCACGGCCGCGACCACATCTCCAACGCCAAGCTCGCGCTCGACGCCAGCGGCAAGTTCCTCGGGCTGCGCGTCCACACCTACGCGGCGATGGGCGCGTACCTGTCGACGTTCGCGCCGGCGGTGCCGACGTATCTCTACGCGACGCTGTTGTCGGGTCCCTACGACTTTCCGGCGATCTACGCCGAGGTGAAGGCGATCTTCACCAACACCGTCGCGGTCGACGCCTACCGCGGCGCCGGCCGCCCCGAGGCGACGTACCTCCTCGAGCGGCTGGTCGAGAAGGCCGCGCGCCAGCTCGGCATGGATCGCGTCGAGCTGCGCCGCAAGAACCTGATCCGCGCCGATCAGTTCCCGTACCAGACCCAGGTCGCGCTGCAGTACGACATCGGCGACTACCAGGCGACGCTCGACCTGGCGCTCAAGGAGGCCAACTACGCCGGCTACGCCGCGCGCGCCGCGGCGTCGCAGGCCAACGGCAAGCTCCGCGGCTTCGGGATGTCGACGTACATCGAGGCCTGCGGCATCGCGCCGTCGGCGCTGGTCGGCGCGCTCGGCGCCCGCGCCGGCCTGTACGAGGCGGCCAACGTGCGCGTCCACCCGACCGGCTCGGTGACGGTGTTCACCGGCACCCACTCGCACGGGCAGGGCCACGAGACCACCTTCGCGCAGCTGATCGCCGATCGCCTCGGCGTCTCGACCGATCAGGTCGAGGTGGTCCACGGCGACACCGATCGCATCCCGTTCGGCATGGGCACCTACGGCTCGCGCTCGGCGTCGGTCGGCGGCTCGGCGATCGTCAAGGCGCTCGACAAGATCGTCGACAAGGGCAAGAAGATCGCGGCCCACCTGCTCGAAGCGTCGGTCGCCGACATCGAGTTCAAGGACGGCCAGTACCGTGTCGTCGGCACCGATCGGGTCAAGGCGTTCGGCGAGGTCGCGTTCGCGGCCTACGTGCCGCACAACTACCCGATCGAGACCGTCGAGCCGGGCCTCGAGGAGTCGGCGTTCTACGACCCCAAGAACTTCACGTTCCCCGGCGGCACCCACCTGGTCGAGGTCGAGATCGATCCCGACACCGGCGTGGTCGAGGTCGCGTCGGTGACGATCGCCGATGACGTCGGCGTGATCATCAACCCGATGATCGTCGACGGCCAGGCCCACGGCGGCCTGGCCCAGGGCATCGGCCAGGCGCTGCTCGAGGAGGCGGTCTACGACGCCGAGGGCCAGCTCACCAACGGCACGTACATGGGCTACTGCATGCCGCGCGCCGCCGACCTGCCGAACTTCAAGGTCGGCAACCACGTCACCGCGTGCACCCACAACCCGCTCGGCATCAAGGGCGTCGGCGAGGTCGGCGCGATCGGCGTGCCGCCCGCGGTGATCAACGCCGTGCTCGACGCGCTCGCCCCGCTGGGCGTCACCGACATCTCGATGCCCGCGACCCCCGAGAAGGTGTGGCGCGCGATCCAGGCCGCCAAGGCCGGGAAGGGAGCCTGACATGAAGGACTTCGAGTTCCACCGCCCCGCCACGGTCAAGGACGCGGTCGCGCTCGTCGCTGGCACCAGCGGCGCCAAGTACCTCGGCGGCGGCCAGAGCCTGCTGCCGGTGATGAAGCTCGACCTCGCCGAGCCGGCGGCGCTGGTGTCGCTGGCGCGCATCCCGGGCCTGGCCGACATCCGCGTCGACGGCGGCACCATCGCGATCGGCGCGCTGTGCACCCACGATCAGGTGGCGCGCTCGCCCGAGGTCGCCAAGGCGATCCCGGCGCTGGCCGAGCTGGCCGGCCACATCGGCGACGCGCAGGTGCGCAACCGCGGCACGCTCGGCGGCTCGGTGGCCCACGCCGATCCCGCCGCCGACTACCCGGCGGCGCTGCTCGGGCTCGGCGCGACGGTCGTCACCGATCGCGGCGCCCACGCCGCCGACGGCTACTTCAAGGGCCTGTTCGAGACCGCGCTGGCCGACGGCGAGCTGGTCACCGCGGTGCGGTTCCCGGTGCCCAGGCGCGCGGCGTACGTGAAGTTCGCGCACCGCGCGTCGAAGTACGCGGTGGTCGGCGTGTTCGTCGCCGAGACGACCGCGGGCGTGCGGGTCGCGATCACCGGCGCGGGCGCGACGGTGTTCCGCTCGACCGCGATGGAGGCCGCGCTGACCGCGTCGATGACGCCGGGCGCGCTCGACGGCATCACCGTGCCGCCCGACGACCTGAACAACGACGCCGAGGCCTCGGCCGAGTACCGCGCGCACCTGTGCGTGGTGATGGCCAAGCGCGCGGTCGCCGCGCTGCGATGAGCGGCGTGCCCGACAGCGTCGACGGGCTGGCGGCGCTGCTCGCCGAGCATCGCTACCTGGCCGACCCCAGCCTGGCCACGGTGCTGTTCCTGGCGCTGCGGCTGGGCAAGCCGGTGTTGCTCGAGGGCGAGGCCGGGGTCGGCAAGACCGAGGTCGCGCGCACGCTGGCCGCGGCGCTGGACCGGCGCCTGATCCGCCTGCAGTGCTACGAGGGCCTCGACGCGGCGAGCGCGGTCTACGAGTGGAACTTCGCGCGGCAGATGCTGGAGATCCGGCTGGCCGAGCGCGAGGCGTCGCCGGCGGCCCGCGAGGCGCTGGCCCGCGAGCTGTACGGCGAGCGGTTCCTGCTGCGCCGGCCGCTGCTCGACGCGCTGGGCCCCGATCCGCGCGGCGCGCCGGTGGTGCTGATCGACGAGCTCGACCGCACCGACGAGCCGTTCGAGGCGTTCCTGCTCGAGTTCCTGGCCGACTTCCAGGTCACGATCCCCGAGCTGGGCACGATCGCCGCCGCGGCGCCGCCGATCGTGATCCTGACGTCGAACCGCACCCGCGAGATCCACGACGCGATCAAGCGGCGCTGCCTGTACCACTGGATCGACTACCCCGACGCGGCGCGCGAGCTGGCGATCCTCACCGCGCGGGCGCCCGAGGTGCCGGCCCGGCTGGCGGCGCAGATCGTGGCGTTCGTGCAGCGGCTGCGCGCCAGCGATCTTTTCAAGCTGCCCGGGGTGGCCGAGACCCTCGACTGGGGCCACGCGCTGCTGGCGCTGGGCCAGGTCGAGCTGTCGCCCGAGACCGTCGAGGCGACGCTCGGCGTGCTGCTGAAGTACCAGGACGATCTGGCCAAGGTCACCGGCGCGACCGCGCGGGCGCTGGTCGAGCACGCCCGGGCGCCGTGACCGACGTCGAGCCGCGCGTGGTGGTGCGCGGCGAGGTGATCGCCGCCAACGTGCTGCACTTCACGCGGCTCCTGCGCCGCGCCGGCGTGCGGGTCGGGCCCGGCGACGCGCTCGACGCCCAGGCGGCGGTCGCGGCGATCGACGTCACCCGCCGCGAGCAGTTCTACTGGGCGCTGCACGCGGTGCTGGTGCGCCGCCACGCCGATCACCCGCTGTTCGACGAGGCGTTCCGGCTGTTCTGGCGCGATCCGATGGGCGCCAACAGCGCGCTGTCGCTGCTGTTGCCGCAGGTGCGCACGCCGGTGGCCAAGAACCTGTCGCGGCGGCTGTCCGAGGCGTGGCGACCGCCGCAGCCGCACGCCCCGCCGCCGACCACCGCGCCGCCGCCGGCCGAGGTCGACGCGTTCCTGGCGTACTCCGACGACGAGGTGCTGCGCAACCGCGACTTCGACGAGATGACCGCCGACGAGCTCGCCGACGCCCGCCGGGTGATCCGCGCGCTCGCCCTCGACGTGCGGCCGCTCGTGACGCGCCGCCGCGAGCCCCACGCCGCCGGCCGCGAGCTCGATCGCGCGCGCACCGTGCGGGCCGCGCTGCGCCACGACGGCGAGCTGATCGCGCTGGCCCGGCGCCGCCGCGTCGAGCGTCCGCCCGCGCTGGTCGCGCTGTGCGACATCTCCGGCTCGATGGGCCGCTACTCCGAGATGCTGCTGCGGTTCCTGCACGCGTACCTCGGCGAGCACCCCGGCCACGCGTTCCTGTTCGCGACGCGGCTGTCCAACGTCACGCGCACGCTGCGCGGCAAGGACGTCGATCGCGCGCTCGCGCAGTGCGGCCGCGAGGTCGCCGACTGGGGCTCGGGCACCCGCCTCGGCGAGAGCCTGCGCCGCTTCAACCTCGCGTGGTCGCGCCGCGTGCTCGGCCAGGGCGCCGTCGTGCTTCTCGTCACCGACGGCCTCGAGCGCGACGACGCCGGCGCGCTGGCCACCGAGGCCGCCCGCTTGCGCCGCTCGTGCCGCCGGCTGATCTGGCTGAACCCGCTCTTGCGCTTCGCCGGCTTCGAGCCGCGCGCCGCCGGCGTGCGCGCGCTCCTGCCCAACGTCGACGAGCACCGCCCGGTCCACGACCTCGCCAGCCTGGCCGCGCTGGCGGCGGCGCTGGGCCGCCCCGCGATCAGCCGCTGAGGCACGCGCGCGCCGCGCGCACCGCGATCAGCACGCAGCCGCGGCGCGAGGCGAAGCGGCGGACGCCGGCGAACGCGGCCAGCTCGCCGAGGCCGTCGGGCACCGGCGCGTCGGGGGCTGCGCACACCAGCGCCTCGAGCGCGTCGAGGCGCGCGTGGGCCGCGGTGGCGTCGAGCCCGGCCAGCGCGACGGTGAGCATCGAGCCGGCGGCGCGGGCCAGCGCGCACCCGCGGCCGGTCCAGGCCGCGGCCGCGACCACGCCGGCGTCGACGCGCAGCTCGATCGTCACGACGTCGCCGCACAGCGGGTTGTCGACGGTCGCGGCGCGATCGGCGCCGGCCAGCGGGCCGTGGTTGCGCGGGTGGCGATCGTGATCGACGATCGTCGCCTGGTACAGCGCCAGCGCGTCGCTCACGCGAAGACCTCGCGCACCCGGGCCAGCCCGGCGAGCAGCGCGTCGACGTCGGCGTCGTCGTTGTAGTACGCGAGCGACGCGCGGACGCTGGCGTCGACGCCCAGCCGCGCGTGCAGCGGCTCGGCGCAATGCAGCCCGCTGCGCACGCAGACGCCCTCCTGATCGACGATCGTCGCGACGTCGTGCGGGTGGACCCCCGCGACCGTGAACGCCACCACCGCGGCCTCGGGCTCGCCGAGCACGCGCACGCCGGGCGTCGCGGCGAGGTCGCGGCGCAGCCGGGCGTGGAGGCGCGCCTCGTGGGCCGCGACCGCGGCGCGATCGCGCGCGGCGGCGTGGTCGAGCGCGGCGGCCAGGCCGATCACGCCGCAGATGTTGGGCGTGCCGGCCTCGAACCGCGCCGGCGCCTCGCGGTAGCGCGCGCGGGTGGCCTCGACCGCCGCCACCATCTCGCCGCCGTGCTGCCACGGCGGCATCGCCGCCAGCAGCTCGGCGCGCCCCCACAGCGCGCCGGTGCCGGTGGGGCCGTAGGCCTTGTGCCCCGAGCACGCGTAGAAGTCGCAGCCCAGCGCGGCGACGTCGATCGCCAGGTGCGGCAGCGCCTGCGCGCCGTCGACCAGCAGCCGCGCGCCGACCGCGTGCGCGCGCGCCGCGATGGCCGCGATCGGCGCGATCGTGCCGACGACGTTCGACAGGTGCGCGACGGCGATCAGCTTGACCCGCGCGTCGAGCAACGCGTCGAGCGCCGCCAGATCGATGCGCCCAGCGTCGTCGATCGGCGCGATCCGCAAGGTCGCGCCGCGCTCGGCGCACACCGCCTGCCACGGCACCAGGTTGGCGTGGTGCTCGAGCGCGCTGACGACGACGGCGTCCCCCGGGCCCAGGTTGGCGCGGCCCCAGGCGTGCGCGACCAGGTTGATCGCCGCGGTGGTGCCGCTGGTCAGGACGACCTCGTCGGGGCGCGCCCCGAGGTGGCGCGCGATCGTCGCGCGCGCGCCCTCGAACGCGGCGTCGGCGGCCTCGGCCAGCGCGTGGACGCCGCGGTGGACGTTGCCCGGCAGGTGGGTCGCGACCCGCGCCACCGCGTCGATCACCGGCTGCGCCATCAGCGTGGTCGCGGCGTTGTCGAGGTACGCCAGGCGCTGGCCGCGCACCCGCAGCGCCAGCGCCGGCACCTCGGCGCGCCAGGCCGCGAGGTCGGAGCGAGCGTCGGCTTCCACGATGTGCGGTAGTCTACCCCGGCATGGCGGACGCGACGCACGACACGGGCGCGGTGCTGGCGCAGGCGGCGGCGTGGAAGGCCGCCGGCAAGGGCGTGGCGATCGCCACCGTGGTCCGCACCTGGGGCAGCTCGCCCCGACCGGCCGGCAGCAAGCTCGCGGTCGACGACACCGGCGCGTTCGTCGGCTCGGTGTCGGGCGGCTGCATCGAGGCCGCGGTGATCACCGCCGCGCTGGAGGTCATCGCCGGCGCGCCGGCGCAGCGGCTCGAGTTCGGGGTCAGCGACGCCGCCGCGTGGGAGGTCGGCCTGGCCTGCGGCGGCAAGGTCCTCGTGTTCGTCGAGGCGGTGACGTGAGAGCCGAGGTCCTGGCCGAGCTGATCGCCGCGCGCGCCGCGCACCGGGTCGTCGCGCTGGCCACCTGGCTCGACGGCACCGACGCGCGGGTGGTGACCGTCGCCGACGCGCCGCCGGCGCTGGCCGCCACCGTCGCCCAGGCGCTGCGCGAGGAGCGCGCGCTGGTGGCCGAGCTCGACGGCGGCGAGGTGCTGATCGAGCCGCACCTGCCGCCGGCGCGCTTGATCCTGGTCGGCGCGGTGCACATCGCCGAGCCGCTCGCGGCGATGGCCGCGCTGGCGGGGTTCGCGGTGACGATCGTCGACCCGCGCCGGGCCTGGGCCACCGCCGCGCGGTTTCCGGGCCAGACCCTCGACGGCCGCTGGCCCGACGACGCGATCGCCGCGCTGGCGCCCGACGTGCGCACCGCGATCGTCACGCTCACCCACGATCCCAAGCTCGACGATCCGGCGCTGATCGCCGCGCTGCGATCGCCGGCGTTCTACGTCGGCTGCCTGGGCTCGCAGAAGACCCACGCGGCCCGGCGCGCGCGGCTGGCCGACGCCGGCTTCGATGACGACGCGCTGGCGCGGTTGCACGGTCCGGTCGGCCTGCGCATCGGCGCGCGCTCGCCCGCGGAGATCGCGGTGTCGATCCTCGGCGAGATCATCGCCAGCCTGCGCGGGGCCGCGTGAGGTTCGGCCCGGTGCCGGTGGCCGACGCGGCCGGCGCGGTGCTGGCCCACACCACCCACGCCGGCGCGCGGGCGCTCAAGAAGGGGCGCGTCCTCGACGGCGCCGACGTCGCCGCGCTGGCCGCCGCCGGCATCGCCGAGGTGATCGTCGCGCGCCTCGACCCCGACGACCTCGCCGAGGACGCGGCCGCGGCGGCGGTGGCGGCGGCGCTGGCCGGCCCGGGCGTGCGCGTCGCGCCCGCGCACACCGGCCGCGCCAACCTGTTCGCGACCGCCGGCGGCGTGGTGCGCGTCGACGCCGCGGCGATCGCGCGCGCCAACCAGATCGACGAGGCGGTGACCGTCGCGACCGTCGCCGACGATGCGCCGACCGCCGCCGGCGCGATGGTGGCGACCGTGAAGCTCATCCCGTTCGCCGCGCCACGCGCGCTGGTCGACGCCGCGGCGGCCGCCGCGCGCGCCGCCGTGACGGTGCGGCCATGGCGGCCCCGCCGCGCCGGCCTGGTGCTGACCAAGGTCGCCGACACCGCCGAGCGCGCGCTCGATCGGGTCGCGGCCGCGCAGCGCGAGCGGCTGGCCCGGGTCGACGCGACGCTGGTGCGCGAGCTCCGGGTGCCGCACACCGCCGCCGCGGTGGCCGACGCGCTGGCCGCGCTGGCCGCCGATGGCGTCGAGCTGATGCTGGCGCTGGGCGCCTCGGCGATCATGGACCGGCGCGACGTGATCCCGAGCGCGGTCGAGCGCGCCGGCGGCGCGGTCGCGCGGCTCGGCATGCCGGTCGATCCTGGCAACCTGCTGATGCTCGGCCGGCTGGGATCCGCCACGGTGATCGGCGTGCCCGGCTGCGCGCGCTCGCTGCGACGCTCGGGCTTCGACTGGGTGCTCGAGCACGTGTGCGCCGACCTGCCGATCGACGGCGCCGCGCTGGCGGGCCTCGGGGTCGGCGGCCTGCTCGAGGAGATCGCCGCACGACCGACGCCGCGCGACGACGACGCCCCGGCGCCGACGCCGCCGGCCATCGCGGCGATCGTGCTGGCCGCCGGCCGCGCGAGCCGGATGGGCGCCAACAAGCTCCTCGCCGAGGTCGACGGCGCGCCGATCATCCGCCACGCCGTCGACGCCGCGCTGGCGTCGCAGGCCCGCCCGGTGATCGTCGTGACCGGCAACCAGGCCGAGGCGGTCGCGGCGGCGGTGGCCGATCGCCCGGTGACGATCGTCCACAACCCCGACTTCGCCGCGGGCATGTCGACGTCGCTGCGCGTCGGCCTCGGCGCGCTCGGCGCGGTCGACGGCGCGCTGGTGTGCCTGGGCGACATGCCGCGGGTCACCGCCGCGCACCTCGACGCGCTGTGCGCCGCGTTCGCGCCGGGGCGCGGCGCCGGCATCGTCGTCCCGACGTTCGAGCGCAAGCGCGGCAACCCGGTGCTGTGGGCGCGGCGCTACTTCGCCGAGATGGCCGGCCTGAGCGGCGACGTCGGCGCCCGGGCGCTGCTCGAGCGCCACGCCGACGACGTGTGCGCGGTGGCGGTCGACGATCCGGGCGTGCTGGTCGATGTCGACACGCCGGCCGCGCTGGCCGCGCTGCGCGCTACCTGACCAGCAGGTAGATCAGCGCCGCGAGCGCGAGCGCGACGAGCACGAAGACCGGCCACATCGAGCGGCCGACCGCCTTGGCCACGCTCGCCGCGACCTGGCCCTGGGTGACCTTCGCGTACTCGATCTTCGGCGCCGCGGCGACGGGCGCCGTCGACGGCGGTGCCGGGACCGGGGTCGGGGCGGATCCCGATCCCGATCCGGATCCCGATCCCGATCCCGATCCCGATCCGGATCCCGATCCCGATCCCGATCCCGATCCGGATCCCGATCCCGATCCCGATCCCGATCCCGATTCGGATCCCGATCCCGGCTCCGACACCGGCTCCGACACCGACACCGGCTCCGGTTCCGACACCGGCTCCGACACCGGCTCCGGCTCCGACGCCGGTTCCGGTTCCGCCGGCGCCTTCGACTCCGCCGCCTTGGCCTGCGCGGCCTCCTTGTACGCTGCCGCGCGGATCTTCACGTTGGTGTGCAGGCCCGCGAGGGCCTCCTTGACGATCGCCCGGGTCGACGCGTCGATCAGCCGCTCGCCGACCGACGCCAGCTTGCCGCCGACCTGGGCGTCGGCCTGGTAGCGCATCTTGGTCCCGTCGCCGTCCGCCTCCAGCTCGACCACCGCGGTGGCCTTGACGAAGCCGGCGCTGCCGCGGCCGTCGACGACCATCGTGTAGCGGCGCGGCTCGTCGATGTCCTTCAGGTCGACCTTGCCGGCGAAGGTCCCCGAGACCGGGCCGATCTTCACCTTGATCTCGCCGACGAACTGCCCGTCGACCCGCTCGAGCTTCTCGCACCCCGGCATGACCGCGGCCAGCACCGCCGGGTCGAACAGCGCGTCCCACACCTCGCGCACCGCGGCCTCGAAGCGGTAGTCGCCGGCGAGCTTCATGGCGCGAGCGTAGCACCGCCGCGCCGGACCGCGCCGGACCGCGCCCGACCGCGCCGGACCGCGCCGGCCGCGCCCGACCTCGCCGACGGTCGGCTTGACGCACAGCGAAATGAATCTATATTCACGCGGTGAATTCTCGTTCATCGCGCCCGACGCCCGTCCGCGCGCGGGTCCGTGAGGCGGTCGCCGTCGCGATCCTCGACGCCGCGGAGGCGGTCGCGCTCGAGCGCGGCCTCGAGGGCGCCAGCGCCGCGGCCATCGCGCGGCGCGCCGGGGTGGCGGTGGGCACGCTGTACAACTACTTCCCCGACCGGGCCGGCATCTTCGCCGCGCTGTTCGCCGCCCGCCGCGCCGCGATGGCGCCGCGCCTGGCCGCCGCCGCCGCCGCCGCCGCCGAGCTGCCGTTCGCGGCCCGGGTGCGCGCGTTCGCCGCCGCGTTGATGACGGTGTTCGACGAGCAGCGTGGCTTCATACGCCTGCTGCTGGCCACCGATCCGGTGGCGGTCAGCGCCAAGACCCGCACCGTCGGCCTGGTGCCGCAGCTCGAGCAGCACTTCGAGGACATCATGCGCGCCGGCGCCGCCAAGAAGTTGTTCCCCGCCGCCGAGGTCGCGCTCCAGGCCCGCATGCTGCTCGGCGCGCTGCGCGGGGTCGCGGTGTGGCGGGTCAGCACCGACGCGCCGATGGCCGGCGACGCCGCGCGGGTGTGCGACGCCTGGCTGCGCGGCGTGGAGCGCCGGTGAGCGTCGCCGCCGCCCACCCGCCTGCGCCGGTCAACAAGTGGCTGGTCACGGTGTCGATCGCGTTCGGCTCGCTGATGGCCACGATCGACTCGTCGATCGTCAACGTCGCGCTGCCCAACATCCGCGGCGAGCTGGGCGCCAGCATCCAGGAGATCACCTGGATCTCGACCGCCTACATGATCGCGATGGTGCTGGTGATGCCGCTGACCGGGTTCCTGGGCGGCTTCTTCGGCCAGAAGCGCGTGTACCTGGCGTCGATGGTGATCTTCGTCGCGGCGTCGGCGCTGTGCGGCACCGCGCGCTCGCTGCCGGCGTTGATCTTCTACCGGGTGCTGCAAGGCCTCGGCGGCGGCGCGCTGCAGCCGACCCAGCAGGCGATCCTGCGGCAGACCTTCCCGCCGGCCGAGCAGGGCATGGCGATGGCGCTGTTCTCGATGGTGATCATGGTCGGCCCGGCGATCGGCCCGGTGCTCGGCGGCTACATCACCGACAACTACGCCTGGCCGTGGATCTTCTTCATCAACCTGCCGGTCGGGATCATCGGGATCATGATGACCGCGCAGAACGTCCACGAGCCCGACGACGTGCGCGCCGCCAACCGCGCGCGGGCCGAGGTCGCCCGCAAGCACCTCGACGTCGCCGGCATCGTCTTCATGGTGATCGGCATCGGCGCGCTGCAGTACCTGTTCGAGGAGGGCCCGCAGGACGACTGGTTCGACTCGGTGCACATCCAGATCGCCGCGTTCACCGCCGCGGTGGCGCTGGCCGCGTTCGTGATCCGCGAGCTGACCGCGACCGCGCCGGTGGTGAACCTGCGGCTGTTCAAGGACGCGACCTTCGCGTCGGCCACGGTGGTCGCGTTCCTGATGTTCGGCATGCTGATGGGCAGCATGTTCCTCCTGCCGGTGTTCGCGCAGGAGAGCCTGCACTACACCGCGACGATGTCGGGGTGGATGCTGATGCCGCGCACGCTGGCGATGATGGCGGCGTCGCCGATCGTCGGCCGGCTGTACAACCGGGTGCAGCCGGCGTTCATCGTCGGCTTCGGCGTGCTGCTGTTCGTGGTCGGCTCGTACCAGCTCAGCCACATCACGCTCGAGACCTCGGCCAGCGCGATGATGTGGCCGCTGATCGTCACCGGCGTCGCCTTCGCGTGCCTGTTCGTGCCGCTCACCACCGCGGCGCTGTCGCACGTGCCGCGCCACCAGATGGCCGACGCCGCCGGCCTCAACTCGTTCGTGCGCCAGGTCGGCGGCTCGATCGGGCTGACCGTGTTCGCGACGCTGTTCACCAACTTCGCGCTCGAGGCCCGCGCCAACCTCGCCACCCACGCGACGGTGCTGCGGCCCGAGGTCACGGCCCGGCTCGCCGAGCTGCGCGCCGAGCTGATCGCCCACGGCGTCGATCCCACCGCGGCGCCGGCGCTGGCCGGCCGCGCGCTCGGTGGCGCGATGATGCGCCAGGCGATGGTGCTGTCGTTCGAGCGCGTGTTCCTGCTGCAGGGCGCGCTGTTCTTGCTGGTGCTGCCGGTCCTGTACTTCCTGCGCGTGCGGCGGGCCGCCGCGCCGGTGCACGTCGAGCTGCCCGCGGAGTGATCCATGTCCACCACCGACCCCGCCTCGCCTCCACCGCCCGCGCGCAAGCGCAAGGGCACGCGCGCGTACCTGGTGCTGGCGCTGCTCGCCGGCAGCGTCGTCGCCGCCTACCTCATCCACGGCTACCTGACCCGCGACGAGGTCTCGACCGACAACGCCCAGGTCGACGCCGACGTCGTGCCGGTCGCCGCGCGGGTCACCGGCGTCGTCCGCGACCTGCTGGTCGACGACAACCAGGCGGTCACCGCCGGGCAGCCGCTGCTCGCGCTCGACCTCGCCGACTTCGACGCCAAGGTCGCGGCCGCGACCGCCGACCTCGAGGCGGCGCGCGCCCAGGCCGCAGCGGCCGACGCCCAGGTCGAGATCGTCAAGTCGACGTCGAGCGGCGGGCTGTCGTCGGCGCGCGCCCAGCTCCAGGGCTCGAGCGTGTCGGTGCGCACCGCCGCCGCGCAGGTGCAGGCCGCCACCGCGACGGTCGCGCGGGCCCGCACCGAGCTGGGCAAGGCCGAGGCCGATCTGGCGCGCGCGGTCCGGCTCCACGATCAGGGCGCCGTGACCGGCCAGGCCCTCGAGGCCGCCCAGGCCACCCGCGACAGCGCCGCCGCCGCGCTCGATCTCGCGACCGCCAACCTCACCGCCGCCCGCGACCAGCAGCAGCTGTCGCAGACCCGCGTCGCCGAGGCCCAGGGCCGCGTCGCCCAGAGCGCGCCGATCGACCAGCAGGTCGCGGCGGCGACCGCCAGCGCGCGGCTGGCCCACGCGCGCATCGCCTCGGCCGAGGCCGCGCTGCAGCTGGCCGAGCTGTCGCGCGGCTACGCCACGATCACCGCGCCGGTCGACGGCGTCGTGTCGAAGCTCGCGGTGCACCGCGGCCAGATGGTGCAGCCGGGCGCGACGATCGCGATGGTGGTGCCGCGCACGACCTACGTGATCGCCAACTTCAAGGAGACCCAGATCGCGCGCATCCACGCCGGCGACACGGTCGACGTCGACGTCGACGCCGCCGGCACGCTGCGCGGGATCGTCGACAGCGTCGCCCCCGCCACCGGCGCGCGCTTCTCGCTGTTCCCGCCCGACAACGCCACCGGCAACTTCGTGAAGGTCGTGCAGCGGGTGCCGGTGAAGATCGTCTGGGCGCCCGATCAGGACACGTCGCGCCTGCGCGCCGGGCTGTCGGCCGAGGTCACGGTCCACCTGCGCCGGGGTGGCAAGTGACGGCGCGCGGGGCCGCGGCGGCGCTGCTGCTGGTCGCCGCGGCGAGCGCGCACGCCGAGCCGCGGCCGATCACGCTCGATCAGGCCGTCGCGCTGGCGGTGGCGCACAGCCCCGAGCTGGCCCAGACCCGCGCCGCCGCCGCCGGCGCCGCGGCCCGCGTCGACAGCGCGCGCGCCCGCCGGCTGCCCAGCCTGCGCGTCGACGCCCACGCCGAGCTGTACCCCGAGCCGTACCAGATCGACTTCGGCGGTGCGCCGTTCACGCTCCACGATCAGACCACGTCGATGACCCAGGTGCGCGTCGCGCAGCCGCTGACCGGGCTGATCGGGCTGTCGCGCCAGGTGACCGCGGCCCGCCACGACGCGCAGGCCGCGCGCGCCGACGTCACGCGCGCGCAGCTCGACAGCGCCCACGCCACCGCCGAGGCGTTCGTGCGGGTGCTGGCCGCGGACGCCGCGGCCGACGTCGCGCACCAGAGCGTCGCGCAGCTCACCGCCGACCGCGAGCGGGCGCGGCTGTTGCGCGCCGCCGACAGCCTGACCGACGTCGACGTGCTGCGGCTCGAGGCCGCGGTCGCCGCCGCCACCCAGGCCGCGGTGCGCGCCGACGCCGCCCGCGCGGTCGCCCGGGCCCAGCTCGCGATCGGCCTGGGCCTCCCCGGCGACGCCGAGCTGGCGCCCGTCGACGATCTGCCGGCGACGCCACCGCCGGTGCCGCGGCCCCTCGCCGAGCTGCTGGCCCAGGCCGCGGCCCGGCCGGAGCGCGCGCTGGCGCGCGAGCTCGAGGCGGCGGCCGCCGCGCGCGTCGGCGCCGCCCGCGATCAGTACCTGCCGGACCTGCGCGCGATCGCCGCGTACACCCACACCACCGGCATCGAGCCGTTCCAGCCGACCAACGAGGAGTTCGTCGGGCTGCAGCTCGGCTGGACCGCGTGGGACTGGGGCGCCACCGCGGCCGGCGTGCGCGAGGCCGAGCAGGCGCGCCGCAAGATCGCGGCCGGCGTCGCGCAGCTCGACGATCGCATCGCGCTCGAGGTCCGGCGCCGCTGGCTCGAGGCCCAGGCCGGGCACGACAGCCTGGCCGCGGCGGCCACCCAGCTCGCCGCGACCGAGGAGGCCTACCGACTGCAGCAGGTGCGCTTCGCCGCCGCCGCGGCGACGACGACCGACGTGCTCGACGCCGAGGCCGAGGTGGCCCGCGCGCGCCTGCAGGCCGCGCTGGCGCGCGACGACTACTTCCTCGCGCGGCTCGCGCTCGAGCGCGCGATCGGCGAGGCGCCGACCTTGCGCTGACTTCCAGGGCTCGTCGCCGAGCCCCGCGGCGGGCCGGGTCCCCGGCTCACTCGGAGTGGCACAGCGCGCACTGGTTCGGCGCGGCCCACGCCGCCTCGGGATCGTCGGCGGTGTCGGGCGTGGCGTACGCGGCGATGCGCGCGTCGAGGGTGGCCAGCCGGCCGGTCGCGACCGCCTGGAAGTCCCAGGTCGCGTAGGCCGGCTCGCGGAGCGCCGCCATGTAGATCGCCTCGGCCTCGGCCCGGCGGCCGGCCTTGGCCAGCGCGTCGCCGAAGAACACCAGCCCGCCCTCGCGGTTGTGGGCGGCGTGCGGATGATCCTCGCACGCCGGATCGCCGACCACCGCGGCGCACGCGTCGCCGTTGGCGACCACCGCGTCGAGCGCCTGCTGGAACTCGGGCGCGTCGCGCGGCGCGTCGGCGTGGATCAACAGCTTCGAGAACAGCACGAACGACGGATAGTGGGCGATGCCGGTGTCGAGCACCGCCTCGCCCTCGGCGACCATCGCCGGATCGTTGACCGTGCGACCGAAGCGCACCAGGATCGGGCCCAGCCACGCCGCGATGCGGTGGTCGGTCGGGCACAGCTCGTAGGCGCGGCGCAGGTGATCGCGCGCGGCGTTGGCCGAGGTGAGCTGCACCGCCGGCGCCATGTCCGCTGGCAGCGGCTCGGCCAGCCGCCACAGATGCGCGAGCCCGAGGAGCAGGTGCAGCTCCTCCTCGCTGGGCGCCGCGGTGGCCGCCGCGTCGAGCGCCGCGATCGCCGCGTCGCGGGCGCTGCGATCGCCGGCGCGGAGCGCGGTCCAGAAGCCGAGCGTCGCAGGGTCCGCGTCGGCCGCGGCCGAGTAGCACAGCGCGACGCCGTCGGGCCGCCCGACGTGAGCGTCGATCCCGGCGTCGGCCGTGACGTCGTCGCCGCTCGACGAGTCACCGCACGCGACCGCCAACCAGCACAGGGGCACGCACCAGCGGAGCTTCATGGCGCGCGACCGTGCCACGGCGCCCGCTTACATGGAGCTTACGCACGCGCCACGCCGGCGATCGCCGCCGCGGGGTCGCCCCGTCTCACTCGAACGCGAGGCCGAGCCCGGCCGGCCGCCCCGCCCCGGCGGGCCGGTGCCCGGTCACCCGCACCGGGATGCGATCCGCGCTCCCGCCGCGCCGCAAGAGGCCGCGGACCCCGGCCGCGATCGGCGCCGAGGTGGCGAAGAACAGCCCGCCCGGACCAAAATCCCGAGCGACTCCATCGACATCGACCACGTCGAGCTCGAGCCGCGCCTCGAAGAACACCGGCTCGCGAGCGGCGGCCACGCGGCGATCAGGGAACAGGCGGCGGAACCAGCGACGCATCATGGAACCACGCTAGGGGCGTCCGGCGCGCGGGCCAAGAAATCGGCATCGCCCGCGCAGGTTCTTGCGACTTTTCCTGACCTCGATCACACCAACGGTGTGATGCGGACGCCCAAGGGTTCAGGGGAGACGCCGGTGGTGGACTCCGAAGATGCGATGGTCGCGCACCTGCGCACGCTGATGCAGCTGCAGAAGTGGCCCGAGGCCAAGACCGTGGCGCGCCAGCTCGCGACGCAGTTCCCGCAGAACGCGCACTACCGCGCGCTGCTGGCGCTGGCGCGGGGCCACGAGGCGGCGCTGGCCAAGGAACCGCAGCGCGCCCGCGAGGAGTGGCGCCGCGCGATCACGCTCGATCCCAAGCTCGAGGCCGCGAGGCAGGCGCTGTCATCGCGGGCCGGTCGCGCGTCGTGGGTCGAGCGTTTGTTCAAGCGCTGACGCCAGCCGCGCGCCGCGCCGGCGTAGAGTCCGTCGGTGGGCACCCTGCGACTGGTCCGCCACGGCCAAGCCTCCTACGGCGCCGCCGACTACGACGTGCTGTCGCCGCTCGGCGTGCGCCAGGCCGAGGCCATCGGCGCCGCGTGGGCCGCGCGCCGCGCGCCGGTCGCGGCGATCTACGTCGGGCCGATGCAGCGCCAGCGCGACACTGCGCGCCACCTGCGCGCCGCCGCCGCCGCCGCGGGCCACCCGCTGCCCGAGCCGATCGAGCTGCCCGGCCTGGCCGAGTATCCGGCGTTCGAGCTGCTCGCCCGCTGCCTGCCGCAGGTGGTGGCCGCCGAGCCGGCGCTGCGCGGGCTGATCGATGGCGGCCGGGTCGATCGCGGCCTCGCCGATCGCGCGCTGTGGGCGATGGTCGACGCCTGGACCGCGGGCACGCTCGACACCGGCGACCTCGAGACCTACGCCCGCTTCGTCGCGCGGGTCGACGCCGCCACCGACGCGATCCTCGATCGCCACCCCGAGCGCGGCCAGGTCGCGGTCGCGGTCACCTCGGGCGGCCCCATCGGCGTGGTCGCGCGCCGCGCGCTGGGCCTCGACGCCCGCGCCACCGTCGCGCTGTGGCGGATGGTCCGCAACGCCTCGGTCAGCGACCTGCTGTGGCGCCCGCGTGGCGACGGCCGCGAGCTGTCGCTGCTCGGCTGGAACCACGTCGATCACCTCGCCGACGACCTCGTCACGTTTCGTTAGCCGCGCCCTTCACCGCCTCCAGGAGCTGCCATGGACTTCGCGATCCCGTCGCACCTGGTCGACACGCTCGCCGCCGTCGATCGCCTGCTCGTCGAGCACATCATGCCCGCCGAGGACGAGGTGCTCGCGCAGGGCTTCGTCGCGGCGGCGCCCCGGCTCGCCGCGCTGCGCGCCGCCGTGCAGGCCGCCGGGCTGTGGGGCCCGCAGATCCCCAAGGACGCCGGCGGCATGGGGCTAGGCCTGGTCGATCACGCGCTGGTCAGCGAGCGCCTGGGCCGGTCGCCGCTCGGCCACTTCGCGTTCGGCTGCCAGGCGCCCGACGCCGGCAACCTCGAGGTGCTGCACAAGTGGGGCACCGCCGCGCAGCGCGCGCAGTGGATGATGCCGCTGGCCCGCGGCGAGCTGCGCTCGTGCTTCTCGATGACCGAGCCCGAGAACGCCGGCTCGAACCCGACGCTGCTGGCGTGCCGGGCGACGCTCGACGGCGATCACTGGGTCATCGACGGCCACAAGTGGTTCACCACCGGCGCCGACGGCGCGGCCTTCGCGATCGTCATGGCGGTGACCGACCCCGACGCGACGCCGCACGCGCGCGCGTCGATGATCATCGTGCCCACCACCACGCCCGGCTTCGAGCTGGTGCGCAACATCCCGATCATGGGCGACGCGGGCGCCGGCTGGGCCAGCCACGGCGAGATCCGCTACCACGGCTGCCGCGTGCCCGCGGCCAACCTGCTCGGGCCGCGCGGCGCCGGCTTCCAGATCGCCCAGGAGCGCCTCGGCCCCGGCCGCATCCACCACTGCATGCGGTGGATCGGGATCTGCGAGCGCACCTTCCAGCTCATGTGCCAGCGCGCGGTCAGCCGCGAGGTCGCGCCCGGCAAGGCGCTGGCGTCGCAGCAGATCATCCAGGGCTGGATCGCCGAGGCGCGCGCCGAGATCGACGCGGCGCGCCTGCTGACGTTGGCGGCCGCGTGGACGATCGAGCACCAGGGCTTCCAGGCCGCGCGCGATCAGGTGTCGCTGATCAAGTTCTACGTCGCCGACGTGATGATGCGGCTCATCGATCGGGCGATCCAGGTCCACGGCGCGCTCGGCATCACCAGCGACACGCTGCTCGCGCATTATTACGTGCACGAGCGCGGCGCCCGCATCTACGACGGCCCCGACGAAGTGCACAAGATGGTCGTCGCCAAGCGCCTGCTCGCGCACTACGGCAAGGAGGTCGCGTGAGCGCCCCGCGGCCGCCGCGCCCCGGCGAGGAGCTCGACCTCGGTCGGCTGGGCGCCTGGTTCGACGGCGTGCTCGGCGGCCACGCGCCGCTCGAGGTGCTGCAGTACCCGGGCGGCCACTCCAACCTGACCTACCAGGTGCGGCGCGGCGACGCGCGCTACGTGCTGCGCCGGCCGCCGTTCGGCTCGAAGGTCAAGAGCGCCCACGACATGGGCCGCGAGCACACCGTCTTGTCGGCGCTGGCGCCGGTCTACGCCAAGGCGCCGCGGCCGCTGGCGCTGTGCACCGACGACGCGGTGATCGGCTGCACGTTCTACGTCATGGAGGAGCGCGCCGGCGTGATCCTGCGCAAGGACGTGCCCGCCGACCTCACCCTCGACGTCGCCACCACCCGCCGGCTGTGCGAGCTCCTGGTCGACGCGCTGGCCGAGCTGCACGCGGTCGACTTCGCCGCCGCCGGCCTGGGCACGCTGGGCAAGCCGGTCGGCTACGTGCGGCGCCAGGTCGAGGGCTGGACCGAGCGCTACCACGGCTCGCGCACCGACGAGCTGCCGGTCGTGCTCGAGGTCGCGGCGTGGCTGGCCGCGCACCAGCCGGCCGACGGCGCGCCGGCGCTCATCCACAACGACTGGAAGTTCGACAACGTGATCTTCGATCGCGACCTGACGCGCGTCGTCGGCGTGCTCGACTGGGAGATGGCCACCGTCGGCGATCCGCTGATGGACCTGGGCACGTCGCTCGGCTACTGGGTCGAGGCCACCGACGCGCAGCCGATGCACATGCTGCGCTTCGGGCTGACCCACCTGCCCGGCATGATGACCCGCGCCGAGGTGCTGGCCCGCTACGTCGCCACCAGCGGCCGCCCCGTCGACGACGCGGTCTTCTACTACGCCTACGGCCTGTTCAAGACCGCGGTCGTCGCGCAGCAGATCTATTACCGGTTCGCCAAGGGCCTCACCACCGATCCGCGCTTCGCGATCTTCATCCACGGCGTCCGGGCGCTGGCCGAGCAGGCCGCGCGGGCGATCGCCGCGGGCCGGCTGTAGCCTCCTCGGCCGGGGCCGCCGCGCCTCGCCGCGGTGCGTCGCAGCGTCGCGCGCCGTGGCGCCGCTAGGCCATCGGTCCCGGCGGGCCCGCGTGGTAAGACCCCGGCAGATGTCGGCGCCGCGTACGTTCTCGCTCACCCCCGGCAAGCGCGTCCTCTACCTGACCAAGGATCCGGAGCGCATCCGCCGCCAGCTCGCTGGCGAGCTGACGCTGCGCATGACCGACCTGCGGCCCGACGAGCTGCTCGACGACATCAACACCGACGCGATGACGCCGGCGTGGGTGTGCTTCGACTACGACCCGGCCGCGATCGCCAGGAACGCCTACGCCGGCCTGATCGTCAACGGCCAGCGGCTGATCCCGCCCGACGCGCTGGCCGCCGGCGGCTTCGAGGTGATCGTCGCCGGCGCGCAGAAGGGCGTCGGCAGCTCGCGCGAGACCGCCGCGCAGTGCGAGGTCTACGGCGGCAGCCGGCTGGCGATCGCGTCGTCGTTCGCGCCGATCCACGCGCGCAACAACATCAACATCGGCCAGCTGATGGGCGACCACACGCTGATCGCGCGGCTCGAGGCCGGCGAGGCGGTCGCGCTCGACGAGTTCACCCGCGGCCACGACGCGATCACCGCGCTGATCATCGAGGCCGGCGGCCTGTTGCCGTTCTCGGCCAAGCTCGCCAAGGGCGAGATCACCGTCCCGCCGACCGGCACCACCGCGCGGCCGATGAACCTCACCGAGAAGGTGCTGGCCCACAAGCTCCTGCCCGGCCAGGGCGAGTACGTGAAGCCCGGCGACGCGGTGCTGGTCAAGGTCGACGCCGGCTACTCGCACGAGTTCACCAGCGCCCAGGTCCACTGGTTCCTCGCCCAGGAGTACGGCGACGACTACCGGCTCAAGGACCCGTCGAAGTTCGCGGTGTTCGAAGATCACCTGATCTACGCCGACGGCGTGCCGGCGATGGCCAAGTACTCGGACAAGATCGAGGAGCTGCGCGTGCGGCAGCGCGAGTTCGCGGCCAAGACCGGCGTGCGCAACTTCGGCGCCAAGGACGGCGTGTCGCCCGGCATCTGCCACCAGATCGCGCGCGAGCAGTTCATCGACCCGGGCGACTTCGTCCAGGCCACCGACAGCCACACCTGCATGGGCGGCGCGTCGGGCGCGCTGTCGTGGGGCGTCGGCGCGACCGAGTACGCGGCGCTGGCCTACTGGGGCTTCACGCCGCTGGCGGTGCCCGAGTCGATCCGCTTCGAGCTGACCGGCGCGCTGGCGCCCGGCGTCACGGCCAAGGACGTGATGCTCTACATCCTGGCCAACCACGCCAAGCGCGAGGAGACGCTCAACCGGGTGATGGAGTTCGGCGGCGACGGCCTGTTCGCGCTGTCGCCCGACGAGCGCGCGACCTTGGCCAACATGGCGACCGAGTGCTCGGCGCGCGGCGCGATCATGGAGGTCGACGACGTGATGCTCGACTGGATCGTGGCGCGGCGCCCCGGCCTCGATCGCGCGGCGCTGGCGGCCAAGGTCGTCACCCCCGATCCCGGCGCGCACCACGACGGCGGCGTCCACGTGATCGATCTCGCGACGATCGCGCCGATGGTCGCGACCCCCGGCGATCCCGATCGCGGCGTCGCCAGCGATCCCAAGAACGGCGCGTTCATCCGCGACCTCGGCCGCGTGAAGCTCGACATCGCGTACGGCGGCTCGTGCACCGCCGGCAAGCGCGACGACATCGACATGTACGCGCGGGTGATGGCCGACGCCGAGCGCGCCGGCCGCCAGGTCGCCGACGGCGTGAAGTTCTACCTGCAGTTCGGCTCGAAGGACGTCGAGGACTACGCCCGCGCGCAGGGCTACCTCGAGCTGTTCGCGCGCACCGGCGTCGAGGTCATCAAGCCCGGCTGCGGCGCGTGCATCGGCTGCGGCCCCGGCGTGTCCGATCGCGGCGATCAGGTCACGGTCTCGGCGATCAACCGCAACTACAAGGGCCGCAGCGGCCCCGGCGCGCTGTACCTGGCGTCGCCGCTCACCGTCGCCGCCTCGGCGGTCGCCGGCGAGGTCGTCGAGTACCGCGACGGCATGTTCGCCGCCGCCGAGTAGCGCGCGCTCACAGGAGCGCGAGCAGGCGCTCGGGATCGTCGGTCTCGATCCAGTCGACGCCGAGCGCGATGAGGCGCCGGGCCTCGGCGTCGGTGGTCGCGGCGGCGGGCACCGGCTTGGCGGTGGTGGTGCCGAGCGGGAACAGGGTGTGGGTGCCGATGGCGACGCCGCGGCGATGCAGCGCCGCGACGGTGCTGGGCCCGACCAGCGTGTGCTCGGCGCCGACGACCGGGGTGCCCAGCGCGCGGCCGGCGAGGTCGGCGACCAGCAGGCGCTCGACGACCCCACGGACGCGATCGCCACCGGGGACGCGCGACGGCAGCGGCACCCGCGCCAGCAGCGGCCGCGCGAGGTCGAGCATCGTGTCGTCGAAGCAGA
>Ga0075163_10002707_pt1 | contig 23792 bp, 20 predicted proteins | sample JI1023141ADNA_FD_71478 | JGI IMG/M metagenome (GOLD analysis project Ga0075163, IMG submission 71478) | Wastewater effluent complex algal communities from Wisconsin, to seasonally profile nutrient transformation and Carbon sequestration -... | ecosystem: Engineered > WWTP > Effluent > Algae... | reverse complement strand
CACGGTCATCAACATGAAGCCAGAATACGTCGATGCCTGGATGGATCCCGATCCAAACAATCTCGACGCGATGTTCGCCATATTCGATGACAAGCGACATCCGTATTACGAAGTGATCAGAGAAGCCGCGTAATGTAAGACAAATCGGTTACGTTATCCTTATTACACCCCACTGACGGGGTTAACTAGTTGTTAGGTACTTATGACTTCTATCGCACTGCCTTCAGTTCAATCATTACTAATTGAAATGGCTTTTGGAAATCAAGGGCTATCTACTGGTACGGCCTTCGTTTGCGAATCGAGTAAAGGTCCACTCCTCCTTACAAATTGGCATAACCTCGCGGGGCGAAATCCGCACACAAAACAGCCGCTCTCCCCAACTGCGGCAATACCAGACAATGTCAGGATTGTTCACAATCGTGCCGGACATCTTGGACAGTGGTTAGTAAAAACCGAGCCGCTTTATGCAAATGGAAAACCACGCTGGATAGAACATCCAACACTTGGTGACAAGGCAGACTTTGTTGCTCTGCCTCTGTCCGACCTGACAGATGTTCAACTTTACCCATACGACTTGCTTGGTGGCCCAGATATGGCCATGAATCCCGCAGAAGCAATTAGTGTTGTTGGTTTTCCTTTTGGGCTTCAAGCCGGAGGGTCATTAGCAGTGTGGGCGACCGGCTTTGTGGCCTCCGAGCCGCAAATTAATTTTAACGACCTTCCATTGTTCCTAATCGACTGCCGTACCCGCCCAGGGCAATCGGGTAGTGCGGTAATTACGCACCGCAATGGTGGCAGTGTTTCAATGCAAGACGGAAGCACCGCAATCTTCGGTGGTCCAGTTACTAAATTTCAAGGCATTTATAGCGGCCGCCTTAATGATCAATCCGATTTAGGGATCGTGTGGAAAGCACAAGCAATTGCCGAGCTTGTCGCTTCGGCTTAACGAAGCACCTAACTACGCAATCAAGGGGACCCCCGTGGAAACATTAGATTCAAGCGAGTTATCATCCGGCGCGTCGGTCCCTTATTTTGGTTGTTAGCCGCCAAAAACATGCTTAGACATTTTCCAGATCAAACAAAAGTCATATTCTTTGACCTTGAGTACTACGTGCCTGAGGCCTCAAGGAATCGTAAAACCCCTGGAGGCATGACTTTTTCACCGGTGATGCATGGTCATAAGATTCTTGGCGGTAGCTTTCAGACATATTTTCCAATGCTCGACAGACTTGGGCCACTGCGACGCATTTGGGAATGGACATGCGGCTCCGAAGAATCAACTCTCAGAGAAGTGCTCAACCTTCTAGTTAAGGAATGGAGATCCATTGAGAACAAGGAGAGTCATGCTTCACTCATGCTTTGTGGCATTGGAATATCGCACAGTGATGTGCCTGTACTTTTAGCAAAGATGAATGCTCATAACCTCGATTCTCCTGAACGAATTTACGATTTACTTTGTGGGTGCAGACAAATCGACCTAACCACTGCCACGTACTGTCAGTTCTCGTTTAACAATTCATACTTTTCATACCCTAAGAGCAAATCACACCTCTACCAGAAATATTTAAACGGAAAGTCGTTAGAATCTGGAAAATCTGTTTGGGAACTATATGAGTCCGGTAATTACGCTGCTATCGAGGCACGTAGTAGCGAGGAAATAGCTGATTGCGTTGCGATATACAAAGCCATGTTTGATCACAAGAAGCGTATCGACCGCGACCTTGATAGACTCAAGAAAATTGATAAGAAAAGCAAATCTGTCACCGATGCAGGTGGCAGCTAACTACACAATCAAGGAGACCGCCGTGAAAATACTTGTTTCAAGCTCTGCATCCGGTGTGCCAGCACCTTCTTTTAGTTGTTGATTGCCCGCTACGGGGCCGGGAGCGGTCGGTCTATGCCTAAGAAGATATCTGACGCTGCTCGCTCAGAAATGATGAAATCAATACGTGCTTGCGATACAGGTCCGGAGTTGATTGTTCGACGCGGGCTTCATTCTTTGGGATATAGATATCGCATTTACCCCAGTTCAATAATTGGAAAACCGGATTTGGTCCTTCGGAAATGGAATGTTGCAATATTCATCCATGGGTGTTTTTGGCATGCCCACTCAGGATGTAAGTATTTCAGAATGCCTAAAACACGCACCTTGTTTTGGCAACGTAAGCTTTCTGAAAACACATTTAGAGATAGTAAAGTTATAGCATCATTACAGAGTTCCGGGTGGCGTATCGCTATAGTCTGGGAATGTTCTCTAAGACGAAACTCTAATGAAACGATTTCAATTATTGATAGATTCCTTACGTCTAAGGAAGCTTTCATTGAAATCCCAAGCAGCACTGATAATTAAAAATAGGTCTACTTTTTTATACCAGCGATTGCAGCATGTACAACGGAGGCAATTTGATATGCCAATAATGGCGGTACCGCATTGCCCACCTGTTTTCGCTGACTTCCTGTGGGCCCCTCAAAAAAATAATTATCGGGGAATGTTTGAAGTCTCGCAGCCTCTCTGACTGTTAAGCTGCGAAGCTGAGTTGCGTCCGGATGGATGAAATAGTGCCCATCCTTGGCAAGATGACTTGTAATGGTTGAACTCGGGCTGTTCGCTTTCTGTACATTGAATCGGTCTACGAACTTCTTTCCCTCTTTCCAGTTTTTATGATTTGGATGAAGAGCTATTGGAAACCCTTCAGGCCCACGAGGCGATTGGCCATTCAATTTGGTATAAGCTGCTGCGTAAGCATAACGCTGCAAGTCTTCTTGCATATGTCCGCGTGCTTGGTGGTTTAAAAAACCTTTGAGTCTACTGTCCTTCAGCCAGCCTTTAAGTTGAGCTGGCATTCGACCGCCATCCATTGAACGATCAAACTGACCATTACGCAGAAAGCGCATTCCAATCCCTGGATCTCCAAGCTGTTTTGCTTGATCCGAGAGCTTTAGAAGATAGCGTGCAACTTCAAGGTCAGTGTCTCTGGCGGCAACTCCTGCAGACTTTAGAATATGAGAACTTGTCTGCGCCCAATTTCTTACATCTATGTTTGTTAATTCGCTCCGAATTCTTGGTAGTTCACCAATTACATCAAGAACTGATACTGAACTATTATTTGATTCTTTGAGCAAGTGTGCTCGTGGAACATGCAGTCCTTCCGCAAGTCCAAGCAGGATTACGCGATGCCTTGATTGCGGGATTCCCAAGTGCTCTGCTCGCAATATATAGTCGTTATGACCATATTCGCCCGATTCTGATGGCGAGATATCAAGTAATGGTATTACTCGATACCTTGGTCCATTTTTCCCACCAGGCTGTCTTAAATCTTTGAGTATGTTTGGGAACATGTATTCACCGGCCACCTTTGATGACAGGATTCCTTTTACATTTTCCATAATGAATGCGGCAGGACGATGACAATTGATGATCTTTAAGTAATGTCGGTAAAGATAGTGTCTTTCATCTTCAGAGGCCACATATCCGGAACTACCTGCATTCCTAGCTCTGCCAACAAGTGAATATGCTTGACATGGTGGGCCGCCGATAAGCACCCACGGTTTTGACCCAGTCGCCACTTTATCAATCAGGTTATTAAGGCGTATGTCGTCGGACTGAACTCCCAACTCCAATTGCAAAGCCTCACATCCCGACATTTCCCATTCTTTTCTGGAATGTTCCGTCCAAGGCTGATCCACTAATCCTGCCACATAGCGGTAATAGCTTTCTGGAGCTTGCCCTTCGGGGAATTGCCTTAGGAAAGCTCGCAACCGTAGGGTCTTGGCAGCGTGCTTATCCATTTCTGCAGATACTACAATTTTGAATGGTCGTTTGCCTAGTGACGTTTCAAAAGCAGAAAACCCTTCACCAAGACCGCCAGGGCCTGCAAAAATATCAACAATTTGAATGGACATATTCTCGAACCAATGTGAGGCATTCTGAACGATTATTTTCGATTTGCCAGGATCGCACGAATTTATGGATTGTCAACTTGAGATTCAATCTCGTCATTCCCCATGTGTAATTAGCTCAAACACAAAAATTCACTACATTTAGTATTCAACTGAGAATAGTACTGCTCAACATTTCAGAAATTCTTGGTATGGCACTTTTTGCATAATCGCAATCCTTATGTAGAATAACTCTCAGGTTGGTTTTTGCTCTGGATGCACCGACGTAGAAAAGGCCCCGAGAAGTTCCACTTTGAAACTCCTTTATACCAAGAAGCACAATTGCTTTTGCTTCAAGCCCTTTAAAAGCTTGGATACTCGATATCTGAATACAGTCGTCAGACTGGAAATCGGGACTAAATAAACTGACTTTACGCAAGAAGAATCCGGGGCTCTTGACCTCACTAGGAACCGCTTCATTTTCAGAGTACAGAATCACGATTTCCGAAGCAGCTATTCCCGCACTAGCGAAAGACTGAACAAGCTCATTGACAACTTTCTTGATAATTTTGAAATAGTCTTCTCGAGAGTCAAAGTAACGGAAACTTGGCGTTTCGCCATCGGCTCCTCGTGTATCTGTAGCGCCTTCACCAGTAAATCCAGCTACATATGCAGCTATCTGTTTTGTGTTCCTACAATTGAGCGTTAAAGGTGTCTTTTTCGAAATTGCACCGAGTTGTTCAAGTAATTTTTCATCGAAATTGTCTCTGAATATGGCCTGTCGTGTATCACAGGCGATCATCCATCTTCCCTTATTGAGGCCTCCTTTAAGCACACAGTCAACAAGCCCCATGAATTCTTCATTCATTAGATCCTGTCCTTCATCTATTAAAACGTAGTCATAAAGATCATCGGCAGAAAGGGACGAAATCAACTCTGCCGATTTCTCCCTCAAAGAATTACAGAACTCATCCCAAGATTCAGAGAAGGGAATATTGAGTCCCGCGTTTGAACAGAGTTTTATTGCAAACTGATGGTAACTCCCAACCATGACGTTATCATTGCTTTGAAAGTTAGTGGCTAGCTTATGCGCAAGCAGTTTATTGAAGCACAGCAGTAGTACTCGCTTTCCTTCTGCACTCATTCTACGGGCTTGTTCTACAATCAATACCGTCTTTCCAGTACCTGCGGCCCCAACAAGAATATTTCTTGGTTCAAGTGCCATGAAATCCAGAGCACCAAGCTGAGTATCCGTAAGTCTTAAAAGCTCTCTTTCAATATGTGCACTCTCTGCGCCAAGACCACAAACAAGTTCAAAATTTGGCCTCAGCAGACTCAATAACTCATTGCGCCGAGTTGGACTCACACTGGTGCTTCTCGTTCTAGCTTTGCGTTGACCCAATTCATCACTTTCCAGACGGCCAACCCAGTATTCGACAAGGGTATTGATATACATCAATAGACCCCCCGGAAAGCCGCGTTCATCTAGCAGCATTCTGGGATCAACAAAAGGATCATTGTCCGCGACATGAAGTACACAGTCTGGACAAATCACTCCATAGCCCCAGACCAATTCATGGAATAATTCGGGGTGTCCGGAATCTGTCAGGTGCTTACGAATTCCGTAATAGGCCCCGCGTGCTTGGTCAAACGGACCTTCTGATTTGATGTCTTCTCTGCTGCCTGACTTTGTACGAAAGTGCCATCCCTGATCATCCCGCCATACGTCTCCACCTTTGACTTCCAAAATAAGAACACCACGATCAGTAATCAGAACAAAATCAGCCTCTGCATGTAATTTTCGACTATGTGTTTTCATCCAAAGAGAATGGAGGACGGTCCAATTGTCTGGAAGCTTGGATAAAGCATCCAGAACTTCACGCTCTGCAATGCTGACCTTGTCCGAAGGGCTTGGTCGAACGGATGGGTAAATTTTCGCCATTAGCTGTCGCTGTCCAGTTCGCTTATAAGTTTCGCGAAAAATCCGATCTCGGGATTCGCAAGCGTACCTACAACCAATCCTCGATCAAGGAACATGTTTCGTCGTTCACAAGAGGTTTCGGCAATCAGCGCGCATGCATGGCAAGCTGCGAGATTTAGTGCATCAGTTCCCTGACCGTCGCTTTCAATACATAGCGGATCAGATGAACACCAGCGTGCTGCTTGAATTGCACTACAAAGCATTCCCTCAAAAACCGATGGATCTCCTTGGCTAACTAAACCTCCAAGTGTTCCATCAGCTGAAGAAGAAGCTGTGTATATGAGGAATCCAGCACATGTCTCGGATGCGCCATAATCTGAAACGTACAATCGTTCCCTTAGTGAAGACCCTGAGTATCCGCATTCTAGTGATAATTGCTTCATCATCATGTGTGACAGTGTATGCACAAGAATGGATTTTGCTGATGGTGGATGATCGTGACTACGTCCAGCGTTCATACACGCCTTTTCGTAATTTTGTCTAATAAGATGAATTCTGTTTTGTACGGGAATTGAATCCTCCCATTTTCCTACGGCGTTCAAATCGAGCTCAAAATAGATCCCTTCGCCGCGAACCTCTATTGCAGGAAGCCAAGACTCTTTAGCTTTTGAAAGTGGAGCACATTGAAGCTGGTATGGATCGCCATCAAATGTTGGCTCGACACGTTGAAATCCACGAAGTGCACGGACTTCACGGAGACGATGTACTTGAACCAAACTTCCAATCAAACCGCGCAATGAGGATTTCTCAGGTATAAAATCTGTCGGGAACGCGACAAAGTCGCCTGAATTTTCATCTGTTTGGCCCACGATAAGTGCGTTTCGTTCAAGAAGCTTTTGTTCCGCTTCGGTCTTTGCAAAGTTTGCATTATGTACGCCTGCAATGATCAAGATCCCATCGCGAATTTGCTGGTCTGTAAACTCTTCTGGGTCATCCAATCCGGGTGTATTTCTGATATCTACAACAGCATTATCTAGGCCACTATGGTCACCTTGTTGGATACGTTTGATGGCGCCTTGGGGAACAACATCCAACAAAAGGCTGTTCAGTTGGTTAGAGAAAGGAGGTATCGAAAGCGCAGATGCTGTAACTGGAAAATAAACGTTTGATGCGCCGCGCTGAAGGACACGCAATTGTCGAGTACATCCTGGCTCACTGTCTCCCAGCCAAGGCCGGTGACCACGACAACTTCGTTTGGCAAGTGAGCCTTCGGAAAAGATTCGAGCCAAGCTTTGGCTTTTTTTACAGTTGAGGCACCTCAACAAGAGGCCTTCAAGGCCTGATTTCTCGGAACTGCCATTCAACACAATCGCAGGGTCTGAACAGGATTCGCCTTCGTGCGTCCACCATTTATAAGGAAAATCCCCAATGTGCCCGGGTTGTGCAGGGTCAGTTTTATCGTGGCAAGCCACCACAAATCTGAATGGAACTCCTTTGCCGGAGCAGCCATTTTTGTTGCAACGTACTCCGCGCTTTAGCGCATCTGAAAACTCCTTTCCTACAAAGCCGACGCGTCCGCAATCTTCTTTGCTGCAATAGTGAAGTCCCGGGAAGCGAACGGCTGGTATTGACTTCTTTCCAGTCTCAGCGGGCGGTCGCCGGAATTCAGTTATACCGAGTGCATTTGCGAGCGATGGCTCGCGGAGGATGCTTGAATGGTCGGATGGCCAAATATGAAGCCCGGCAACCATTACTGAATGCAATACGAGATCGCTGGAACTACCCATTGATCGCATTTCGTAAATTGATCCAACTCCGAAAGTTGAAACTGCTTGGGACATGCCAAGCTTTCCAACTGAGGTTTTGGGAGGCTCAACACCAGTCCTTGAACGAAAAGGTTTTCGATTCATGTCAGTTTTCCGTTAGGTGAATATATTGATTTCAGTTCGATTGAACACGGAGGGTCAACATCACGCATTGACTGGGGAGTCTGCATACCACCCCCAACTCCTCTTGCCTCATTTGGTGGCCGCATGACACGAACACCAGACCCCCCTTCCCACCCACCACCCATTTCTGCGACCGAACGAATTTGTTCGATAAGATACGCCAGCTCTTCCCTAACACCATCAGCAATAGAATCAGATTTTGATACTTTTCGTGCTCGGTAAACTACTGCATTAACTACAACATCAACCTTTGGTTTGATGTTTATGTGATCAATAGCGTTTGGTGAATCAGCCAATTCTGGAATCGAGAGACGCAAAATTGAAACCAAGACTCCAAGGAGACCACGATCTTGCGCACGTAAAGAAAATGGCGTGACACTGGTCGACTCAACATTTCTATAGAAGCTTTCGTGATATGACCTGAATCTTTCGTAGTGTGAGCGGTCACGCGGTCTTGTCCAGTTGTAGAGTGCAACGACAAGTCCTGCAGCCCGCTCAGGCCTCCCCACACGGCTGGATGCTTGTATGTATTCCGCTGTGGTTTTGGGCTGGCCGTTTACAATCATGAGTCCGAGGCGATCGATATCAACGCCGACTGAAATCATATTCGTACAGAGTAATAATCCAACCGCCTCCCTATCTTCATCTTTGGAATTCTTGGATGAAGCAATGTTCTCGAGGACCTGAGGAATATGCGTGGAAGGAAGATGACTGGTCAGCTCAGTCGGCTCCCCTAAACGACGATCTGATTTCTTTTTTGCTGGCATCGCTTTTATGTATTTGGGTACGTCGTCCAGCCCAAGAACCCAAGCTCCACCAAGTTCTCTCAGGCTGTTGAAGTAGGTAACAAGTGTCCAGTAATGATCTTGCGCTTCCTCATCCTCTATCGCCATTGCGCCTTGTGCAAGAATTCCAATCAATCGTGCCAAAGTGTGTTTCGGAGATCTGCCTTGTGCATGTACGCCAAAATAGACACGCCCGGGGTTTGATCGATCCTCGCGATAGAAAAAAGAATCATCGTAATTTAGTCCATTCGGTGGGAATTGCTCCACAGCTCGGAGGAAAACCGAATGTGTTTGTGAGGCTGCTCGTCGTATTGTTGCTGTTGACCCCACAATTTTTGGAGGTATTCCTTCGTCTGAACAGAGGAAATCGATCGCCGTTTCATACAGCCCCGTTATCGAACCAAGAGCGTCGCCAATTAGATGTAATTCATCTTGAATGATGAGACTGGGGGGTTTAAAACCGTGTGTTCTACCGAAAAGACTAGCAATCCTTGGCTTCCACGCCATCATGGCAAACTTGTCGACCGTACCAATGATCATTGATGGGGGGTAAGCGAAAAGCTCATCATCAACACATGTAAATGGAATGCCCGCATGAAACTCGCAATCCTTGTTCGGACACTTTGTGACCAACTTTCCCAAATTCTTATGAACTTCTTGATCACGCGTACGAATTTTTTCCGAGCACCAAGGGCATTTGGAGACAGGCAAAGTGGTAAGCGATTTGTCTTCTTCGGTTCCATTAATCACACCCTGGGCCGTTTTAAGGTCACCTGGCGTAACACCATTCCCAACGAAGAGGCCAATTGAGTAGTTTTCTGAGCCCAAGAGTGCTTGATTCCTTCGACGCAAAATTTCACAAGCCATTACCACTCTTGCTGCGCGATCGAATTGCTGCATTGTCAGTAGCCGCAAGGTGTATCGCGTTATTACAGCAGTTCCCCCGCAGTGCTTCAGATCTTTCGCTGACAGGCGGCGGTGAAACAGCGTGAAAGCAACCAGCCCAAGATAGGCTTCAGTTTTCCCGCCGCCTGTTGGGAACCAAATCAGATCTAGAGTGGATCTCTCAGGATGTTCGCCAGACGCTGTTGATGGAATTGCCATTAGTAGAAACGCCAGCTGAAACGGTCGCCAAAGTGGCTTCTTGTCAGGGCGGCTGATCGTCATACTCTTGCACATGGCAGCATTAGCGAGAGCAAAAGATCGGAACACTTCATTGTCAGATGCAATAAGAGCTATGCCTTCACTAATTCGATTTTTGACTCTTTCGCATTTCGAAATATTGTCCTCCGCGACTTGCCGGATTCGATTTGCAACTCGAGGGCTGCACTCATCGACAGCATTGCTGATAGATAAACGGAGACTTTCAATCCATTTTCCGTAAGCAATCGGTATTTCTTCAAGTTCGTTAACAATTTCCTCTTTCGGTGCAGAACTCAATCGATCTACGTCCAATGCTAATGCGCCGTCCAGCGAATCAACCTTGGATGAAGCTTTGAAGACTTCCGATGTCGGGAGCCATTCCGAAAATATCTTCGATGCTTTGTCGCCATTCTCATTGCTATGCCAATTTGTCGCACAACCATGGCCCACAGAAAACTGTCTGTTTTTTCGATAGAGGAGTTCATGTGAAAGAAACTCTTCGTCTGAAATGAACTCACTGCTTGATCTGGCAACAAAAACATCGGAGCCATCAAATGACTCAACAGTTAGCTTTGTTTGATAGACATTGTGATCCTCTGGAAGTGCATCTCTAACTTTCCTCACTTCCCGGTCAGGACGGATTCTTCGATTGACTAATGATATTGTGAGTACCCGAAGGTCTCCCGCACGTCGTTCATGAGCCTCGAGCTTAATGCCATCTTTTTCCGCCAAGACTTGAGAACCAGATTTGTCGAGAATTTCAGGTGGAAGCTCGATTTTGTGAATTGCATTTGCGATGCGCTGCCACGTAATGTTTTTCGAAGCACTTCGAGCGACAAGGGAATCCGTAGACTTTTCACTACTGGACTGAACTGCAGTATTGGGTTTGTCTGTAGATTGGGCACGATAATCAGCCCATGAAGCCTCAATCAGAATTGGCTTGTTTATCGGTACTTGGAATGTGAAACCCATAGCCGATTGCTGGGTTGCATTCGCCAAAGTCAATACGCCATCTCCGCTCCTACCTTCTGATCCACCAACATCGTTGGAATCAGATATGTCATCCTCTTCTTGCGAGACTGCTGTGCCTGAAGGAGCGAGACTTCCGACATGGTATCGATCACTGGCTCGTTCGGGAATTATCTCATCATCACCTTCTACCGGTCCAACGAGATACTTACGTAGGTCCGCAATAAGAAGTTCACGTGCTTCTTCAAACTTATTCATGTCCGTCCTATATGGATGTAACGCCAGATACAACCGGAACAATAGCCATTCGAGCGGTTCCTAATTCTTCATAAGCGGAACTACCATGGTCCGGAAATGACACCGTTGCTAGGTCAACAATCCGAAGATCTGACTGAGTTGCTTTTTGTTTGCCTCTGATTTGACGAAGCTTATTCAAATCATCAGAAATCTTGCTGGCCAAATCACCAATTTCAACACCAGAAACAGTCGCCGAAATTTCAGTAATATCCATCCGCCTTGACCTATTGGCACATTCGTCCCAGAGCCGCTTTTGGGCCGCAAGTGGTTCAGTCAATGCAAGAATTGTCATGGGATCGATTACATCAAAGCCGTCAACAAGCAGTCCAATTCTTGGTGCCTCAGGATAGGATAAAATATGAAAACCATTGGTTTGTATACGGTTACCATTCTTATACCCGTTTCTGATTACACTTCCTTCGCGTTGCAAAACTCTCAGTGAACGCTTGGCACGTGTTGCTGCCACATAAACGACACGCACGTCCTCTGCATCATTCATTTTTGACGGCGCGAGCAAAAGAACATCATCAAATTCAAGGCCTTTTGATCTATGGATCGTTGACACAACAATACTTGCCTTTGGCAGAGTGCCATCCAAAACAGGTGAATAATTTTGGATGTGATCGGCCATCATCGCAAGGTTGATAAAGTCCGCGCCACTTTCCAAAAGTCCCTGATTCTGCAGATATTGAAGGGCCTGTTGAAAAGTCAATTTCACATGTGCCGCAACATTATTCATGTAACGCTGCTCAGTTTTCTCAATTGAAATGGATTCACCTATAAAGCCCAAAAACAGCCGTGCGATCCAACCAGGCCAGTAACTACCGCGAGCCCCTCGCCAAAGCTCTGCTTCTATATTCCGGTCTTTTAACCAGCTCCAAATCCAATATGCCTCGAGGTTAGTTCTAGCGAGAATTGCGGTTGTTGACGACTGCTTTATGGATGCAGGTACGCTGGCAAGTAGCATGCGGTCACCAAGTGACCGTAATAATTCGTCCAGATGCGAACTATCCGGTGAAAGGCCATTGCTGCCCATTGCTGTTCTGGCTTTGCGGACAAAATCCAACATGGCTTCTGTTTCAAAGCGTCGATATTCAGAGTATTGCTTTTGAATTGGTGCGCGGCCGGAATATGTTCCTTGAATAAGTTGATTTAGAAAACACTCTGCGGTCAGTGGATTCTCGGAATCGTTTCCATCCCAATCGTAAATTGCTTGTGCTGGGTCTCCAAGAAACATGGAACAACCGTTGTTCTCAGCTACGGACTTTGCAATAGCAAGAACCATTCTTGCCCTGTCGTTTGTGAGGTCTTGAACCTCGTCCACCAACAGGAAACGCACTTTCGAAAGCGTTGCTTCTGCGTTAGGTAACTTTCCATCGCTGCGTAGTTTATTGAATTGCTCAATCCGTTTTTCATAGCCGCTGACAATGCTGTCTTGATTCAGATCTTGGCGAAGAAGGTTGGTGGCTAAAGAATCGAACGTCCGTATCTGAACGTAAAGAAGATCATCCGGTCCTCCTGCTCGTACTTTAGCGATAAGTCTTTTCTTGAGTTCAGCAACGGCTGAACGAGTGAAGCTTAAGACAAGTATTTGTTCTCTAGGATTTTCCACAAAATGCTGCGTTACGAGATATGTGATGCGCTCTAAAAGCGTGTGTGTCTTTCCCGTACCCGGCGGAGCCACTACAAGCAAGTCTCCGTCTATTCCTGCAGTAATAACTTCATCTTGTTCGGAGACAAACACTTCAGGCTCAAATTCAATTTCCAAGGCAGTTTCGGTAGCAGTAGGAATGGAAACTGGAGTTGTTGTTTCACTGGGTCTTGAGACATCTTCAATTCGCTTAAATGGATTTGGCGACTTGAAGGATGGCATGAGACTGAGATCAGCACGTCGTTGCCAGAGACTTCCGCGCCCGACATTGTCTCGACCTCGTGGACCTTGGAACTCCCATTTTTGACGGCTAGTAAGTCGGTTATCCGATGTCTGCTTCCAAAGAATAGGATTTATCCGTTGATATTCCATTAGCTCGAAATATCCAAGTCGTGAAACAATCTCCTTGTCACTCAAACGCTCGTCGCCCATTTCTACGCAGATCACATTCGACTGAAGGCTGACGTTTGACTGCTTGGAATTCATGCATTCAACCCGTTCAGCCTAATCAACAATGGAACGCCAGTAATGCTTTGACTAGCGGACGATCCTGCTACATTCGACTCTGCGTATATCGTTACAGCAAGTGAATGCGTAATACCTGTATAGAGGCGCACCAGGTCGTGCGATGACCGGCCGCGCAGCTGCCCTTCATTCATTTGGCAGCGCAAGAACATTGATTTTAAACTTTGAAATCCTTCAGAATCGCTGGAAAGCATGCCGCGTGATTGATCGGTAGCCATAATTCCAAAGTCAAATACAGCCTCGGGTGCCAACGGGTCGGTAACCATGAAATCTGCAATTCGGTAGGTCCCCAAACCAAGGTCGTGTCCGGTAGGAAGAATCTGGCAGAAGGTTCCATCAGATTGACGCACGCCAAAATCGACAGCAAGTTGCACCTCGAATCCATACTGCAACAAACGCCCACAGCCAAACCCAGTTAGCTGTTGAGGTGAAGATGTATAGAGTTCTTCGATGTCTGGGAGTCGTTCTTTGAGCCGACTACGGATGAGCTCGCATTGGCAAACCCCCCCAGCAAACAGAACATGGGTAATGCTGGCAAGGGTCATTCCTGAGCGAAATAGGAATTCGAGCACTCTGTCAGCAGCTTGGTTTGCCATCTCAGTTGCAACCCGTACTACGTCAGAACCATGAAGTATCAGAGGGTGCTCGAGATCAAGCCATGTTGGCCAAATTTCGACATCATCATCTTCAGGGAATGCAGCTTCCAAGATTTGCCGTTTCAATAGTTCGATTTCGACTTTGAGAAGATCGTTTCCCTCTGGAATGGCTGCGAGTTTTGACTTGAGCCCATGCTGTTGTGCGATCAGTGTTTCAAGAAGACGCTGATCCATCTTGGAGCCGCCTAGCACAGCAACATCACCATCCACAGCCAGTTCACGTATTGTGTCGTTGCTGCGTTTAACAATGGATAGATCAAGCGTGCCACCACCCCAATCAACCACTAGAATTGTGCTCTGTTGGCTCATCCGGCTCGGATCGAGTACACCTACAAGTGCTCCTGTCGGCTCGTATATAAGTCGAGCCGATTTGAAGCCTGCGAGTGCTGCACTACGCAGCAATGCAGCACGGTGCTCCTCCGACACATTTACGGGGGTTCCGATTACGGCTTCCTCTATTATGTGATTACCGGCTACACTTTTCGCCAAGACTCGCATCAACTCTGCAACTAGATTCTCTGTCGACTCCAAGTGAGGACCAATCTTTACATCTTTCTCACCTAAACTAAGCTTGAGATCACGGACAGGGTATGACTTTTGCTCATCGTCCTTCAGTGCTTTATGGGCACCCTCACCAAATACGACCACTCCATTCCTCCATGCTCCCAGCGAAGGTATCGGCGGCTCTGGACGAACCCGCCCGTCAGGAAGAAGGACTGATACTGTGGAGGTTGTAGTTCCTAGATCGATACCAATTTTCATGTAGCGTTCCCACTGGAAACGATGGCGATTTCGATCTTGGAAATTTCACTTGGTTCCAAGTATTTGCTATGGACAAGGTAACGTGAGAAGTTGTTGAAATTCGTTACAGCTTGCCTCACATGCTTCTCTTGACCATGCGTTTTGCCCAGCTCGGCAATGCAGTCTCTGATTGACCGTAAAGTAGTCAATTGTGCATCGATAAACTCGCGTTTTGTCCTGCTTACAGCGTCCTGCTCTCGAGTTTCGAGGTTTGTTATTGCTACACCATGGTGCGCCTTGTACTTATCCAATTCAACATTAATGATGGATACCTGATTTAAAGCATTATCCCGCTCAGTTTTGAGTTTCTGCAGCTGCTCACCGAGCTTCAACTTTTCCTCTCGCAAAACTGCCGAGTTTCTGGACTCCAAATCCAGCTGTGAAGAAAAATCAGTTCTATCTGACTCAAGCTTCTTTATGAGGCTTGTTTGATTTGCAAGTCGTCCTTCAAAATCATGCGAAAGTTGACGGAGGAAGCCTCCAATTGCGTCTGAAAATTTCTTAACTTCCGGCAGCAATGGGGAAGGTTCTGGTGGCGAAATAGTTACGGGTGTCGAAGCAGTCGATATTGCACTGGCCACATTTTCTTTGGTAGTTGATTGCTGATTAATTGGCGAATTCATCACACCACTAAAATTGCAAAGTGGTTCAATGCTCAATCGAGCACCAGCTGAAAGCTCATGCATATCTTTTTTCAGGAGATCAACCAGTGCTTTTGCGCCAGTCTGCGATAAAGGAATTCTTGTTCTGGAAGCAATCTCTGGAACCAGCGGCATCCAGCGTTTGCGAGTCTTAGCAAGTTCATCTATCGTATCGTTACTTGACAATGCAGCATCAAAAGCGCTTACCACACTATCAATCGACTTCAGTGCATCAAATGGTATTGAAGCCACGACTTTGGTCTTTTCAGAATCTGTTTCTGTGCCAGCCACAAGTATCATGAAGAGCGATTTGGAAACAATTTCCGAATGCTTGCCAGAAAGTCCAGCCGTACAATCGAATAGGGATCTCAAGTACTTCAACACGAAGTCCGGCTTGTTGCTGGCCGGTATGGATACAAGTGGAGAAAATAATTCAACAACCTTTAATGGTTCCAAGTCTACTTTTCTTGACTTTGCTCTATCACGGAGTACATCAAAGAGCTCCCTTCTAATAGCCGCTGGCTCTTTGAGAATTCCTTCTGAAACCTCGTCCAGTGGCTTCCCAGAACCGCTCAATGATAAAATTACATCATCTGCATCTGCAGTTAGCTCGCTCTTTGGTGGCTTCTTACTCATAGCTCATTTTCCCAACCATTCTTTAATTTCAGACGATATCTGATTTATCGAAATATACAAGGCAGACTCACTCTCGACAGGTTCATCATCAGTGGGTGGCCATTTGATGTTTGAATTAAGCTTTACTAAATTCTCTACATGCTTTGCAAATCCACACACGAGAATGCTGAAATCACGAATCCGTTTGTCAGGATGTAAATATGCCGGAATCACTACTGAGGCAGCTTTTGAGAAATCAACAGGATTGAGAATACCCATCTTGCCGTAACGTTTCGAAAGAAGGAGCCAGGATGCCGTTGATAGAATTGAAAGCTGACAATCTACACCGTTTGTTGAAGGTAATGCTTGGTATGCAGAAGGTCCTGATTTCATCTTTGAAATAATTGTCAGCGCCAACTTAAGCGATGTTTCAGACTCCGGATTCGTACCCTTGCAAATTCGAGTCGCTATGTCTTGTGGTAAATACTTGGAACAAGCCTCATCATAATTACAGAGATATGCAAGTAATATTTCTGTCAAATATTCGGCTGAGCCTGTTTCACGATACGCCAAAACCATTTGTTTAATCGATTCTACAATAGGTGGGCTTTGGCTAGGATTGGTGACCTCCAATAAAGACTTGTGAATTGTTTCATCACCATTTTTTATATGAATGACAATATCACCATTTGTTAGCGTAGCCGTCCTTACCGCAACCGACAGTTTGAGTGTTTTCCTAAACTGTTCATCAGGATCGGTCCAAAAACATTTGGAAAAGGGCTCACTATCACCGCCGAAAATATCTAGCCGCAGCTCAACATTGAAAAGACTCGCCAGCCCTATTGTGATATCAAGCTGAAGCAAGCCATTTACATTTGAGGCAATTTGAACATCCAACATGCGAATGCATGGTGAGGCATCAATCAGCCAGAAAATCGAAGCTTCTTTTGATTTAACAACCAGAGAGGTAGTTGAAACCAACCTTGAAACCATTTCTGATTTTATGATGGGTAAAAGATCAATAACCCCAGCTTTGGCAATACTTGTATGCAAGTCCAGAAATTCAAGTGTTGCAGCATCCTTATGCGTAAAGACTGCGCGACATGCGACTTCGAGCGGTAGCTGATATTTTTCAAACAGTTTGTATTGGTATAGACATTGGGCACCAATTTGGCCGTCAATTGTTATATCGACAATATTCGGCTTCCAACGGGCATTGACTTCCCATCGTTCCCCCCTAAGTGTTGTAAAACAATACTTAGACTCGGCTACATCAGTTATTGAAATTGCATTTTCTGAATCCTTCCAAAGGGGCGAGTCAGGGGTCCTAAAGTTGATACGGGATGGTTTTTCAAGCTGCGTAGTATCTATCAATGGATTTACAGGGGGGATGTAGAAATTATAGTGAGTCTCTCCTGGCACCAATGAAGTGCCTATCGATACCCTGAATTCACCTGACGTGATTGAAAAACCATTGGCGTGTGCAAGTCTTCCTATATTGATAGTCGGCGTTCCGTGGGATTTGGTATCCAATTCATCGTCGATACTACAAAAGCATTCCATTTCGTCATTTGACAGCCAAAGCCCAACATCAGCGTCGCTGGATAAGCTGTCGCATCGCAAAAATGCATCTTTGGCTTGATCAATAATCCTAATGTTTCCTGCTCCAACAAACGATATAGAATTGCGACATATTTCTTGGTCAGGTAAGTATGAAAGGCTTAGCCTGTTCCTGTATTCAACAATCCAACTCTTGTCAGCAACCTTTACAGTTGCCCTTGCACCAACAGATGGTTCAAGAATGCATTGCACATAAGGGGACCCATCAATACTTATGGGGCTGCGTGAGATCTCATTAATATTTGTAAGCACTATGTCTGTCTCGTGCGCCCTAACAATAAGGCGTGTACGCCAATTCATATCTCCAGTTTCTGTCCAACGGATGACGGGAGAGGACGGCTTGCAAATTGATGTTCCACAGACGAGAAAAGCCGGGTCTTTCAACGGCCAAACATCAATTTCTACTTGTGATGAGATTGTGCCACCGCGTTCAAGTACGACTGCAAAGGCGGTTTCATTTTGAGCCAAGAAACGTTCTATTCCGATAGAGCGAGAACTCCATTTAGCTAGGCATCCGTTTCGAATTTCTCCTGACCAAACTTCTAAACCTGCTACTCGTAGTGAGTATCCACCCCCGTCCTCGATAGAACTCCTGACATTTTCAATGATGACGACTAGTTTGTTGTACCGCCATTTGAATTTGATCTGTGCTCGCATTGACTCTGCGCCGATAGGGTCACGGCCTGTGCTTCGACGACCATAAAAATACGCGCTTGGATTAATGTTTTGGCGATCACCGAACACTGGAACAGAGCGAATAGTGCCGAATTCTTCATGAATTTCGTCAAATGGCTTATCAGACAATTTGAAGGAATAATTATCGTCTACGTTGTGCCAGTCACCGCGCGCAAAACTCATAGTCCTTTGCAAATCCATTTCGGAAATATCGACAATGTCAGCGTCTTGGATGGAATTTCCGATTCTTATCTTTGCCTTCCCAAGCGGCAATTCCAATGGGCTTTTGTAAGAAGAGGCCGAGGTTCCATCCGGCCAATGGCATTCGATACGCTTTATACGACTGAGACGAAAAATGTCGGCTCGCTTCCATGTTGCAGATAGCTTTGCTATCCATTCATGCAGTATTTTCTCAGCTGAAGGCGTAAGCGATCCTAGATCAGAGCCAGATTCGGCCAGCCACCAATCCCTCATTTGAGTCCAGGACCAATCGATCATATCGATACGATCGGGTCTTGCTTCTATTGCTGACACCAGCGATATCAATTCCGTGCCAATTCGCGCAAGGACATTTTCTAACAGGCCTATGTCGCGCCTTTGCGTCTCAGCCTGTGATTGTATAAATGTTCGGACCGTATTATTGGCCCATTCAATGATTGTTTCGACACGCCTTGAGGGTCGGCTCAAAACAAGCCAATTGAGATAGTCACGTATGATTCTATTTCTATCTTTTCCAATACCCGCCTGTTCAAGGATTAATGCTAAATAATAGTTGTGTATTCCTTTGGCACGCAGCTTGATCAGCACTTGTTTGTCAGTAATCATCAAAAGATTACGACAGAATATAGTTAGAGCACTTTCTGAATATTGAATGTGATTGGAAGAAATGCGTTCTGAAACTTCCCGATAAAGATCGGGCCAATAGTAATTCGAACTTGCCTCGGGGAGGTAGCTCATCGATATATTGAAGATGAACTCCCTAAAACGTTGACGATCTTTGTCAGATAGATTGGATGGTGAAAATGGAATTTTCGAGGCTAGCTCCATTGCGGTTTTGCTGAGCTCGTCGTCGGACCAGCTTTCAGCAGTAACCCAGTATGGTTGCTTGGTAGAATTCCCGCTCAAACATTGCCCCTAAAGAAGATGAACATCTCCCAAAAGTATAAGCATAGGAATGCTGCTTAACCTTCATGGACCCAGTCATCACAAGCTTGTTGCTATCAATTGGCTATGATTAAACCAATATAATGGGCTGCCGTGATACTACATCTGCTTCCGAGACAGATTAATTGAATTTACAACTTGTGACATAGTGTTTATCTATAGCGCTGTTACGAACGATGGCATAACCGTTTCGAACTTCAGGCCGGCCCCAGTCCGATTTCCACGGGGCCGAAAACGTCCAGAGTGAATCGCCAGGCGCTAGATTTTGAATGAATGTCTGCCATGAGGCATTGAGATGCCCAAAGGGAACGCTGGGTACGGCGCCCAAAGGGTCGAAGATGAGTTCATTAGCTTCAATTTCCTGCAATGAAGTTTGTTTTACAAGATGCGTCTTTTCGACTGCGAATTCGGGCTTTACCAGAAATTCATCTGCCTCGTCTTTAATGCGATTACGTAGAGTATTTATAAAAACATAGATTGCGAATGGCCAGATGACAATCACCAGCAATCCGGAAAGAGTCGGAACAATCATTCCATGCAGCAGTCGATACCGCCAATGCTTTCTCTCAGGATGAAGGCTTTCCATGATCGCTTTCTTGAAATCCGACGCGAAGCTCTTCTGCATGTGATCCTGCAGCAAGGCTAGCAACAAGACAACAACTCCGATTGCCAGATAAGTAACGAGATAGGTCATGCTTCAGCATTCCTTTGAATCGAAAAAAAGAGATAAAAGCACCCTTTGCTCAAGCATCTTTCCCTTCAATAACAAGCGGATATTTATTGTAGGTACGCCAGATGCTCAGAACATCATGCTCAGACGCCTGGATATAAAACTGTTCCACAAATCGATCCAATAGATGCGCTCGCACTTCTTCTTTTCGATCAGCCAAGGTGCTATTCCAGGAAAGACAACTTTTCGGCAATATTTCCTTGATGATGGACTTTCCATTGCCCAGCTTTTTTTGAGCCCACTCAGCCAAGTGCAGGGCCTCGTGGGCAACATATTCTGGCCCCATCGCGTGTTCGGGGAACCACACTTCGGCCTTGTTGGAACCAAGAGTGACAAAAGCGCAATTGGTAGCCTTATTTTTGCTACATCCGACATGGACCGTCACCGGCAGCAGATCCTTATGCATGTAGTAGGTATATTTGTACCGCCAATCTTTTGTCATGGAGAGCCCGCGCTTTCTGGTTGGTCGCCTGTCTCAACGAGAGTGTTGTGACGAACTTCGGTCTGTGTAACGACTCCGTGCTCGATCGTCAGGAACAAATCGCTTTCAAAAGTGCTGGCATAACCCATGTGTACATAATTCAACAGCTCGCCCTGAGGAATACGAAGCTTTCCTGTGTACCAGTGAGCAAAGACACGATCCGGATAATCGGGGAAGAGTGTAGCGATACTGGCTTTGGTGCCGTCCCTCAAAGTGGCCTTCAACCCAATCAAATAGAGCCGGTCATCCAGAATTTCCCAAGATCCGACGTACCGACGCCAAAGCGCGGTATGGCAGATTTCAAAATCCGGCTTGATGCCTGCCAATTGGAAGTAATCTCCCAGCGGCTCGGCACACATGGATATGGATTTGCCTTGGTAAATCAGTTTTTCAGGGACTTGAGCTGTCATATCGCGTCAAACCATTTCCATGCTTAATGCTTGGATTTTCGCATCAACGCGTCTCATTAGCTGAGACGCGCATGCAACGTAACCTTGACTCTGAATGGTATGAGAGCGTCAAACCGATATTTTCACGGCGGACACCTTGGTTGATTGGTCAGGCTGACGTATCACAAGCACCGTAATCTTTCCATGACAGATAAGTACAACCGGCCCTAAGACGGGCATGACCCCCTAATCCAAACTGGAATGAGATCTAGCTATTGGAATGCCAGTCTTCCAACCGCCATCATTCGTTTCTTCTAAAGCGCAGTAGGACTTAGCAATATGGCCTTCAAGTGTGTTGTAGCTACAGCGCAAGAAAACAGAATTATGACAATCTACAGAGTATTGAATACCCGTTTCGTCAGCCATTTTCTGATTCAGGAAGCGCAGAGTTATGCATTACTGGCTCCGAAGCGAGTGAGGACGCGTACATCCGACCCTTTTAAAGTGCGGCTGGCAGGATATTCCAGAGGTTAATGGGAGATCCGATTCCAGAGGAAAGTGGGAATTCTCCCAATAATGGCTGTGCTTCCTATTGGCACAGATCTGTCACAGAGGATTTGGCGCGCCCGACAGGAGTCGAACCTGTGACCCCCACCTTCGGAGGGTGGTACTCTATCCAGCTGAGCTACGGGCGCGTATTTAAAGGGTTTTTGCTAAAATTTTGGCCTAGGGTGAGTTAAGACCAGATTGGCATTATACCTACCCCAGAGTCCCGAGAGTACTGCCCTCCGAAGCCATTGGTCGGGGGTTCGAATCCCTCCGGGCGCGCCATTTTGTCTTGCCGGGTTCTGGCCGTTTGGGCAGACAACTAGTTAGGGAGCAAATTTTCCATAACCGGTAGTTTTTCGCTAAGCACTAGTTTTTTGTTCCAATGTATGGCGTTTAACTCGTTCAATGTGTTCTGTAAAGGATAATTAGTCCGCGACTGTAAAGCATAGATTGCCTCACTGCCAAACCCGCCGTTCTTAAGTGCCATAAAACTCCCTCACAACCGTTTCCTGTTCATTTGTTTCTATGGCTCTAGCAGAACGAAACTCGCGAACAAGCGATCGCCGCATCCCCTTCGAGGCCCTGTTGCTTGAGCCAGCAAACTGCGACTGTGCCGGCCCTACCAGAACCCGGACACGGTTACTTGAACATGCGCTTGTGAGCCAACCACGTGACATAATTTTTCGAGTCTTGCTTACTCATCTATGCGAACATCCTTAGATATGGTCAAAGTGATCGGGTTTGTGCTTTTGTAGATGCCTAGACAACTCTCCTAATCAACCCAAGGCGATTGAGATCAATGAAGAATGCACGTCTAAGTCTCCAGTGTAGCGTTGAAGATAAACTGAGAATTCACCGCGCTGCTCAGCTACTCAATCAGTCAGCGAGTGAATTTCTACGAAACGCCGCAATACTTGAAGCGTTCTCCATTTCAAAAAATGCAAATTCATTCAAGCTATCTGCAGAGCAATCCAGACATTTTCGTGAATTAGGCAGCAAAGCTTTCTCGCCCAATGGAAAGCTTAGTAGGGCTTTGGAGCAATTCTCTAAAGTAATAAAATAATTCGCAAAATACAGAATCAGACTCGACGTACTGACCAGACGGCTATGCCGGTGAAAAGGGAGCTTTAAAATATCGCAGACCACTAAACTGTCTTTACCAGTCATGCTTACCAGCGTCACCCCAGAAAACCGATCGGAGTTTCATCCTCACACAAATCCAGTGGGTAAAGAAATTATTGATTGGGGAGATGCGGAAGAGGATATCCAGAGTGATTTTGCTTCTGTTTCAGGCATTAGCTCACCCCAAAAGTGATTTAGATCGCACGCGTATGGCAACTGCATCAAAGCATCGACAGAGGAAATAGGCATGAAATGTTCAGTGTGCGGCAGCAAAAATGTTCGCGAAGAGATTCATGATTTGCCGTATTTTTTCAGAAAAGTTTCCACGTTGGTCAGGGACGTTCGTTTGATTTTCTGTGAGGAATGCAGGAATTCCATGCTGACCTGGCATGAGGCCGAAAGAGTGTCGGAAATGCATTTATCACACAACCGCAACGTGGCCAGTAAATTGAGACGAAGTAAAAAATGAAAATAAACGCAGTTTTGACACACATCTCCCCATTACATATTCGAGCATCATTTTCTAGAGCTCCCCTATGTTCAATTATATTTTACGGCTGTCCTTTATGCCAAAGGCGTAGCTAGTCAACACATTCAAGAAGCATCGCGTTCCAAAAAAAAGTAGCACCCAAAAAGAGGACTCCAATGTGTCGCCAAATAAATTACATATTGCCTTTGCTCGATACTTTGCAACTGGTGAGGGCGTAAGTATTTTTATTGCGGTTGGCGGAAGTTACGCTCTCGCCGAGGACATTTTTAGAAAGAATGTGCCCGAGTATTTTTACCCTTGTATGAAGGTTGAGCCAGTAGAATCTCAGGATGAAGAAGTTTTACTGATAACGGCGCTTTTACCAGAAGCTATTTTGAAGATTTTTTCGGATAACCTTCCTGGATCGACAGAGTACTTTTCCAAAGTGCATTACAATCTTTCATAGATGCAGGCGCCGACTATCTTTAAGTTCAAATTGACCTTGAAAATCTTGCTGATGCTGACGACTGGCCACCTTTGTGCGTATTCCGGTTAACTTGGCACACCATTCCGGTCGACTTTGACCTAACTTAAAGTTTTTTGCTGGCGATGCAATCTTTGCTGGTTCTGAATGACCGCTTCCGACCCAAACCGGCCGTTGGTTCTCTCACTCCAGCTGGCGTCGTCGCCCCAGTTGACATGTCTTCAAAAGCTGAGATATAGTTGTTACTAACAACATATATTTTCTTGTATGAAGAAGC
>Ga0075163_10002706_pt1 | contig 23793 bp, 23 predicted proteins | sample JI1023141ADNA_FD_71478 | JGI IMG/M metagenome (GOLD analysis project Ga0075163, IMG submission 71478) | Wastewater effluent complex algal communities from Wisconsin, to seasonally profile nutrient transformation and Carbon sequestration -... | ecosystem: Engineered > WWTP > Effluent > Algae... | reverse complement strand
CGCAATGACACCTTCGCGCGCCACATCGGCCTGCGCATCGAGTGCAGTGTTGCACGGCGCCGAATCATTGCCCGCCGAAACCACCCCGACGAACGGCTTGGCAATGTCTTCCTCGGTCAGCCCCATCGCGTAATAATAGCTGCGATGCGGCGCGCGCTCGGGGCCGACCGAAACATGGCGGCTGGGCAGCTTGGACTTGTCGAAACGGGTCATGGCACGGGCCTTTCAAGAACGACCGGTCAATGGCCGATACTCGCCCCCAAGGTCAACATTTCGATTTGGCTTGCACGCGCCGGCGATTGGCCGTTGATTGCACGATATGTTCGATACCGACCAATTCGTGACCGATTGCCTCGCCGCCGTGCGGGCCGACCGCTCGCATCGGGGTGTGCTCGAAGTCATGCAGCGTGCGCTCGCCGATCCGGCGGCGGTGCGCGCGGCGTTCGATACGCCGCAGGCCGGGGTGCTGGCGCCGCTGTTCCGCTCGGACGAACTCACCGTGCTCAATGTCATCTGGAAGCCGGGGATGGCAGTGCCGCCGCACAACCATAATATGTGGGCGGTGATCGGCGTCTATGACGGGCGCGAGGACAACATCTTCTGGAAGCGCCTGCCCGACGGGCGTGTCACCGCGGCGGGCGCGCAGTCGCTGTCGGCGGGCGACGTCGTCCCCTTGGGCCGCGACATCATCCATTCGGTACATAATCCCGTCGCGCGGCTGAGTGCGGCCATTCACGTTTACGGCGGTGATTTCTTCGCCGATGGCCGCAGCGAATGGGACGCCGAGCTGCTCACCGAGCACGCCTATGATCTCAGCGTGGCGCGGGCTCGCTTCGGCTAGGTAGCAGCGCTGCAACTTCGGCAACAACTCCCGCCAGAATGTCCGTCCAGCGTTCGATACCTGAAGCGTCGGCGAGCTGGTCCTGCCGCACTTCGAAACCCAGATACGGTAGCCCGCGGGCTTCGGCATGGCGGTTCATCGTCGCGTTGAGCACGCGCCCCGAATAGGGCTGGTTGTCGCCGACGTTCAAGCCACGCGCCGCCAATGCGGCAATCCCCAGCCGCGCGGCGCGGTCGTCCTGGTTGTAGAGGATGCCCACCGGCCACGGTCGCGCTTCATCGGGACGTGTCGCCAGTTGCGGCGTGAAGCTGTGGATGCTGACCAGCAACGCTGGCGCGGCTTCGGCAACCGCCGCGTCGATCGCCGCATGATAGGGCGCGTGATAGGCGTTCAGGCGGCGGGCACGTTCGCTATCAGGAAGCCCATCATTACCAATGATATGCACGCCGTCACTGATATGCGGGATCAGCCCGGGCGCTTCGGGTTCGCGGTTGAAGTCGATGACCAGCCGCGACACCGTGGCAATCACGGCGGGCGCACCCAAACGCGCCGCGAGCCCGCGCGCCAGTTCGGCCGTGCCGATGTCGATGGCGATGTGCGTCGTCATCGCCGCCGCGTCGACACCAAGCGCGACACCGTGCGGCACCGCCGCCGACGCGTGGTCGGCGGTCACCAGCAGCCGCACACCAGCGCGGCCGGGAATGCGTTCGGGCGCCGTCACCCGCCGAACTGCGGCGTGCGCTTGGCGAGGAAGGCCGAAACCCCTTCGGCGAAATCGCCACCTTCGAACGCCGCATCGAACTGCCCTGCCGATGCGGGATCATCGTCGGTGACGCCGCTCAGAATCCGCGACACGATCGCCTTGGTGCCGCGCTGCGAGTGCGGCGACCCAGCCAGTAGCCGCACGACATGGTCGGCGACGGCAGCATCGATGTCGTCGGCAAGCATCTGCACGAGCCCGATGCGCGTCGCCTCGGCGGCATCGATCAGTTCGGCGGTGTAGAGCAGGCGCTTGGCCTGCGACGGCCCGACCAGATCGACCAGCAGCCGCGTGTCATGCAGCGGATAGACCAGCCCGAGCTTCGCCGGCGTAATCCCGAAGCGCGCCCGCGGCGAGGCGATGCGCAGGTCGCACGCCAGCGCGATGCCGCAGCCACCGCCGATGCAGTCACCATCCACCACTGCCAGCGTCGGCTTGGGGGCGCGCGCCAGCGTCACCTGCGTCGCGCGGATGCCGGCACCGTTGGCCCGCCGCCACGCCGGGTCGGCAGCACTTTTGGCAAATTCGGCAATGTCGGCGCCGGCGCAGAACGGCCCCGGGGTGGCGGCCTGCACGATCAGCAACCGCACGGCAGGGTCGGCCATAGCCGCGTCGACCAGCCCCGGGAACGCCGTCCACATCGCCTGATTGAAGGCGTTGCGCTTGTCGGGGCGGTCGATGAGCAACCGCGCGACACCCGCGTCGATCTCAAGTCGAAGTGGCTGGTTCACTCTGGCAATCCTGCAAAAATGGAGGAGCGCCCTGTCTGGGAGATTGGTTCGGCAGGCGCAATCCCAAAGCGCGGCGACACAGAAAAAGAGCCGCCCCGTTGCCGGGGCGGCTCAAAGTTGCTCGAGGGGAGTAATCAGGTTTTAGGTCGTTGCCTTACTGGGCAGCGGCCTGGGCGCCGACCGGCGCAGTGCCAAGCGCGGCAAGGTCGGTACCGAGCAGCTTGCTCGCCTTGCTGAAGTTCTTCTTGGCTTCGAAGTCAGCACCGGCTTCGCACAGCTGGACGCCGGCGTTGATGTTGTAGCTGACCTTGCTCTGTACGGTCGCCGGGGCGGTCGCGTTGAGCGTGCGGAGCTGCGCCGGCGCGGTGGCGCAATAGTCGTTGGTCGCAGCCGCAGCCGGACCAGCAGCGGCACCGACGAAGGCAGCGCTGACAGCAAGGGCGATCGGGGCGACGAGGAAGAAGCGATTGATCATGACAGTCTCCTGTTTGCTTGTTTATCCTGGGGAGGATGGCTTGGTATTGAGTGCTACTCAGAACAACTGAGTTTGGCTTTAAGTGAGACTCAGAATGTCGTCAACGAAAAACTGAGTGCCAATCAGAAGTTTTTTGCTGCAATGCACAAGATTGGCTATCGCGCAGCGCTGCCAATCAAAATTTTCGATTTATTTTCATATTATTAGCAGTGTGACAATGCGCCACACGGCAAATCAGCGCAACGCTGTACCCGCCAGCCACCAGCCCGGAAATTGCGCTGCAAGACGCTGCGTTGCACGGCTGCGAGTCGCATCCGACTCGAACAGTGCGAACACCGTTGCCCCCGATCCGGACATGCGGACCAAGCTTACACCGGACTGTTGTTCAAGTGCCGCAACAACCGTGGCGATGACCGGTGCCAGCGCGATGGCGGGGGCTGCCAAATCGTTGCGCAGCGTTGCCAGCGGTGCGGCAGGGTCGAGCACGCCGCGGTCAACGCCGTCCCACCCCCGGAACACCGAACCGGTCGCCACCGCGACGCGCGGGTTGACCAGCAAGACCGGTGTGCCGGCAAGGTCGTGGCGCGGCATCGGCGTCAGCCGGTCGCCGCGGCCGGTGCCGAATTGCAGACTGCCGTACAGGCACGCCGGAACATCGGCACCCAGCGCCGACGCGATTTCGGCCAGCCGGGCCATCGGCCAATCAAGCTGCCAACAACGCGCCAGCAGCCGCAACGCCGCAGCAGCGTCGGCTGATCCACCTCCCAGACCCGCCGCCACCGGAATTTGCTTTTCCAGCCGCAGTGCAGCCGCCGCCGGTTTGCCACTGGCGTCGGCCAAGGCCCGCACCGCGCGCAGCACGAGGTTGTCATCATCGACCAGCGCCGCAGCGAATGGCCCGTCGATTGTCAGGCTCAATGTGTCGGCCGGGGTCAGATGCAGCGTGTCGCCAAAGTCGACAAAGGCAAAAATTGATTCGAGGTCGTGGTAGCCGTCCGAGCTTCGCGCGCGCACGTGCAAGGCAAGGTTCAGCTTCGCCGGTGCGAACTCGGTCAGCACGGGCATCGGGCTATTTCTTTGGCGCGGCTGGCACCATGGCCAGCGCAACATCCAGTCCGTAGTCCACCTTAGCCGTCAGCAGCGCCTTTTGCTTCTCGGTCGGCTCGAGTTCAAGGGCGGCGCGCCAGCGGTAGCGTGCTTCGAGCTTGCGGCCGATACGCCAATAGGCGTCGCCGAGATGCTCGTTGATCGTCGGATCGCCGGGTTGTGCCGCTGCGGCCCGCTCAAGTTCGGGCACGGCCTTTTCATACTGACCGATCCGGAAATAGGCCCAGCCCAGCGAATCGAGGATCGAGGCGTCGTCGGGCTTGAACTTCGCGGCGCGCTCGATCAGCGCCTGCGCTTCGGCGAGCTTCAGGCCACGGTCGAGCAACGAATACCCCAGATAATTGAGCACGATCGGTTCATTGGGGGCCAATTCGAGCGCCGTGCGCAAGTCGCTTTCGGCGCCGGCCCAATCACCCACCTGCTCGCGCGCGCTGCCGCGCTGGAAATAATAGGCCCAGAGTGCCGGATCCTTCGGCTTTGCCAGCGACAACGCCTTGTCATACGCCGTCACGGCGTCGGTCAGCCGGTCTTCGCCGCGATACCAGTCGCCAAGCCGCGTCCAGTCGTCGATACCGGCGCCCGGCTGCACTGTCGCGGCCAGCAGCAAATCGCCCGCAGCCTTGTCGCGGTCGAGCGTTTGCAGGACCTGCGCGCGCCGCACATTAACCACCGGCGCCATCGGATCGGCGGGGCCGATATGCGCATAGGCCGCCAGCGCCGCCTCGCCCTTGCCGCCGCGCGCCAGTATGTCGCCGGTAATCATCCATGCGGCATCGAGCGACGGGTCTAGGAACGTGCCGACCCGCCCCATTGTCAGCGCCAGCGGCACCGGCCGGTCGCGCGACATGTCGGCTGCGAGCCGCGCTGCCATCCAGGCGATGCCTGCGGCCGGTGTCGGTGCCAGCGCGCCGATGCGCTTGCCGGCTTCGAAGCGCGCCCGCGCGGCTGCCAGAGGCAAATCGCCCGGTGCCGATGCCAGCATGTCCACAGCCGCCTGCGTCTTGCCGGCCTGCTGCAGCGCATCGGCCTCCCCGACCCGCAGCCAGTTGATGCCGTTGCCGATACCGGCGAGCAGCGCATGATAGGCATCAGCGGCTTCGTCCCAGCGCTCGGCAGCCGCCAGCATGTGGGCACGTTGTTCGGCAACATAGCTGTTGGCGATGCCGCTGTATTTCGCGGTGTTGAGCAGCGCCAAGGCCGCATCGACGTTGCCGCGGCCGAACTGCGCCCAGGCCTCGATGATGGGCGACGCCACCTGTGCGTAGCCGGCGTCGCCTAGCCCAGGGCGCAGGGCATCGACGGCGTTCCAGTCCTTGCGTCCTACCGCGTCGGCAATGCGCACGAACGCCACCGTGGCATCGTTCTGCCCGGCGGCGGCGAGTTGCTTGGCAAGCACCGTGGCGTGCGCCTGATCGCCCGCGACAATCGCCAATTCGAAACTGCGGCGGCGCAGCGCCAGGTCATTGGGGTCCTGACGCTGCGCAGCTTCATAATATTGCGACGCTGCAGGCAGCGAATCGGAGCTGAACGCATAGCGGCCGAGCACATAGCCATGCAGCGCCGAGTCGGTCGGCGGGCTGACCGTTGCGAATGCCGGCGTGGCCAGAAGCAGAAGCGCGTAAGGCGCGAGCGCGCGGTTCATGTGCGGTGGTAGTCCTTGGGTCGCCCTGCTTGCTGCGAGTAATGACGGGGTCGAGGCGCGATGTCGAGCGTGTCTGACAACCCCTCCCTTTCAAGGGAGGGGCGACTCGCGCGGCACGCGCGGCGGGGGTGGGTTGAAAGGCAGACAAGAAGGAAGGAAGTAGAAGTAAGTGCGTCGTGGCAAAGCCACGCCGTCGGACGGGTTCGTCGGCTGTGGCCTCCGCCCCGCCGGCGGGACGCGGCGCGAGTCCGCGCCTAAGGCAAAATTTGGAAGTGCAAATTTTGTCTTAGGCGCTGGCCGCGCTCGCGTCACATATTCGGATAATTCGGCCCCCCGCCGCCCTCAGGCACCACCCAGTTGATGTTCTGCGTCGGGTCCTTGATGTCGCACGTCTTGCAGTGGACGCAGTTCTGCGCGTTGATCTGCAGGCGCGGATTATTGTCCTCCAGACCGACGATTTCATAGACGCCCGCCGGGCAGTAACGCTGGGCCGGCTCGTCATACAACGCCAGATTGACCTCGATCGGCACCGTCGGGTCCTTGAGCGTCAGATGGACGGGCTGGTCTTCTTCATGATTGGTATTCGACAGGAAGACGCTGGTCAGCCGGTCGAAGCTGTAGACATTGTCGGGCTTGGGATACTGGATCGGATAGACGTGATCCTTGCGGAACAGCGACTCGTTGTCGGGATGCGTCTTCATCGTGAACGGCATGCGCACGCCCAGATGCTCGGCCCACATCGTCACGCCCGCGAGTCCCGTGCCGACCAGATTGCCGAACTTTTCGACCAGCGGCAGCGTGTTGCGGACGCCGCGCAGCTCCGAATAGACCCAGCTGTTTTCATAAGCCGTCTGATAAGCGTGCAGGCTGTCGCCGGCGCGTTGTGACAGGATGGCATCGACGGCAGCATCTGCGGCCATCATGCCGGTCTTCATCGCCGTGTGGCTGCCCTTGATGCGCGGCACATTGACGAAGCCTGCAGAGCAGCCGATCAGCGCGCCGCCGGGGAAGCTCAGCTTGGGAACCGCCTGCCAGCCGCCGTCGTTGATGGCGCGCGCGCCGTAGCTGACGCGACGGCCGCCCTTGAGCACCGCCTTGATCGCCGGATGCGTCTTCCAGCGCTGCATTTCCTCGAACGGCGAAAGATACGGGTTGCGGTAGTTGAGCCAGGTAACGAACCCCAGCGCCACCTGGTTGTTCGCCTGATGATACAGGAAACCGCCGCCGTTGGCATCGCTCAGCGGCCAGCCCTGCGTGTGGATGACGCGGCCCGCGACGTGGTTTTCGGGGTCGATGTCCCAGAGTTCCTTGATGCCGATGCCGTAGATCTGCGGCTGGCTGTCCTTCGCCAGATCGAAGCGCTTGATGAGTTGCTTCGACAGGTGGCCGCGCACGCCTTCGGCGAAGAAAGTGTATTTGGCGTGGAGTTCGAGGCCCGGCGTGAAGCTGTCCTTGTGGCTGCCGTCCTTGGCGACGCCCATGTCGCCGGTCGCGACGCCCTTGACCGAGCCGTCATCGTTGAACAGTACTTCGGCGGCGGCAAAGCCGGGGAAAATCTCGACACCGAGTGCTTCGGCCTGTCCGGCGAGCCAGCGGCATAGATTGCCGAGGCTGACGGTGTAGCAGCCCTTGTTGTTCATGAACGGCGGCATCAGGCCGTGCGGAAAGTCGTACTGCTTGTCCTCGGTCAGGATCCAGTGGTGGTTTTCGATGACCGGCACCGTAAGCGGGCTGTCGAGCTCGCGCCAGTTCGGCAGCAATTCATCGAGCGCCACCGGATCGACCACCGCGCCCGACAGGATATGCGCGCCGACTTCGGAGCCCTTTTCGAGGATGCAGACGCTGATTTCCGCGCCCTTTTCGGTCGCCGCCTGCTTGATGCGGATCGCCGCAGCCAGTCCGGCGGGGCCACCGCCGACGATGACCACGTCGTAAGGCATTGATTCGCGGTCGGTACGTGTTTCAGCCATGTCAGTCTTCCCTGCACCCCTCGGACGGCAATGCTGCGAACTTGCGCTCGCGCCGTCGCACTATTGCAATGATTCACCAGATACGTTGCCAAATGCCGCTTGACCAGAGGCACCGGCACCGCAGAGTGGCGCGCAATGTCTCAATCACCCACTTTGTCGGGAGCTGGCCCGTTGTCCGGCGGCGAAGCCGCGGCGGCATTGGCAGCGTTGGCGTGGCTGGTGGAGGCAGGCGTCGACACGTTGGTCGGCAATGCGACTGCGACGTGGCTCGCCGAGGCGCCGCCCATCCCCGATGACGTGCCCCCAGATGTCGTGACCCAGGCGCCCCCTGCCCGCGCCCCACGCACGGCACCGGCACCGGTGCGCGACGACAGCGCGCTGCACGCACGCATTGCGGCATGCGCGACACTCGACGCACTCGCGGCCCTGGTCACCGAAAGCGGCGGGCGGCCAGCCCTGTTTGCCGACGGCAACCCGGCAGCGCGCGTCATGGTGCTCGGCGACATGCCGACCGCCGATGATATTGCCGCCGGGCGGCTGTTTGCCGGCACGAGCGGGCAATTGCTCGACCGCATGCTCGCCGCCATCGGCCGCGACCGTGCCGATACCTATCTCGCCAATGTGCTGGCGCGGCCGATGCCGGGCGCCCGCGCGCCTGACGCCGTCGAAATCGCTGCGCAATTGCCCGTGGTCCGGCGCCAGATCGAGCTGGTGCGGCCGCATGCCGTGCTGGTGCTCGGCGGCGTCGCGGCGGCGGCGTTGCTCGGCGTTGAAACCGGCATCAACCGGCTGCGCGGTCGCTGGCAGACGCTCGCAATCGGCACGCTCGAAGTGCCGGTGCTACCCAGCTTCACGCCGGCCTATCTGCTTGCGCATCCGGCGCACAAGGCGCTGGCCTGGCGCGACCTGCTGCTGTTCAAAGCCGCGCTCGCGGCGTACAGCGACGCATCATGAAAACCAGCCTCACCGTTGTCGCGCTGCTGCTCGCGGCGGCAGCACCGCTCGCCGCCCAGACGACAGCTCCGACTGCCGCCACCCCGCCCTACGACGACGCCGGCCGCACGCCGATTACCGTCACCGGCACGCCCGCCGACGGCATCACGCTGCGCCAGCGCCGCGTGCCGCCGCAACTGACGCCTGCCGAAGCCGCCGCCTATGGGCGCATCTTCCGCGATATCGAGGCCGGACGCTACAGCGCCGCCGAAGCCGCGCTCGCCAACATGTCGTCTACCGGCGTGCTCTACGGCTCGGCGCAGGGGCAATTGCTGCTGGCGCGCGGCAGCGGCCGCGCCAGCGTCAACACGCTGACCGACTGGTTGTTCGCCAACCCGACCTTGCCGCAGGCGCCGCGCATCGCCCAGCTCGCGGTCGAACGCGGCGCGATCAACCTGCCGCTGCTGCCGACGGTCAATGCCGCACCGGCGATCAGCTTCAACCCGCGCATGACCCCCAAATCGGCGAAGGGCGATACTGCCGCCGACGATGCCTTTGCCGCCACGCTCAAGCCGCTGCTCGCCACCGACAGCAACAGCGCCGCCGAAGAGCGCTGGCGCGCGCAGCGTTTCGAAGCGTCGCCCGCCGTTCGCACCGAATATGCCCAGCGCATCGCGTGGAGCTATTACATCGCCGGCGATGACGCCGCCGCACGCCGCATGGGCAGCGAGGCCGCCACCGGCAGCGGCGAGTGGGCCGCACTCGGCGCCTGGGTCAGCGGCCTTGCGGCGTTCCGCGGTGGCGATTGCAACGCCGCCGCCGCCGCGTTCAACCTCGCCGGCCAGCGCGGCCCATCGAACGATCTTGCGGCGGCTGCCGCCTATTGGGCGAGTCGCGCCGAATTCGCCTGCGTCCGCCCGCAGCTGGTCAGCGCCAATTTGGCCAAGGCGGCGAAGTATCGCACGACCTTCTACGGCCTGCTCGCGCAACGCGCGCTGGGGCTCGCCTATCCGTTCAACTGGACCGAACCTGATTTCATCACTGCCGATTGGAACTATCTGAAATCAAAGGGCGGCGCCCGGCGTGCGGCGGCGCTCGTCGAAATCGGCCAGCTCGGGCTTGCCGACCGCGAGCTGCGCTATCTCGCCAGCATCAGCCCCGGTACCGACTATGAACCGCTGCTGCGGCTGGCGGCGCGGCTCAACCTGCCGGCGACGCAATACTGGCTGGCGCACCACCCGCCGCGCGGGCTCGAACCGCCGGTGTCGGCGCGCTTCCCCGCCCCCGACTGGGTGCCCTATCGCGGCTGGCGCGTCGACCAGAGCCTCGTCTATGCGCATGCGCTGCAGGAGAGCAATTTCATCACTACCGCGACCAGCCGCGTCGGCGCCAAGGGGCTGATGCAGCTGATGCCGGGCACCGCCAAGCTAGTCAAAAAAGGCTTCGACGAGACCGCCGATCCGGGCGCCGTCGACCTTGCCAGCGCCGATCTGACCGATCCGGCGTTCAACATCGAACTCGGGCAAAGCTACCTCGAGAAGCTCCGCGACATGAGCTATACGCAGGGCCTGCTGCCCAAGGTCGTCGCGGCGTACAACGCCGGGCCGGGATCGGTGCAGAAATGGAACGCCTCGCTGCGCGACAATGGCGACGCGCTGCTGTTCATCGAGTCGATTCCGTTCAAGGAAACGCGCCACTATGTCGAAATCGTCATGCGCAATTTCTGGATGTACCAGTTGCGCAGCGACACGCCGACCACCAGCATCGATGCACTGGTCGCAGGGCTGTGGCCGCGCTTTCCGGGGATGCCGGGGCCGACGGGCGTCAAGGTCGCGCCGCGCGCCATGCCGCTGACGCCGGTGGTGTCGCCGCTGGCCGGTGCCCCGCCCGAGCCCGAGGAGAAGCCCGATGGCAATTGATTTCAGCGCGAAATTCATCCCTGTCCGCATCGCCTGCCTGACGGTGTCGGACACGCGCACCGCCGCCGACGACCGCTCGGGCGACACGCTGGCGGCGCTGCTGACCGAAGCCGGGCACGAGCTCGCCGGCCGCACCATCTGCCGCGATGATGTGCCGGCGATTGTCGCGCAACTCAACGCGTGGATCGATGATGCGTCGGTCGATTGCATCATCACCACCGGCGGCACTGGCGTCACCGGCCGCGACGTGACGCCCGAAGCCTTGGCGCAGGTCTGGGACAAGGAAATTCCGGGCTTCGGCGAGCTGTTCCGCTGGCTCAGTTTTGCCAGCATCGGCACCTCGACAATCCAGTCGCGCGCCACCGCCGGCGTGGCACGTGGGACCTATATCTTTGCCCTGCCCGGCTCGACCGGCGCAGTGCGCGATGCCTGGAACGGCATATTGGTGACGCAACTCGACAGCCGTCACCGGCCATGCAACTTTGTCGAACTGATGCCGCGGTTAACCGAGCGCTAATCGGCACAAGCCCAGCATCGCCATGGCTCGCGGCCCGGTGCAACGCCGGTGAGCCGGTGTTTTGAGGAGGTGCGCATGTCGAAAACCCTTGCAGCCGTTTCGGTGCTGCTGCTGATCGCGCCGCTCGCGGCGACGGCGCAGCAACAAGGCAACCGCCAGGGTGGCGGCCATTCAGGCAGTGGCGGTGGCGGCGGTGGCTACAGCAAGCCGCAGCAACCTTCGACGCGGCCGGCGCCGGGCTATCAGGGCGGTGGCCAGTACAAGCCGCCTTCCGGCGGCGGGGGCCAGTACAAGCCGCCTTCCGGCGGCGGAGGCCAGTACAAGCCGCAGCCCGGTGGCAGCAACGGCGGCAATTACCGGCCACCGAACAATGGCAGCAATGCCAACTGGAACAACAACAAGCTGCCGCCGCAATACCGGCCACCACCGGGCTACAAGCCGCCCCCGGGGTATCGCCCGCCGCCCGGCGGTGGCTATTATCCGCCGCCGGCCTTCTACCCGCCCGGCGGCCGCTATCCGCCCGGCCGCTATCCGCCCGCCGGCGGCTGGTACCGGCCCCCGGTCTATTATGCGCCGTGGCGCTATCCGCCGGGCCATTGTTACCGGCCGTGGTCGGTGGGGTTGTTCCTGCCGTCGCTATTCCTGAGCAGTGCCTATTACTTCAACAGCTACAATGCGTTCGGACTGGGGGCGCCGCCCTATGGCACGCAGTGGGTGCGCTACGGCCCCGACCTGCTGCTCGTGGAAATCGGCACCGGCCGAATCCGTGCGGTCTACAACAACGTCTTCCTGATGTAGCGCATGACCTGCTGGCGGGGCCGCACCCCGCCGGCAGCGCCGTCATTTGAAGTTGGTCGGTAAGCCGAACCGCTGCTGCAGGTCATAGTTGAGCCCCGATTGCGGGATCCAGTTGCGCAAATCGGCGCCGGTCATGCGAAATTCGATATCGGCGTAGAAAATCTGCGACTTGCCCGTCGCGACATCGAGCACCGACGTCTGCACCAGCATCGGCGTGTAGTTCCACGTGCCGGGTGCGGGATAGATCGCGACCAGGCTGACGATGGCGACGGGCGGCTTGCCCTTGACCTGCACCGCCTTGGCCAGTTCGACGGCATTGTGAACGTCGGCGAATGCCGCCGGATCGACCGCCGACTCGGTCTGGATCTGATCGGTGGTGATGCAGGTGCCGAGCGACTGGCAGAGCTTGCTGGCATCGGCGAGATTATTGAGAATGAACGGCGTGCCGACTTCGCTGCCAAGCCCGCTGACCAGTGCATATTTGGTCGGTTCGTCGAGGGTGATCTGCGCGCGCGCCTGCTGCACATTGGCGGGCGGCTGTGCAGCCGGCGGCGTTGCGGCGGCCTGCGCGAACACGGGCGACGATGCCAGCGCCAACAGTGGCATGGCCCTCAAAAACAGCGTCATGATCTGGTTTCCCTTCGCCCCGGTTGAGCAGCTTCGCCACTAGTTTCGCACCGGAACAAGCTTGGGCCAAGTCCCAATTGAATTTATATGTTCTTGTTATGTTCTTTTATATCGACTATGGATGGGCGATGGTCACGCCCCCGCCTCTCAAAGGCCGCGGCGCCACCGGCAACGCCGCCAGCGCCCGCTTCGATGCACTGGCGACCCAAGCCGATGGCGACTGGCTCGACATGCGCGACAGCCTTGATGACGTGCCGCCGCTACGCACGACGGTCAGCATCGAGACACCGCGAACGATCATCACGCGTAACACCTCGCCCGACATCCCGTTCGACCGCTCGGTCAACGCCTATCGCGGCTGCGAGCACGGTTGCATCTATTGTTTTGCGCGGCCGACACACGCCTATCTCGGGCTGTCGCCGGGCCTCGATTTCGAAACTAAACTAACCGCCAAGCCAACCGCCGCAGCACTGTTGCGCGCCGAACTGTCGAAGCGCGGTTACCAGCCCAAGCCGCTGGCGATGGGCACCAACACCGATCCGTACCAGCCGATCGAAGCCGACTATCGCATCACCCGCGCGCTGCTGGCGGTGCTGCTTGAATTCGGCCATCCGGTGACGATCACCACCAAGTCCGACAGGGTCACGGCCGACCTCGACTTGCTTGCCAAACTCGCCGCGCAAAACCTTGTTGCTGTTGCCATTTCAGTGACAAGTCTCGACCGCACTATCGCCCGCAGCATCGAGCCGCGCGCCCCGACCCCGGCACGCCGTATCGATGCCATCCGCCAACTCGCCATCGCGGGCGTGCCGGTTTTCGTGTCGGTATCGCCCGTCATCCCGGCGATTACCGATCACGAGATCGAAGCGATACTGGAGGCCGCAGCAAGCGCCGGCGCCCATGCCGCCTTCACACGCCCCGTCCGCTTGCCGCATGAAGTCGCCCCGCTGTTCCGCGCCTGGCTCGACGCCCATTACCCCGACCGCGCGGCGCGCGTGCTGCACCTCATCCAGTCGATGCGCGACGGCCGCGACAATGACCCCGAATTCGGCACGCGCATGGCGGGCAAAGGCCCCTATGCCGAAATGCTGCGCCGCCGGTTTGCTATCGCCTGCGCGCGTCTCGGCCTCGACAATCGGCGACTGGTGCTCGCGACCGACCGATTCCGCGTGCCTTCCGCGCAGCTCGCGCTGTTCTGACGCGCGTCCCCATTCGTTGCACTTCCACATCGCCCGCGATTGCGGCATATTCAGGGGGTCCACAAGGGGATTGGCAAACCGTGCTCGCGTGGTTGCAGGAACTCAGGCGACGCAATGTCGGGCGGGTCGCCGGCATCTACACGGTAACGGCCTGGGCGGTTTTTCAGGTCCTCAACACCCTGTTCCAGACGCTCGGTCTTCCAAAATGGACCAACACGCTGGCGCTGGTACTGCTGATGCTCGGGCTGCCGCTGGCGATGACACTGGCGTGGCTGTCGGACCGGCGCAAGGCGCGCAATGCGCCTGCCGCAATTGCGCTGGCGGACGAAATCGCCGCTGCCCCGCGCCGCGAGCCGTGGATCGACGCGCTGATCATCGCCGCGGTCATTGCCGTCATTGGCGTGATCGGCTGGCAATGGGCGACGCGCGGCGCGCTGATCGAACCGGGTGCTCTGCCGGTTGCGGCAGTCCCCAGGCAGTCGATCGCCGTGCTGCCGTTCGTCAGCTTCAGCAGCAGCCCCGACGACGGTTTCTTTGCCGACGGGTTGACCGAGGAACTGATCAATTCGCTGGCGCAGAATGCCTCGCTCAAAGTGGCGGGGCGGACGTCGTCGTTCTATTTCAAAGGTCGCAACGAGGATTTGCGCGGTGTGGCGGCCAAGCTCGGCGTTGCCCACCTGCTCGAAGGCAGCGTCCGCCGCAGCGGCGATACCGTCCGCATCACCGCGCAGCTGATCAAGGCCGCCGACGGCTTCCATCTGTGGTCGCAGACCTATGACCGCCCTGCCCGCGACACGCTGGCGATCCAGACCGAAATCGCCGCCACCGTGGCGCGCGTGCTGCAGGTGCAGCTTGCCGGCAAGGCGCATCCGGCACCGCAGCGCGACCCGGCGGCGTTTGCACTCGAACTCGAATCGCGCGCACGGCTGCGCGCCAACCGTCAGGCCGATGCAGCGGTAGCGCGTGACGGGTTCCGGCGCCTGACTGAAATCGAGCCGGGCAATCCCGCCGCCTGGGCGGGGCTGTCGGAAGCGGTGATGCGGATGGCGCAGGACCATCTGACCATCGCATTCGATGAAGCGACGCAAATCAGCAACGCGGCCGTCGCGCGCGCCTTGGCGCTCGATCCCGATTCGGCGGTGGCACTGCGCGCGCAGGGCTTTTCCGAACGCGTCCAGGGTATTCGCTCGGGCAATACCGATCACTATCGACGTGCCGTCGCGGTGTTGACGCGCGCGGTGGCGATCGAGCCGGGCAATGCCGACGGCTGGTTCCTGCTGGGCAACGCGCAATCGGCGCTCGGACGCGATAGCGACGCACTGCCCAGCCTGCGCAAGGCCATAGCGATCGATCCGCTCAACCGCGGCGCCTTGACGGTGACGGGCGTGACGCTGGCCAATCTGGGCCGCATCGACGAAGCCGAACGCCAGTACCAGACCGTCATCGACCTGTTCCCCGACTATTCACCGGCTCTGCTCAGTCTGGCGCGGCTGCGCATTGCCACCGGACGGCTCAATGCTGCGGTACCGCCGTTGCGCCGCGCCCGGGCGATCGATGATGATGCCGCCGCGGGACTGGCTTTGGCCTATGTCTATCTCAACCTCGGCATGGAGCCGGAGGCCGACCGGACGCTCGACAGCATTGCGACGTCGCCGACGGCGTCGGCAATTGCGACTGCGGCAAAGATGCTCGTGCACCGCCGGCACGCCGAGTTGCTGGCATTCGCGCGGGCGCAATATGCCACGACGAAGGACCCGTTGTGGCAGAATGCGATCGCGATGATGGCATTGCTCACCGGTGACGGCGAAACCGCACGCAGCTATTTCGCCACCGCGCTGCCGGGGCTGTTCCTGCCGCAGCCCCGCGCCGACGGCGCCCCGTTCGACATGATGTCGGCGGCGTCGGCGCTCGACGTGACCGGCGACCATGCGCAGGCGCGTCGGGTGATGCGGCTGATTCTGGCGCAGCCAGTGCCCCCCGGCCCAATCGACGGTGCCATCGTCAACGCCCGCATCAATGCCCGCGCCGGTCTGGGCGATACTGCTGGCGCGGTCGCCGAACTCGAAGCTGCCGTGGAGCGGGGGTACCGCACGCCGTACGAATTCGACATGTTCACCCGGATCGACCGCTTTCCGCTGATGGCGCGGGTTGCCGCTGATCCGGGGTTTCGCGCGATAATGGCCAGGATAGCCGCCGACAACGCCGTCCAGCGCGAACGGCTGCGGCAAGCGGCAAACTCGGCGCCTTGATCGGGTGCCGCCATGACACTGTCGAGCGCGCATGCGCCGGCAGAATACCTAACAATTCGTTAATATTATCCGAATCTGTTCGGTCGCAATGCGTTTAGGGCTGCACCCGTAAAGACTGACCAGATTCCCCTCCTAAATTGTCGGCAGGACATAGTCCCTGAACTGGTCGCGCAACGCGGTTTTGAGCAGTTTTCCGGTCGCAGTGTGCGGCAACTCGTTCACAAACACCACATCGTCGGGCGTCCACCATTTGGCGATCTTGCCCGCCAGATACGCCAGCACCTCGTCCTTCGAAACGCTGGCATCAGGCTTGCGCACCACCACCAGCAGCGGCCGCTCGTCCCATTTGGGATGCGCTACGCCGATGACCGCGGCCTCGGCAATACCGGGGCAACCAACCGCCGCATTCTCGAGTTCGATCGACGAAATCCACTCGCCGCCCGACTTGATGACGTCCTTCGACCGGTCGACGATATGCATGTAGCTCAGCGCATCGAGCGTCGCGACATCGCCGGTATCGAACCAGCCGTCGGCGTCGAGTACCTGGCCGCCGTCGCCCTTGAAATACTGCTCGACCGTCCACGGCCCCCTGACCAGCAGCCGGCCGAACGCGACGCCGTCACGCGGCAATTCGGCACCGGCATCGTCGACGATCTTCATCTCGACCCCGAACACCGCGCGGCCTTGCTTGCACTGCGCATCGAGCTTGGCCTCGGCTCCCATCGCCAGCACATCGGGACACGGCGTGCCCGACGTGCCGATCGGCGACAATTCGGTCATGCCCCAGATCTGGCTGACGGTGACGCCATGGTCATTCTGGAAGCGCTCGATCATCATCCGCGGCACGGCCGAGCCGCCAATGGCGACGCGCTTGAGCTTGCCGAGGTGTTCGCCGGTCTTTTCAAGATGCTGCAACATCGACAGCCAAACCGTTGGAACGGCGAGCGTAAAATCAACGTCCTCATCGACGATCAGCTTGTGCAACGTTGGCGCATCGGTATGCGGCCCCGCCAGCACCAGCTTGGCACCGGTCAATGCCGCAGCATAGGGCACCGACCAGGCATTGGCGTGATACATCGGCGAAAACGGCATCACCACTGTTTGCGCGCTCAGCCCGAACACGTCATTCAGCGACGCGGCAAAGGCGTGCAGCACGTTCGACCGGTGCGAGTAGAGCACGCCCTTGGGGTTACCGGTAGTGCCGCTCGTGTAGCACAGACCCGAAGGCGCGTGTTCGTCGACATCGACCCAGTCGAATTTGCCGTCCTGCGCCGCGACAAGATCTTCGTAGCACAGCAATTCGAGCGGCGAATTTTCCGGCATATGAGCGCGGTCGGTGAGCAGCACGAACTTTTCAATGGTGTTGAGACGTGGCGCGACCGATTCGACCAGCTTGAGGAAGCTGAGGTCAAAGAACAGCACCCGGTCTTCGGCGTGGTTGGCGATGTAGACAATCTGATCCTCGAACAGCCGCGGATTGATTGTGTGTGCGACGCCGCCCATCCCTGAAATGCCGTACCAGCATTCGAGGTGACGATAAGTATTCCAGGCCAGCGTCGCGATCCGGTCACCGGGCTTCATGCCCAGCCCGACAAGCGCCTGAGCGACCTTGCGCGCCCGGTCACGAACTTCCCGCCAGTTGGTGCGAACCTTGGGCCCTTCGACCGTCAACGATACGACTTCGCGATTGGGATGGTTGAGCGCGGCATGATCGATCAATCGCCAGACCAGCAACGGCCAATCCTGCATTCCGCCCAACATCATCATCTCCCCAATCTTCGTTGTGACTGTTCCTAGCAAAGCCACAACGCGGTGAAAATGCACTGGAGTAAAATTTCGGCTTGACGCGAAAGGAACAAAAAGAGAACATTAGCCATCAACGACGATTCGAGGCTCAAGGCATCGCGTTGTCCGGCGAGGGAAACATTCGATCATGGCCACAATGTTCGTTTCAGCAATCTGCATCGTCCAGATCACACTACTGCTCGCGCTCACCACCCGCGACGTCTGGATGCGTCGCCGTCAAATTGTCCGCGTGTTGCAACATCGCGGCTGGGTCATGTCGACACGCGGGCTGCCGCCGATGCAGCGCGAACCGGCCTTTGCCGGTGATGCCGGTGCGATCGTCTACCTGTTGCCCGAGCGTCGCGACGTGTTCACGCCGACTTCGCGGCAGCACGCTGCCTGACCCGGCGATAGCTGCGGATCGCAAAGGGCAAGGTTGACGCATAGGCAAGACAGATCAGCGACAGCGTCATCCAGGGCGCTGAAATCAGCGCCGCACCAATCAGCCCGACGGCCAGCAAGGCAACCAGTCGCCATTGACCGCGGATGCGCGCCGAGCCCCAGCTGTAGGTCGGCAAGTTGGAAATCATGAAAAACGATACGACCACCAGGACGGTCGCACTGATCGCGGCGCGCAGCTGGAGATTGTCGAGCTGCACGGGCTCGAGCCAGAACGACACAAACATCGGGCTGAGCATCAGCCCTGCGCCGACCGGCGCCGGTATCCCCGTCAAAAATCCGGCCTTTTTGTGCGGCTGATTTTCGACATCGAGCTGGGCATTGAACCGCGCCAACCGCAGCGCGCAGGTTACCGCATGCGCCAGGGCAATGATCCAGCCGATGCCCGGCAAGACATGCAGCGACCAGAAATAGATGATCAGCGCTGGCGCCACCCCGAACGCCGTAAGATCCGACAGCGAGTCGAGTTCGGCACCAAAGCGCGAAGTGCCCTTGAGCAAGCGCGCAATACGCCCGTCGAGCGCATCGAGCACACCGGCAATGACGATGGCGAAGACCGCCTTTTCCCATTCGCCCAAGAACGCCGCGCGCACCCCGGTAAGGCCGCAACACAGCGCCAGGATAGTTACAGCGTTTGGAATAAGTGCACGCATCGGAATGACGCGCTGCGAGCGTCTGATTTCGGAATTGTCGCCGCTCATGCCATCCACCTGGCGCGCGTCACTGGGTCGCGCCCAGCAGCAGCTCGGGTGCGCCCTTGCGCGCCAGCACGGTTTCACCGGCAACGCAGCGCTGGCCCGCAAGTACCTGTGACGTATAACCTTCGGGAAGATAGACATCGACGCGGCTGCCGAACCGGATCAAGCCGACGCGCTCGCCCACAGCCACCTGATCGCCTTCGGCGACGAAGCGCATGATGCGCCGCGCCACCAGACCGGCAATCTGGCAGAAGCCTACCGCAGTGCCATCGGCGCCTTCGACAATGAAATACTGGCGCTCGTTATCCTCGCTCGCCTTGTCGAGGTCGGCGTTGACGAACTTGCCCGGCACATAGGTGATGCGGCGGATTTTGCCGGCAATCGGTGCCCGGTTGATGTGGACGTCAAAGACATTCATGAACACAGATACCCGCGTAACGGTGCCCGTCGCGGTATCGCTTTCAAGCCCGCCGTCGCCGGCCAACTGGCGCGGCAGCTGCACCTGCGCGATTGAACAGACCATGCCGTCCGCCGGTGAAATGATCAGGCCCTCGCCGTGCGGCGTCGTGCGTTCCGGATCGCGGAAGAACGCCGCGACCCACACCGAAATGCCCGCCATCAGCCAGCCCGCGACTTCCCATTGAAGTGCGAATCCGAGCAGGATGGTGATGCCGACCGCGATGGCGACGAACTTGCGGCCTTCGGGATGGATGGTCGGCACGCGATATTTGGCGCTTGTCGGCACCGGCAATGCCGGCGGTGGCGGCGTGGTCGTGTTGCTAAGGTCATTCATGCGCGCCACAGTAGGGCCATTCTATCCGGCTGACAATTCCAGCCGCAGCCCCGGAGCCTGTGATGCCGCGCCCGTCCGTAAACGCCCTGTGTCTGTTCTGTGGTTCGCGGAGCGGCAATGATCCGGCTCAAAGCGCACTCGCCGAGGATTTTGGGCGCTTTTGCGCCGCGAACAAGCTGGCGCTGGTCTATGGCGGCGGCGGCATCGGGTTGATGGGACTGGCAGCACGCGCCGCCATCGCCCACGGCGGCAGAACGGTGGGTGTCATTCCGCGCGCCTTGATGCATGCCGAGATCGCGCAGGACGGTCTCGACGAGTTGCTGGTGGTCGAGACATTGCACGAACGCAAGGCGCTGATGCATGCGCGCGCCGACGCGATTGTCGCGCTGCCCGGCGGCATCGGAACACTCGATGAACTGTTCGAAGTCATGACGTGGCGCGAGCTTGGCATCCACGACAAGCCAATCTTCCTGCTCGGTGGCAGCTATTGGGCGCCATTCCTGGCGCTGCTCGACCATCTGACGGCGAGCGGCATGGCGCCCGACGACTTGCACAGGCTTGTCGAGCCCCTCGACGGGCTCGACAGCCTGGCGCAGCGGCTGGGGGTGTAGACCGGGCGGCTCAGGTTGCCTGCATTGACAACCATTCGGCGATCAGTGCCGGTTTATCCTCGCCTTCGATTTCGACAGTGGTCTCGTTGCGCAGCAGGTAGCGACCGCCGCCCTTGTCCTCGATGCCGAGCAGCTTGCCGCGGACGCGCACGCGCTTGCCGACGCGCACCGGCTGCAGGAAGCGCAGTTTGTCGCAACCATAGTTGATGCCCATCTTGATGCCCTGCAGCACGATGGCGTTCGACGGCTGCAGCGCGGCAGTCAGCGACAGCGTCAGAAAGCCGTGCGCGATCGGCCCGCCGAACGGCGTCTTGGCGGCGGCTTCGGGATCGACGTGGATGAATTGGTGGTCACCGGTCACATCGGCAAAGGCGTTGACCTTCGCCTGATCGACCAACACCCAGTCGGATGTGCCGAGATCGGTGCCGATCAGCGCACGCGCGCCTTCAGGGGTTACCATTTGTGCCATCGATCATCTCCCATGTCTTTTTGTTGCGTCGGGCATAGTGGCGCGCGATCGGTAGCGCTGCAAGCCCATGGATTGCCGGCTACGCACTCCACTGTTGATTGACCCGCACTTGCCCCCTACAGCATCTCAGCATCAAAGCTGGCCGCGCCGAATGAGGATCCGATGAGCAAAATCAAGGTAGCAAAACCCGTCGTCGAACTCGATGGCGACGAGATGACCCGGATCATCTGGCAGTGGATTCGCGAACAACTGATCCTGCCCTATCTCGATATCGACCTGCACTATTACGATCTGTCGATCGAGCACCGCGACGAAACCGACGACAAGGTCACCGTTCAGGCGGCAAACGCCATCAAGGAAATCGGCGTCGGTGTGAAGTGCGCGACGATCACCCCCGACGAAGAACGCGTCAAGGAATTCGGCCTCAAGCGGATGTGGAAGTCGCCGAACGGCACGATCCGCAACATTCTGGGCGGCGTCGTCTTCCGCGAGCCCATCGTCATCCAGTCGGTGCCGCGCCTCGTGCCCGGCTGGACCGACCCGATTGTTGTCGGCCGCCACGCTTTCGGCGACCAGTATCGCGCCACCGACTTCCTGGTGCCCGGTCCCGGCCGTTTGACGATGCGTTGGGAGAGCGAGAACGGCAAGGACGTCATCGAGCACGAAGTTTTCGACTATCCGTCGAGCGGCGTCGCGATGGGCATGTACAATCTCGACGATTCGATCCGCGATTTCGCCCGCGCCTGCCTCAATTATGGCATCAGTCGCGAATGGCCGGTCTATCTGTCGACCAAGAACACCATCCTCAAGGCCTATGACGGGCGCTTCAAGGACATCTTCGCCGAGATCTACGACGCCGAATTCAAGGCGCGCTACAAGAAGCTCGGCATCGTTTACGAACATCGCCTGATCGACGATCTCGTCGCCTCGGCGCTGAAGTGGTCGGGCAAGTTCATCTGGGCCTGCAAGAACTACGACGGCGACGTCCAGTCGGACATGGTCGCGCAGGGCTTCGGCTCGCTCGGCCTGATGACCTCGGTGTTGCTGACCCCGGATGGCAAGACCGTCGAAGCCGAAGCCGCGCACGGCACCGTCACGCGCCACTACCGCATGCACCAGCAGGGCAAGAGCACTTCGACCAACCCGATCGCGTCGATCTTCGCCTGGACCGGCGGTTTGAAGCATCGCGGCAAGCTCGATGACACGCCGAAGGTCACGCAGTTCGCCGAAACGCTCGAGCGCGTCTGCGTCGAGACCGTCGAAGAAGGCAAGATGACCAAGGATCTCGCAATCCTCATCGGCCCCGACCAGCCGTGGATGACCACCGAGCAGTTCTTCGAAGCCGTCCGCGCCAATCTCGACAAGGCGATGGGTGCCTGAACTGACCTGCGCCAATCTGGTCAGTCTTTACGGGTCCAGCAGGTTGCAGGTGCGCGCTTGCACCTGCCCTAGCTTCTTATTGACGATTTGTTCATAATCCGACATGCCGCCTGTTGGTGGATGGGAGTCCGTGATGAAACGTCTTGCAATCCTGGCCTGCCTGATGGCGACCACAGCGGCCGCTGACGCGCGCAGCATCACGGCAATCGCCTTTTCCGGTTCCGGTGTCGTTACGGCGGCAGGCGGTCATGGGCCGGCCGTGGGGCGTGGCAACAAGATCATTGGCCAGATCAATTTCTGGCAACCGAATTGCCTGCCGGACACTATCGACGGCGTCGTCGATTTGGGCAGCCCGTTCGATGGCACCAACATCTGCGACAACCTCTGGCAAGTTCGTGACCAATTCAATGCTATCGATGTCTTCAGCGAGCGCACGTCTGCGAAGTTGACGTTTGATCACGGCAGTCTGACCGGCGTCTATTTCAGGGGCGAAAATGGCCCAAGTTACCTTGGGGTCGACACTGCCCAGTTTTGGGGCGGCTGGTACGATGGCGTTCCCCAATATGACTTCAACTATTCCGGCACCTGGGCAATGACCGATGTGCGCATCGCCTATGACGGTGCGCCGCTGCCGGGCACCGTGCCCGAACCCGCAAGCTGGGCGCTGATGATTGCCGGATTTGGCCTGATCGGCACCATGCAGCGCCGGCGTGCCGGCAGGCTGCCGACAGCGCCGGGGCATACAAGCGAGAAATCAGCCTAGGCGTTGCGTTGCGGCGAGCGCCTTTTCCGCAAGACCCTTGGTGCGGTATTTCATGTCATCGAGCGTCGCATCGTCGAGCGTTTCGCCCATCGCGCCACCGAGATAGCGGGCATAGACGCCGGCGTTGATGACGGCGAGCCGCCAGCAGCCGAACGCGACATAGAAGTCGACCTGGCTGACATCGCGACCGGTGCGCCGCGCGTAGCGGTCAACGACTTCGGCATAGGTCAGGAAGCCGCCGGCCTGCGTCACGTCGGTACTGGTGTTCGCCGAGCCGGGGCCGTCCGACCACCAGACTCCGAGGTAGCCGACGTCGGCGAGCGGGTCGCCAAGCGTGCACAATTCCCAGTCGAGCACGGCAGCAATCGCGCCGGTTGTCGTGTTGGTCAGGCAATTGCCCAGACGGTAGTCGCCATGCGCAATCGACACGCCCTGCTGGACGGGCACGTGCGATTGCAAATAGGCGGCGACCTCGTCGACCGCAGAAATTTCGAAGGTCTTCGACGCGGCCCATTGCGCCGACCAGCGCTTGACCTGGCGTTCGATATAGCCTTCGCGCTTGGCGAGATTGCCGAGCCCGACGGCATCGACATCGACGGCGTGCAAGTCGGCGAGCACATCGACGAGGTTCTCGCTGATCTGGCGCCGCAGCGGCATGGCGATCGACGCCGCGCGGTCGGGCGTGTCGAGCACGACACCGTCGACATAGGCCATGACATAAAAGTCAGCGCCGTTGACCGCCGGGTCGGTGCACAGGCCAAGACACGCCGGCACCGGCACGTTGGTCTGGCCCATTGCGCTGATCAGCCGGTGTTCACGCGCCATGTCGTGCGCCGTCGCCAGCACCAATCCGACCGGCGGACGGCGCAGCACGAAGCGCGTGCCGTCAGCCCCGGTGACCCGGAACGTCAGGTTCGAGCGACCACCGGCGATCAGGTCGAACGTGAACGGTGCCACCGCACCCGCGACATTCGCCGCAAGCCAGGCACTGACATTGGCGGCATCGATTCCCTGCAGGGCTGCGGTGTCACCCACGAGCGACGTTCACAACCTGCGGCACCATATAT
>Ga0075163_10002704_pt1 | contig 23811 bp, 23 predicted proteins | sample JI1023141ADNA_FD_71478 | JGI IMG/M metagenome (GOLD analysis project Ga0075163, IMG submission 71478) | Wastewater effluent complex algal communities from Wisconsin, to seasonally profile nutrient transformation and Carbon sequestration -... | ecosystem: Engineered > WWTP > Effluent > Algae... | reverse complement strand
ACAACCCAGTCACCGAGGATCAGCAGCGAGCGATCCGGGGTGGAGTGGCCGATCAGATCCAGCGTCGTCGGCGCTGGCGAGCTCGCGTCGCGCGCGAGGTTGCTCAGAACGTGTTCCACATCCGCCCGTCCGTCCACCAGCACCCGTTGTGAGATCACATCCCGAATCCGTCGCAACTGGTCGTCGGCATCTCGCGTGAGCAGCGAGAGCGACAGGTGTGCGGAGGCAATGGACATCGTTACTTCAACCTCGGAATGATGTTGGAACCCAGGGACTTCGGAATCTTCGGTCCGCTGAGACCCAGGGAGAGGCGCGTCGGCGCGTCGATGAACAGCGCGCCCTGCTTCGGCTTGCCAAGCCCGGTGCCGATCTGCGTGAAGCCAGCCTCGATCGGATGGGCGACCACGGGCAGGTTGAGCCACCAGGAGCCTGCGGGAGCTTGCCCGGCCTCGAGCGACTTGCCCGCAGGCCACACCGAGCACAGCGCACTCGCGCCCTGCTCGGCGGTGATCTCGGCGTAGAAGCCCCAGAACCGCCGATTCGCCATCGTGCCGTTCCAGTACCAGACGCTTGTCAGCTCGTACTCGCGGCAGTGCATGTCCGCGGGGATCCGCGGCGGCTTCTTCGCCGCGGGGAGCGCGTCGTAGTCGCCCTTCTCGAGCCAGCAGCCGTTGATCAGCGAGCCGCTCGGGAACGTCGGGCCGATCTTGGTCTCGCCGCCGTTGGCCGGCGCGTCGTCGACCTGGATCTGCGCAGCCGTGATCGTGCCGTTGCGAACCGCTTGCAGGTTCTTCGACAGGTCGTTGCTGATCAGCTTGGTGTTATCGAATGGTGGGTTGAGCGTGCTCGGATCCTGCGGCCACCAGCCACAGGTTGTCAGTCCGGTCTGGTTACCGACCCACGCGCCGAAGCCGTAGGTGATCGTTCGTGAGGCGGGCATTGATCTCCTTTAATCGGTTCCACCTGGAGCCCCCTTCTTTCCCGCCTCCCTCTTCAATTCGAATTCGTTGATCAGGTTGTAGAGGTGCGAGCGCGCGAGATCGAGCTGGCGCGCGGTCTCGGTGACGTTCCAGTCGTTGCTCTCGAGCGCCTCGCGCACGAGCTTGCGTTGAAACTCGCGCGTCCGATCCTGGAGCGTGCGCGGCGGGGCCGGCGCGTCGGGGCTTGCGACCGCCAGCGGAAACAGGTGGTGCTCGTGCAGCGTGGTCGACTTCTCACCGCTCGCACGGATCACGCCGGCCTCGACGACGCGCTTGAGCTGCCGCGTGTGACCCGGCCACGACGCGTTCTGACACGCGATCAACGCGCGCCGCGAGATCACGGGCACCGGCAGCTTGTGCCGCGTGCACGCCTCCGCGACGAAGTGCTCCACCAGATCCGGAATGTCGTCGACGCGCACGTCGAGCCCCGGCACCTCGAGAGGCAGCACCTCGAGGCGGTAGTAGAGATCCTCGCGGAACCGCTTGTCCTCGACGAGCTTCTTCAGATTGGCGTTCGTCGCGCTCATGATCCGCACGTCGGCCTTGATCGTCGACGCCGATCCGAGCGGGTGGTACTCGCGCTCCTCGATCAGCTTGAGCAGCTTCGCCTGCGAGCCGATCGACAGCTCCGCGATCTCGTCGAGAAAAAGTGTGCCCCCCTCCGCCGCCGCCACTTTGCCCGCCGCCCTCCGCGTCGCGGTCGAGTGCGCACCGCGCTCCGATCCAAAAAGCTCGTTTTCGAACAGAGCCTCCTGCATCGCTGCGCAGTTCACCTCGACGAACGGCCCACCCTGGCGTGGGCTGTTGTTCGCGATCGCGCGCGCCAGCATGGACTTGCCGGTCCCCGAGGGCCCGGTGATCAGCACGTCCACATCCAGGTGCGCCACGTGGCGGACACTGTGCAGAAGGCGAGCCAACGCCGCGGATCGCCCGATGATCTCCGGAATGTGGAGCGCCTGACGGACCTCGTGGGTGTGATCGACGACCGGCTCGTGGTTGCGGCGAACGAGGCGATCCGTCAGCGGCGCGAGCTGGCGAGCGAATAGCTCAAGGCACTCGCGATCCTGGGATGTGAACATCCCGGGCTTGGTTCGCCCCTGCAGGTAGATCACGCCGATCACGGGGTCGGTCCCGACCGGCGCGCACAGCACCGCCTGGATGTCGTGCTGGCGAACGCTGCCCAGGTCGGCGAACCGATCGTCCAGCGTGGCGGACGGTGTCTCGATCGTTCGTCCCTCGGTCAGCGCTCGCGCGATGATCCCGCGCGACACCGAGACCCGGATCTTCTCGAGCTCGACATCGCGCAGCCGGTAGCCTTTCCAGAACCGCGGGTTGGCCGAGTTCTCGTCGTAGAGCTCGACATATGCCGTGTTCGCAGACGTGACCTCGACGATCAGCTCGAGGGCTTCATCGAGCAACGGTTCGATCTCCAGCTTGCTACCGAGGTCGAGCAAGCGGCGATAGAACCGTTCGCTCGCGTAAGGATCGCGAGAAGGCTCAGACACTCCGCAAAAGTATCACCCGAATCCGCTAGTTACCGGCAGTCCTCGGGTAGCGGAGATCTCCCTCGCGGTGACCTGTCCACTATTCAGGACACGCACTGTCGGGAGTGTCCACTCGATTGGACGGTCGGGTGGCGCCCGGCGCGGAAGTTCGCGGGACCTCGATCTGGCGTCGATCTGGGCCTCGATCTGGCGTCGATCGTGGGACCCAACGATCACGCCGGCGCCTGCTTCTTTCCCGCCACCTTCGCCAGCGCCTGACAGATCTCGCAGTCGTCCTCCGGTTTCCACTCGCCGCGGAAGTCGACATAGCGGCGCGGATCATCGATCAGCCGGTGCCACGCCCGCGCGACGATCGCCGCGGCGCGCTCGGAGTACGCCTCCGGTTCACGCTCCGCCAAGATGCCCGTCTCGGCGAGCTGCTCGATCCGAAGCTCGATCAGCTGCTCGAGCTGGTACATCCGATCGAAGTCGACGAGATCGACGAGGTGCTCGTACACCATGTCCTCCATCGTCTGCTCGATCGGATCCGGCGGATCCGGTGGAGGTTCGCGGGTCATCGCCGAGAGCTCGACATCGACCTTCACGACACGGCCCCGGTGGCGCTGCGCGGCGCGACGGCCTGCGCGCGCGCCTGCTTGATCAGCTGATCGCGCAGCTGCTGCTGCAGCGCCGGATGCTCGTCGAGGTGGGCGAGCGCCTTGTCGCGACCCTGGCCGATCTTGTTGCCCTCGTACGAGTACCAGGTGCCCGACTTCTCGACGAGGCCGAGCTTCTCCGACGTATCCACCAGCTCGCCGAGCTTGTTGATGCCGGTGCCGTACAGGATCTCGAAGTCCGCCTCGCGGAACGGCGGCGCCATCTTGTTCTTCACCACCTTGACCTTGCACTCGCTGCCGATCGTCTCGTCGCCGCGCTTGATCGCCTTCTTGCGCCGGATATCGAGCCGCACCGAGCAGTAGAACTTGAGTGCGTTGCCGCCCGTGGTGGTCTCGGGGTTGCCGTAGACCACGCCGATCTTTTGACGAAGCTGGTTGATGAAGATCACGATGGTCTTGGTGCGCGCGATCACCGCCGTGAGCTTGCGCAGCGCCTGGCTCATCAGCCGTGCCTGCAAGCCCATGTGCGCGTCCCCCATGTCGCCCTCGATCTCGGCGCGCGGCGTCAGCGCGGCCACCGAGTCGACGACGATCAGGTCGATCGCGCCGGTGCGCACCAGCGTGTCCGTGATCTCGAGCGCCTGCTCGCCGCAGTCCGGCTGGCTGACCAGCAGATCCTCGAGCTCGACCCCGAGCCGCCGCGCGTAATCGGTGTCCAGCGCGTGCTCCGCGTCGATGAACGCGCAGACGCCGCCGGCGCGCTGCGCCTCCGCGATCGCGTGCAGCGTCAGCGTGGTCTTGCCGGACGACTCCGGGCCATAGATCTCGATGATGCGCCCGCGCGGCAAGCCACCACAGCCGAGCGCGACATCGAGCGCGACCGAGCCCGTGGGGATCACCTCGACGGGGGTGACCTCGCCGCCATCGAGCCGCATGATCGAGCCCGAGCCGAATTGTTTGTGGATGGCGCGGATCGCCTCGCCGATGCTCTTGTTCTTGTTGTCGTTCGACATGCGCCGCGCCTTCATCAAGCCGCGTGCCGCGGGCAACTGCGCGGATCTCCTCGCGCGGTTGTCCCGATAATCCGCGATGCGGACAAGCTGTCCGAATCCCGGACGGACAGCACGGGATCGTGCGGGCGAACACCCGGTAGACCGGCGCGACGCCGAGGTCGGTCGCCGCGACCGTGCCGGACGAGCTACGGGATGACGATGGTGCGCGTGAACACGGTCGACGCCGAGTAGACCGGGTCGAGCTGCTCGTAGTCGCCGCGCAGGGCGTTCGGCGTGCCCTTGATCGTGCGGATGCCGAGCACGTACGTGCCGCTGGACAGCCCCGCGAGATCGACCTGCACCGGCGTCGTGTTGACCCGATTCCCGTCGATCGCGACCTCGGCGGACACGAACACGCGCTTCTTGGTCAGCGCGCCGGCGGCGATCCGGAACACGGTGACCTCGAACTGATCGAAGTCGGTCTGCAGGTTGACGCCCTGGTTGGGCTCGAGCGCGAAGGTCAACCCGAACGGCAGCGCGACCGAGCTCAGCGCGATGCCGTCGGTGTCTCCCGACAGCGAGGTCTGGGTCGCATCGACCGCGGTCAGCGTGATCGGGTCGACGGCGAGCGGCGCGCGCAGATCGATCTCCGACGCCGTGCCGTTCGGCTTCGCGACGCTGACCACGCTCGACACCAGCGACGCGCCGTCGACGATGCGCCGCTCGGCGAGCAGGCCGTGCGTGACCGGCGGGAACTTGGCGAGCTCGTTGGGCGAGATGAACGTGCTCGTGGTGGTGCCGAGATCGCACTGCGAGAGCAGCAACATGTGCGGTCCGGGGACGGCCAGCGTGGTGGCGCCGACGGTGACCGGCCGATCGATCACCACGCCCGGGACCTCCGTGCTCGCGGTGACGCCGTGCTCGACCACCGCCAGCGGCGCCTGGCCGCTCGCCCGCGTGCCGAGCGCACCGAACAACCGGGCGCTCACCACCGCGCCGGTGTTCTTGAACGCGAACGTCTGCGTGACCCCGACGGGAGTCTTCCACGCGGGATTGACGAGGACCTTGGTGCCCGCCTGGAGGCCCGGTACGACGAACTGCGCGTAGCCGTTGACCCGCGCGCCACACGTGCCGGCGGCCGCATAGTTGACGAGTACCGCGGCGTCGCCGGTGCCGGGTTGCGGTGCGCCGAGCGAACGGAAGAACGTGGTCGTCGGTGCCGGGATCGTGGTCGTGCTCGGGCTCGCACCCACGCGCATATCGAGGTAGGTGCCGGTGGTGAACACGCGCGCGCCGGTGAACGTCCCGATCGGCGGCGCGCCGGCGCCTGTCGGCTGGATGTTGTAGCCGCTGTCTGCGGGTGGCGTCGGCTGGTCCTGATGACCGAGGAACGGCTCGACGAGCTTCGCGTCGGCGAGCACCGGCTGCCACTGCACCTGGTGATCGACGCCGGCGAGCGTGTAGCGCACGCGCCACGGCGCCGTGGTGAGGTTCACGATCGGGATCCCGACATCGCCGGTCTCCGGGTCGTACGGTGCGTCGATCAGCTCGCCGTCGAGCGCGCCGACCCTGACGGACGTCAGATCCGCGATGCCGATCGCCGCGAGCGCAGCGGGCTCGTTGAAGGAGTCCGCGAGCACGACGGTGTCGGCGAGCAGGTAGCGCAGCTTGAACGTGTCGAGCTTGCCGTCGGCGAGGATGGGCCCGTCGGTGGGATCGCCGAGCTTCGCGTTGTCATTCAATCCGAAGATCGAGTTGCACCCCGCGAGCAGCATGCTGCAAGCAACCAACCGCATCGCCGGTGATCGTCGCAGGCCCTGCGCGCCGGCACAACCGTGGATCCTGTGCGATTGTCCGCAGCGGTGAAGCTCGATGCCCGCCTGACGTTATTCGTGACGCTGGTTGCGATCTTCATGACGTGTTTGGTCGTGGGTGATCTGATCGGCGGAAAGGTCACCTCCGTCACCCTGTTCGGGAAGGAGTGGCCGTTCTCGGCGGGCCAGCTCGCGTTCCCGGTCACCTTCATCCTCACCGACATCCTCAACGAGTTTTACGGACGCAAGGTCGCGCGCCGCGTGACCCTCCTCGCGTTCTTCATGGTCGGGATGACCGTCGGGATCATCGCGATCGCCGGACAGCTCGGCTGGGCGTCGTTCACGAAGGGCGAGGACTGGACCGGGGTCACGCCTCCGGTGTTCGACACCGTGTTCTCGCAGGCGATGTGGATCCAGGTGTCGTCGATGTTCGCGTTCCTGATCGGCAACTACATCGACATCGCGGTGTTCTTCCTGTTCAAGAGGCTGACCGGCGAGCGCTACCTGTGGCTGCGCGCGACGGGCTCGACGGCGGTCTCGCAGCTGATCGACACGGTCGTGATCAGCGCGATGGTCTGGCTACCGAAGATGGCGTTCAGCGACTACGTCGATCTGGTGATCACCAGCTACGTGATCAAGCTGACGATCGCGATCTGCGTGACGCCGATCCTGTACGCCTTGCACGCGCTGCTCGAGAAGCGCTTCCACATCCATCCCGCCGGGGCCGAGACCGCGAGCGCGGACATCGCGGGCTGAGTTACTGCCGTTCAGCGACTACCTCGATCTGGTGGTCACCAGCGATCAAGCTTGCGTGACGCCGATCCTGTGCGCCTTGCATGCGCTGCTCGAGCGCTTCCACATCCATCCCGCCGGGGCCGAGACCGAGCGCGGCCGGCTGAGTTACTGCCGTTCAGCGACTACGTCGATCTGGTGATCACCAGCGACGTGATCAAGCTTGCGTGACGCCGATCCTGTACTTGCATGCGCTGCTCGAGCGCTTCCACATCCATCCCGCCGGGGCCGCGAGCGCGGACATCGCGGGCAGCGTTACTTCGCGACCGCCGGCCCGGTGCGCCACTCGGTCGCGAGCGGGCAGCTGGGGATGCCGAGCCGCTTGGCCTCGGCGTCGATCGCATCGCCCTTCGCGGGGCCCTTGATCGGCCGGATCTTCGAGAGGAACTTCCGGGCGTCCTGGGTCTTCAGGTTGGAGCCGAGCCAGGTGGCGACCTTCATCGTCCGATCGGCCGGATCGACATCCGCCGTCCCCGACCGGTTGACCACGTCGCACAGCGCCTCGATATCGGCCTTGTACGCCGCGTCGACCGAGGTGTTGGGCGCAGCTTTTTCGCTGCTCTGGCAGGCGACAGCGGCGACCACGGCGAGCAGGTACAGACGCTTCATGCGGCGCAATGTACCGGAAAATCTGCTGCTGTCTGCTCGCGACAAATCGGCAGTTATGGCTAGATCACGGCCATGGCATACGTCGTTGCTGATCCATGCGTGAAGTGCAAGTACACCGACTGCGTCGCAGTCTGTCCGGTGGATTGCTTTTACGAGGGTAAGAACTCGATCGCCATCAATCCCGACGAGTGCATCGACTGCGGCGCGTGCGAGCCCGAGTGCCCCACCACCGCGATCTTTGAAGAGTCCGAGCTGCCGGCCAAGTGGGCCGTGTACAAGGACATCAACGCCGTGGTGACCGGCGTGAAGAAGCCCGGCGAGATCGATAGCGGGAGCTGGCCGGATGCGCTCAAGGCGCAGCTCGGCGGCGTCGAGCCCTGGCCGAACATCACCGAGCAGAAGAAGCCGCTTCCGGGCGCCGACGACGCGCAAAAGGAAGAGGGCAAGATCTCCGCGCTGACCCTCGAGGGCGGCTCGTAGCTCACAGCTGCGAGTCCGAGAGCTCTCGCCAGCGCCACCGCCCGAACCGTAGCCACGACCACATCCGCGACCACCTCGACGGCTCGCTGAGCGGCAGCTCGAGGCAGGTCTCCGCGGCGTCCTCGATCATCGGCGCGCCTGCCGAGGCCTGGACCTGATCGAACAGCGCGACATCCTCGAGCGCCTCGAGCATCTCGTCGGCGCTCTGGAAGCGCCGCTCCGGGTCCTTCGCCATCGCGCGGACGACGAACGCCTCGAGGGCGCGCGACACGTCGTGCCGGAACGCGCGCAGCGGGCGGGCCGGTCGGGTGCGGCAGGCGAGCAGGATCTCGCCGATCGAGTCGCCGGTGAACGGGCGGGTGCCGGCCAGCATCTCGTAGAGCATCACGCCGACGGCGTAGAGATCCGCGCGGACATCGGGGACGACGCCGTCGAGCCGCTCGGGAGACAGGTAGCTCGGCGAGCCGACGCAGGCGCCGCGCGCCGTGAGCGCCGCTTCGTCGCGCACGTGGGCGAGCCCGAAATCGATCAGCATCGCGCGCATCGCGGGGTGGGCGTCGTCGTCGGCGCCGATCAGGATCACGTTGTCGGGCTTGAGATCGCGATGCAGGATGCCGCACGCGTGCGCATGCGCGAGCGCGGCGAGGAGCTGCCGGGTGACCTGTACCGCGCGGCTCGGGGACAGGCGCGGCGTGTCGCGCAGCTGCTTGCCGAGCGTCGGTCCGTCGAGCAGCTGCATCGCGATGAACTGGTGCTTGCGCGTCCGGCCGTAGTCGAGGATGCGCACGATGTTGGTGTGATCGAGCTTCGCGATCGCGCGGGCCTCGCGCTCGAACCGCGCGGCGCCGTCGTCGACCTGGCCCTCGATGATCAGCGGCGCGTCGAGGATCTTGAGCGCGACCTCGCGGCGCAGCTCCTTGTGGATCGCGCGATAGACGCTCCCCATGCCGCCCTTGCCGAGCAACCCGACGATCTCGTACCGACCGGCGAACACGTGACCACGCGCGAGACCCATGAGCTTCCTTGCAGCAAGCCATGTGCCTCTCGTTGCCGTGCGAGATCACTGGGATCACAGCGCGCGACTGCCTGCGGACCCCGCAGGTCCCTGCGGATCACGCATGACAGCGATCCCGTAGATCGGGGACAGGTCCACCCCTCCATCCCTTCGAGATCGCGACGCTTCTGGCAGCAAGCGACAAACTGGTTTCGACCGTCGTGGCGCGCACGGCCGTTGTCCGGGGTTCGGACAAAGGCCGTTTGTCAGTTGCCGCCAAACGCCCAATGATCTCGACGGGCTGCGGGGTAGGTCCTGTCCCCCCGACCTGCATCTCGTCGTTCGCCTGCGCGTGGACGAGCTTCGCGCCGTGCTGGCCCCGATCGACAAGCACTCGAGATCGCGACCTTCTGACAGCAAACTGGGTTTCGGGGACCGTCGTGGCGCGCACGGCCGTTGTCCGAGGTTCGGACAAAAGCCGTCTGTCAGATGCCGCCAAACGCCCAATGATCTCGACGGCCTGCGGGGGTAGATCCTGTCCCCGATCGACAAGCGCGCGAAAGCGCTTCGCCGGTCACTTCCGCTTGTAGAACGTCTCGACCGTGGTGGCGCCGGCCTGGAAGTGGCTGGCCTTGACCATGCCCTTGCCGTCGAAGCAGAAGCTCCAGCCACCCTCGTCGCCGGCGGCGCTCGAGAAGTAGCCGCAGGCGGCATCGCCCTCCTGCTTGCTCTCGTAGAGCCACGACTCGATCCCGTCCTCGCTCTTGCCTTCCTGCTTGTGCGCGATCTGCGTCCCGGCGGGGATCACGAGCTCGCGCGGATCGAGCGCCATCGCCTTGTCGTGCGCCTTCGGATCCTGCGGCTCGAAGTACCAGAGGCCCGACGACGACGAGGCGTAGATGCCGGCCGGCGGCATGTTGCCGGTGGGCGAGGTGTCGGTGCCGGCGACGCAGCCGACCGTGGCCATCGACACCGGGCCGGACTTGCTCGGCATCTCGTGGACGTCGGTGACGGTGCAGACGATGTCGGGCTTGGCCTCGGTGGTCGGCTGGCCCATGTCGACGGGCGGCGTGGTCGTGGTTTCGGCCGAGAACGTCCACGACGTCCCCTTCACGAACACGGGCGCGTAGAGCGCCTTGGTGCCGATGCCGATGCCGGTGTTCGCCGTCGGAGGTTTGCTAGCTCCGCCACATGCCGTGACGGCTACCACGAGGACCTGCAGCTTCATCCGCCCTCTATACACCGCTTGCTGTAGGCTCGGCCGCGATGCGCCTCGCCATCTTGTGCGTGCTCGCCGCGTGTGGCGATGGTCTCGGGCCCCGCGAGCTGCACTACGATCTCGGCACGTGTGGCGTCGTCGATATCCTCGACGAGGAACCGGGGCTGCACGTCGCGCAGGGCTCGGTCCTCGAGTTCTCGACCAACCCGCCGGCGAGCGGATCGCACTTCGGGATCTGGGCGAAGTACGACCGCTCGTACGACGCGCTCGAGCGCGGGTTCTGGCTGCACAACGCCGAGCACGGCGCGATCGTCTTGCTCCACCGCTGCGTGGACTGCCCCGGGGAGGTGGCGCAGCTCGAGGATGCCGTCCGCGCGTTCCCCGACGATCCGTCGTGCCTCGCACCGGTGCGGAACCGCGCCCTGGTCGTCGCCGATCCGCTACTGCCGGAGGACCTCCCGTTCGCGGCGGTGGCGTGGGGTGTGACGTACTCCGCGACGTGTGTCGATCCGGCCGCGATCGCCCAGTTCCACCGTGACTTCTACGCGAAGGCGCCTGAAAACTTCTGCGACGACGGCGCCGGTTTGGGCGGGACGTTCATCGAGTAGCAACACGGGCGTGTTAGCGTAACGACCATGCGTCGAGTGGTGGTCGCTCTATCACTCGCGATCGCCACGCCGCGGATCGCGCAGGCCACGCCGTACGAGACGTTCATCGACATCAGCGATCAGGCGGATCTCGAGGATCTGTTCGCCGCCGGTGACATCACCCAGGACACCTTCGAGGAGCTGCTCAACCTCCTCAACGCCGGCATCGACCTCAACGAGGCCGACCGCGCCACGCTGTACACGCTCCCGAACCTGACGTACGACGACGTCGACGCGATCATCCGGTTTCGCGACAAGGAGCGGATCAAGGATCCCTCGCAGCTCGTCAAGGCGGGCGCGCTGTCCGAGGACAAGCTCTTCGCGATCGCCTCGTTCATCGAGGTCACGGACACCAAGGATCGCTACAACGTGAAGGGCTTCGCGCGGCTGCAGACGCGGTTCTCGCCCAAGGACAACATCGCGCCGCCGTTCCTGCTGCGCGCGCGGTTCACCACGCTCAAGCACCTGCAGTTCGGCATCGCCGCCACGCTGACGCGGCTCGATGTCGGCGCTCCGCAGTACGATCCGAACCGCGATGCGTTGATCGCCGAGCCGGAGCACAAGCGCTTCGTGTTGCCGAAGGCGTTCGTCAAGTACGAGACCGACGAAGGCACGCTGGTCGCGGGCACGTACAAGGCGGGCTTCGGCCAGCGCCTGGTGTTCGATACCTCGGGTCGCTACACGCCGAACGGCCTGTACTTCGACGACGACGTGTTCTTCGGCACCGACTTCCAGCGGTCGTGCAAGCAGTCGGCGGGCGAGCTCGCCGGGTCGCCGTGCGATCCCGACACCAACCCCGACGCCGATCTCTACGTCACGCCGGACTACAACTGGCGCGACGGGCTGTTCGGCGTCGGCGCCGGCTTCAAGAAGCTGATGCTCGGCGGCTCCGGGTGGCTGCAGGGCTTCGTGTGGGCGAGCGCGCAGAACCGCTACGTCTATCAGTACGAGCTGGTCGATCGGTCGAGGTGCATCGACCCGAGCGACGACAACGATCTCGCGTGCAAGGCGCCCGACGTGTTCGTCCGCCCCGACGGTGAGCTGCTGACGTCGACCGGTCGGTTCTCGTTCGTCACGCTGCCGGACGTGTTCCAGGAGCGCGTCGCCGGTGTCAACGTCGGCTACTACGCGGACCGCCGCAACTCGATCGGGCTCACCGCGTACGGCGCCACCGAGACCAACCTCGTGAAGGGCCTCGAGCTCGACACCCAGGAGTGGTCGCGGATCCCCACGGGCCGCCGGTTCGGTGCGGCCGGCGCCAACTTCTCGTTCGGGCGCAACTGGCTCGACATCTTCGGCGAGGCGGCGTTCAGCTACCGCGGCGATCCGCTCGGCGACAAGGATCCGGCGGGCTCGCCGCTGACGGGTGGCGGCCCCGCCGCGATCGTGCGCGTGACCGCGACCAAGAAGAAGGAAGAGCTCGAGGCGGTCTTCCGCTACTACGACAAGGACTTCCTCAATCCGTTCGCACGCCCGATCTCGCAGCCCGACGAGCTCGACGGTCAGCGTGCGCGCGACGAGCTCGGCGTTCGCCTGCGCTACTACAAGACCACCAAGCTCTACAGCCTCCGCGCGCTGATCGACCTGTGGGAGAACCCGTCGGAGCGCTCCGAGGAGAACCTCGGTCGCGCGCTGCCGAAGCTCGACACTTACGTGCGCGGCGACGTCCGCACCACCGAGGAGATCCGGCTCGGCCTGTGGCTGCGCTACCAGGACAAGGATCTCAAGGCAGGCGGCAACGGCCAGTGCTTCGAGGTCTCCGTCGAGGAAGACGAGAACGGCGAGCCGATCCCGTGCAGCGGCCGCAAGCTGACCACGGTCGGGCGCATCGCCTATCAGTACAACCGGCAGTGGCGGCTCACCGCGCTGATCCAGCACGAGCTGCTCGACGATCCGTCGATCTCGGACACCTCGTTCCGGCAGGATCTCTCGGGCTGGGCGATCGTCAACTGGGTCCCCGACAAGAACGTGCGGGTCCGCGCGCGTGCGCGCTACCTCGACGAGGCGCTCGGCGATGACCTCAAGCTCGAGACCTCGCTGTCGACGCTGGTCGATGCGGCGATCAAGGTCCGCAAGAAGGACACCGTTCGTGTCCGCGCCGACGCGAAGTTCTACCTCGACGATCGCGCGAGCACGCTCGCCCGGGAGCCGAACCCCGAGCTCCAGTTCTGGCTTACCTACGAGATGCGGCTGTAGTAGCGTCTCCGTCGATGGTCCCCGCGTCGACGATCCTGCTCGCCGTGGCCACCGCGATCCCGTTCGGGCTCGCGATCCGCGACACGGTCGAAAACGACTACGAGCGCGAGCCGCGCGACGAGGAAGCCGACCTCGACCAGCCCGACGAGGTCGGGCTCGCGGCGGCCGAGGCGAGCTACGCGCAGCAGCGAGCGCAGGAGGCGATCGAGCGCCGGCAGCGCCACCAGCGGATCCGCGCGCTGGTCGGTCGCGATCCCGCGACGCTGGGTCCCGTGTTCTCGTCGATCCGCCTCGGCGATCCGATCGGCACCGGCTCGGTCGAGTCCACCCCCGACGCGCAGCTGATCCTGCGCGACGACGGCGCCCACTCGTACGCGCTCGACATCCAGCTCGAGCGTCGCGACGAAGGGGACTGCGATCATCTCGAGTCCACCATGCGCACCGCGTGGGACGCCCCGCGGTCGCTCGACCACCTGTGGATCTGGGTCGGGGCATCGCAGCGCGCGGTGTGGAACCCGGAGGACTGCTCGCTGACGTTCGAGCGAATCTCGTCGCTCGAGGCCCTCGTCACCCGATCGGTGGCGCTGGTCGGCACGCCGGCGAAGGCGTTGCTCGAGGACCTCGGCGAGCGGATGGAAACCGCCTCCGACGAGCAGATCACGTGGCCTCATCTCGGCGTCGGCACCGGGTACGGGGTGGCGCTGATGACCGCCGACGTGCGCAAGGGCAAGGTCGTCGCCGTCACCGCCGCGCTACATCTCGATGCGAGGACGCAGATCGAGCTGGCGGCGCAGATCACGCGTGTCGTCGGTGCCTCGCCCTCGCCCTCCACCGAAGCCTCGGACGGCGACACCTGGAAGCCCACGCGCAAGACACCGCGGATCCAGCTCGTCGAGGGCGCACCGCAGGTGGTTCTGACGGTAGGCTCGCCTCCGGAATGACGCTGACCACGATCATCGCTGGCTGCGATCTCTCCGAGCCCGCCGACCACGCCCTCGACCGCGCCTGCTCCCTCGCGCTCCAGCACGGCGCGAAGCTCGTCGTCGTCCACGCGCAGGCGAACGACGAGATGCAGGTCGACGCCGGCGACAGCGCGATGCTGCAGATGCTCGGCGAGGTCTCGGGCGCGGTGAAGACCGAGGAGGCGATCCGGCTCGCCGACAAGCTCGCCGCCATCGAAGCCAAGGGTGTCACCACGGAGCTGATCAGCCGGGTCGGCCCCGCCGACGAGCTGCTCGCCGCGATCGCCGACGAGATCAAGGCCGAGCTGATCGTCCTCGGGACCACCGGTCACACCGGGCTGTCGCGGTTCCTGCTCGGCTCGGTGGCCGCGTCCACGATCCGCCACGCCACGTGCGACGTGCTCGTCGTCCGCGGCGCCGGCACGCAGCCGTTCACGAAGCCGCTGATCGCCACCGACTTCGATCCGCAGTCGAGCAAGGCGATCCGCCGCGCCGCTCGAATCTGCGCACCCGGGGCCACCCTCGAGGTGATGCACGCGTGGCAGCTACCCGCGGGTTCGTGGGGCGCCACGCTGCTCGGCCAGGCGCGGTTTCCGTGGTCGTCGGTGCGCGACGCCGTTGTCGCGAGCGCACAGAGCCAGGTCGACAAGCTGGTCGCCGAGCACGCTGCGGAGGGCCGCACGCTCCACGTCGAGTTGATCCAGGGTGCGCCGGCTCAGGTGATCACCGAGACGGCGGAGAAGGGCGGCCACGATCTGATCGCCGTCGGTGCCCACGGCCATCGCGGCGTCCGCCGTCTGCTGCTCGGCTCCGTCGCCGAGAACGTGATCCGTCACGCGCCCTGCAGCGTGCTCGTGGTCCACGCCTGATCGGCGTCGCCGAGAACGTGATCCGTCACGCGCCCTGCAGCGTGCTCGTGGTCCACGCCTGATCGGGGACAGTCTTGATTAGCGACACTTGCGAGTGCAGTCGTGCGAGATCATTGAGCGGGGTCGGGGACAGTCCCCAGACGGCCGAGGAAAATCACTGACTTCCGACCGTAAGTGTCGCTAGTCAAGACTGTCCCCGAAACCTAGTTACAGGGGATCGGGTCGCACTGGCCCCACAGGCCGCGGTTCTCGGCCTTGGCCTCGTCCTCGAGCGCCTCGAACTCGTCCGCGCGATCGTCGCCGTTCGGCGGGATGTGCAGGACGCAGGCAAAGCCGCGCTTCACCAGCTCGGTGTTGACCTCGATGCCGTCGACGGTGACGTACGCGAGCGTGCGTCCGAACATGTCCTCGCACTGGACGTCGTAGTCGAGCGTGACGCGCTTGCCGGCCACCAGGTCGGTGTTGAACTGCACGGCGTTGGAGCCGTAGCACTCGTTCTTGCCACCCGTGGTCTCGGGCGTGTTGACCATCAGGTAGCGGATCTTCTGCCCGTTATCGAGCTCGATGGTGTCGCCGTCGACGATGCGGGCGACCGTGGCCTCGGTGACGCCGCACTCGGAGCCGCTGCCGCCGCAGCCGGAGGCCAGGATCGCGAGGAGCGCGAGGCGCATCAGGGGCACTGCGCGTTGGCCGCGCCGGGCGTGCCGAGGTTGCCCTCGACGCCGTAGGGCGCGGTGCTCTGGCAGATGATGCCGGCGGTCGGATCGAAGGCGTCGTTCGCCGTGGTCGTGAAGTTGTCGGGGTCGAGCTGGATCGACTTGCCGTCGGCGGACGACGCGCTCGACGTGTACGCGACGGTGTCGAGCACGGTGGCGCCGTCGAGGATGCTGAGGTTCCGATTCACGCCGCTATCGACCAGCGTGAAGTTGTAGATCGCGTCGACCCCGTCGAGGCCGCCGTTGTTCGCGGCCACGTCCGAGCGCGCGAACAGGCCGAAGTCGCCGGCCGCGACCGGGATGCACGTCGTCGACGTGATCGTCGTCGCCGTCGCGCCAGTGCGCGAGACCGTGAGGTCGTTGAGGTCGAACGAGGTGGCGCTGACGTTCGCGACCTCGAACCATTCCTTTCCATCCGCAGCTGCACCGGCCGCGTTGGCCATGAACTCGGTGATCACGAGGTCGCCGAGCGCCGGCTTGTTGATCGCGCGAATCACGCCGGCGTCGTCGCAGCTGCCCGCGGGCACCACGATCGGACACGCGCCGTTGACCTCGCCCGGCGTGCCGGCACCACCGGCGCCATACGTCGGCGAGCCATCGCAGAAGTTGCCCGACTGGTCGTTCTCGCCAGCGTCCTCGGCGCCCGGATCGAGCGACAGCGAGACATCCGCCTTGCTCTTCGCCCACGTCACCGCGTCGATCACCGTGCCTTCGAGGACGAGCTGGACGTCGCCCGGCGCGTCGACGGCGCCGTTGATCAGCGCGAAGTTGAACTGACCCTTGATTTTGTCGAGCGGCAGATCGCCGAGCACGACCTGATCGGTGCTCGCCGACGCGGTGAAGATGAAGTACTCGCCGGCGGCGACGTGGATGCAGTCCGGCGACTCCAGCTTCTTCGGGTTCGCCGTGTCGCCCGCGCGATCGAGGCCGAGACCGTTGAGGTCGACATCGGCGAGCGCCTTGACCTCGAACCACTCGCGGTCACCGTCGGTGCCGGTCGGCTGCGGCATCACCTCGGTGATCACCAGCTGGCCTGGAGCGGGCGGCACCGTCGGGCGCATCACGCCCTCGTCATTGCACGAGCCCGCGATCACCGGCGTGCAGTCGTTCTCGCTGCCGGGCGTGCCGAAGTTGCCGGCCTCGAACTCGGCGCTGACGCCTTCGCACCAGTTCGCCAGATCGTCGTTGAGCGTGTAGTCGGGGAACGTCGACGCGGTGAGCTGGCGCGTGTGGCCTTCCTTCACCGAGTCGTAGTCGGTGCTGTCGATCTCGGTGTCGCCACACGACAGCGCGAGCCGGCCACCGTCGCTGTTGAAGAAGTCGCCGAGGTCGGCGCTGTAGCCGTAGTCGATGTACGCCGGGACCAGATCCGGCGTCGCGTTGCCGAGCGTGAAGTACTGCCCGGGCGCGATCGTCACCGCGGCCATCACGTGGGACTTGAGCTTGCTCTCGTCGGGACGGCTATGATCGACGCGCAGCCCCTCGAGCTCGATCGGGCGATCGGTCGCGTTGTAGATCTCGAACCACTCCTTGCCCTCGTCCGCGCCGGAGCCGCCGACCTGCGCCTTGAAGTCGGCGAACACCTCGGTGATCACCAGATCGCCGACCACCAGCGAGTCCTTGCACTGGCCCTTGGGACCCTCCGAGGGGCCACACGCACCGGCCAGCAAGAGCAAGACGAAGCCTCGACGCGCCATGGCTCTACGTTCGCACGACGGCCGGGTCAGGTGCGTCGCGACTGTGTGTCTCCGAGGAAATTTGTTAGCCCGCTCGTGGCCCTACGTGCCAGCCGTCACGGATGGTTGGTGACAGTTGGCACCATCGGCGCGATCAGGCCGGGGATCGGGGACAGCTTGATCTGGCTCGCACGGTCGATCTGGATCTGCAGCTGCTTCTTGCCGGTCTTCTTGCTGGTGTAGAAGGTCGGCGTCCCGGTGACGACGATGTACTCGCCTTTCCACTCGTAGAGGCCGGAGGTGCCGAGCACGTCGCGATCGAAGAAGATCAGCGGAAACCCGCTGCTGCGAGACCGGGCGAGCTCGACGCGCGCGGGGCCCTTGGTGCCCGTCGAGACGTCCTGCACCGTGCCGAGGATCTTCACCTCTTTGCCAACCTGGTCCTCGATCGCCTTCAGCGAGTCCCAGTGCGTGATGTCGATGTAGTTGGCCTTCCCCTCGCCCTCCTTGCGGAACTCGTCGACGAAGTTGCCGCGTGCGGTCCACCACGCTTCACGCTCGGCGTAGTCGGGAGCGTGCCGGGCGCCCGGCGCCCAGATCCCGCGCTGCGCGGCCTTGGCCTCGTCCTGGGCCTTGATGAAATCGGCGTGGTACCGGCGCGAGTTGCCGTACTTGGGGAAGTACGGCGACATCCCGGCACGCACCAGCTCGACGTTGTAGACCAGCAGCTTGCCGTTCTTGTTGGCGACGACGTACGCGAGGTAGCGGTTGTAGACGTCGCGGATCTCGGCGGGGTGGTCGCGCTCGATGCGGACCTTCTCGATGCCCTCGAAGAACGTCTTGCCCCACGCCTTCGCCTGCTCGCCGAGCGGTGACGCGATCTTGACCGGGCGCTTGCTGGTGCCGCGCTTGGCCTTGAGATAGCCCTCCCAGTCGGTCTCGACGGCGCGGCGGTCCGCCTCGTTCTTGAACGTCTCCTCGGCGTCGATCCCGAGGAGGCGGAGCGAGGCATCGAGCCCGTCCACCCACACGGTGTCGCCGTCGACGACGCGCGTGAGGCGGAACTCGCCGACCTCGACGCCCGGCTTCTCGAGCTTGGTGAGGGATTTCTGGAGCTCTTTGCGTTGATAGCGGCGGCCCTCGACGGGCGTGCACGCGACAGCAGCGAGCGCGGCGACGAGCAGGAAGCGGGTCATGGACATGGCGTGTTCGCCTCCCCTGGAGTGCCAGCGGATTGTGGATCGAAGCACCACGAGGTCGAGAGGTTGTTGGCGTCGGCATCGGGTGGCATCGTGCCGAGCTCGAAGGTGCCGACGTCCGGGAGCGTGTCGTAGGTGGCGCGATCGATCAGCGCGCCGCAGCTCTCGACATCGACGGCCGCGGCCGCGAGCCACGAGCCGCTGAAGTCGTCGGCGAAGCCGTAGTCGACATGCGGCGGTGTCTGGTCGGCGGTGATGTCGATGTCCGCGAACAGCCCGAGCACGACGTAGTCCTCGGCGGTGACGACCAGCGAGCGCCGCACCAGCACCGGGATCTCCGACGAGCCGTCCTTCTTTCGAAACCGGATCTTGGTGCCAGCGAGGTCGACCGACCCACCGCTCGCGTTGAACAGCTCGATCCACGGGCCGTTCTCGTCGTCCTGCGGGCCGCGGATCTCGGTGATGACCAGCGCACCTTCGGAGACCTGCGGGCAGATCGCTTCGACCGGATCACGGGCGCAGCCGACCAACATCAGAAGAAGCACGGCGCGCACGGCTCGTATCCTAGCCCAAGGCCGACGGAGTGCGGCACCCACATTTAGACTTCAGCTTTGGAAACCGCAGCGCCACAGAGGCCCTGGTACCATTCCACGTTCGTGCGCTTGCTGGGTGGCATCGTCCTGTTCTGTGCGACGGCTGCATACGCCGATGGCGTGGGCGAGCATGTCGCGAAGGGGGAAGACCTCGCGAAGCAGGGCAAGTGGACCGAGGCGATCGAGAACTTCAAGGCCGCCGACAAGCTCGAGCCGCGCGCGAAGCACGCGTGCCTGATCGCGCTCGCGTACATCCGCCGCGAGCTGTGGCCGCAGGCGGAGGTGTTTCTGAGCGTCTGCCAGCAGCGTGCGAGCACCGCGGATCCGGTGCCCGACTGGGTGCCGCTCGCGAGGCAGCAGCTCGACGAGCGACTCGCGACGGCGAAGGTCGCGACGGTGTCGATCCGCGTCCGGCCCGACGCGCTCGCGAGCCAAGCGGCGATCGGCGTCTCCAGCTTCCAGCCCGACGAGACGTTCGCACCGCGCGCGATCCACCTGCCGCGCGGCAAGCACCTGATCACCGCGACGGTTCCCGGGCGCGAGCCCGTGCAGCAGACGATCGAGATCACCGACGACGCGCCGCGCGACGTGGTCATCGACTTCGATGTCGCGCCGGCGACACCGCGTCCGCTGGCCGCGAGATCGACGACCCCGCCGTCGAAGGTGCCGTGGATCGTGATGGCCGCGGGCGGTGCGATCATGCTCGGCGGCGGCGGCTATCACCTGCTGAAGTTCAAGGGCACGCGCGACGATCTCGACGCCGCACCCACCGGCGCGCAGTACGACGCGATCGCGAGCCGGTTCGACTCGCAGCGCACGACGACGATCGCGCTGTACGGCGTGGGCGCCGCGGTGATCGCGACCGGCGTGGTACTCAAGTACACGTTGTTCAAGGGCCAGCCCGAGCGCGCGCCTCGCGTCGGGGCCGGCGTCTCGAAGACGGGTGGGATGGTGGTGATGGAGTGGTCGCGATGAGCCTTCCCTCATGAGCGTCCACGTCGAGGCACACGAGCTCGGCGCCGAGCTCGCGATCGGCCGCGAGCTCGACGGCCGCTTCACGATCCTCGAGAAGCTCGGGGAGGGCGGCATGGGCGCGGTGTATCGGGCCCATCAGCGGTCGGTGGATCGCGAGGTCGCGATCAAGGTGGTGCGGCTCGATCTGATCGAGCACCCCGAGGCGATCAAGCTGTTCCTCCGCGAAGCGAAGCTGACCAGCAAGCTCAACCATCCGAACGCCGTCGGCGTGCTCGATTTCGGGCAGACCGAGGACGGCGTGTTCTATCTCGCGATGGAGCTCGTCAAGGGCCGCACGCTCGACCAGGTGCTCCGCGACGAGGGGCCGATGTCGTCGGCGCGCGTCGTCCGCATCGGCATGCAGATCTGCGACGCGCTCGAGACCGCGCACGCGATGCAGATCGTCCACCGCGATCTCAAGCCGGCGAACATCATGCTCGTCGACTCGCGCCGCGACTTCGTCAAGGTGCTCGACTTCGGGCTCGCGAAGGCCGTCGTCGATGGGCACGACGTGATGTTCAGCGATCACGAGCTCCGCCAGATCCCGGCGGATCAGCTGCAGCAGACCACGATGCACGGCACGCCGGCGTTCCTGCCGCCCGAGCGCTCGATCGGTGGGATCTACGACGTGCGCAGCGATCTGTACTCGCTCGGCTGCGTGCTCTATCTCCTCGCGTCGGGCCAGCTGCCGTTCACCGCGCCGAGCGCGAAGGAGCTCGTCGCGATGCACTCGACGAGCCGGCCCAAGCCGCTGCTCACCGTGACGATGCACATCGCGGCGGTGATCGAGAGGCTACTCGCGAAGAACCCCGAGGAGCGCTACCAGAGCGCGACCGAGACACGCGACGCTCTCGAGGAAGCCGCGGCCGTCGACGGCGTGCCCGCGTATCAATCGTCGCCGAGCCTCGAACAGGCGCGGCTGTCCGGGCGGATCTCGTCGGCACGCCTCGACACCCAGGCGGTGCCCTACGAGCCGCCGCCGAAGAAGAAGCGCGCGGCGCTGGTCGTCGGGCTCGGTGCGGTGCTCGCGCTCGGCATCGCGATCGTCGTGGTGGCGACCACGCGCAGCGAATCATCGCCGGAGCCGGCGAAGCCGCCGGTCAGCGAGCAAGCGTTGCCGAGCGCACCGGCGCACAAGCCCGAGCTCCGACCGGAGATCGAGACCAAGGCCGTGGCCGCGCCCGTCGAGGCGAAGGTCGTCGAGGTGAAGCCGCAGACCGTGAAGAAGAAGCCGGCGCGAGCCGTGAAGGCGGTGCAGCCGCCGCCGACGAAGGCGCCGCCGGCTTCGACCGGCAAGCCGCAGCTCCCGTTCTAGTTGCAATGCCAGTCAGATAAGAACCTTGACGTTGACTTCGACGTACGTCGATGTCGACGTCATCTGATTGGCATTGGTTCTAGTTGGTGGGCTCGAGCTCTTCGGGGCCGAACGTCAGGAAGCTCGGATCGGTGCCGTTGCGAACCTCGGTGGCGAGCCACGCCGGGGTGAGCGCGGTCTTGTAGATCCGCAGCTCGTCGAGCCGGCCCTTGAACGGCTGCTCGGTGCCGCGCCCGAGTAGGACCGAGTTGGTCGTCGACACGTTGCCGAGCTGCTGGGTCGCGATCGACTGCGCGTTCTTCGCGACGCCGTTGGCGTACGCGGTGACGGTGCCTGCCGTGCGATCGACCACCCCGGCGACGTGCACCCACTGGTTCTGGAACAGCAGCGCGCTCCCGAGCTCGGGATCCGCGCTGTGGCTCGCGTTGTCGGTGACCTTCACCGTCCAGTCGGCGCTGCCGAGCAACAGGCAGTAGCCGGGCTCCTGGTTGGAGCCGCCGCCCTTGTAGAACGGCGTGTCGAAGCCCGCGATCCCGAGCTCCGTCTGGAACACCCACAGCGAGTAGCTGAACGAGCCGTCGGCGAAGTCGAGGCTGCCGTCGAGCGGATCGCCACCGTCGAGCTTGTCGTTCCCGTCGAGCTGGCGCGCCGGGCCGAACATGCCGGCGGTGAAGCTCGCCGGGGTCTCGTTGCCGGGCGCGTCGAGCGTGTTGTCCTGCGCGGTGCTGTCGCGCGCTCTGCCGGAGTCCGAGAGGTGCCAGACGCCGGCGAACACCGGACCATCCCAGGTCGCCGTCGTCGGGAGCTGCGAGGCCCCGCCGTAGTAGAGGAACAGCGAGCCCGCCTCCGCGAGCTCGGGCAGCCGCACCCACAGCTCGAGGGTGCCATCGGCGTACGCGGCCAGCTCGCTCGCGAGCAGGGTCTCCCCATCGCCCGCGGTGGCGACGATGTCCTTGCCGTCGCTGCGCGCGTGGAGCGCGAGATCCGCGTCGGAGATCGACACGCCGACGGGGAAGTTCACCAGCGTCTCCGGCGAGCCGGCGGTGACCGTGACGTGCTTGCGGAAGCTGAAGCCGTCGAGCCAGCCGCTCACCTGCGTGCCGTCTGGCTGCGCGGCGTCGGGATCGCTACCGTCGGGGCGCGGTGGCTTCGAGAAGCATGCGGCCAGCGATGCGAGCAGCCCGATCGCAGCAAAACGCACGACCCATGTTCGCATGTCGGGAGCCCGTGGCGCCATCGTTCGGCTACCGTCATACTGCCGTGATGCGCGTCGTCGGAACCGTGGCACCGGAGCACGTCGCGGCGCTCGGCCACGCGACGCGCCTCGTCACGCTCGAGGACGTGTTGCGGTGGGGCGCCGATGTGATCGCGGTCGTGGTCCAGGACGAGTACACGCACGACGTGATCGTCCGCGCAGGTCGCACCCCCGGGTTCCTGGTGTTCGACACCACCTGACTCGGCGGGATCAATGCGGTCTCCGTGTGGGACCACGCCCCGACTGCCGACGAGCTCCTCGACGATCGCATCGCGCGTGGCTGGGTCGCGACGCCGACCGGCACCGTCGACGGGCCGCAGGTGCTCGGGCACGCGGCGTGTCGCTTCGGGTAGCATCGGCAGCGTGAGCTACACCTCGGCCCTGGAGAGCGTGGCCGTCCTCGCTCGCGAGTGGAAGACCGTGGACGAGCGCGTCCGCGGCATGGCCGTCGGATCCGATCACGATCCGAACTGGAACGCAGCCGACGACGCCGAGCTCTCTCGGCTCGAGAAGCAGCGAGGCGAGCTGCTGCGATCGATCCGCGACGAGCTGATCGCGCTCGAACGGGAGCATCCCAAGGCGTTCGAGGCGTTCCTCACCCTCGGTGTCGAGCGCTTGTCGGCGCTGACGCGGAGCACCGAGAAGACGTACACGCGCGGCGAATACGAACGCGATCGATGGCGAGACTTTCGGAGCCTGCCCGCCGGCGATCGCGCCGAGGTGTTCGCGCGCGGGATCGCCCTGCTCCACGAGCACCGCGCCGAGATCGAGCGCTGGCTCTAGCGTGTCGAGATGTACAGGTCGTTGGTGCCGGAGATATTGCTGACCAGCACGAACGTCCGGTTGTCGTCGGAGACGAACGGATCCTGCTGGCCGCCGCCGAGCGCGGCGAAGGTGTCGAACAGCACCGGAGGTGACCACGGTTGATCGACGGCCGTGCGCGACGACGTGTAGAGCAAGTTGGTCGCGCCATCGCTGCGCGTCGAGGCGAACGTCACGCTCAAGCAGTCCTTGGTGACGAACGGCCCGGTCTCGCTGTCCGCGGACGACAGCTCCGCGACGATGGTGGGTAGGCCGGCTCCGAGCACGCCCTCGGCGATATCGGCGCCGATGATGATCAGGTAGCGATTGCCGTCGCACGGCATGAACCACTTGTCGACGACCGCGCCGTTGACGCCCTGGACGACGCTCGGGGTTCCCCACGGAGCCGCCGGGCCGGTGTTGGGCCGCGTCACGCGATGGATGTCGAGGTTGCCCGCACCGACGGTCTTCGCGAAGAACAGCGTCAGATCGTCGTCGGAGAAGCGCGGCGTCTCCTCGGACGTCGCGGGGAGCGAGAACGGCAGCTTGGTTGCGGGCCCGAACGCGCTCTGCAGATCCGGGCGCGA
>Ga0075163_10002703_pt1 | contig 23813 bp, 17 predicted proteins | sample JI1023141ADNA_FD_71478 | JGI IMG/M metagenome (GOLD analysis project Ga0075163, IMG submission 71478) | Wastewater effluent complex algal communities from Wisconsin, to seasonally profile nutrient transformation and Carbon sequestration -... | ecosystem: Engineered > WWTP > Effluent > Algae... | reverse complement strand
TACGTTTGCCGTAACCATATTATTGCGTGGTAGAGAGGTTGTATTTGAAATGAGATTGTTCGCTTGAGTTTCCAGATTTTTTGTTCGGTCTTTGTCCATCTTCGCATCAAACTCAACAGCTTTGAGCCGTACATTATAAATACTTTTTGAATCGTAATTTTTAGCGATCATTTTTTCGTATTCCAGCTTCACGTTCAAGTACCTTGCAGAGCTATTTTCTTTCTGAAGTTGACGCAGATAATCTTCGTAAATTAAAATACCCAAGTAATGCGCTGGGTTATTCTTTATTTTCAAATCATTAATAAGCTTAGAGAACTCAAGCTCCTTGAGTTCTTTGGGTAGGCTACCTTCAAGACCGTTTTCGCGTATTAGGTTTGCGAAGGAATATTGATTCCTGATATACTCTTGGCTGGATTGTCCAAGATTTTTTTTTGTATCTCGGGCATTGTTCTCAAATACAAAATTTGCCGAATCCCAACTACCTTTCATTCTAAAGGCATTAGCCAATAAATAACGTGCATTTGAAAACTCGCGGTAGCGTACTGTTAGCTCTTCATCAGATAGCCTTCTACTTTTAAGATTCCCTTTATCATCTACAAATGTTTCTTGCTTAACCGCCCGCTTGGCATAAAACCTTTCCAATTCATTTAACAGTTCAATAGCTTGTGTGTAATACCCTTGTCCGGTTAGGGTCTCGGCCAAAGCCAGTTCATACTGGCCCTTAGCTACATCTTTCATAAAATCGCCACCTTCCAATACTCGCTTGGCTTGCTCTAAGTACTCGCGTGCAACCCGATAAGCTCCATTCATATTGTGGAGTTCGGCAGCTTCCACTAATATCAATCCATACGTCTGGCTGTTTTCCAGATTAATGCCCTTACTACTGGAAACACCTTGTTGCACATTGCTTTCAAACTCTGCGATATAGCCCGAAGCCAGATTATACTTTGCCAATCGCATATAATAGGTTGGCGTATACACATTTTGCTGGCCCAGTTTTTTGAATGCTTTCTTTTTGAATTTATTCAAGCCTGAAATGGCCTTGCTGTAATTGCCTGAAGTATAAGAAGCTTCGGCTTTGTTAAGAAGCTTATCGTATTTGGCTTGCGCCATTACCATTGCCGGACTAATACATAAAAGCAAAATCACCACTTTCCCCATTATTCGTATCATTGGCTTTGTCTGTTTACGTGAGTTTTTTTGGATAACCATCTGAATGTTTTAAAGCACTGGATGCTAATCCCTGATTTAATTTTTTAAGGAATTTAAAATTACAAATTCTTTTGGCTGTTGCCACTTTAATAACAACCCCATAATGGTGTGGTAAAAGTTCTATCTACCTGATAATAAGGTATTCAGAATTTCGCGGGCCGATTCGGCTACGGGCGTGCCGGGTCCAAATATTCCAGCTACACCAGCTTTTCGTAAAAAATCGTAATCGCCAGGCGGAATTACGCCACCCGCAACCACTTTAATATCGGGGCGGTCCAACGATTTTAAAGCTTCAATCAATTGCGGAACCAACGTTTTATGGCCAGCGGCCAGGCTGCTGGCTCCAATTACATGCACATCGTTTTCGGTTGCTTGTTTGGCAACTTCTTCGGGGGTTTGAAACAACGGCCCGATGTCCACATCAAAACCCAAATCAGCAAAACCAGTAGCAATTACTTTTGCTCCACGGTCGTGACCGTCTTGCCCCATCTTGGCGATGAGTATGCGTGGCCTGCGTCCATCCAACTCCGCAAAGCGGTCGGATAACGCGCGCACTTCAGCTACCGATTTTTGATCTTTCATGGCGCCCGAATATACACCCGAAACGGTTTGAATGGTGGCGGTGTAACGACCAAAAGCTTTTTCCATAGCCTGCGAAATTTCGCCCAGCGTGGCGCGATGGCGGGCTGCTATAATGGCAAGCTCCAGCAAATTGCCGTTACCGGATGCAGCTGCTTGTTGTAAATTATTCAATGCAGTTTGTACGGCTTCAATATTGCGTTCGGCTTTTAAGGTTTTTAGTTTTTCAATTTGTTCTTGCCGTACTGCGGTGTTATCTACTTCAAGAATATCAAAGTCGGGCAGTGCGCTGGTTTGAAAACGATTTACGCCTACAATAATTTCTTCACCTGAATCTATTCTTGCCTGCCTGGCTGCTGCAGCTTCTTCAATGCGCAATTTTGGAATACCACTTTCAATAGCGCGTGTCATTCCGCCAAGCGATTCTACTTCTTCTATTAATTGCGAAGCCGCGTTAATCAGTTGTTCGGTTAAGTATTCTACATAATACGATCCGCCCAACGGATCAACAACTTGCGTGATGCCGGTTTCATTTTGCAGATACAATTGTGTGTTGCGCGCAATCCGTGCCGAAAAATCTGTTGGCAAAGCGATGGCTTCGTCTAACGAATTGGTATGCAGCGATTGTGTTCCACCCAATGCCGCAGCCAATGCTTCAATGGTTGTGCGCGTAACGTTGTTATAAGGATCTTGTGCGGTTAAACTCCAGCCCGAAGTTTGGCAATGCGTGCGCAACGCCATCGACTTAGGATTTTGCGGATTAAATTGCTTGACAATTTTTGACCACAGCACGCGCCCGGCCCGCATCTTGGCAATCTCCATAAAGAAGTTCATACCAATGCCCCAGAAGAAAGATAAACGCGGAGCAAAATCATCGATGGCAATGCCAGCTTTTAAACCTGCTTTAATATATTCCAATCCATCGGCTAACGTGTAAGCCAGTTCAATGTGTGCTGGCGCTCCGGCTTCATGCATGTGGTAGCCGCTAATGCTGATGCTATTGAACTTCGGCATGTGGCGCGAGCAATACGAAAAAATATCGGCCACAATACGCATAGATGCGGCAGGCGGATAGATATACGTATTGCGCACCATAAACTCTTTTAGAATGTCGTTTTGAATGGTGCCGGTAAGTTGTTGTGGTTTTATGCCTTGCTCTTCGGCAGCTACAATATAAAATGCCATGATTGGAATAACCGCTCCGTTCATGGTCATGCTCACCGACATTTTATCTAATGGAATCTGATCGAAGAGTGTCTTCATATCCGATACAGAATCAATGGCCACACCGGCTTTGCCGACATCGCCCGCTACGCGCGGATGATCGGAATCATACCCACGATGCGTTGCCAGATCGAACGCAACCGAAAGTCCTTTTTGCCCGGCTGCAAGATTGCGTCTGTAAAAAGCATTCGATTCTTTAGCTGTTGAAAAACCTGCATATTGCCTGATCGTCCACGGCCTAACCGTGTACATGGTAGCATATGGCCCACGCAAGTAGGGTGGAAGCCCGGCATCAAACTGTAGCCATTGATTTTTACTAAGATCAAGGGCAGTGTATTCTGGTTTGATTTCAATTTTTTCAGGCGAAGTCCATGCGTTGTGATTGGTTGTGCCTGCAACGGTGGATGAACTTAGTTTTATCTTGGAAAAGTCTGGCTTCATAATGCAACACGGGTTACAAATTTCTGCCAGGATTTTTCTGCCAGTTGATTGATCAGAGATTCCAGATAATATGAACCTGCTGTAGGATCGGCAACTCTTGATAAATGTGATTCTTCCCGTAGCACAGCAGAAACAAGTCGACCGGCACGATTGCCCGGCTCTTCATCGCTTTCAGCTTGTACCGTTAAATAATTGCAACCGCCCGCAATAGCAGCCAATGCAGCCGTAGTAGATTTTATAAGATTGCCATGTGGCTGAAAACTTTCTTTTATCCATGCTGGTGATGAAGCATGAATGTTAACCTGAACAGCAGAAACGTTATAGGCTTGTAAAATAGTAGCCCAGCACTTTCTTAGCGCTTTCAATTTGGCAATGGAAAGAAAAAAATCAGCATCAATGTTAATATGAAATGCAATCTGTGTAGCAATTACATCGGGCGAAAGCCCTTGATCGGTAAATTTATCTAATAATGTTACACCCGCTTCGAGTGCATCTACCAATTCGTCAATCGGGTTTGTATTTTGGTTGATACAAATTCCGGTTGTTGCAAAAGTGGGCGCAGCACTTTTGAAAAAGTGTGTAATATTTTTTGACTGCCGATAAAAAATACAACCTGTAAGTTTTTGATTGCTTGTGGAAGCTAAAAATCGTGAAGCTTCTTTTTCGTAACCAGATTCAATCAGCAATGAAATAGCACAATGTTCTAATGAAATCTGAGCAAGGAGTATTTCATAATTAATTTTATCTTTTTCAATTATGAATAAAATTCCATCAGCACCTGTATTTAGATAATGCAAGGCAAGCGCATTGGCTTTTTTCTCATCACCAACAGCAATCGTTGGCATATTTTGCCAGGCACGAGCACCAAATATTGCCGTATTGGATGGAGATAATAAAAACTCAGGCTTATTAATGTCTGTTTTCCTGTAATAGGGATTAATAACCAATTCTACTTTGGAGACCAGTAATTTTTCGAGCGGATTGGCGCTGCCTAGTTCTTGTTGGGCCGCTTCCGCCCAATCGTGCACACCGGGTGTTCGAAAATGAATTTCTGAATTATCTTGTTGCATTGGATTAACCATTGAATCTGATTGAAATTCAAGGTTTCAAGTTGAGGTATAGTTGTGAGTAAAACAATTTTTTTATGAATTTCAAGGGATGAACTACAAAAAAATCTATTGAAAAAGGCAAGCTGGATTTTATTTTTTGTTCTTTAATTTTTTTACACCTTTGTCTCCCTTCCCTAAAAAAATTGGGGAAATTTCATCAAACCGCTAGCTAATAAATGGTAGTTGATTCTATAACTGTTTGGAGCGACTGTCTCGAAATAATTCGTCAGGAAGTGGACGAACAAAACTTCAACACCTGGTTTAAACCAATCAATCCTGTACGCACGACTGAGGATGTACTGACTATTCAGGTGCCCTCGCAATTTTTTTACGAATGGCTCGAAGAACATTATGTGCCTGTATTAAAAAAAGCAATTCATCAGGTGTTAGGTCCAAATGGCAGGCTGGAATATTCGGTGGTGGTAGATAGTGGTAATAAGCAAAACCCACCTGTATTAGTTAACTATCCTAACGGAAGTGGTGGAAAACGAAACGGCATGCAAACTGCCAACGGCATGCATGAAGATTATTCGCCTTTTTCATTTAAGGCACTTAATCCGCAAACCGTTAATTCCAGATTAAACCCTTCGTATTCGTTTTTAAATTTTGTGGAAGGCGATTGTAATCGGTTGGCACGTTCAGCGGGTGTTGCAGTTGCCAAGAAACCTGGTACAACTTCATTTAATCCATTGATGTTATACGGTGGAGTAGGTGTGGGTAAAACGCATTTGGTGCAAGCCATTGGTAACGAGATCAAAAAAAATCTACCTGAAAAAATTGTGTTGTATGTAGATCAGAACGATTTCACCAACCAGTTTTTGAATGCACTTCAAAATCATAAAATTCAGGAGTTTCAGAATTATTATCTGCAAGTAGATTTATTAATTCTGGATGACGTACAGTTTTTGGCGGGCCGTGAAAAAACGCAGGAAATGTTTTTCCACATCTTCAATCAATTACATCAATCCGGCAAGCAGATTATTATGACGAGCGATTGCCCACCGCGCGATCTGAAAGGATTTCAGGAGCGTTTGCTTTCGCGATTTAAGTGGGGCTTAACAGCCGATTTGCAAGAGCCGGATTTTGAAACCAAGCTGGCTATCATCCATAATAAAATGCAATCGGATGGAATTGAAATCCCAACCGAAGTAGCCGAGTACCTGGCCTATAGTGTAGATACCAACCTGCGCGATATGGAAGGTGTGCTTAACTCGTTGTTGTTTCACGCTACGCTACTCAAAAAAGATATTGATCTTGAACTGGCCAAAGAAGTTCTCAAAAACATTGTAAAAGAAATTCAGTCGGATGTAAGTGTGGATTACATTCAGAAAACAGTAGCCGATTACTTTAAAGTAAGTTTAGACCAAATGAAGAGCAAGGTGAAGAAGCGCGAAATCGTAATTCCGCGCCAGGTAGCCATGTACTTCTGCAAGCGCTATACGCAGTTAACGCTTGCGCTGATTGGTGAAAATTTTGGCGGTCGCGATCACAGCACGGTTATTCATGCGCTTGAATCGGTTGAAGATATGATGAAAACCGATGCGAATTTTAAAAACAGCGTGGAAGATCTTACGAAGAAATTCAAACAGCGCATGACCTCCTGATCTGCTATTGCAGATAGAACGATAGTTGCATTTCCTGCTTCGAGCCATTTATTCCATACAAATACACCCGGCCTTTGTAGTTATTGAAAAACTCGATCACATCGGTTGGGTTTTTTACTTGTTTCCGGTTAATCTGAATAATAGTATAATTCTCTGGAATCTGAATACGTTTTATTAAGCCGTCCTTGATATTAAACACTTTCACTCCGTAATCATTGGCTTCCATACTGGCGCCTAATGTAGCATCATTAAAAATTACGCGCTTGGTTACATTGGTATCACCTTTTTTGTTGAGCAACGTAAGCGAAGCTGTACTTGATTTATTATTTCGTAAGTAAGTTACATTAATCTTATCGCCAGGATAACGGTAGGCCAACTCTTCTTCAAAAGCACTTTCGCTGTTTATTTCTGTATTGTTTATTTTGGTAATGATATCGCCCTCTTGCAAGCCTGCATTCACGGCCGCACCACTACGCTCAACCTTTCCAATGATTACACCTCTAAACTCTTTTACATTTTCATCTAACCCATACTTGCGGGCGTTTGCAAAATCGTGCTCTACAACATTGCCTCCAAAAATTGCTTTTTGAGGGGTGCCGTATTTGATCAGATCTTCAACCGATTTTTTTGCGATATCAATAGGCACCGCAAAAGCATAACCCGTATAAGAACCCGTGCGCGAAAGAATAGCGGTGTTAATACCCACTAACTCACCATTCTTATTTACTAATGCACCACCGCTATTCCCAGGGTTAATGGCGGCATCAGTTTGAATAAATGATTCAATCGGAAAACGATCGTCAACAATATTAATCTTACGTCCCTTTGCACTGACTACACCAACCGTAACGGTTGATGAAAGCGAGAATGGATTGCCCACTGCAATTACCCATTCACCAACCTGCAGATTTTTAGAACTGCCAATCGTAATGGCGGGTAAGTTGGTCTCTTTTATTTTCAGCACCGCCAGATCAGTAGATGGATCGGTTCCTACTAACTCAGCTTCATATTGCTTCTTGTTATACAACACCTGAATTTTTTCGGCAGCTTCTATTACGTGATTGTTGGTTACGATATAACCATCAGCAGAGAAGATTACACCCGAGCCACTGCTAACCTGCGTTTGTGGTCCTGTGTTTCCAAAAAACCAATCCCACTGACTATAAGAGCGCCCTTGCGAAATACTGTTGATATAAACCACACTTGGCGTGGCTTTGGTAGCAGCATAACTGAAGTCAACCGTTTCGGCAGCCCGCGGTGTTTCTGTTGGTTCTACAATATTGGAGCGATAGGTTTCGGTGGGTGCATAATTGGTTACCTGAAATTGAGGCTGTTGTTGCTCGCGCACAGTTTTTTCTTGTAGATATGAAAAGAAAACAAACGCCCCCGCCAGGCCAGAGATAAATCCAATCACGATAATCTTTACAGTATTCATACGCTTTTCAATTTCAGTTTTAAAACGAATCAGGTAATGAGATGTTTTCTGATTCGGTAAAGTTGACCAAACCTGCGACAAAAATTATCCCAAAATCTTAAAACCGGAATGTTTGTCAGTTTAGAAGTTGCTTGTACCTGCAACGGATAAGGTTATTTTTGCAGTCCTATGGGTATTCGTGCTGCGCTGGCCAAGCCGTTTGCAAAATACATTGCTGGCCAAACTAAAAAATGGGCATCCCGGCCAGGGTTTTATCAGACTCAAACGCTTGAGCAACTGGTTTTTGCCGCTCGCCCAACCGCGTTTGGAACTGATCATGGTTTTGATGCGATTAAATCGTACGATGATTTTAAAAAGCAAGTTCCCGTTCGCGATTACGAAGACCTGAAGCCCTACATTGAACGTGTACTGAAAGGTGAGCCGGATATTTTGTGGACAGATAAGCCCGCATATTTTGCTAAAACATCGGGCACCACTTCGGGTACCAAGTATATTCCTATCTCAAAAGAATCAGCGTCCACACATTTTATAAGTGCCCGTAATGCCACACTCAGCTACGTGCATGAAACCGGAAACTCTGCCTTTCTGGATGGTAACCTGATTTTCCTTTCGGGAAGTCCGGAGTTGGATGAAGTTGCCGGTATTAAAACCGGTAGATTATCGGGTATCAGCAACCATTTGGTGCCTGGCTTTTTAAGAACTAATCAAAAGCCCAGCTACGCTACCAATTGCATTGAAGACTGGGAAGAAAAATTAGAAAAGATTATTGACGAAACGCTTCATGCGAACATGACGTTAATCTCGGGTATTCCTCCGTGGGCGCAAATGTATTTCGATCGGATTGTGGGGCGCACGGGCAAGAAGATTAAAGATGTATTCCCGAATTTTTCGGTGTTTGTATATGGTGGTGTAAACTTTGAGCCCTATCGCGCCAAGCTGTTTGATACTATAGGAAAACAAATTGATTCAATTGAAACCTATCCGGCATCAGAAGGTTTTATTGCTTATCAGGATTCGCAGCGGGCCGAAGGTATGCTGATGCTTTTGAATAATGGAATCTTCTATGAGTTTATTCCCGCTGAAGAATATTTTAATGAAAAGCCTACACGACTTTCTATTGAAGAAGTGGAGTTGGGTAAAAACTATGCGTTGATCATTAATAGTAACGCGGGTTTGTGGGGTTATTCCATTGGCGATATGGTGAAGTTTGTTTCGAAAGATCCGTATCGGTTGGTAGTATCGGGCAGGATAAAACATTTTATTTCTGCTTTTGGCGAACACGTAATTAGCGAGGAAGTAGAAAAAGCCATGAAGTTTACCACCCAGAAATTTCCGGAGGTAGAATTAGTTGAGTTTACCGTGGCGCCCAATGTAGCTCCAGCCGAAGGTCTGCCGCACCACGAGTGGTTCATTGAATTTGCCAATCCACCAAAAGATTTGGAAGCTTTTGCGTTGGAACTGGATAACCAATTGCGTGAATTGAATGTTTATTACGATGATTTGATTACGGGTAATATTTTACGAACCCTAAAAATCACTTCGCTTAAGCGCAATGCTTTTATCGAATACATGAAGTCGCAAGGCAAACTGGGCGGTCAAAATAAAGTGCCCCGACTGAGTAACGATAGGAAGATTGCGGATGAGATTGGCCCTTCAAGACTTTGATTTGTGATTAGTGAATTTTGATTAGTGATATGAGATTTTAAATAGAGTTTCTATGACAAATAAAGAGCTTGAAAACAGATTGATCGATTTTTCAGTTATCGCAATTAAACTAATAAATAAACTTCCTGAGGATCGGGTTACGAATCATCTTGCTGGGCAACTTTTACGATCCTCAACGTCTCCTACCTTGAATTATGGCGAAGCTTTAGGAGCTGAGTCAAAAAAAGATTTTGTGCATAAACTTGGTATTGTCTTGAAAGAACTTCGGGAGTCGTATAATTGCCTGAGAATACTTTGCGGAGCAAGTTATCTACAAGCAGATCATTCTATATTGAAAGAATGCAATGAGTTGATTTCGATCTTCGTAAAATCAATTGAAACAACAAAGCGTAATATGGAGTAACTCCCTAAGTCTAAAATCGCAAATCAATAGTCACTAATCACAAGTCCATTGCATTCTAACAAGAAAAAAATCGCCATACTCGGTTCAACCGGCTCTATCGGCACACAAGCGCTGGAAGTAATTGCCGCACATGCCGATGTGTTTGAAGTAGAAGTGCTAACCGCGCAACGCAATGCTGATTTGTTGATTGAACAAGCAAAGCAGTTTAATCCCAATGCCGTTGTTATTGGTGATGATGCGTACTACGAAAAAGTAAAAGCGGCCTTGCTTCCCTTGAATATAAAAGTATTTGCCGGTGAAAATGCGCTTGCTTCTGTTGTGCAAATGGATTCCATCGATCTGGTGCTTACCGCGCTGGTAGGGTATTCTGGATTGAAGCCAACCATTAAAGCCATTGAAGCCGGAAAAAATATTGCGCTGGCAAATAAAGAAACGCTGGTGGTGGCTGGTGAACTGATAACTGCACTCGCAAAAGCGAAAGGTGTAAACATTTATCCGGTGGATTCTGAACACTCGGCTATTTTTCAATGTCTGGTAGGCGAGTTTCATAACCCAATTGAGAAAATTATTTTAACTGCATCGGGTGGGCCGTTTCGGGGAAAGAAGAAACACGAATTAATGCACGTAACAAAAGCGCAGGCTTTAAAACATCCCAACTGGACTATGGGCGCCAAAGTAACCATCGATTCGGCTTCGCTTATGAACAAAGGGCTTGAAGTAATTGAAGCTAAGTGGTTATTCGGGCTTAAGCCAGAACAGGTGGAGGTGGTGGTGCATCCGCAGTCCATTATCCATTCATTGGTTCAGTTTGAAGATGGTTCTATAAAAGCGCAACTGGGCCTGCCCGATATGCGTTTACCCATTCAGTTTGCCATGAGCTATCCGAATAGAATTAAGAGCGATTTCCCACGATTTGATTTTACGCAGTATCCGGCCCTTACATTTGAAAAGCCCGATACCGAAACTTTTCGTAATCTTGCACTTGCTTTCGAGGCGATGGGGCGGGGCGGTAACATGCCTTGCGTGCTGAATGCAGCCAATGAAATAGCCGTGCAGGAATTTTTACAAGATCGCATAGGCTTTTTGCAGATGTCTGAGCTAGTGGAAAAATGTTTGAGTAAAATGGATTATATCGCTAATCCTGCGTTTGAGGATTATGTGAATACCGATAAAGAAACCAGAATTAAAGCTAAAGAACTTATTAACTGATGGAAGGAATAATTATGACGGCCCAGCTGTTGCTGAGCCTTTCAATTTTAATAGCAGTACACGAGTGGGGTCATTACATCACAGCCCGTATGTTCAACATCCGGGTAGAGAAGTTCTATCTCTTTTTCGATTTTCTTTTTCCCATGGCCAACGTGCTAAATTTCTCGTTGGTAAAATACAAGAAAGGTGATACCGAATTTGGAATTGGTTGGTTTCCGTTAGGTGGCTATGTAAAAATTGCCGGCATGGTGGACGAGAGCATGGATAAAGAGCAACTGAAAGCTGCACCTGAACCGTGGGAGTTTCGCTCTAAGCCGGCCTGGCAGCGCCTGATTGTAATGATGGGCGGTATAATTGTAAATGTGATTGTAGGGATTCTGATTTTTATCGGGCTTACTTATGCGTATGGCGATCGCTACATTCTTAACGATTATGTAAATAATCATGGTGGTGTTCAAGCGTTGGAACTTGCCGAACAGATTGGCATTCAAACAGGAGATAAGATTATTAAGATAAATGGTAAGGAGTTTGAGTATTTTGATGATGTAGCCAAACCAAACGTTCTGCTTTCTGAAAATTCTTCTTATACTATTTTACGTGGTGATAAAGAAATTGAGATTTCAATTCCAGAAAACTTTATAGAACAGTTCGATCGAAAGGAAGCAATAGCAATGTTTTTACTTCCAAGAAGAATTCCATTGGTTGATGAGGTTTCAAAAGGTACAATGGCCGATCGCATCGGATTGAAACAAGGTGATTTGATTGTTGAAATGCAAGGTCAACCAATTACTTATCACGATGAACTAAAGTCAATAACTCAAGACTTTAAAGGCGACTCCTTGCAATTTTCTGTTAAGCGGGGAGATCAGGTGCTTTCGTTTAACGAATATTTTAAGGGTGAATCAAGTATTGGTTTTTATGTGCCCAATCAGATCGTTCCCACAGAAGGCGAGCGTCAGGTAAATTATTCTTTTGGAGAATCTATTGCACAAGGTCCTGGGCGTGCGTTTGGTGTGATTGTAGTTCAGCTAAAAGCATTTAAGAAAATCTTTACAGGACAGATTTCTTTTCGGAAATCATTGTCTGGTCCGGTGGGTATGGCCAAGGCGTATGGTGGCCAGTGGGATTGGTATAACTTCTGGCGCATGACGGGCCTGCTTTCTATGGTGCTGGCGTTTATGAACTTCTTACCCATACCGGCTTTAGATGGCGGTTACGTTATGTTCTTATTGTACGAAATGGTTAGCGGCCGCGAGCCTTCTGAAAAATTCTTTGAGAATGCCATTAAAGTGGGTATGGCAATTTTATTGGTGCTGATGGTGTTTGTGTTTTATAATGATATAGCTAAGTTGATAACGGGGAATTGATTCCTTACAAATACCATAACATAAAAGGTACCGGGACGGTGCCTTTTTTTATTTACAAGACTTAACTTTTTGAAAGTGCGTTTTATCATTCCTAAATTATTACCGCTTTTTGTTTATTTTTATTTGAACGCACGCCAATGTCAAAAAGCAAAACCATACACGTACAGGGAACAGTGATTACAATCCTGCAGAATGAATCAAGTGATTTCGTTTCGCTTACTGATATTGCACGTTATAAAGATGTTGAGCGCACTGATACCATTATTCAGAATTGGCTTAGAAATAGAAACACAATAGAATTATTGGGTTTTTGGGAACAATTGTACAATCCTGATTTTAACCCCCTCGAATTCGATGGGTTTAGAAAGCTGGCCGGACTGAATAGTTTTACCCTAACACCTAAACAATGGATAGAAAAAACAAATGCGAAAGGCATTGTTTCGAAACCAGCGATTTCATTTGCGTGATGGCAATCTTGTTCAATTGAATGAGCCGCTCTGTTTGCGCTTGTAAATCGTTCTGATAGAACTAAAGGAATTAATAAAGGCTAAGATTCTTTTTGAAATCCACTTTGGCCGTACTCTTTATCAATCTTGTTGTAAAGAATTGAGTTGAATAAAATCAGAAGCATGACCCACCAAAACCCATATCTAGGCGATATCCATGTTGAAGCTCCATAGCTGTGGGCTATCACACAAAAAAGTAGAAATATCTTTTTTATTTTATTAGGCAAGAAATATCCTAATAAGGCAATCATTGTAAGCCACAGAGCTGAGATAATGAAAAGACCACTTATGTGATTCTTCATAAAGAGTGACCCTATTGGATTACCTTAATTAGCTGTGTTTAAATTTCCTTCCCAATACTCTTTTGACTGGTGTATGATTGTTACGCCAATATCGAACAGGCTCGCCCACAAAGCAGGTATTAACAGTGCTAATTTATCTCGTTTAGTCATTTAAGTTAAGATTGGAAAACAACTACTTCTGCTTCGAAATCTCAAACTCCACTCTGCGGTTCAATTGTTTGTGGTCGTCTGTTATTTCCTGAACAATTGGTTTTGAGCTACCATATCCAATGGCGTCAATGCGAACTGTGCCAATTTTAAATTCAGTCACCAGATAATTCTTAATGGCATCGGCTCTTGCCTGCGATAACCTTAAGTTTGCTTCTTCTTTACCAGCCGAATCGGTATGGCCAGAGATTTTTAAATGCAGTTCCGGATGGTCAATCAAAAAATTTGCAATCTTATCCAGGTCGGTATGCATTTCGGGCAAGATGTTGGCCTTGCCGTTTTCAAATTCTAATGATTGAAACGCAATCTTGCTTTCAATGGGTTCTGCAATTTTATTTATCTCTGTTTCACCATCCATAAAGAAAATCTCTTCAATGCGGAAGAAGTCATCTCCTTGAATAATCAATAAGTAATTACGCTTATTAATCAACCTGAAATCAAACGTGCCATCCTCCCGAATGTATTTGGGTGCTACTTCAACACCTTCGTCCAGATCAATTACGGATACAATTCCCTTCACAGGTTTGCCTGCCGGATCTTTCAAACTTCCTTTTAGTTGTGTAAACGCTAAGGGTTGAGCTTCCATCGGCACCGGAAAAGAATAGAGATCCAGATTTTTAATATCCTCTTCGGTAGAGCGTGCGTAGTATAAGTTTTTAGATCGCGAGTCAATCGTAAAATAATACTCGCTGCCACCACCATTTACCAAAGGCCCGCTGTTGTACGGTTCGGTCCAACCGCCTTTGTACCAATTGGATTTATAAATATCAAACTCACCAAAGTTGAGCGGATGGCCGTTCGAACTGAAGTACAAAACATTATAGGTATGATGAAAGAATGGACTGACTTCGCTTTGTACTGTATTAATGATCGGGCCTGCATTCTGCGCTTTACCCCAAACACCTTTCTTATCTTTTACAGAAAAATAAATATCCGACAGACCAAAACTTCCAGCGCGGTTTGAAGCAAAGAACAAGGTATCACCCGAGTGTGTAAGCGATGGGTGCGAATCCCAGCCGGCACTGTTAATATTCGGACCCAGGTTTTTAACATCGCCCCACGTGCTATCGGCTTTTAATATGGCTACGTATAAATCGCAGTTACCCAAACCATCTGGCGATTCGCAACGCGCAAAATAAAGAGACTTACCATTTTTGCTCAGGCACGCAGAACCTTCGTTGTACTTTGAGTTAATACTTTTGAAAGGCTGTGCATCATCCCAGTAATCTTCCGCCTTGCGACTAAAAAATAAATCTTCGTTGTAGGTCCGATCCATATTTTCATTTCGCTTGGAGGTAAACAGAATCATATCATCGGTATTACCCACAGTTGGGCCGTAATCTTCCTTATCGGAATTAATATAACCACCCATATTGATTAACACCGATTGTGGCGGGCGCAGCGTATCTATGTCTTTACGATACTCAACCAGTTTGTAATAAAAATCAAGCGGCACATAGTTTTCTTTTTTGTCCGGATCAATCATTTGTTGCCGCTTATAAATTTCATTGATGTTCAATCCTTGCTGATGGTGCTTCAATACAAGTTTGTAAAGCAACAACGCTTCACCGGGTGGGCCTTGCGTTTCACTTAATTGCGCAAGCCGCCAGATCATTGCTACATTTTTGCTGAAGTTTTCGATGCCAAAGTTTTTTACGTATGCTTTTAGCTCTGCATACATCTGGCCTTCAGCGCCTGGTTTATCGAGCGCCCGGATTTTTTGCAGTTTCGCATTATCCTGATAGAAAGCAATTTTATTTACGTTCGGAAACCGAAATATGTCAGACTGACTGTAAGAGGAAAGCGTGTCGTTTAATTGTACCACACCACCTTTCTTGAAACCTTTTTTATCTTTTTGTGCGTAAACAGGAGTGCCGCACGCAATTAACCACACTAAAAGCGCTAATAAACAAGGTTTTGTATTTAGCTTAAGGTAAGGATACATCGCTTAGATCATCGAAAAATCGAACAATTTTAACTCATAACCAAAACGCTGGCATACTGATTGACCTTTTAGCGATCGATCAAATAATAATTGGAGACACCCTTTTTTTGTGTCAAATTGGCACTGCATGACTATGTTTAAATCTCTCGCAATAACACCCATGGTTCAGGAAGATTCTGATGAAATGATTCAGTTAATTAATCCTGAGCAGGAGTCTGACTTAAAACCGGAGGATCTTCCTGAAGAGTTATCGATACTTCCCATAAAAAATACGGTGCTGTTTCCCGGTGTAGTTATTCCAATTACCGTTACACGCCAAAAATCTATTCGCTTAATTAAGAAAGCTTATCAGGGCAACCGCATTATTGGCGTTATCGCTCAGAAAAATAAACAAGCTGAAGAGCCTGGTATTGAAGATTTATATCGATTTGGTACCGTTGCCCGCATTATAAAAATGCTGGTGTTGCCCGATGGTAATACAACCATCATCATTCAGGGTAAGAACCGGTTTCAGATTCGGGATTATATTCAAGACGAACCGTTTATGACGGCCCACATTGATTTGCAAGCCGAACTTATGCTGGACTTAGAAAGCAAAGAAGTAAAGGCTTTGGTGCAATCGTTAAAAGATGCCGCCACAAAAATTCTGAAACTCAATCCTGAAATTCCGCAAGAGGCACAAGTAGCGCTTGATAATATTCAGAGTACAGGTTTTCTCATTCACTTTCTTTCGTCTAACCTGAATGTGGATGTAGCCGATAAACAGAAAATCCTCGAAACGAATAACATCATTGATCGCGGTACGCTTTTGTTGCAATACATGCTGAAGGAAATTCAAATGCTGGAGATCAAACATGAGATTCAGAAAAAAGTACACACTGATATTGATCAGCAACAGCGCGATTATTTCTTACGTCAGCAAATCAGAGTGCTGCAAGACGAATTAGGATATGATGGCCCTGATAAAGAAATTGAAAAGCTACGCAAGCGTGGTGCCGAAAAGAAATGGCCCAAGGCTGCAGCCGATCATTTCAATAAAGAGTTGGACAAACTGCAACGTATTAACCCGCAAGCTGCCGAGTTTCCGGTGGCCATGAATTATGTTGAGTTTATGCTCGACTTGCCGTGGGATGAATGCACTACGGATGATTTTGATCTGAAGCGAGCGCGTAAAATTCTGGATAAAGATCACTTTGGTTTAGAGAAAGTAAAAACGCGTATTCTTGAATACCTGGCGGTGTTGAAACTGAAGCAAGACATGAAAGGCCCCATACTTTGTTTGTATGGTCCGCCTGGTGTTGGTAAAACTTCGCTCGGTAAATCAATTGCCAAATCATTACAGCGTAATTACATCCGCATGTCGTTGGGCGGAGTGCACGATGAAGCTGAGATTCGCGGGCATCGCAAAACCTATGTGGGTGCTATGCCCGGCAAAATTTTGCAGAACATCAAAAAATCAAAATCATCGAACCCGGTTTTTATTTTAGATGAGATTGATAAAGTACGTTCCGATTTCAGAGGCGATCCGTCTTCTGCGTTGTTGGAAGTATTAGATCCCGAACAAAACAATGCCTTTGGCGATAACTACCTGGAAGTAGAGTACGATTTATCGAAAGTACTTTTTATCGCTACCGCCAATTCTTTAGATACCATTCATCCCGCTTTGCGCGATCGCATGGAGATAATTGAACTTACCGGTTATACGGTAGAGGAAAAATTGCAGATCGCCATAAAGCATTTGGTGCCTAAGCAACTTGCAGAACATGGCTTGAAAGCGAAGGATATAAAGTTCAGCAAAGAAGCTTTGTTGAAAGTAATAGAAAGTTACACGCGCGAGTCAGGCGTGCGGAATCTGGAACGCAAGATTGGTTCGGTAGTGCGCAGCATTGCCAAATCGGTGGCCATGGAAGAAGCGTTTGAGAAAGAAATTACTCCGGCTCACGTAATAAAAGTTTTAGGTGCGGAAATATTTGATGAGGAACTTTACCAGGGAAATGAAATTGCCGGTGTGGTAACGGGTTTAGCTTGGACGCAGGTTGGTGGCGATATTCTTTTTGTGGAATCGAGTTTAAGCCGCGGCAAAGGTCAGCTTACCATCTCAGGACAATTGGGTGATGTAATGAAAGAATCCGCAGTTGCGGCACTTTCATATCTTAAATCAAATGCCGAAGCGTTGGGTATCGATCATCGGTTGTTTCAGCAATACGATTTACATATTCACGTGCCTGCCGGTGCAGTTCCAAAGGACGGCCCTTCAGCCGGTATAACCATGCTTACTTCACTGGCTTCAATTTTTACACAACGTAAAATAAAAAACAAGCTGGCCATGACGGGCGAAATAACCTTGCGTGGTAAAGTATTGCCCGTGGGCGGAATCAAAGAAAAAATTCTGGCGGCCAAGCGCAGCGGCATTAAAGAAATTATCCTGAGCGAAAAGAACAAACGCGACATTGATGAAATTGAGAAGACCTACATCAAAGGCCTTACTTTTCATTATGTTACTTCCGTAGAAGAAGTTTTGAAAATTGCTTTGCTGAAAGATAAAGTAGCCAAGCCAGTAGAGTTTGTGTTGCAAGAAACGAAACAGTAGCCGGTTACCGGTTGCAAGTTACCGGTCTTGAAGGATTAAAAGTTAGAGTATGAAAAGTTATAGAGAACTTGATATTTATAATGATTCAAAGCGACATGCCATTGAGATTCACAAAATGTCTTTGTCGCTTCCAAAATTTGAATTGTACGAAGAAGGTAGCCAGGTTAGGCGTTCAGCCAAAGCTGTTACTTCCGCAATTGTTGAAGGCTATGGAAGAAAAAGATATAAAGCTGACTTTATCAAACATTTGGTTTATTCCCAAGCAGAATGCGATGAAACAATTCTGCATTTAGATTTTCTACACGAAACCCAATCGCTCAAAGATTCCTCAATCTATCACAAATTACATGGTGAATACGATGTATTGAGTAAACGAATAAATAAATTTATTCAATGGGTTGAGTCAAACTGGAACGATTTTGACAACTCTAAATAATTCAGGACTAAATCTACTGGCAACCGGAAACAGGCAACTGGTAACCAATACAATTTTAAATTTAACGACCGGCAACAAGAAAAATGGATTCAACCTATCTCACTCCTCAGCAAATCGTAAAAGAACTCGATAAATATATTGTAGGTCAGTACGAAGCAAAACGAAATGTAGCTATTGCATTGCGTAATCGCTGGCGCAGAATGAATGTGAAATCGGAATTACAAGGTGAAATTGTTCCCAACAATATTCTCATGATCGGTGCAACCGGTGTTGGTAAAACTGAAATCGCCAGAAGGCTGGCAAAGATTGCCGATGCACCATTTGTAAAAGTTGAAGCGTCTAAATTTACCGAAGTAGGTTATGTGGGGCGCGATGTGGAAAGTATGGTGCGCGATCTCGTAGAGCAATCGGTAAACATGGTGAAGGCCCGCAAGAAGGAGGAAGTGAAAGAGAAGGCTGCGCTGGCAGTAGAAGAAATTATTCTGGATGCCCTCATCCCGCCCATGCGAAGTAAACCGGCAGGGTTTGCTGTTACAACCGAAGAGAATGGAAACGAACCAACAACCGATGTTGAGTTGAATGAACGCACACGCAATCTCTTTCGCGATAAGATTAAGAATGGTGAACTTGAAGATCGGAAAATTGAAATCAACATTAAAGGAAGTGGTAATCCTGGCGTGGGCATGATTGGCGCAGGTATGATGGACGAAGTTTCCATGATGAACCTGCAGGATATGCTAAGCGGCATGATGCCGAAGAAACCCAAGAAGCGGAAAGTAACGGTAGGCGAGGCGCGTAAAATTTTATTGGAGGAAGAAGCGGCTAAGCTTATTGATATGGATGAGGTTAAAGATGAAGCCATTCGCAGAGCCGAGGATGCCGGAATTATTTTTATTGATGAGATTGATAAGATTGCTTCAGGTGCTTCCAAAAAAGGCGGTGGCCCCGATGTAAGTCGCGAAGGTGTGCAACGCGATTTGTTACCCATTGTGGAAGGTAGCACGGTAAACACCAAGTATGGTGTAATTAAGACCGATCACGTGTTGTTTGTAGCGGCCGGTGCGTTTCACATTTCAAAACCTTCCGATCTTATTCCCGAATTGCAGGGAAGATTTCCGATTCGGGTGGAACTTACTAATCTAACTAAAGAAGATTTTGTTCGCATTTTAAAAGAACCTAAGAATGCACTTACTAAACAATATCAGGCTTTGTTTGAAGCTGAAGGTGTAAAGGTGGAGTTTGATGATGAGGCTGTGGATGAAATTGCCAAAACTGCTTTTGAGATAAATGCTGAAGTTGAAAATATTGGAGCGCGCAGGTTGCACACTGTAATGAGCAGGCTGCTGAATGAATTTCTGTTTGATGTGCCCGATAAAATAAAAGCCGATACTCAAATTTTAATTACGCGGAAACTGGTTCAGGAAAAACTAAGCGGGTTGGTTAAAAACCGAGACCTTAGCGAGTATATTTTGTAAGCATGAGGGTTGCGTGCATCGTACTTTTGTTCAGTTGTTCAAACCTGTTGGCGCAACCACATTCAGATTCTCTTCGCAGTAAGTACGTACAACGTTTTCCGGATAAATTTTTTATCTGGCCGGTTATTAAACAGCGTAGTTTGTTTTTTGATGTCAGTCAACGTTCTAATCGAACGAATGTATTGAACTATCGCCCGAACAATTCGTTTGGTATTGGTCTTGGTTTTTATTTGTTCGAAGTGGCTTTTGAGGTAACTTCCTCTATTCCGCTAAACGAGAAGAGTAGAATTACCTATGGCGAATCGGATGTGCGCGATCTGCAAATAAACTTTCTGGCTAAAAATTTTGGTGGCGATATATTCCGGCAGAGTTATTCCGGGTTTTATGTGGCCGATCCCAATCAGTTGGTTTCAACCGATGACGAGTTTGCCAAGCGACCGGATATTGAAATGACTAACACGGGTGTAAACGGGATTTATATTTTTAATCACGAAAAGTTCTCGTTGCGATCTGCCTACAATTATTCTGAACGCCAATTGCAAACCGGAGGTTCTTTTGTGGTGACCGGAACGTTAAACACGCTTAGGTTAAAGGCCGACTCAACTATTCTCGGCTCGCGTTACCGCGATTTTTTTCCCTTGGGTGGTTCGTTCGATCAAATGCATTACACAACTTTTGGGCTTGCTCCGGGTTATACCTTTAGCCTGGTGTATCGTTCATTTTTTCTGAATACTTCTTTGGCGATTGGTCCTGCGCATCATTGGATTTATTACAAGCCTGCTGGCGCCCGCGAGCAGTTTGATATTGCTATTAACACCTATGCCGACATTCGCATGGCATTGGGTTATAACAGCGATCGGTTTTTTGCAGGCATGAGTTACGTTACCCAATCACGCGATATTCGTTTTGATGACATCCGGTTTACCAGCAATAGTTCAGTGTTCAGAATTCTGGCGGGCTTTCGCTTTCGCGAAGTTGGAATTTTAAAAAAGCGGGCGGTTGATTTGGTGCCGTTGGATCTTGTTCATTAATCATTGGCATCGGTCTGTATCCCATCAACCTAAACAAAGACCTAAAACCAATATCAAAATCCTTATTCCACTTATTTCTCGGTCTGTGTCCTCACAGACCGAAACAAAAACACACTTTCATCCTCTGTGCCTCACCGACCTAAAACCAAAACCAAAACTCCTATTCATCCTCGTTCATAATGGTTTTACGATGATTGACACCCCAGTTCACTATGGCATTAATCAAACTCCGTAACGTTTTGCCATATGGTGTAATGGCATAATCAACCGTAATGGGTTTAGTGGGAAGTACCGTGCGCTTAATCAGTCTATTGATTTCCAGGTCTTGCAACTCCTTCGATAACATTTTAGCGCCAATACCCTCTACACTGCGCAGCAAATCCATAAACCGCATGTTTCCTTTAAACATCAGTGCGGCCAGAATCTGAATTTTCCATTTGCCACTCAGAATTTCCATTACATCGCGTGCAGCCAGTATTTTCTGATTTTGTTCGCTACAGCTGATTTCGGTATGGTGATCTGCGGTAACTTCTTCTGCTGGAATCAATACATCATTCATACACTTCAAATTTCAGTAATAAACCAAAAACATGGACTATTAGTTTCCTCAAGGAAACCAGTTTCTAAAAGGAAACCCATAGCAATTGTAAACTATCAACACTCCAGATTTGCAGCCACAAAACATTTAAGTATGAAACGAAACAAAATTATCTATTGGGTAGCCACCGGTTTAGTTGCTGCCGGCATGGCCATGAGTGGTATCATGTACCTGACCACCGAAGAGATGAAGGTTAATTTTACGCAGATCGGGTTTCCTGTTTATTTTATGATGCTGCTGGGCATTGCCAAGTTACTTGGTGCAATTGCATTGATGGCACCTCTTCCAATCAATGTTAAAGAATGGACGTATGCAGGCTTTGGGTTTATGTTTATTGGTGCAGCATGGACACACCTTGCTACGCAAACCCCGTGGTTTACACCAGTTGTTTTTTTAGGGTTGTTGATAACATCATACTTTTTTTATAAGAAAGTAAGAGTGATTTAAAAATCTTTCCCTCACCCCGTCCTCGTTCCTCGGACACCCCTCTCCCAGGGGAGAGGGGGAAGGGGGTGAGGGCTAAACTTTTTTCCAACTCCCATCAGAATGGATTGCACCAAACTGTGTACGTACCGGTTGTTGCAAGTATGGATAATCAACTTTACTTAAAAACAATCCTTGGGGATAAGCCGGATCCCAAATTTGTGGCGTTATCTTCTCAATGAAGTAGCTTTCAAACTCATCCACGCTAAGTGTACCAGCACCAATCTTTATCAGTTTACCCATCAGCAAGCGCACCATCCGGCCAAGAAACCGATCGGCCGAAATCTGAAAACGAAGTCGATCACCAGATTCATTTACAAATAATTCTGCGATGGATACTTTGCACCGCGTGTGTTCATAACCATCGGGTGTTTTACAAAACGCACGGTAGTCATCGTATCGCGTAAGCAAGGCAACGGCTTGCTTCATTTTATCTAACTGTAAGGTGGTGTTATCCACTTGCGTGCTTACCAGATTTAAAAACGGGTCTTTGTAAGTATGAATAAAATAATCGTACTGGCGTTGGGTAGCATCAAACCGGGCATGTTGATTACTTTCAACAGGTATGATCTCGTAAATAGCAAGATCGGGTGGCAACACTTTGTTTAACCGAAACAACAAATCAAAATCCCAGCGCGTAACAATATCGGCATGAAAATAAAACTGGCTGGCGTGTACATGGGTATCGGTACGACCGCAACCCATAATGCTCACCGGCTCTTTCAGAATTTCGCTTAGCGCAGATTCAATTACTTCCTGAATACTATGAGCATTAGCTTGCCGCTGCCAGCCGTGGTAGCCAGTACCCAGAAAAGCCATGTGGAAGAAGTAGCGGGTTGAGGTCAAGTGTTGAGCATTTGTGAAAAATTCAATATAAAATTTTAATCATAAAGTCAACGGGGAAAACCACGTAAAAAATACGGGGTTTTCCCCGTTGCGCGGGATATACTTTAGGTTATATGTTTGAGGGATGCCATTTACAGTATTCAAACAACTCGACCAAATGGATTGCGGACCTACGTGCCTACGCATGGTGGCGAAACATTATGGTCGCAATTATCCGTTGCATGAGTTGCGCAATAAATCGTTCATTACGCGTGAGGGAGTTTCGTTGTTGGGCATTAGTGATGCTGCCGAAGCAATCGGGTTTCGTACACTTGGTGTAAAAATTCCATTCGATAAACTGTTTAAAGATGCGGTGTTGCCATGCGTGGCTCATTGGTATCAACGCCACTTTGTGGTAGTGTATAGAATTACTACTAAAGAAGTTTTTATAGCCGATCCCTCGGCCGGGCTGGTAAACTACACCCACGAAGAGTTTAAAAAAGGCTGGCTCTCGGCTAAAGAAAATGGTTCGGAGCACGGAGTGGCTTTGCTGCTGGAACCTACCCCGGAGTTCTATGAACGCGAACCTGAAGCCGCAAAGAATAAACGCAAAAGTCTTACCTACTTGTTTGGCTATCTCGCGCAGCACCGCAGGTTTATCATCCAATTGATTTTGGGGTTGCTGGCGGGAAGCCTCATTCAGTTGGCGTTGCCTTTCTTAACACAGTCTATTGTAGATGTAGGCATTAACACGCAAAACATCCAATTCATTTACCTGGTGTTGGCCGGCCAGTTTGTATTATTCCTCAGTCGGCTCTCGGTTGATTTTATTCGAAGGTGGATCTTATTGCACCTGAGCACTCGTATTAACATTTCTATTATTTCAGATTTTCTCGTTAAGCTGTTCAAGCTGCCCATGCCGTTTTTCGAAGGCAAAATGATTGGCGATATTTTAAGACGCATAGAAGATCACAGCCGTATCGAACGTTTTCTCAGCACCTCCTCGCTCAATATCCTGTTTTCACTTTTTAACCTCGTCATCTTTGGTGTGGTGCTGGTCATTTATAATGTGCCGATTTTCCTGGTGTTCTTTGGCATGAGTACACTCTATGTGGTTTTTGTACTGTTGTTTTTAAAGAAGCGAGCCGAACTGGATTACAAACGCTT
>Ga0075163_10002702_pt1 | contig 23815 bp, 21 predicted proteins | sample JI1023141ADNA_FD_71478 | JGI IMG/M metagenome (GOLD analysis project Ga0075163, IMG submission 71478) | Wastewater effluent complex algal communities from Wisconsin, to seasonally profile nutrient transformation and Carbon sequestration -... | ecosystem: Engineered > WWTP > Effluent > Algae... | reverse complement strand
GGCCCCCTGCTGGCCACCCGACACCGGCGCGTCGACGAACCCGATCCCCTGCGCGCGGCAGGCCGCGTCGAGCTCCCGTGCGAGGTCCGCGGACGCGGTCGTGTGGTCGACCAACACCGAGCCGGACGGCATGGTCGCGATCGCTCCTTCCTCGCCGAGCGCCACCGCGCGGACGTCGTCGTCGTTCCCGAGGCAGAGCATCACGATCGACGCGCCGGTGACCGCGCCCGCGATCGTCGCGCGGACCTCGCCACCCGGGACCTCGGCCGCGAAGCGATCGCGCTTCGCCACGGAACGATTCCACACCCGCACCGAATGGCCGGCGCCCACGAGATGGCGAGCCATCGGGAAGCCCATCACGCCGAGTCCGAGGAAGGCGACGCTCGTAGTCATGCGATCGTCATGAACGATCGCCGCCGAACCGCAATCGCGGAGGGAACACGCGTCGGGGGTCGGCGGTTGGTCTGCCGCCATGATGCACCGAACGATTCCCGGACTCGTCCTCGTCTCTTCCCTCGCTCTCGGCTGCACGAAGGTGCCCGACGCTCCTGCCGCGCAATCCTCCGAGGCGCACGCGTCCACGACCGGCGCGGCTCCCTCCGCACCGAGCGCCGCGGCCGAGACGCTCCCGCTCGACCCGGCCGCGAGCCGCGTGGAATTCACGGGCGCCAAGATCACCGCGACCCACGAAGGCGGCTTCCGGGACGTGCGTGGGACGATCACGCTCGACCCCGCGAACCTGCTCGCGAGCCGGATCGAGGTTCGCGTCGCGACCGCGTCGCTCTTCATCGACAACCCGCGCCTCCAGACGCACCTCACGACTCCGGACTTCTTCGACGTCGCGCGCTTCCCGGAGGCGACGTTCCGTTCCACCGCGATCGTCGCCGGCGGCGCGGGCGGCGCGACGCACACGATCACCGGCGACCTCACGATCCACGGCCAGACCAAGTCGCTCTCGTTCCCGATCACGGTCGAGGTCAGCCCCACTGCGGTCCACGCCACTTCCACGACCCAGATCAACCGCCGCGACTTCGGCATCGTCTATCCCGGCATGCCCGACGACCTGATCCGCGACGAGGTCAACCTCCGCATCGACCTCCGCGCGCCGCGCACCCCCCGCTGATTCGAAGTCGCGCGCCACGTCGTCGTCTCTCCCGCGAGCGCGCAACGTGCGCGCCCGACCGTACGCGCAAGACGTCGCCTCCTCGCGAATCTCGGTCATTTCGGGCTCGGGGATGCCCCGGAGCTTGCCTCGACCTAGAGTCGACCTCCTATGGAGCGCCACCAGACCCTCGACGTCCTCCTCGACCGCCTCGCGCTCGGGAGGGAGGGCGAGCTCATCTTCCACGCCAAGGAACCGAACGACGGTCGCATCCACGCGTTCGGCGGTCTGATCGCGGCGCAGGCCTTGTATTCCGCGTGCCACACGATCGACGACGGGCTCGATGCGCACTCGTTCCATTCGTATTTCCTGCGGCCCGGAAAGCTCGACGTTCCCGTCCGCTACGAAGTGACCCGCACCCGCGATGGCAAGTCGTTCGCGACCCGCCTCGTCGAGGCGTACCAGGCCGACCAGCGCATCTTCACGATGACCGCGTCGTTCCATCGTCCGGAGCCCGGACTCGAGCACCAGATGGAGATGCCGGCGGCGCCGGATCCGCTCACGCTGCCGGACTTCGACCAGCGGATCGCGCGCTACGTCGGGCGCGTCCCGGACGCGGTGATCGCGAACTTCAAGAAGGTCGAGCGTCCCTTCGACCATCGCGAGCCGATGCCCTTCGACTTCCTCGAGCCGCATCCGCAGCGCGGTCAGCGGTTGCTCTGGTTCCGGGGCAACGGCTCGCTCGAGGCGAACGCGAACTTGCATCGATGCGTGCTCACCTACGCGACCGACCTCGGGCTCCTCGACAATTGCATCATCTGGCACGGCAAGACGTTCTTCGACCCGAACCTCCATTGCGCGAGCATCGACCACGCGGTCTGGTTCCACCGCCCGGTTCGCGCCGACGAATGGTTGCTCTACGTCACCGAGAGCCCGAGCAGCGCGAGCGCGCGCGGCATGAACTTCGGCCGGATCTTCCAGCGTGACGGGACGCTCGTCGCGACGACCGCGCAGGAGAGCCTGATGAGGGTCGGCAAGCGCTGAGCGCCGACCGACCGGACGCGCGCGACTCAGTCCGCCATCATCACGCGGAGTACGGCGAGCAGGAGTCCGATCAGGAGGACGCCGCCGATCAACACGTAGACGACGGACGATCCCGACGCGGTCTTCGCGGGCGCGGCGGCGGCAGGCGGCCGCTGCGACACGGCCACGGGCTCGGGGGGCGGCGGCGCAGGCGGCGCGGACGCGCGCGCAGAGCCGGCGTCGCTCTTCCGATCCGGGCCGATGCCCGCCTCGAACTCCGAGATCACTTGGTAGGTCTGTGTGACGCTCTCGGGGATCTCGGCGCGCTCGAGCCCGTTGCCGGTGAGCTCGGCGACGACGACCGTGATGTTGTCCTCGCCGCCACGTTCGAGCGCCATGTCGACGAGGCGCCGGGCGATCTGGTCGAGGCTCGTGTCGCGACGCTCGATCTCGCTCGCGATCTCGGGGTCCTTCAGGTGCCCCGTGAGTCCGTCGGAACAGACGAGCAGACGGTCGCCGCGGAAGAGCTCGAGCCGGCCGAGCGCGACCTGGACGTCGGACTTCTGACCCATGCTCTGCAGCACGATGTTCTTCATCGGCGAGCTCTCGGCCTCGGTCGAGTCGATCACGCCGGCGTCGACGAGCACCTGCACGTAGCTCTGATCGCGCGTCATCCGCCGGAACCGTGCGCCGCGCAGGAGGTACGCGCGGGAATCGCCGACCGACGCGATGTACGCGGATCGGCCGTGGAGCAGGAGCGCGGTGAGCGTCGCGCCCATGCCTTTCCGATCCGGGCTCTTCGCTTCCTCGAAGACCACGCGGTTGGCGGATTCGACGGCTTCACGGAGGGCTTCGTCGGTGGGATCGGAGCTCCCGACGAGGCTCTCCGCGAGTGTCTTGAGCACGAGCGCGCTCGCGACCTCGCCCGCCTGCGCGCCGCCCATCCCGTCGGAGACGGCGAGGACGAGGCCGCGCTCGCCGAGATCGAGCGCGATGCGATCGCCGGTCGCGTCGAAGGCCTTCTCGGTGTCGAGGTCGCGCGCGACGAACGCGTCCTCGTTGTGCTCGCGGACGCGACCGACGTCGGTGATCGCGCTCCATGCTACTCGGATCGTGGTTCGCTCGGCGTCGGCGGTCATCGCGCTTCCTCGGGGGAGTCGCGGCATCATCGCGCCTTCTTCGGCGCCAGCCAACGACGACGTGCGGTCGTCCACACTTTGCGAACCCGTCTGGACGGGTGATGCTGCACGGCATCATCGTTCGGCGCGGCCCGGGGAGGCAGGATGAGGCGTACTTCGTTCTTGGTTTCGGCGTGTTGGTTCGTAGCGACGGCCTGTGGCGACTCGGGGAGCGGCGAGTCGGCGATCGACCCGAACGCGCCGATCGGGGTCCCCACGACGCCGGCGACGATCGCCGGCTGCCGGATCTACCCGTCGGACAACGCCTGGAACCTCGACGTCAGCGCGACGCAGCTCCACCCGAGGCACCGTCAGCTCCGCACGATCATGAACCCGACGCGCGGTCTCCACCCCGACTGGGGCAACTGGGAGCCCGATCACTACGGCATCCCCTGGGAGAGTGGCACCGGCGCCCCGGATGCGCCGATCACGTGGACGGCGAGTTGGGGCGACGAAGAGAGCGATCCGCGCGCCTGCACCGTCGGCCCGACGAACTACGACTTCTGCTACCCGATCCCGGTCGCGGCGCGCATCGAGGGCGGGCCGGATGCCGATCCCGACGCCGATCGTCACGTGCTCTACCTCGACACCGCGGGAGCACCGGACGACTGCGTGCTCTACGAGCTCTATCAAGTGCAGGATCGGACCGGCCTCGATCTCGAAGCGGCGAACGGCGCGATCTTCGATCTCTCCACCAACACCTTGCGGACCGAGGGCTTCACGAGCGCGGACGCCGCGGGGCTGCCGATCCTGCCGGGCCTCGTCCGTTACGACGAGGTCGCGGCGGGCGAGATCCGTCACGCGATCCGTTTCACGATGAGCCGGACCTCGGACGGCCATATCCATCCCGCGACGCACCACGCCGGGGACAGCGACTCGAACCTGCCTCCGATGGGGTTGCGGGTGCGGCTGCGCGCCGACTACCCCGAGGTCGGCGTGAGCGACGAGGCCGCCGTGATCCTCCGCGCGATGAAGAAGTACGGGATGATCCTCGCCGACAACGGCAGCGATTGGTACTTCACCGGCGACAGCGACGATCGCTGGGACGCGGTGATGGACGGAATCCTCGACGCGCTCGGGGACGTCCACGGCGGGGACTTCGAGGCCGTCTACACGGGACCGACGATCACCGACTGAGCGGCCCGTCGAAGCGAGGCGAGGGTCGCACCGGATTGCCGTAGCGATGGAGCTCGACCGAGAGGCTCTGCTCGTCTCGGGCGTGGTGGAGCACGACGCGCGACGCTTCGACGAACGGCGAGTCGTCGACGAACACGTCGCACGCGGCGCAGGCTTCGAGGAGCTCCGGCGGCGGACGTCCGAGGAGACGAAGCCGCGTGGTGCCGATCGACCGGAGCGCCGCCTCGATCGACGCGCGATCGCGCGCGCTGCGTAGATCGTGGGCGATCGAGGTCGGCATCGGGTCGAACGGCGCGAAGAGGACGAGATCGGCGCGTCCGCGCGCGAGGATCATCGCGATCGCCTCACGCGCGACCTGGTAGCGCGATACGTCCCAACCGACCGCGATCATCGCGCCCTCGTGGGGCCGATACCGGAACGCGTTGACCTGGGTCGCGATCGCGTCCGGATCGTGCGTCCGGCCGAAGTGGGCGGCCTCGAGGGTCGCGTCCCTCCGCGCGACGAAGCGCAGGCGCGCGCGCTGCTCGTCGCTCAGACCGGAGGCCGAGTCGACGAACGCCTTCACCGCGGGCTTCGGCTCGACCGCGTCGGCCGACGCGTCGCGATCGCTCACGCCGGAGATCGCGAGCACCGTGTTCGGGCCGCCGGCCTTCACGCCGGCGCCGAACTGCGAGGCGGCGACGCCGCCGAAGGGCTGACGCCGCACGATCGCGCCGGTGGTGCCGCGGTTCACGTAGACGTTGCCCGCGCGGATCCGGTCGACGAAGCGCTCCTGCTCGCGCACGTCCAGGCTCTCGAGGCCCGCGGTGAGTCCGTAGCCCGTGTCGTTCGCGATCGCGATCGCGTCGTCGAGGGAGTCCGCGCGCATCAGGCCGAGCACGGGGCCGAAGAGCTCGGTGCGATGGCAGAACGAGCCGCGCGTCACGCCGAGCCGTAGCGCGGGATGGACGAGGCGCGGATTGTCGACGTCGACCCGCGGCGGGAGGAGCCAGCTCTCCTGGTCGTCGAGCTTCTGCATCGCGCGGGCGAGGGGCCCCGCCGGCGGCCGGATCAGCGGCGTGACGAAGCTCGCGCGCTCCCACGCCGACCCGACGACGAGGCTCTTCGCCGCGTCCACGAGTCGGTCCCGGAAGCCGCGATCGTCGTACACGTCCGATTCGCAGATCAGCAGGCTCGTAGCGCTGCACTTCTGGCCTGCGAACCCGAACGCGGAGCGGAGCACGTCGGCGATCGCGAGGTCGAGGTCGGCCATCGACGTGACGATCGTCGCGTTCTTGCCGCCGGTCTCGGCGTAGAGACGGAGCGAAGGCGTCGCGCGGCGGATCGCGCGGGCGGTGTCGGTACCGCCCGTGAGCAACGCGAGCCGGAACTCGGGCGCCGATGCGAGGCGCGGCGCGAGGAGGTCGTCGACGAGGACGAGCGCGAGCGCGTCCGTCGGAACGCCGGCTGCGTGCGCGAGCGCGACGAATCGGTGGGCCACGAGGGGCGATTCGGGCGCCGGCTTGTAGACGACGGGGTGGCCCGCGGCGAGGGCCGCGAAGACCGATCCCGCGCCGATCGCGAGCGGGAAGTTCCACGGCGCCAGCACGAGCGTCGGTCCGCGCGGAACGAGCGCGATCGAGCGGTCCGCGTCGAGCTCGAGGAGCGAGTGCGCGTAGTACTCCGCGAAGTCGATCGCCTCGCTGACCTCGGCGTCGGCCTCGATCGCGCGCTTGCCGACGTCGAGCACGATCGCCGCGACGAGCTCCGCGCGCTCCGCCCGCATCGCGGTCGCCACGCGGCGGAGCATCGCTGCGCGCTCCGCCGCGGGCATGCGACCGAACGGACTCCGCGACACCGACTCGAGCGCGAGCGCGACGGTCGATTCGTCGCCGAGACGGATCCGGTAGGCGACGGCGTCGGGCCGTGACGGATCGAAGCCGGCCGTGATCGCGTCGCCTCGCGCCTGGCCCGCGACGAGGCTCGCGACGACGTCGCCTTCGCGGCTCCGCGTGATCTCGAGCGCACGGACGATCGCCTCGCGCGGGGCGTGGGCGCCGAAGTCGGTGTCCGGCTCGTTCCGGAAGCCCCCCGGCTCGTAGTCGACGCGGCGAGCACGCCTCGGGGTCTCGTCGAGGCTCTTCCGGCGACGCATCGCGTCGGTGAAGCGCGCGGCCTCGAGGTCGAACGCGGCGCTCCTCGGGGGCAGCGCGAAGCTGCGCGCGAGGTGGTTTTCCTTCGAGGTGTTCTCGTCGAGACGCCTCACGAGGTACGCGACCGCCGAGCCGAAGTCCTCGCGGTCGACGAGCGGCGCATAGACCACGACGTGCGCGAGCCTCGCGACGACCCGGCAGAGCGGATCGGCCATACCTTCGAGCATCTCGAGTTCGACGCCCGGGGCGTTGCCGTCCAGCAGCCCTCGCTCGGCGCCGAGCACCAGCGCGTGCGCGAGATCGAAGACGTTGTGACTGCCGACGCCGACGCGCAGCACCCGGGTGTGGTCCGCGTCGAGCGCGCGTTCGACGAGCCGGAGGGCGCTCGCGTCGGTGTCGGGTTTGGAGGCGTGGATCGGGAGCGCGAGCCCCGAGACGGCGGCGAGGTGTCGTTCCATCGCCAGGTTCGCGCCCTTGACGATCCGTAGCCGGCACGCGCCGTAGCCGCGGCTGCTCCGCGCCCGGGCGATCGACAGCAGCTCCTCATAGAGCGCGTGGGCGTCGGGAAGGTACGCCTGCAGGACGATTCCGGGCTCGAGCCGCGCGAGGTCCGGTCGGTCGATCGCCCGACGGAACGCCTCGATCGTCGACTCGACGTCGTCGTATCCCTCCATGTCGAGCGTCACTCGGACCGGATGCGCGCGCGCGACCGCGGCTTCGTAGATCCGCTGGAGCCGGGGCACGACGTCGTCGACCGTGGAGGAGACGGCGAAGAGCGACCGTTGGCTGGCGATCGACGAGACCTTCACCGAGATCGATTGCACCTCCGGGATCGCGAGCAGCGCGCGGTAGCGCTCGACGCGCTCCGACGCCTCGCGTTCGCCGAGCACCGCCTCGCCGAGGAGGTTCCAGTTCACGCGGATGCCGAGCTCGGCGCGCTCTCGGACGAGGGCGGCGATCGCCTTCGGCGTGGCGTCGTGGACGAGGCCCGCCGTCTCCTGCCGCATCCCGAGCTCGACCGCGTGGCGGAGCACATCGGCTGGCATCCATCGATTCGTCGCGACCTGTTCGAGGGCGAGGCGTGAGAGGGCGGAGAGTTGGTGCGGCGCGCCGAGCTCGCGGACGAGGAACGCGAGCTGATCCTTCATCCGCGCGGCGGATCGCGGTCGGTGGAGCTGATCGGCGAGCGCGGTGGTGATCGCCTTGCTGCGCTCGTCTCCGGCGAGCGATCCGAGCATCTCGCGACGGCGACGCTCGCCGGGGGTCTCGATCTCACGCGCGGCGGCGAAGAGCGCGGTGGCGAGCGCGACCACGTGGTCGATCCGGCCGGGATCGCCCGAGACGTGACCGCGAACCGTCGCGAGCACCGCGCTGGCTCGCTCGAACGATCGCGCCGCGTCAGTCATCGTTCCAGTCTATCGGACGGAACGGGCCCCCGTCGGACGTGGGGACGGCCGCTCAGGCGCTCTCGGCGAAGAGGTCCTCGTCGTCGGTCGTGCCCGCCTCCGCCTGTTCGGCGGGTGACGACATCGCGCCGGCGTCGACGCCGAAGAGACCGACGTCGGACTTGCGCGGACGACCGCGGCGGCGCGGCGCTTCCGCCGTCACCTCCGGCTTGGTGCCCGAGAGCCCCTGCGCGATCCCCGAGAGGCGGGTGCCGAGCTCGGCGTCCCCTTCGGCGTAGATGCGTGCGTAGGCCAGGGCGCGGCGGCCGAGGCGCTCGTGGTGGCCGCGCGATTGGTCGTACGCGTCGCGCGCCGAGAGCAACGCGGCTTCGGCCGCGAGGACCGCGAGGCGCTGCTGCTCGACCGAGTCGGCGGCGTCGCGGAGCAAGGCGGCGCTGACGTCCGGGAAGTTCACCCGCGCGAGCTCGGACTCGAACAGGTCGAGGAGCGAGGCGAGCGCGAGGGACGACGACGAGGCTTCTTCCATGAGCGATCTCCGGGTATCTGAACGGATGCTCAGTGTGTACCGGAGGTCGAGGCGAAACGCAAGAACCGGGCGTCAGTAGGGCGCCGGGATCCGGGTCGCGCCGACGTTCACGTTGCCCGGCGGGTCGTAATTGCAGACGACCACGTTCTCGAAGTCGCCCGGACAGTCCGTGCGGAGCCCGCAGCCGATCCGCCGCGTATCGCGCCAGACGATCTGTGTGTAGTGGCCGCACGCCGCCCAGTTCGCCCGGCCGTCGCGACGGCAGACGCCCGTCGCGTAGTCGTAGTACTGGGCTTCGCGCGACCAGCTCCCGACCGCCGCGTCCGCGGTCGCGGTGGTGCCGCCGGACCAGTACATGTTCTCGCCGGCGTCGTTGTTCGGTCGATGTCCGTCCGGACATCCCGACGCCCAGTTGCGCGCGAGGGCGGCGAGCGACTCGTCCCAGACGAGCGGCGGCAGCGGCGTCGAGGGCGCCGGAGAGACCGTCGCGCGCACGCGATTGTGCGCGTCGAGCATCGCGCGGGCGAACGCGTCCTGCGACGAGTCGGGCTCCGAGATCCGCCGCGTGTCCTCGACGACCCCGTTCTCGCGCGGAGCGGGTTCGCCCGTCGTGATCGCCGGCTCGGTCACGGCGCTGTGCGATTCGCCGCCGCTCGGCGTCGTCGATGCAGCCGGCGCAGGATCACTCGCTCGACATGCGCTCAGCGCGAGCGCCACGAACGTCACGAATTCGACTCGAGTCATCGTCTTTCCTTCCGATCCGCGGCTACGCGACCTCGGGATCTCTACCATTTCGCGTCGAGAGCACACGCGGGAACGACGCACGCGGTCGCGACGCTCCGATCGAGGTTGCGATCGAGGGCCCGACGTTCGACGCTCTCGTCATGATCGAGCGCATCATCCTCGCGCGTGCACACGACCTCGGTGGCCTGATCGTCGGCCGCGTCCTCCCCACCGCCCAGCGGCGCTCGATCGGGCCGTTCGTGTTCCTCGACCACATGGGTCCGGCGAAGTTCGAGCCCGGCGCCGGGTTCGACGTGCGGCCGCATCCCCACATCGGTCTCGCGACGCTCACCTATCTCTTCGAGGGCGAACAGATCCACCGCGACTCGCTCGGCACGATGCAGCCGATCCGTCCCCTCGACGTGAACCTGATGATCTCGGGGCGCGGGATCACCCACTCCGAGCGGGCTACGGCCGCGATGCGCGAGCACGGCGGCGGCATGCACGGGCTGCAGTTCTGGCTCGCGCTGCCCGAGCACGAGGAGGATTGTGCGCCGAGCTTCCACCACGCCGACGCCTGCGATCTGCCGCTGATCGAGGACGAGGGCTTTCGCGGGCGGGTCGCGGTCGGATCGTGCGCGGGCAAGGACAGCCCGATCGTCTTCCCGGCGCCCGCGATGCTCGTCGACCTCTCGATCGACGAGAGCGCCGAGGCCGTGATCCCGCTCGAACAGCACGAATACGGGGTCTACGTCGCGGACGGCGCCGTGATGATCGACGACACGCTGCTGCCCGCCCGCACCCTCGCGGTGCTGGAGCGCGCGAGCGAGGTCCGGATGCGGGCGCACGAACCCTCGCGGGTCGCCGTCTTCGGCGGACTGCCGCTCGAGAAGCCGCGCAAGATGTACTGGAACTTCGTCGCCACGGACGACGCGCGCATCGAGCGCGCGAAGGAAGACTGGCGCGACCGGCGCTTCCCGGTGATCCCCGGGGACGACGTGGAATTCATCCCGCTACCCGAGACCTGAGATGATCACCTGCAAGACCGAAGTCCCCGGCGAATTCCCCGTCGAGCTCGAGGTGCGCGAGCACCGGTTCCGTTCGGACGTCGACGCCGCGACCGGGAGCCATGACACCGCGCCCGGGCCGCACGACTACTTCGACGCGTCGCTCGCGGCGTGCAAGTCGCTGACCGTCACCTGGTACGCGAAGCGCAACCAGATCCCGCTCGAGCGCGTCGAGGTCGAGATCGAGCGAAACGACGTCGACGAGAGGAAGGGCGTCTACGTGCTCACGGTGAAGCTCGCGTTCCACGGCCCGCTCGACGACGCGCAGAAGAAGAAGCTCTTCGACGTCGCGTCGCGCTGCCCGGTGCACAAGCTGATGACCTCGACCGAGGTCCGGATCGAGACCGCCGAGCTGGTGCTCTGAGCGGTCGCCTCAGCGGAGCGCGGCGGCGTGGTGGGCGACGTGTTCGCCGAGGAAGCTCGCGATGAAGTAGTAGCTGTGGTCGTAGCCCGCGCGGCTGCGCAGCTCGAGAGGATGGCCCGCCTTCGCGCACGCCGTCGCGAGCAGCTCCGGCCGGAGCTGCTTCGTGAGGAACTCGTCCGCGTCGCCCTGGTCGACGAGCAGCGGCAGCCGTTCGGACGCGGCGCCGACGAGCTCGACCGCGTCGTACGCGCGCCAGGCGTCGCGGTCCTCGCCGAGGTAGGCCGAGAACGCCTTCTGACCCCACGGGACCTGAGAAGGCGCGACGATCGGCGAGAACGCCGACACGCTGCGGTAGCGACCGGGATTTCGGAGCGCGATCGTGAGCGCGCCGTGGCCGCCCATCGAATGGCCGCTGATGCCGCGCGCGTCGGTCGCCGGGAAGGTCGACTCGATCAGCGCGGGTAGCTCGTTCACGACGTAGTCGTGCATCCGGTAGTGCGCGGACCACGGCGCCTCGGTGGCGTCGACGTAGAAGCCCGCGCCCTTGCCGAGGTCGTAGCCTTCGGCGTCGACGACGTCGTCGCCGCGCGGGCTCGTGTCCGGCGCGACGACGATGAGACCGTGCGCCGCCGCGTACTGCTGCACGCCGGACTTCGTGATGAAGTTCTGCTCGGTGCAGGTCAGGCCGGAGAGGAAGTAGAGGACCGGGCAGCGCCCGCCCTTCGCCTGCGGCGGGAGATACACGCCGAAGCGCATCGCGCAGCCGAGCGCTTCGGACGCGTGCTCGTGGACCTCTTGGACGCCGCCGAACGACGAGCGGGATTCGAGCTTCAGCATGGCCGGGCTCCTCAGAAGTGGATCACGGTGCGGATCGACTTCCCATCGTGCATCAGATCGAACGCCTCGTTGATCCGGTCGAGCGGAAGCGTGTGCGTGACGAAGGGATCGAGCTGGATCTCGCCGCGCATCGCGTCGAGCACCATGCCGGGGAGCTCGGTGCGGCCGCGAACGCCGCCGAAGGCCGAGCCGCGCCAGACCCGGCCCGTGACGAGCTGGAAGGGCCGCGTGCGGATCTCCTGACCCGCGCCGGCGACGCCGATGATGACCGACTCACCCCAGCCCTTGTGACAGCACTCGAGCGCCGAGCGCATCACGTCGACGTTGCCGATGCACTCGAACGAGAAGTCCACGCCGCCGTCGGTCAGCTCGACGATCACGTCCTGGATCGGCTTGTCGAACGTGCGCGGGTTCAGGCATTCGGTCGCGCCCATCTGCGTCGCGAGCTCGAACTTCGACTCGTTCACGTCGATGCCGAGGATCCGGCCGGCCTGCGCGCGGCGCGCGCCCTGGATCACCGCGAGTCCGATGCCGCCGAGGCCGAAGACCGCGACGGCGTCGCCGGGCTTCACCTTCGCGGTGTTGCGGACCGCGCCGAGGCCGGTCGTGACACCGCAGCCGAGCAGGCAGACCTTCTCGTGCGGCGCGCCGGGATCGATCTTCGCGAGCGAGATCTCGTGCACCACCGTGTACTCGCTGAAGGTGCTGCAGCCCATGTAGTGGAAGATCGGCTGGCCCTGGTACGAGAGGCGACTCGTCCCGTCGGACATCAGCCCCTTGCCCTGCGTCGCGCGGATCTTCTGGCAGAGGTTCGTCTTGCCGGACTTGCAGAACTTGCACTCGCGGCATTCCGCCGTGTAGAGCGGGATCACGTGATCGCCCGGGGCGAGCGAGGTCACGCCTTCGCCGACCTCGACCACGACGCCGGCGCCCTCGTGCCCGAGCACCGAAGGGAAGATGCCCTCCGGATCGTCGCCCGAGAGCGTGAACGCGTCGGTGTGGCAGACGCCGGTGTGGCTGATCTTCACGAGCACCTCGCCTGCGCGGGGCGGGGCGACGTCGATCTCGACGATCTCGAGGGGCTTGCCAGCGGCGAATGCGACGGCGGCGCGGGATTTCATGGTCGATTCCTCTCCTCGGGGTCGGTCGGTCCCGGAGGAGCGGAGGATACGTCGCCTTCGGCCCGGGAGGCGACCGCCTTCGCGCCGTCGAGGACGAGATCGAGCGCCATGCCGACGCCGCGCGTCACGAGCCGGACCGTGGTGTAGACGCCGTGGACCGACGCGTCGTGCACCTCGTGGACGAGCTTCGTCGGCTCGTCGACGCCCGGGATCGCCTCGAGCACGTCGAAGGTGCGCTTCGCCGTCCCGACGTGGACCTTCTCGATCGCGCCGGTGCCGTGATCGACCGCGTCGACGAGGAGGTCCTTGAGGCCGCGCAGGCGCGAGAGTGTCTTGTTCACGAAGTCCTCCCGAGGAACTCGACGATCGCGTCGTAGACGGATGGATGCCGCGCGATCGAGATGTGATCGATGCTCGGCAGCACTCGGATGTGGTCCCGCGCGAGCGCCGGGCTCGCGGCCTGGGGATCGACGCCCATCGTCGCGCTCGGGATCGGGACGATCGCGTCTCCGAAGAACGCGAGCGTCGGGTCGGCGGTGAGCGAGCCCGCGATGAGGAAGTGTTCGATGCCCGGCAGCAGCGGGACCGGGTGCTCGGCGTCGGTGAGCGCGTAGGTGGCCTTCCGGCGCGCGCGATCCGAATGCGAGAGCTCCGAGTCGCCGAGGTCCTTCACGCCGTCGCTGCGCAGGTTCGCGATGTCCGCGATGAGCCGGGTGTACGGATCCGGGATCGACGCGAGCAGCTTCGTCAGCACGCGTCCGGCCCGCTCGAGCGGCGCGCCGCGATGCGGAGTCCCGACGTAGAGGATCCGCTTCACGAGCGGGAGGAAGCGGCCCGTGCGTCCGGCCGCCACGTGACACGCGCTGCGGATCACGAGCCCGCCCATGCTGTAGCCGAGCAGCAGCAGCTCTTCGATCGGCACCGGATAGTTCGCGACGAAGGTGTCGAGCAAAGCGGCGAGCGACTCGCCGTTGTCCGGGATCGTGAGGCCGGTGTTGTAGCGGACGTACACCGGCGTGAAGCCGAGGTCCGCGGCGAGGCGAGAGCCGTAGTCGGTGCCGTCGGGCATCTCGAAGATCACCTCGGTGCACATCAGCCCGTGGAGCAATACGACGACGCGCGGGCTCGGGTTCGGGAAGGCGGCGGCGAGCGACGCGGGATCGAGCGCGACCTCTTCGCCGTCGACCGCGACCACCATCCCGATCGCGAGACCGTTCCCGGTGCGCACCAAGTAGTCGCCGACGGCCCCGTTCAGGACCCCGATCGCGAACTCGAGTCCTTTGCCCATGCCGTTCGAAGTACCACGAACGAAGCGGGGTGACCGCAAGTCTTGGAGAGACCGCCACCCACGGCTGAAAGCCGTGGGCATCGGTCGCAACGCGTGCTGGCTGTCGTCGATCCGTCCACTGCCCGCGAGGGGCTGAAGCCCCTCGCTGCTGTCGTCCTAGCAGCCCCGGCGCGCAGTCTCTCGAAGCTCACCCGGCATCCCGTGCTACGAGCCCGTCCCATGCCCCTTCGAGTCGCCACCCACGACGGTTCCTTCCATGCCGACGACGTCGCGGCGTACGCGCTCGTCCGCGCGTTCGCCGACGCGGACGCGACGGTCGTGCGTACGCGCGACGCGGCGCGGCTCGACGAGGCCGATCTGGTGATCGACGTCGGCGGCGTGTTCGACGAGGCGCGCCTGCGCTTCGACCACCATCAGAAGAGCTACTCGGGCGACCGGTCGTCGGCCGGGATGGTGCTCGATTGGCTCGAGCGCACGGGCCGGGTGCGGCCGGTGCTCGCGACGCGCTTGCGCGAGACGGTCGTCGACTACGTCGATGCGGTGGACACCGGTCGCTCGAAGCCCACCTACGGGACGCCGTGCCTCACGTCGATCGTCGGCATGATCGGCGAACAGGCGACGACCTTCGCCTCGTTCGACGCGCTCTACGTCCGCGCGTCGGACGTCGTGCTCGACGTCGTCCGCGGGATCGCCGCGGGGCTCGTGAAGGAAGAAGCGGCCGAGGCGATCGTCTGGGCGGCGATGGACGAAGCCGCGGCGAGCGGCCGTAACGTGCTGTTGCTCGACGATCACGCGTCGTGGAAGAAGCCGTACTTCGCTCGCGACGGCGCGGCGCATCCGACCGAATTCGTGATCTTCCCCGGTGAGCGCGACGTGCGCGTCGTCGCGATCCCTCCGGAGCTCGGGAGCTTCGGCCAGAAGCGGTCGTTCCCCGAGTCGTGGGCCGGGCTCGAGAACGAGGCGCTCGTCGCGGTCACCGGCATCGCCGGCAGCCGCTTCTGCCACAAGAACCGCTTCATCGCGGTGTTCGAGACCCAGGAAGCCGCCGAGGCGGCCCTCCGCTCGGTCTCGCTCTGGTCGCGCTGAGAGGTCAGGGGCAGGCGTTCGCGGCGCTCGGAGTCGGCGCGGCGACGCCGAAGACCGTCCCTGAACGGAGCGCGAGGCCGCAGCGGGCGAGGCTCTGCGTCTCTGCGGCGGCGCCGGCGCTCTCGTCGGGTTGGACCCGGTCGGCCGCGTTCGGGAGGATCGGATCGAGGAGCCCGGAGTCCGCCGTCATCGGCGCGACGCTGTAGACGACTCCGTCGATGATCGGTCGCCCGAGGCTACCGATGGAGGTCGATGCGCCGGGAACCGACCCCTGGACGAGGACCACCGCGTGCGCGGCGCTCGTCTCCGCGAGCGTGCCGTTCGGGAACCGGACCGTCGGCGATATCCGTGAGTTCCCGGCGAGGAATCGACCTGCGGAGTCGGTCGTGGCGAGCGCGACTCCGGGGGTCGTCGAGTACGTGGCGTCGTTGGTGCCGTCGAAGAACGCGAGCGCGTAGGCGCTCAGATCGAGACTCGCGGCGATTCCGGTCGATACGGAGACGAACTCGTCACGATCGTTGCCGGTGGTCGACTCGGCGTCGACCTCGTCGATCGTCAGGTGAACGACCGCGGCGGTCACCGAGTTGCTCGCGCCGTTGGGCGAATCGAGCACCAACGTGCGGTCGAGGCCGACCGGCGTCGTCGCGTCGACGACCTCGACCACGAGGTGCGCGTCGTCGACGAGCGTGAACGCCTGCGCGACTCCGGAGAGCGTCACCGTGGCGACCGGCGTGAAGCACCCGCCGTCGATCGTCAGCCGCGCGCCGTGCGCGACGACCGAGAGCCCGAGACCGGTGATCGCGGGGGTACAGGTGCAGGCGGGGCCGTCGCATCCGATGACCTGGGCGTCCGCGTCGACCGATCCGTCCGCGCGTTCGTCGAGGGGGCGGAGCTGGACGCAGGAGGTCAGCGCGATCGCCGCGACGAGCGCGGAGGGCTTCAGAAACTCCATCGACAGCTCCCCGCGGCGCCCGCGCCGACCATGACCGAGCACGCGCTCGCGGTCGGTGCGGTGTCGTCGTCGGCCTCGCGACCGAGTGCGAACCAGACGCTCCCCGCGGCGACGGCGGCGACGCCGAGTCCGAGCGTCGCGTAGCTCGTGCGTTGGGCGCGAACGGCGCCGTCGTGGACGTCTTGGCAGTTCTCGGCCCGACTCATCCCGCCCGCGAGACATCCGTCGCCATTGAACTCGCGCGCGCGGCTCTGCCTGACCGCGAAGAAGGTCCCGGAGGTCGCGAGCAGGGCGGCGCCGGCGCCGAGGACCACGAACGGCAGGACACGGCTCCCGCGGCCCGCGGCCGATCGCGCGGTCGCGTCCACGCCCTCGACCGCTCCGTCCTCGTCGTCGGTCGACGACGTCGGACGGGGAGTCATCACGAGGAGCTCACGCGCGACGCCGTCCGGGAGGATCGTCACCGTCCGCGTGACCGGGTAGTAGCGACGCGCGACGACCTCGAGCCGATACGTGCCCGTGCGCAATCGGAGCGGCCGCGCGAGCGGGAGCGTGCCCGCGGACTGACCGTCGATCCGGATCTCGGCTCCGTCGACCCCGCCCTCGATCTCGAGCGCACCCAAGTGCTCTCGCAGCGACTCGAGCGCGAGCAGCAGGTCGGTGCGGCGCGCCGCGATCCACGGATCGGATTCGCTCTGCATCGCCTCGAGCAGATGCGCCTCCGCGTCGACGAATTGACCGAGCGCCTGTTCGGCGAGCGCCATCTGCGCACGCGCGCGCGGCGCACGACCACGCTCCCATGCGGTCACGAAGAGCGCGAGGGCGCCTTCGTCGTCGCCCGCTCGGCGCATCGCGACCCCGCGATCGATCAGCGCGTCCGGGGATTCGTCGGTCTGTGCGCTCGCCGGATGCGGCATCGCGAGCGCGAACGAGAGCGCGGCCCAGAGCAGGCCGCGGAACCACGAGATCATCGGTACGTCTCCCATGCGCTCAGTCGAGGATCAGCGAGCCGTTCGCGCCGCGGCTCGGGGCGTTCGAGCGCGCGCGCGAGGCCGCGCGACGTTCGGACGCGGCGGGCGCATCGCCGCTGCTCTCGCGCGTCGACCGGTCGCCACGCGCGCGCTCCGTCGCTCGGGGAGCGTCGTCGCCGCGGGAGGCCGCGACGTCCACCACCGGCGCCGCGGCCGAGGGCGTCGTCGTATGCGGCGCGATCGTGTCGACGCCGACCGGCGCGGGCGCCGAGCCGCTGGGCGTGGGGACGCCTGCGCCCGACGACGCCGGCGCCGGACGTTCGGTCGAAGCCGTGTGGGCGGCGCCGGACGAGCGACCGATCAGGAACGCGCCGAGCGCGAGCGCGACGAGCGCGGCGACGCCGGCGATCGAGATCCGCCGGAAGGTGCCGGTGGTCTGCGCCGTCGGGATCGGATCGAGCGTCTCGGCGTCGCGTGAGACGCGTCCGACGACGGCCGGGGGATCGCTCGCGCGCGGAGCGACAGGCGCGCTCCCGCTGCTGTTCGCGCGTCTCGGCGGAGAGCTCGTCCGCCATTCGCGGACGTTCGGCGTCCCCGGCGCGAACGCGGGCGGCTCGAGCGACACGCGGCTCGACGCGTCCGACGGAGAGAGGATCCGCGGCGGGGTCGAGCGACTCCGGCCGGGCAGACAGACGACGCCGAGCGCGGAGGCGAGCTCGTCGCGCAACGCGGAGCCGTCCGGGATCCGCTGATCGATCTCGCGGACGAGGCAGCGATCGACGACGTCCGCGATCGCCTCCGGGACGTGGCTGCATTCGCGCAACGACGGTACGGGATGCGTCGTGAGCGCCATCAACACCGCGACCGCGGTGTCGCCCTCGAAGGGCCGGTATCCGGTGAGGCACTCGAACATCACGATGCCCATCGACCAGACGTCCGACGCGGGGCCCACCCGCTGTCCCGACGCGTGTTCGGGGCTCATGTATTCGGGCGTCCCGGAGACGACCCCGGGACGCGTCTCGCCGGTCGTGCCGTTCTCGACGCGTGCGATGCCGAAGTCGAGGAGCTTCGGGAGCGTCAGGCCTTCGCCGTCGAGCTGGAGGAAGACGTTCTCCGGCTTCAGGTCGCGGTGAACGATGCCGAGTTGGTGCGCGCGCCCCAGCGCGTCGAGGATCGGCAGGAGAAGACGTCCCGTCTCGTCACTCGTCAGTCGGCCCTTGCGCTCCACCCGATCCGCGAGCGATTCGCCGTCGAGCAGCTCGAAGACGAGGTAGACGGTGAAGTCGTCGTCGCGTCCCATGTCGAGCACTTCGACGACGTTCGGATGGTCGATCGCGGTGGCAGCGCGCGCCTCCTGCAGGTAGCGCAGGCTCGCTTCTTCGTTCGCCGCGAGATCGTGGCGTAGCAACTTGATCGCGACGCGACGGCCGGTCCACGTATGCGTCGCCTCGAAGACCGTGCCCATACCCCCGCGTCCGAGTACGCGTTCGAGCGCGTACTTCCCGCTGGCGATCGACGTGCCGACGCGTTCGGCTTCGGTGAGGATGGGCATGAACCACTCCGGCGCTGCGCGTCCGACGTGTCGGACGACCGCCACGAATCTAGGAGATCCAGGCACCCGGGTCTAGGTGGGGTCTCGCAGATTCCTCCGGAAATCCTGGAGGATTCATCACGACATCGAGCCGGCGTCGTACGGACCCGGTCGGGACGACGGGCGTCGTCCCGGAGGGGGATTCGAAGCCCGTCAGGGTGTCCTCAGCGGGCGTTGAGTTCCGCGACGAAACGGATCACGTCGAGGTCCATCGACCCGACGACGAACGTCCCGGTGTGCGACGACTTGAACCGCTGGAAGCGGTCCTTGATCCGGTCGCGGCTGCCGACGAGATAGATCGCGTCGACGAGCTCGTCGGTGACCGCTCCGATCGCGCCGGCCTTGTCGCCGCCGAGCCAGAGGTCCTGGATCTTCTGACACTCCGCCTCGAAGCCCGAGCGCGAGAGGAAGTCCTTGTAGAAGTTCTGCTTCCGCGAGCCCATGCCGCCGATGTAGAAGCCGAGCTGCTGCTTGAGCGGGATGCGGGCGCGATCGAGGTCGTCGTCGATCACCACCGATACGGTGACGACGAGATCGAACGCGTCCCAGGTGCGACCCGACTTCGCGAAGCCGTTCTCGACGTTCTGCGAGAGGAAGCGGTCGTCGTCCGGGTTGTAGGTGGTGAGCAGGAGCCCGTCGCAGAGCTCGCCGGCCTGCGCCTGCGCCTTCGGAGCGAGCGCGCCGACGTAGATCGGGATCTTCGGGTTGCCGTGCAGGATGCTCTTGAGCGGCTTGCCCTGGCCGGTGCTTCCGGGGCCGTCGTAGGGGATGCGGTACTTCTCGCCCTGGAACGTCAGCGGCTCTTTGCGCTCGATGATCTTGCGGACGATCTGCACGTACTCGCGCGACCAGGTCAGCGTCTTGTCGTAGGGCTGGCCGTGCCAACCTTCTACGACCTGCGGACCCGAGAGTCCGAGGCCGAGCAGGAAGCGACCGCCCGAGAGCGCGTCGAGCGTCATCGCGGTCATCGCGGTGTTCGCCGGGCTGCGACCCGGGATCTGCATGATGCCGGTGCCGAGCTTGATCTTCGACGTGTGCGCGCCGAGCCAGGCGAGCGGCGATACCGCGTCCGAGCCCCAGGCCTCCGCGGTCCACACCGAGTCGTAGCCGAGGCGCTCGGCCTCCTGGACCTTGCCGATGGGCAGACCGTTGTGGTCCGCGAAGCCCATCTTGTCCGCGTCCTTCATCTGCGCGATGGCGCCGCCCATCGTCGCGCCCGAATAACCGACCATGAACCCGAGCTTCATGCTGCCTCTCGCTTTCCTGTGCCGGAAGCATGTCCGACGAACCGGGACATGTCCCGGGTAAATGGTAACGATCGTTAGGTTGCCCTGGTTCTCGCGGGAATCCGGGGGATTCCGACCGCTCAGGGGGTGGGCGGATCGAACCAGACCGTGGTCGGATTGCGGGTCGCGAGGATCGGCCGCGGCGGGGAGATCGACGCCATGTACGGGATCAGCGTCGCGAGTCCGCCGAGCAGGACGATGATCCCGACGCCGCAGACCGCGGGTCCGAGCAGCATGTCCATCGCGCTCATGCCCTCGGTGGGCGTGAGCATCATCGTGACGACGCAGGCGAGCGCGAGCGCGACCGTGATGCCGGTACCGACGAGCAGGATGGCGGTCTTGCGGACGCGTCGTCCGCCGGGATACGCGCGGTCCCACGCCTCGATCGCCTGCAGCGTCACCTGCGACGGAGCGCCGCACCGTGGACAGAGACAGAAGTCGAACGCCTTGCGCGCGTTCGCGTGCATCGCCGCCTGCGCCTCCTTCGTGGCCGCGTCCTGATTCGGCGAGATGTACGCGGTGGTCGAGGTCCCGACGCCCTCCGCCTTCACGTGAGCCGTCGTCGCGAGGTGGCACGACCAGCACCGGAACGGGAAGCCGAGCACCGCCGTGGTGGTGATCTTCACGTGGCGTCGGACGATCGGGATCATCGGCTCCCGAGGCTCGCACGGGCTGCGTTCTCAGTGAACGTAGATCCGACCGTCGAACTCGATCCGCACCGTCTCGACCCGGGCGTCCACGTGCGGGAAGAGCCCCGCTCGTCCCGTGGATGCCGGCGCGAGGTCGGCGCGCGCGAGCAACGTGCCGTCCGCGTCGAAGACGAGCGCATTGCGTCCGCCGCGGACGACCACGAGCCGTTCGCCGCAGGCGAGCGCGATCCGGCCCATCCGAGCGTCCGCGAACCCACAGGTCTTGCGTCCGACGGTGATCCGGCCGCTCGCGTCGTCGAAGCCGAGCGTCTCGTCGGGGGACTCCGCCTCGGAGAAGCGTACGTCTCCGTCCACCGCACGGATCACGACGGTCCCGCCGCCGCCGACGATCGCGACCACCGCGCCGTTCGACGCGATCGGCGTGCGGGTGAGTCGCGGGCTCGTGTCGGCGTCGGCGAGCACGAGCGTCGGCAGGCCGTGTTCGAGCTCGAGCGCGATCGGCAAGGCCGACGCGTAGCTCACGCGTCCATCGGCGCCGATCCGTTCGACGTGGCGAAGCGGACGTCGGTCTTCGCCGGCGCCGAAGACGAATCGCAACGAGGCGGGCGCGGCCGCGGGACAGATCCCGGGTCGGAACCCGTCCGGGAGACAATCGTCGGTCGGGCCGCACGTGGCGCTCTCGAACCAGAAGCAGAGCCCGGCGTCGCCGATCGGTCGCGCGGAGGCGTCGGCGACCCGCAGGACATGGGCGAAGTGCGGAGGCTCGATCGCGACCGACGCGACGAGGCCGCGATGGCCCGCGACGTCGAGTCCGGAGAGTGCGTGCAGCAGGCATGCGTCGAGCGCGGGCGTGTGCGGGCTCGACGCGATCGCGAGCGCGTCGTCGTCGGTGACGATGCGCGCATGGAGCGACGCGTCGACCGACTGCTGCGCGAGCGAAGCGCGCAGGCAGGCGTGGATCGCAGGCATCCGCGCGTGCACCGCGGTCATCCGTGCGACGTCGTCGTCGCGCGTGGACGGGAGATCGTAGAGGATCGAGCGCGGCGCGTCCGGATCGTCGGGCGCGTCCGAGAAGCCCCGGTTGGTGAAGACGACCGCGGGCGGCGTCGGCGGCTCCGTCGACGTCGCGCGCGGCGCGTCGTCGTCGGGCGGATCGCGGTCGGGATCGCCCAGCGTCGTGGCGACCGGCCGCGTGTCCGGCGTGTCGATCGCGTCCGGCGTCGCCGCGTGAGCGCAGCCGGCGACGACGACGAGGACGGCGAGGAGCCGAGAGCTCACGACCCCGCCTCCGCGGTGGCCGCGGCGCGGCGTCGTCGCGGGGAGGTCGTCGTCGCATCGCGCGGGAGCTTCGCGATCGACTTCGGCACCGTGAGCCGATCGGCCGCTTCGGCGTCGACGTTCGGATCCCACGGGTACCGCAGCGCGATCCGGTCGAGTTCGTGGGCGAGCTCGCCCGCGTCCGCGGGCCTCTGCGCCGGGTTCTTCGCGAGACATCGGAGCACGAGCGCCTCCAGATCGGCGGGGAGCGCCTCACCGCGCGTCAGGCTGGGCGACGGCGGCGTGTCGCGCAGGTGGGACGCGTAGAGCGAGAGCGACGAGGTGGAGGCGAAGGGGTATTCGCCGGTGAGCACGAAGTAGAGCACCACGCCCATGCCGTAGACGTCCGAGGCCGGCGTCGCGGCGAGGCCACCGATCACTTCGGGGCTCACGGTGGTCGGCGTGCCCGCGAGCTCGCCCGTCTCGATCTGATCGCCGCTCGCGACGTCGCGCGCCAGCGTGGCGATGCCGAAGTCGAGCACCTTGGGGAAGTCGGGCTCGAGGCCCGCGGTGGTGACGAGGACGTTCTCCGGCTTCACGTCGCGGTGCACGATGCCGCGCACGTGCGCTTCGTTCAGCGCAGAGCCGACCTTGCGGCACAGATGCAGTGCCCGGCCGATCGGCAGCGCGCCGCGCGCGGCCACGAAGTCCGCGAGCGTCGGCCCCGGCACGAGCTCCATCGCGCAATAGAGCAGTCCGTCTTCCGTCGTGCCGTGATCGAAGACCCGGATCGCGTTGGGATGCGTGAGCAGGCCCGCGGCGCGCACCTCCCGCGCGAACCGCTTGCGCGCGTCGTGGTCGCGGGCGACGTCCGCCTCGAGGATCTTCAGCGCGACCTCGCGCTCGAGACCGGTGTGATAGGCGGCCCAGACCTCGCTCGACGCCCCCTCGCCCAGCAAGCGACGCAGCTGGTAGCGACCGATGCCGCGCGCGAGGTGGAGCTCGCGACGCATCCCGTAGAACGTATGGCTGAAGCCGGCCGCCGCCGCGCCGAGGAAGACGAGCACGATCGCGTACTGCACGAGCACGCCGGTGACGTTCGGATCGTCGAGCTGGGCCCGGAGGCGCGGATCGACGAGACAGCCGATCGTGAGCACGAGCGGATGCGCCGCGAGCGTGAGGTAGATCGTGGAGAGCGCGGGCAGGAACGGCTGCGGCGAGAACACGAGCGCGAGCGCGACCCCCATGTTGCCCGCGACGTAGATGCTCGTGAGCCCGGTCGACGCGAGGCACATCAGCGCGAGCACCGCCGAGATCGAGAACATCACGCCGGCCTTCACCTGGTGGAACCGGCGATGCGTCGGCGGCGGGTCGCCACGGAGGAGCAGGTAGCCCGCGACGAGGACGAGTTCGCCGAGGATGCGGATCGTCGCGAGCGCCGCGAACGATCCGCGACCGAGTACCGCCGCCTCGACGTAGTCGTAGATGAGGAACATCGGCCAGGTGACGACGCCGATGCCGGCGATCGTCACCGCGCGCCGCACGTCGGGCAGGTAGTCCTTGCGGAGCGAGCGCTGCCGAGCGCGAGCGCGATCCTCGACGGGGACGTCGCCTTCGGCCGAGTCGCTCATGACGATCAGGAGACCACGATCACGGGGGACACGTCTTGTCGTGCGCGCAGCCGCCACCGCGCCGCCGCTCGAACGCGGTGGCGATGGCCGTTCCGGCGAGTCTCAGAGCGTCGGACGACGAAAGAAGCCGCTGACCTCGGGGACGGCGGCGCCGCGCTCGCTCAGCTCCCACACGAGGGTCTCGGCGAGCTCGCCGTCCTCGGGCAGGAAGGCGATGCCCACGCCTGACTCGGGCTGGACCCAGCGCACCCGTCCCTCGACGAGCAGGGTGTCCCGCCCGAATTCGACGAGGATGGCCAGGACGTCCCCATGGGACGGCAGCTTCACCGGATCGGTGAAGCCGACGAAGGCGCCGAAGCGCGAGACGTCCAGTAGCTTCCCGCGATTCCAGGTTCCCCGTACTCCGACGTCCCAGAGGGCCGGCCACTCGACCGACACCCTCTCGGCACTCCGACGCACGATCCCCTCGTGACGTACTGCTGCGATC
>Ga0075163_10002701_pt1 | contig 23824 bp, 11 predicted proteins | sample JI1023141ADNA_FD_71478 | JGI IMG/M metagenome (GOLD analysis project Ga0075163, IMG submission 71478) | Wastewater effluent complex algal communities from Wisconsin, to seasonally profile nutrient transformation and Carbon sequestration -... | ecosystem: Engineered > WWTP > Effluent > Algae... | reverse complement strand
CGGAACTGGGATCGCCCCGCCACCGTGTGGCTCAATCCGGTAAGACAAGAGGATAGAAAACTAAAGAAAGCTGCTTGAGTCACCGGACAACTACCTTGACAAATAACGTGTTAGAGTTCCGGCAAAAGCGGATTATGAAAGGGATGTTTGCCGACTGCGCGGTGGGAAAAACGAACATGTTGTTGTGGTGGAGCTCGATATCATGAAACTCAGGGCGTTTCAGAGTCGCGCAACGCGGTGGCCGGATAAATCTGATCCTTTCAAACCCTTACCAGAAGCCTTTCATCTTTCGAGGTATCGCGCCAGTATTCCAGAGTAGCCCTCCCTTCAACCCAAAAAAGCTACCAAGCTTTGCTGTTGGCAGCTGTAACGACTTGGCCAGGCTAGCCAAAATTTAGGTTTGAGAGCAGCGCACGCAAATGTTTTAATTTTTACCAAACGGGACGACTTCTCCTTAGAATCCGACACCTTGTGTTGACCACCTCAAGATCGGAACTAACAGTTTAGCCCAACACTCAATTTCATTTTTTCAGATAAAAACAATAGCAATCAACACACAATCTTAGCTATCGATAAAGTTCGTTATGGCAAGCCGGCTATCGGCCAGTCTGTGTCGCTCATCATCAAGCAGCGGGCAACAAATGCCGAGGAAGAGCCAGTCGAACCAGCGGCAGCACCTCGGCCGAAGCGGCCGCTCACCTTTTTGATAGCTCCGTCAGCAATGCGCATCAGTTTTCTGACGCTGGCGCCTCAAAGAGGCCGCCGTCCGGGTTGGGTCGCAAGCCAAACGACAAGCCAAGCGATTATCGAGTTTGAGGATAAAAATTATTATCCATAGTTATATTGTGCCTATATCATTCTGTCATGAGTAAAAAATCCTGGTTGATCTCATGGGTAGGTAAGACTGATCACGACTGCGCCGAGGGCGCGCGGGGTGACGATCTCGGCCCGATTGCATCGGCAATTAAGTCGCATGCCCCTTTCGACAAGATATGCCTGCTCACCAATTACGAGTTTGATCTCACCAAGGCCTACTGTGCCTGGCTGGAGAAGACCACGGGCTGTTTGGAAACCGATCTGTTCGGGGTTGAGCTCAGCAGCCCGACGAATTACGCCGAGATCTACGAACAGGTCAGTCGCGAGCTCAAAGCCCTCCGCCTGCCGAACGATGACGTTGATATCACCTTCCATCTGAGCCCAGGCACGCCGGCCATGACGGCTATCTGGATCATTCTGGCCAAGACGCGTTTTCCGGCCAGTCTGATCCAGACCTCCAAGGAAAACGGACTGGAGTCGGTCGACTTCTTCTTCGACCTGGCCAACGAGTACCTGCCCGAGTTTCTTCAGCGAAGCAGCGAGCGTATTGAGCGACTCAGCAACGAGGCGCCACTGAGTGCCTCTGAGTTCGACAGGATAATCCACGCCAGCCCGGCCATGCGCGAGCAAATCCAGCTCGCACAGAAAATTGCCGCCCACGAAGTACCCGTATTGATTCTGGGCGAAACCGGTACAGGTAAAGAGCTTTTTGCCGAAGCAATTCACTCGGCCAGCAGCCGTGCGGGCAGGTCCTTCATTGCCGTTAATTGCGGTGCCATGCCCAAAGACCTCGCCAACTCTGAGCTCTTCGGTCACAAAAAAGGCGCCTTCACCGGAGCAAATTCGGCCCGGCCTGGCCACTTTCGCGAAGCCGAAGGCGGCACGCTTTTCCTGGATGAAATCGGCGATCTACCGCTCGATTCACAAGTACGCCTGCTGCGCGCCCTGCAGCAGCACGAGATCACGCCACTGGGCGAGTCGAAGCCCGTCAAGGTGAATGTGCGCATCATCGCAGCCACCCACCGCGACCTGCCCAAAGATGTGGCCGCAGGCCGCTTCCGTGAAGACCTCTTTCATCGTCTCGCCGTCGGCATCCTCAATCTGCCGCCACTCCGAGATCGCGATGGCGATCTTGATCTGCTGATCGACCACATGCTCGATCAGATCAATCGCGATACCGCAGAGAAACCAGAAGCACAACATAAAGAAATTTCTCCAGAAGCCAAAAATCTTCTCTTGTTGCACAGCTGGCCCGGAAACATCCGCGAGCTGTACCACACGCTTCTGCGTGCAACGATCTGGTCATCCAGCGCAATCATTGAGACAACGGATATCCAGCGCTCGCTGCTGGATATCCGTAAGGACAATACCAGTCTGCTAGACCGTCAGCTTGGCAAAGGCTTTGATCTGCAAGTACTTCTGGATGAAATCTCGCGCCATTACATTGCCCGGGCACTGCAGAAAAGTGGCAACAAAAAGAAGCGCGCAGCCGAACTGCTCGGCTTCTCGAACTACCAGACATTGAGCAACTGGGCCGACAAACTCGGCGTGGGTCTCGACGACTAAGACTGATAAAAAAGCTGGCACGGTTCTCGCGAAGAAGGAAGTACCAACACATATAGCCAAAACCCCAAACAGGCTGAAGGGCTGATCTTATGTAAGACAGGCCAACTTTCGCTGCGACTCCAGAAAATCATTCTCTAAGGAATCAACATGAACGATCAGGCAATGAATTCAGGAGTCTTGTTTGGTGCAGAGGAAGTCGGCAATCCAAATTGGCTGCTGCTGAGCGAAGATAAACATCAGAAGGATATTTCTGACCGTGTAGTACGCGATGTATTTAAAAACGAAGAGAACGCCAAAAAAACTGGAGAAGTTATTCATAACTTCGTAGCGTCTTACGAAGCATACAAAGCGACCATGGCGCTTTCCCCTTGGTTGATTCAGGAATTCCACCGTTATTCAGAGCTTTGGCGAGATGAAGCTGATCTGCAGAAATCAGCTCGTGACATTATTTCGGCAGTCGAAGTCCGGGAGCAGAATAAAGCTGAATTACAAGCACATCTTGATCGAGAGATGAGCCAAGAAAGCTGGTTGGCAAAAAAAATCGAGCAAGGTGCTCAAGCTGCTGGCGTAGCTGATGTTGCGACATATTCAAAAACAATCGACGCGGCCATCGAAACTGCTAATCGCCGAAATTGGGAGGCGATTACGAGATTGGATGGGCAGATCAGCCAGTCTCCCAATCTTGACGGCTTTATTGCAGAGCACCATCACGCGAACACATTCAATACCGATGCTGCCGCAAAGGGCTGCAAGTTGCGTGCTGAAGTGCTGGAGCCCGCTGTTGGCGAAGCGTATGGCAAAAACTCCGTGGATATTGTCATTCGGGACGAAAGCGGAAAAATCATCAGGCGTTATCAATCAAAATATGGATCGGATGCCGACGCAACTGAATCCCTGTTCGAGAACGGTGACTACCGAGGCCAACAAAAACTGGTTCCCGAAGGTCATGGCGACAGCATTAATGCCAAAACAACGGAAACCATCGAAGCCGAAGGTGTCTCTTCAAAGCCTTTGTCCAAGGAAGAAGCAAAGGAGTTACAGCGTCGCGCTCAGCAAGAGTACGAGGCAAAGCAATACGAGTGGAAAGACGGCAACCGCACGGCTGTTGCACGCCATATCGGAAAGCAGGCGCTGATTGGTGCCTGTGTAACGGCAGGCTTTCAAGGGGCCCGCATTCTTGGGCGACGGATTTGGAATCGGCTGACGGGTAAGGAGAACCAATCGGTCGATGAAGACCTGCGCGATTTTTTTGAAAGAAGTATCTCCGGCGCTGCAAATACCGGTGTCCAGGTGGCAGTTTCTGGTGGTCTGGTAGTCGCCTGCCGCAGTGGCTGGTTGGGCTCCGCTATGAAGAACACACCTGCAGGGCAAGTAGCCAACATTGCTATGGTCGGTATGGAAGGAGCAAAAGCGCTCTACAAATTTGCCAAGGGTGAAATTAGTGGCGAAGAAGCGTTGGATGTAACAGGACGCGCTGCTGTTGTGACCGTGGCCAGTGTTGCTGCTGCCACTGAAGCTGCGGTTCTAGGAGCCAGTATTGGTGCAGTCCTTGGGCCGGTAGGGGCCGCTGTCGGTGGGTTTGTCGGTGCAGTGGCGGGCGGCATGGCTGGCAGTGCCGTTGGGGAAGCTATTTACGAAGGTGGTAAGGCTGTCCTCAAAACTGCAGCATCTGTAGCGAAGTCGATGGGTTCCGGAATCGTCAATGCGGCGAGCAGTGCTGCAAATTGGGTCGGAAATACTGTTTCATCAGTCTTTAGTTGGTTTTAACCCCAAAGCGAGGACACTCAATGCTCCACGTTAACAGTTTTCAGAATGAATTCATTGAGCATGTCCGCGCAGGAAGTCCTTGCCTATGGGTTCAAACGACAGAGCAGCTTCACTTGGATCAACTGCTGACAGATTGCGCCACCGAGTTGGGTCGCCAACTGCGCGAGTGGAACTTGGGCTATGGTTGGGTGAGGTTCAACAACAAACAACCACTTCTTCCGCTGGAGCCGGGGCAGACGCCATCGCTTGCACAAGCTTTGGCAGGTTTGCGCGACGAGGACTTGGATGGTTTACTGATTGTCATCAAGAACGCTCAACTCGCCTTGGAGCAAGACAAGACTGCAGTTGCTCGCATGCAATTGCTTTTGCACAGGATTCAGCGTCAGTACGAAGGTCGTGCTGCGGTAGTCCTAGTAGGCGAACATTTTGACATCCCCTTGGATATCGCAACACTGACAACCCATTTGCAACTGCCCTTACCGTCTCGTGACGAAATTTTTAGTCTTCTTGATGAATTAATAAAACTTCATCAGTTGAAAATCGAGAAGGAAATGCGCACTCCAGTATGCAATGCGTGTGCAGGTCTTACGCGACAACAGATTGGCAAGGTCATGTCCATGGCACGTGGCCGATACAAGAAACTTGATGACAAGGCGTTGCAATTCATCTTGCACGAGAAAGAAAACATCATCGCCAACAGTGGCGTGCTGGAGATGGTTAAAACAACTGAAACCATTAACGATATCGGTGGGCTTGAAAATCTGAAAAAATGGCTCACGGAGCGATCTCACCTGATTTCTAATATCAGGGAAGCCGAAGCCTTTGGTATTTGCCCTCCAAAGGGCGTTTTGATCGTCGGGATGCCAGGATGCGGGAAATCACTTACAGCCAAGGTGACAGCGAGCCTCTTTCGCCTCCCGTTGCTAAGGCTTGATATAGGAGCCTTGCTTGGAAAATACGTTGGAGAGAGCGAACGCAATATGCGGAACGCATTATCTCTGGCCGAAACAGTTAGTCCATGCATCCTTTGGATTGATGAGTTGGAGAAAGCATTTGCTGGCATGGGTAGTGACCATGTATCTGAAGTCACAGCACGATTGTTTGGCTATTTTCTCACTTGGATGCAAGAAAAGACCGCAGCTACCTTTGTTATTGCAACAGCAAATGACATTAGCAAGCTTCCGCCAGAGCTGCTACGTAAAGGTCGTTTCGACGAAATCTTCTACGTTGGGTTTCCTCGTACATCAGAGCGCCGTGACATTCTTCGGATTCAACTTGAACACGCCCAAAAGAATCTGAAACACATCGACCTAGACCCCCTTGCTGCCCGTTGCCGAAATTTCACGGGCGCAGACATTCAAACCGTCGTCAATGCTGCATTGGAAAGTGCCTTTATGAATGGAGAAGAATTGGGCCAATGTCATCTTGAAGTAGCCATTGATAACGCAGTCCCCTTGCGCGACACCATGCGCGACAAGGTGGGTTTGTATGAGGCCAAATTCGAGGAGTTGAAATTGCGATCTGCGACCCACAATGACGGTATGGATATTGCACAAATGGTGAAGTGGGCAGAAGACCCGAACCATGTCCGACGGGAAAAGGTTGCGCGGAACCCAGACTGTCCTGAAGATATTCTTGAAAAGCTGATTCAGGACAGTGAAGAAAGTGTCCGGACTGCTGTGCTTAAAAACCCGAGTTGTCCTGAAAACGTTTTGGCTCTCGTACTGAACGATATCGCCAACACCGATATTGATTGCAGAACAGAAAAACAAAAAGGAAGCGATCTTGATCAGTTGAAACACGTGATTGACCATCCGCATGCTCCGAAAGATTTGATTCTCGATCTATTTCAAAAAAAGCGAATTCAACTCACTCAGCAGCAGCAGATCACTCTTTGTCGAATTTCAAAAGCATGACGTCTCATCTTGCACAATTTTTCCTGCCGAACAATCGGCGACCCAAAATTAACTTTAGGAGCCAACCATGAGCACTCAACTGAACGAGTTTACAGCCCAAACTGCCCGCCCATTGCCAGTTATCATCCTCGCTGACACAAGTGGGAGTATGGCGGCAGAGGGTAAGATCGAGGCGCTCAATCAAGCGCTTCGAGAGATGATTCTAACATTCTCGACAACAGACGACTTGCGTGCAGAGATTTACGTCTCGATTATCACGTTTGGAGGCGAGGCTCGCCTTCACACCAATTTGATGCCAGCCGGTCAAGTGGAATTTAGCGATTTGGTTGCAGCTGGTGGCACCCCTCTTGGTGGGGCTTTAGATCTCGTAATGGGTCTTTTGGAAGACCAGAAGAATACGCTGCCGCGAAAACCTTACACCCAAACAGTAATCTTGGTTTCAGATGGTCAGCCGACTGATAGTGGTAAATGGGAAGGCTCACTTGAGCAGTTAAGTATCCAAAAAAGCGCTAGGAACGTTGATCGCATTGCTCTTGCCATTGGAGCAGACGCCGATGTTGGAATGTTGCAGCGTTTTCTTGCTAACCCTGAAAAGAAGGTTTTCCGTGCTGATGACGCCCGGAGGATCAAGGACTTTTTCCAGTTCGTCACGATGGCCGTGACCACACGTACCCGGAGCGTCAATCCGAATGACGTGCCGAAAATGCAGAATCCCTTTGACCTTGACGAACTGTAAATTCTGCGCAATGTGGAACGCCATGGGGGTCAGCGTTAAGGGGCCACAACACCGCCAGGAGAGGAAACCCAATCAGGATGCCTGGCTAGGACGACTTGGACGCGAAATTGCGTTGGTTGTCGTCTGTGATGGCATGGGGAGTCGAACGCATTCTGCAACAGGTTCGCGCGCCGCTTGCCGCGCTGTAGCTGATGCCGTGCGCCTTTGGGCCAAGAGCCCCGGCGCACCACCTGATCTGTTGTTACGGCTTATCCATGCTTTATGGAATGTGCGCGTACATCAGACCGGGCGTGATGATTGTGCGACGACCTGCTTGTTTGCTGCGGTCACAAAAGACAGGCGCCTAGTACTGGCGCAACTAGGCGACGGCGTGGTGATACTGAAAACTCCGCAGGCAATTACAACGCTTGAGTCCCCAAGTGATCGTTTTGGAAATACGACAACAGGGCTTGGCGTTGCGAGGGATATTCGGGAATGGCGTATCCATGTCGAACCAAATATTGCAGATGAAGCTGTCGTCATGCTGGCGACTGATGGTATTGCCGATGACCTATTGCCCGAAATGCGAAACAGTTTCATAAATTTTCTTGTTGCTCAGTACGGGGGGCTTCCGGCGAAGCAAAGATCACGTGCAATGGCAAAGTTACTGCGCGAATGGCCAACTCCTCGGCACCTTGATGACAAAACGGTGGCTGTTCTTTGGCATGCGGCAACAGCGGAGGTATCAAAATGAGCTTTTTTCCTGATTCCGTCGTGGACGATGATGGAAACATTCATCACTTGCTTAAAGAACCGCTTGGTCGCGGAGGTCAGGGTGTCGTCCTGCGGACGCGCAGTCCGCATATTGCGGTCAAGCTGATTGGAGAATTTACAGAGAGCTCTCCAAGCGAAGAATCAAAGCAAGGCGTCTCGCAAAAACTTTGGAATCAGCTCACACGTGTTTCAGGCTTCGACGCAGCACCAGACGGAGAAAAACAGACTGCTCTTCGGCGTCGGCTCGAAGACGTTCATATTCTGCCACTCCCTGATCTGCATGTAGCTCAACCATTGGCCATACTTCGTGACCATGTGGGTTACACCATGCAGCTCCTCAAGGGCATGGTTCCGATCCGTAGCCTCGTTGCAGATCCGGGAGAGAAACGCCTCGCTGAATTTTATCGTTCGACTGGTGGTCTTGGACGACGTCTCAAACTGCTGGCTAATGCGGCCGGGATACTTTCGCGGATTCACGCAATACCGCTAGTGTATGCGGATATTTCGCCGAACAACATCTTCGTTTCCGAGCAGAACGACGCCAATGAAGTTTGGTTGATCGATCTCGATAACCTTGACTACCTCTCTGCCAATACCAGAGGTGTTTATACGCCAGGTTTTGGAGCCCCCGAGGTTGTGACCGGGCGAACGGGTGCGTCAACACTATCAGACTCCTACGCTTTCGCTGTCCTGGCATTTTGGGTACTTGCACAAATTCATCCTTTCCTTGGTGACTTCGTTGAAGAAGGCGGCTGGGATGACGATGAAGATGATGATCGCGAAGAACTCGCGTTTCGTGGTGAGATTCCTTGGATTGAAGACACATACGACGATTCGAACTGCACCACAAAGGGGATCCCACGCCATCTCGTGCTATCGAAACCCTTGCGTGAGATCTTCCAGCGTGCCTTTGAGGAAGGGCGGTTGGATCGAACGAAGCGCCCGAGCATGACAGAATGGGCTGAAGTCTTGCGACGTGCGGCTGATCGTATTGTTGCCTGTCCTACATGCGCTTCAACTTTTGATGTTACTGCCGGGAACTGCCCGTTTTGTCCAGACAGTCCACGGCCATTGTTTATTCACATGCAGGTGAACCGCTGGGATCCGGAAATCGACGATACCGGCGCATCAGCGGTGAGCTCTCGCCCGGTCTGGCACAAGATGCTGGATGCCGGCCAAGACAGCGTTGTGCTTCGCCATGTCATTGAGCCCGTACTCGCGGATTCGGAAGACCTTCCGGCGCTTCACATCCGCATTTTGCGCAGTGGCATTGCCATTGAGCCACTCTCTGGCCGTGAGCTTCATGCTGTATTGGGGGGGCGCATCCAACGCATCGAGCAGGAGACGAAGTTACCCATGCCCAAAGCAGGCAGTGAAGTGTATCTGCACTTCGGCGCAATGGATCGTCCGCATCGCATGGCTGTTCTTCGCCTTGTGGAGGGCGCATGAAGATTGACCAGATTCCATACGGACAAATTGAACTGCTTCGCCTCCGGTGGTCTGCATCTGGCATGGATCTTCCTGGTGCCATCGTACCGGGAACAGAAGCGGTGCTGTTATACGCTGAGCGCGAATCGAAGGTGATGCTGCGCGTAGGGGGTGAGGTTCTTGGGGTCGAGGGTGACGGGCGAAAGAACGAGGAGCTTTTATCTGATCTATGCACACGTAATTTTCCTCGGATCGCTTGGGTAGTCGATGCGGGCCAACAGTCTTTGACGATTCAAGTTCATACGTTCCTTAAAAGTCTTCCGGTGCCGCCGATTGAGCTGTGCGTTGATGAAAAGGCTTTCGAAGCGCTTGAACGGATCGACAGGAAGCTGCGTGCGCCAGAACGTGCGCTGAAATGGTTGGAAGAGCAGTTCCTTCTTAATTCCAAAGATGGAATGCGAGGATTTGTCACAGCCGACTCTGCAGCAGGAAACTGTGCGCTCTCTTTTTACGGACGAACGCGACGGATCTTCATTCGTAAAGCCAAACGAGCAGATCAATCGGATGCCCTTTTGGTTGACAAGCTTGTTCCCGGCAGAGGCCAAGGAGGGGAGCAACTTGCCCTACTTTCAGGAGACATTCGTTTCGTCGATGCGACTGTGGCTGGACGGCTTCGTGCAGATGCTGCTGCTCAGCTTTCTTCGCTAGTCACTTCAGGATCAAGCTTTCTGGATATCTGGAATCGGTACGGTCAAATCGAGAATGAAGCCGCGCTAGACCGAGCAAGAAAAATTGGGGTGATCAAATACGACCATGTGGAATCGCTGCCCGATGGTCGGTATCGGATTGCATTGGCCGCAGATTGCACGCTCGAAAAAGCAGAAAAGTTTCGACAAGCGCTATCCGAGGAACAGGGTATTAGCATAGAAACGTTGGCCGAAGTTCCCGAGGTGCTTACACGCGAGATGACATGGGAAGAATACGAAGCATTGCCTCGCCCTACCGATTTCGTTTCACCTGCAAGCTTTACATCCAAAGTAACCCTGATCGAGAGGGACCGAACTCTCATACTAACGAAACGAAGGGGCGATGATACTGCGCCTCCAGACTCTGGATTTCTCGTTGCCTCGCTGCAAGGCGACAAGAAACGACTCGAACGCAGGTCTGAGGCAGAAAAGGCGATTCGTGAGGCCCGCTGCCCAATGCCGCAGCTTGGGCTTTTGTTGGAAGGTCGAGATATCGAGCCACCGCGCTATGGCGCGATTGAGCCGATGTCTCCCTCCGTCAAGAAAAAGGTGTTCGGCTCTCGGAGTCCGACGCCCACACAGGAAAAGGCCATTGGTGTTGCCCTAAATACGCCCGATATTGCCTTAATTCAGGGGCCACCTGGGACAGGGAAGACGACCGTCATTGTGGCGCTTGTTGAGCGACTTCAGCAAATTTGGGATTCCTCTGATGGAGTGCAGGGGCGGTTGCTTCTAAGCGGCTTCCAGCATGACGCTGTCGAAAATGCCATTCAGCGCATGAGCGTGAATGGGCTTCCTGCCATCAAATTTGGTAATAGACCTAATAGTGGGGATGATGACCGCGTTGACATGACTATCAGCAGATGGAGCCAGGAACGTAGCGCGGAAATTCGCAAGTTTCTACCGCCCCGCCCCGCTTCAGCTTTGCAAAGAGAAGTCTCGACCGTGAAGCAGAGTTATGTCATGGCTCCGGGTACGATGGAACAAACGGCGGCGATGCTCCGGGGGATCGCTAAAAGCGTAATGGGGGTTGTGTCGGAGTCGCTTGCAGATCTCGTAATTACGCTGGCGCAACAACTTGACGAACGGGCCCGCTTAGCAATTGGCGACGATCCAGAGTTGGAGCGGCTAGTGCGCTGTGTGAGAGCCTTGCGTGTTGATACAACAGCTTTCGCTGACGATGGTCCTCGCAATGCTTATCGGCTCTCCCAAGAACTGGCCAGCACCGAGTATTTGGATGATCAGGGCAAAAAGGTTCTTGAGATAGCTGCGCGCTGGCCTGGGCATGAGTCCGCGCCTCCATTTCTTGATGAATTGCGCGTACTGCGACGAAAACTTCTTCTGAAGTTGCAGCCTGCCGATCGAACAAAGAACGCAGTTCCGCGCATAAGGGAAGATGTCCTTGAGATCTTGTCTGAAGTTGAAGGTGACCTCGAACAACGTTTTAGCCGTTCACGAGATGCCGCGGACGAGGCGATCTGGAACTTCCTCGAGGCATTGGAGAGTGACCCAGAGGCCGTCAAGCTTGCCGTTATCTCATACACCTCGGTTTTTGCTGCAACCTGTCAACAATCGGCACGCAAAGAGCTCTCTCAGCTAAAAGGTGGTGAGAGCTACGACACCGTGGTCGTGGATGAGGCTGCACGCGCAAATCCGCTGGATCTATTCATCCCATTGGCCAAAGCCAAACGTCGAATAGTTCTTGTTGGCGATCATAGACAGCTTCCACACATCATTGATCAAAAATTGGAGCGCGAATTGGAGGAAGTGCTGGCATCGAGTCAAGACGATGTCGAACAGCAGACAAGTAATATGCTGAAGGAAAGCCTGTTTGAGCGGCTTTTTAACGATCTTAAACAACGGGAGGAAAAGGACAAAATCACCCGTACCGTGACGCTGGACGAGCAATACCGAATGCACCCTACACTCGGAAAATTTGTCAGCGAACAATTCTATACCCCTTATGGCGAGGGTTTTAGATCCCCCTCCGTTCCGGACGAACGTACTTCAGATGACGATCGCAAACACTTCGAGGAAGAATATTTACACACTTTCCCCGAGTACGCAGGTTCCGTAGCATGGCTACGAGTTCCACGCTCTCTTGGAGAAGAATATAAAGATAAGAAAAAGAAAACGATTTCCAGGCAGATTGAGGCAAGGGTACTTGTTGCTGAGCTAAAGCGCTTAATGGACTCCCAGGAGGGACGTGGTCTGACTTTTGGAGTGATTTCCTTCTACAAGGAGCAAGTTAAATTACTTGAGACTGAGTTGATCTCAGCTGGAATGGCCGTTAAGTACGATGATGAGAAAGACGACCCGGCGGAAATTCTTGATCCCTACCGGGAATTGATACGCCCGAATGGTCGCGTGACAGAGCGGCTACGCTTTGGGACGGTCGATGCCTTTCAGGGAATGGAATTTGACGTCGTTTTTCTTTCTATGGTTCGATGCAACCACCTGCTCGATAACACAGAGATAGCTCTGCGCAGAAAATATGGGCATCTAATGCTGCCCAATCGTACTTGCGTGGCAATGAGTCGCCAGAAAAAACTCCTGATAGCCGTTGGTGACGACGGGATGTTTAACACTTTCAATGCGAAGAAGGCCGTAGGTCCTTTAGTGGCATTCTTAAGTCTCTGTAGTGAAATTAAGGAGGTGCATGATGCCTCTCGAATTTGACCTCACTACGCCAGTTGTCGATTTTAGTGCAACGTCGTCTCCTTTGAAGTCGGACGCTCGGAGATGGATTTTATGGCCTGCATTTGCTTATCGGGTGATGCTTCCGGGGCGTAGCAATCCACCTTTTAATATCATTCAACGTGCTGTTCTGGAGATGTGTCAGACAGGGCGTAGGGATATTGCAAGCATTTCTAGTCGACTGGCGCTCCCCTTGGATCTTGTCAGCTTCGTTATTGAACAACTTCGCGGCATGGATGCACTCGATGATATGGATACGCCAACGCCTCGCGCCTTACGCTTGTTGGCTGAAGGTGGCGAACCGTCAGAAGTAGAGGAGTCTGGCTACGTTTTTGTCGATGGATACAGCCTGCGGCTTTGGCCGCGCATTCATCAAGGTAGTTTGCCAGTTATCGACGCGGAGTTTGAACAGGGGAAGATGCGCTTCCAGCGGGGCACGCAAGGCAGGCCAGAAACAGCATTTGCGACGGCGGTTTTTCCCCCGCACGGTATTCAGCCTAAGAAGCCGAGTGCCTACGAGGCACAAAAAGCTGCCCGCCATCATGCCCGTCGGGTTCGCGCGTTCCGTCGGGAGGTCGCACTTAGCAGCCCTGATGATTTGATATACGGATTGAAGTCCAGAGGCCTGCGCGTCATTGCCACCGATCCGGAGCCTGTTTTTGTGGCGGTATATGTCTTTTTGCCCAAGGATTCGCGACAACAATCGTGGCTTGTAACCGATCCTTGCGGACTTGGCACTAGCGACCTTCTTCGCCCCGGTATCGTCAGGCTGGCCAAGGACGGCAAGCACAACGTGAAAAAACTGCTGGAGGACGTAGCTGGCGAGGCTTGGAAGGTGGACGAGGATGATCTTGCTGCGTACATCAATGAAGTGGCACGCACCAGCATGCATGGGGTAACTCAGCGTCTCGGAGCGGCGGCTGAGTTGCTTCCGCATGAGGTCATCAAACGCCTTGCGGATGCCGATATGCGACTCAATGGTGCGCAAACAGCCAAGCCTATTGAGGACTTTCTTGGCCATGCTTATGCGGCCTTAGAAAGCGTAATGGGGTGGCTGGTTACGCTCTACCCAAATCCAAGCTTGTCTGCAGTGCTCGGAAAAACACCCGCCGAAAATGCAACACTACTTCACGAAGTTGCAAGGCAATGTGGATTTAGTTCGTCGCCCAGCTTGTTTGTCACTCGTGGCCAAGTTAGAAGTGCCATCGAAGGAGGTAAAGGCACTTTGCCCTTCTGTTTGGCTGCGGCACTCTTAGCCGCACAACGCGAAGACAACCATCCTCTTCTAATGCTTGCGACGCGAGATCCGAGCGCGTTGGAATTTCTAGACAAGATATATCGACCACGCAATGACGCCTCGCATTTTACATCCACCGTTGCCACTGCCGAAGACGCACTTCAGATCCGTGACCAGATGTTTTCATTTCTCCGAGATCTTGTCGGTGCGGATTCCAAAGGCATAGGAGAAATTAATAATGGTCCGGCGGAGGGGAGCGACCTCCTTCTGCGCATCCGAGCCCAGGCACAGAAGGCCATCGAAGCGCATCCGGAACTCGAAGACTCCCCGGATTTACGCATCCGTATGATCGAAATGTTTGATGCTGCGTTGCACTTGAAGTTACTGGCTAGTTCGACCGCAACACCTTCGGACACAGTGAGAGCGAAGCTTCGTGACGCCATGCTTGCCATTGCGATCACCATGGAGGCAGTTCTCACCCAGATCCAGAAAGCATCGCCGACTCCGAAATGTGTTGCACAGGAAATTACTCAAAAAATAACAATCGACAGAGAAATGAATGCTCAACATCTCATCAGGGCAGCTTCCGAGATTGGCTTCACGCTCGATGCGAAAGGCTGCCTGCCACAACCCATTAGCCATGCCAAAGCAGATCGCATCCATAGTGCGGCAAAGGGAAACAGGGAAACGCTATCGGCCTCCATTTTTGCCCTGGTTCTGGCGGCAACCCAGAATAAAAAACACCCTCTTAACGAGTTGGCTGCGAGGATGCCCAGCCTACTTTTGGACCTTGGTCGACTCGTAGACGCCAGAGGGCATGGTGATGAAATTCCTCAATGGGTTACCGCTGTCATAGCTGAAGAAATAAAAGAAATGGTTGCCAAGACGGCGCTAACAGTTATTTACGTACTTGATTGAAAAGATAGCCAAAAATGCACGAAAAAAACGAGCCGATCTCGACCGATCAGGATTCGCTGAAGGAGATTGAAGATCTACTTCAGACTCGAGAAATTAGTATTTTGATGAGAGAAAGAAAGCTAGAGCAGTCGGAAGCTGATTTCGCAGAACGCGTTCAGCAAGTCTTTGAAAAAGAAAATACTGTCGAAATACGAGCAAGAGATGTCGCGCAGCGTGAAATGGAGGCCGAAGCCGGTTTTGCAGCGAGAAACCGAGAGGCGCTTGCTGCTCTTACGCAGGCTCACGGATCACTGCGCTCTGAGATCGAGCGTATTCAGTATGAGTTGAGTGCGGCGCGCCTACAAGGGATAGAGAGTTTTGAGAAATGGCTGGCGGCAGAGCGAACTACACGAGTGTCAGCACTTGATACAGAAATTAAGTTAGACCGCCTTCGACATCAAGCCAAGCTCGACGCTGAGGCCAAGACGCAAGATGAGGCTCTGGAGAAACAGCGCTCCCATTTTACTGAGGAGCAACGTGCAGCCATCAAGTCAATAGATCAACAGCGTGAAGAATTACAGGAGCGAGAGAAGGAATGCCGACATAAGCTCAAAGAGCTTGAATGGAGGGAGGTTGACCTCAATGGAGATAAAGCTGGCATCGAACGATTGATTGAAGATCGTTCAAGAAGTCAGGTATTCGCGCTGCAGCAACAACTGGAGGCGTTACGAGAGGACTACTCGCGCCGAAACGAAACCGTCACCGTCCTTGAGTCAAGAATTAGGGCATCGGAAGATTTGCTGTCACGCTTTGGTGATGACCCAAAAGAAATTGAACAGCGTATTGATCGGCAGATACAGAAAATTGCGGAACTTGAAAGAGAGCTACTCTCGCGTCCAAGCGCTAGTGATAAAGAACGTCTGATTGATCTGCTGGAACAAGAGCGCGGTTGGTCATCTGAGCGAGATCGGTTGCTTCGTGAGCTCACACAACTCAAAACAGAAAAGGGACGGTGGAGCACAGGTGTTGCCGATCTGGAATTATTACGCGATGAAAGTGAGCAACTCAAACGCCGCAACGAAAATCTAGCCAAAGCATTAGAAGTCCAAGAAAATGCACAGCGGGCAGAAATCGATAAACTGAAAGCTGAAGTTGACAGAATGCGATCGATTTACGAGCGTCCTGAGGAATTAGCCGCACGTGTCGAGAGTATCGAGCAGCCGCTGGAAGAGCTGACAAAACGCGAACGCTGTAATGGGGTGGCTCCGAAGGAGCTCGAATGGCTCGACGGAATCATAGAGGGCTCCAGATTAAGTGGCATGCTCTTTCCCAAGCGTCTTGTACATGCGTTCCATACCTCGCTCAAGACCGCCGAGCTTTCCCCTCTCACGGTGCTTGCAGGTGTTAGTGGGACAGGTAAATCGGAGTTGCCTCGGCTGTACTCGCGCTTTGGCGGTCTGAATTTTCTATCGCTGGCTGTCCAGCCAAACTGGGATAGTCCGCAGTCTTTGTTCGGGTTTTTCAATTCAGTAGATAACCGCTTCAACGCGACACCGGTGTTGCGTGCAATGGTACAAGCACAACACGAACCCGATCACGAAACCTACAAACATGGGCTTTCGGACCGGCTTCTGCTGATCTTGCTTGATGAAATGAATTTGGCCCACGTCGAGCAGTATTTCAGTGATCTCCTCTCCAAACTCGAAAAACGTCGCGGAGAAAGTCAGGATGTGACGCTGGACATTGATCTTGGCGCAGGCATGCCTCCTTACCGCCTAATCCTTGGCCGCAATGTCATGTGGGTTGGCACGATGAACGAGGACGAAACCACTAAGACACTTTCCGACAAGGTTATTGACCGCTCGAACCTCTTGTACTTCCCTCGTCCGCGTGCCTTGCATAGTCGCCCAGAGGTTACACTTGCAGATGAGGTGCCACTGCTTCAGGAATCCACATGGCGCGAGTGGCAACAACTTCGTTCTCCGTTCGATCCTGTCGAGATTGCGCCCTTTCGCCTTGGGCTGGAGGAGATTAATCAACGCCTTGAGTTTGCCGGGCGCGCTCTTGGACATCGAGTCTGGCAGTCCGTTGAGTACTACATGGCGAACCATCCTGAGGTCATCGACGCCCGAGTAAGAAATGATCAGGACGCGATCATCCGAACAATGCGGCGCGCTTATGAGGACCAGCTTGTTCTCAAGGTCATGCCTAAGCTCAGGGGTATTGAAACTAGTGGAGACTCCAAGCGCAATTGTCTTGAGCCAATCCGTAAGTTTCTTGAAAACAACGATCTCGGTCTTGGGCTCTCTGAAGACTTCGATATCGCGTTTCGCGTCGGGCATGGTGCGTTTATCTGGAACAGTGCGAGATATCTGGAGAAGGCTGAATGAAGACAACACGCGCAGCAGGTGCCCCCTGCGCGCAGAAGGCGATACAGCCGCCTCCGTTTCCGTCATTTGAGGAACTGGATGCGCTTGCCGCATCCAATACGTCGTCGGTTGCTTCTGCATGGTGGATTACCCACCAGATGACAGAGCATGTGTTTTCGACGATCGCGCACGGCGATCCTCGTACCGGTGCGCCACTACCGCGCCCATTGACGGAAATTCTGCGTGATATTCGATCTGTAACCGCCTCCGGAAGCCGACCGTTTCCACACGACTGTCTGCTGCATGCAGCAGAATTTTCCTCAGATTCGCTTGACCATCTCCTTGGTCGGTACCGCACTCGAATCGTGAGGTCTCACGAGCAACTCCCCTTTCATCAGCTGCGAGAGGTCGACAACCGTTCGATGGCATGGCTTGCCCGCCAGTCGGGAAGAAACATCCGCGAGAAACTCTCGGGCCGCACGCATGCGCTGGGAGTCAAGCGCGACTCTTCAGCGGACACCACAGAGAACCGCCTGCTTCGATCCTTTGCCAAGCTTTTCGTGGGACGTGCGCGCACTCGGCTGTCCCATTCCGCTGCTTACGACGCAGCACCGGCTGATGTTGAGCGTATTCGTCGCATGGAGGATTTTGTTCGTCTTTGTGATGAACGAGTGCGGCGTTCTGGACTCGCAGAAGTTCCTCCGTTCACCAGGCCCCAGCCCAATAATGTTCTTTTGAGTGACCCACATTACTCACGAGTGTTTCGCGCATGGAAGTGGCTCCGTGACGACGAGGAGTCTCTGCGTGGCTCATGGGGAGCCGCACTTCAGCGCGCTCGAACTCTGTTGTGCTGGATGGTTGCGGCACAACTGGCGAGCCGAAAGAAGGTAGTCATTGCCGAAACAATCTGCCGTGTGCTGACCGGCCGAGGCGATGCGCAAAGATTCGGAGTTGAGTTGCTTGATGCAGAGGTTGATGGGGTTGGCTGGCTCCTCAATCCTCCCCTTGATCTTCTCATAGAGCCTTTGGGCAGCAACGATTCACCGTTCAGAATTCGCGTGTTGCTGGAAGGTGAATGCGTCATTGCGCATATCTCCACTCTCAGTAGAAACGGCCTTCTCAACGACTCATCGGTTTCCATCCAAAGATTTGAGGTTCAGGCAAAGACGGATTATTGCCAGCCCCAACGAGGGGTCGGGATTGTCATCAGTGGGCCGGGGAATTCATTGAATGGCCTTGAACCTAGGTATGCCGACATTGCCGGGTTGAAGCTGCTCTCAGAGCAAATCGCCCATCAAATTCTTCAACACTGCGGCGTCAATCCACGCAGCGAGAAGCCCAAACGGGCGGCATTGAGCATCGCGGATGACGCTCGACTCGGTATCGCACTTGGCAACGCATCACTCCATGTGAGTAATGGTGCTCCTATCCATTTGTTGGCGGCTCCGTGGACATTGGCCCTGAATTTTTCCAAGGACACCGAAGATTTCGAGTGGCTCGAAGGCCAAGTAGATAGAGAGTTCGTCATCGCCACGCCGTGGCATTCACTGTGGGCGACAGGTGACATGCTCGACGCAGATGAGCAGGCCGACGTTGGCATGCTTGCACTGGCTTCGGATCGCATACTGGGTAACTTGGCGTCAGAACTTGCCATGCCGAGCGATGCGCGAGTTGCCTACACTGTGCCAGATGCTGTAGATGAGTTCTCGCAGCGCAGTCTGCGCAGGGCCTTCTCCGCAGCATTCCACCGCCCTGTTCCCGTGTGGAGGAGTGTTGCCGCCGCTATGGCATTGCTTACTACGCAAAGTGAGCGCAGTCTTCAAGCGGGTGAGTCTGTCGTCATTGTCGATACTGAGTTTGCTGGTGTTTCGCTCACCATCTTGACCGCGCGCTACGACGACAAGCTCGCCAGAATATACCCCTCCTCGCGTGGAATCTATTGGGAGCGAAAACCACCCCTTCCGCCTGACGAGCAATTGGAGATGCTTGGATGGCCGAATGTGCTGCGCGCCTACGCTCGAATGCTAGTAGCACGAGCGTTGGACTCTCGTACTCCCGATCAGCAAGAACGTATCGTCGATGATTTGCTGCGCACTGGCCAAATTTCAACGCTTGTAGGACAAGGTGGCTCAATCTTTGTGCAGGTCGTCACAGATGGCGTGAAATCATTCGACGTCATAGAGATTTTCGACGATCCCGCATGGTTTGATGATGCTGTCGCGCGCTGGACCAATCGTGTCGACTCCTGTGTGAAAAGTGTGCTTTCAATGCTTCGCAAGGCGCGCGCTGTGTTGATCGGCGGCCCATGCGCGTACTCACGATTTAGCAGATCTGGAATGCAGACGGGGCGTATCAAGTTTTTTAACGAAACCAAGGGATTTGGATTCGTTATTCCGGAGGATGGCAGCAATGAGTTGTTCTTCCATACGAGTTCATGGACGAGCAAACAATCGCCAAGCACAAATGATCTCGTGACGTTTGAGATTGGGAAAGGAAAAAAAGGGCCCGAAGCGAAGCGGGTATTCTTAGTTCCTCAACTGACCCAGTGGCTGCGATGTCAAACGTATGTCACCCCCCAAGATCTGGCTGAGGGTGTTCGTGCATGCTTGCTTTGTTTTGATTCCGGGGCTCCTGCCTGGCGTGAATGGCTGCCGGAACTGTCTCTCGAGGTTGTTCGAGATGGTCACTTCGGTGAGCTTCGGTTGCTCGAACGAGGAACATTCGTCAGTCCGTTCCTTGGCGAATCTGTCCAGTTCACGGTGCCCGAGACTTTGACCCTAGGGCGCGGGCACCGGTGGTTCTTATTCCCGTTGCTCGTTGGTCAACAAGACCGCCGCCCGATGGCATGGGAAGCTCGACTCGACACTCCATCATTTCCGCTCGACCACGACATTCGTGTACGGCTTAGGTTGGCCTATCGATATGGATTGGAAAACAGTTACGAGCTTGTTGTGGAGCCGGAGTCACCAAAGGCAGCGCCGTTTACTCGTATTGAGGCCAAATGGGTCAAGGGAGGTAACTCTGGATCTATCGGGGCTAATCAAGAATTCCCTATTTTCTGTGCTGCTCCATGGACAGCCGAAAACGTAAAGAACTTCGTATCCGCTGCTTCGAGTGTATCCCGACTCAATGACGAGAAATTCGGTCGATTTCTTTTCGCCGTTTGCAGAGAGGTTTGGTCGCAAGGTCGAAGCATCGCGACAGCACCGCTTGAGGTTAAACAGGCCTTTCCCGGGTTCCGGAGTTCATTGCTACTGGCTTTGGGCCAGACACTCAATGTCCATCAATTGCCTCGCGTACTGGAGGTCTTGGCTCTGCTCCACGAGGATGCGTCAGAGAGTGTCGTTAGCCAACTCCTGGCTCTTGATAACGATGCCGCCGATAACCGCGACTTGTATAAAAAAACAGCCACGATGATGGCCATGCTTATTGGTGACGCAACAGGAGGTCGCGTGCTTCTCTTAGAACGTCTGTTAGCTCGACTTCGGCGGTACACGGAGGTTGAATCATTCGACGGTGCTCTCGCTGGAGTCACGATACGGGCTCTAGGCAATGCCGCATGGCGCCACCCTGACTTTGTCAACGCGCTCGTGGCGCATCCTAGTGCAGTCAGCCAAATTCTCGGTCGGTGCCGACGATCGTTGCAGAATCTTCTGCTGCAAGTACCTCTCAAGCTTGCTTCAGAGGAAGAGCGCGACCAAATTGCTGGACGATTGGGAACTCCCTTCCGCGATTCATGCGAGCTATTACTCGCACTATTGCGCATTGACTCATCACACCAAGTAGTCGCTTCGATACAAAAAGGAACACCGTCAGCCGATTCGTTTGCAAAAACCGTACGTCAAATTGACGCTCGGTTTGCTGCTCTCGGAGTTGAAGTGCACTGGCGGGTCCAACTCAATGTTGAGATCCCAAGCGATTTGCACCGCATGTCAAAAGTAGCATTCGCGCTAAACAGCTTTTTGAGCAATGGAGCAGGCTCTAACTTGATCAGGGTGGCAGGCGTTGATACTGACTGAAAGTCATAGCTCGAACGTTATGCCTTTGAGGAGCTGGCAAGCCCAATATCCCGTTTTGGTTGGGGGCTTGATTAATACCCAGATTGATTTTTAAGGAGTTCAAGCATGGCCATTCGTCGTATTCAGTTGTTAGTTGATACCGGACCAGGAAATGTTTCCGAGAGCTGGTTTGTTGTCCTCTCGAACGAATCTGAAAAAATATCTCTCCAATCTTCCGATGCCAGAATTCTAGAAATCCCGAAGGGTATCGGGAGTGCATCATCGCTCTTCGACTGGTTGCTGACACAGTTGCGGCCATCCCTTGAGGAGGTTAGCGTTGTGCTTGCAGCTACCCTAGAGCTGGGTTTGTCGGTGGATGCAGAGAATAGCGAATCCTCCCTGGAGCCCCCGCAAGAGGAGCGGCAAGAAGAGCTTGCTGCCCATGAGTTGGCACTGAAAACTAAAATAGAATCAGTATTGCCTCCCTCCGTGACAGCAGCGTCTTCACAGGCGGCGGCACCTAAGTCGTACAAACAGTTGCTACACGAACTTAGCCTAGCTATCCAGTTTCATGGCATGGGACACCCCTCTGTTGTTCAGTCAAAAGCAATTTTGATAGCTCACCCAAATCATGAGTTAGGTATGATGGATCGCCGTATCGCCGAGGCAATCGATATACACGAGGCTGTAGCAAAGCTGAATCGTGTCGCGGGTGATCTTTCTATCTCCGACGAGGTATATCGAAACCACGAAAAGACGTTTCTCCAGCGCTTCCCTTTTTTGAAGAAAAAAGCCGAAAAGATAATAAGTTGGCGGACGGGGCTTAAAGCTCGTGTCTCTGCAAACGCAGCAGCACGCAAAGCCGGCAGACCTCTTACTACGGTACAGCCCGGGCCGAATTCTCATAAAATTGGCGATCTCTCTTCACGTCCTGCGTGGACGCTGTACATCGACGAAACTGGTGATCAATTCGAGTCTGAATCCAAGGGGAAGCGAGAAGGCCGAATTGTTGGCGTACTCTTTCCAAGCAATAAGCTACCGAGGGTCCCTCAAAAGCCATTTCATGGAACGGAAGCCACAGCAGCGGAAGCTGACGCAATGGTTCAATTTGTCCTTGATACAGAATGTGGCGTATTTGGAATAGGTAACTCAGGCTTGCCGCAAACAGCTGGCGAGCGATGGGTCTCTGGTGTGATTGAGGTGGTTCAATGGGTCGCCCGCTTATTGTCTATGAACGGGGCAACCGTCATCAATGTTGCCATTGAGCAGCGCGGTGAGTATTCGAATGGTATTTCGTGGAAGCTACTTGAAGCCCCCATTCTGCGAGATCTTGTCGAGATTGATCCAATTCGATATCGCAACCTCCGGCTGCAGTTGCAAGTATTCACAAAACAACAGGAGTTGCGACTAGGCTACGCTGACGCAATTGCTTTCTCTTGGGGAAGTGGCTCCGCGGAATGCAAGGAACGTATTCGCGCTTCGCAGCTTACTGGGGCATGTTTAATTGAGGGGGATGCTCGACAGCTTCGCCGCGCATGGGATCAATTTTCCTCCGGGCAAAGTATGGAGGGCGGCGACTGGGCAAGTATCGTCGCTGGCCCCGATGCTCGTCTACCCAACTCAATTATGGCTACCCTTCTTGATCGTTACGGTGAAAGCGTTAGTAACCAACCAGAACTTTGGCAATGCTTGCTTAAATACACGCTCGCTCATCTTGATGGGAAAGCCATTGATTTGCCCCGTTTGCGCCAGGAGATTGCCTGGCTAGATCGGTATAAGCCAGACGGACAACAGTTACCAAAGACTGTTGCTTTGGCATGGGCTGTTGGACGCTTGGCAACAGCGAATCATGAAGGACGAACGGCAATCGAAGATGACGCACTTATCGCAACGCTAGGCAAAGCGCTACATGAGGAGCGCCCGGATCTTGCCTGTTTGGGTGACTTATATCGAGCAGTTCTTGCAACAAACCGTTTTGATTACGCTGCCGCATTGAGCGCACTTTCAGAATGGCAAGACGTTCAGATTTCCATTCCAGGATTACAAATGTGGGGGCGCGTGCAGAGCTCGCTCGGACAAATTGCGGCATTTCAGGGGGATTGGAAACGTGCATTGGATCTGTTCGATTGCGCGAACAAAGCATTTGAGCGCTTGTCAGACCCAGAGGAAGGATTGTCGGAGGGCATGCAAACAGCAACCTATGCCGCTATCGCCGCAATGGATGATCCTTCTGTAAACATCGATTTAGTGAGAGAGCGGCTGTCGAAAGTTTTCAAACTTGACGTCGCCACAGCACGATCCCTTGCCTCCGACGGGACGCCCGCAAACAAATATTCTCACTACCTGCTACTGCGATACTTGGTGACTCGGCGAGATAATTTGCTGGAAGAAGCATACCTCTTAGAGAGCGGCAATTGGTCGTATGGTGAAGGCCATCCGTGGCCATTAATTGATGCATACCGCAGCCATTTGATCTCTGGGTCAGATCCTGAGCGAGCAAAGGCTTTGGTGCGACGTGCGATTGAGGGGTGTTTTGATCACAATGCTGGACCCGTTATGGTCCTAATCGGGACGGCCATTGCCGTTGGCGGCCGCAAACTCGTCGATGCGTCGTTGTTAGATGACGATAGACTAAACGAGCTTCAATCTGCGTTTCCGGCAGCGCCAAATCTAATTGATCGATTGCTTTCCACACCGGATAACTGTGACCTGCCGACAACACTAGCACGAGTGTTACCGTTCAATTTTCGCTAACGAAAAGCAAGGTGAGGCCACATATGTTGTTGCCGGCCGAAAACTGACCATCTATCGGAGTGAATTCCGGTTGAAATTTGACCAGGGTGTTTAACCTCCCTGCCTCTTTTTGAGGCAGAGGAAGCGAGGTGATCACCATGGAAA
>Ga0075163_10002700_pt1 | contig 23833 bp, 32 predicted proteins | sample JI1023141ADNA_FD_71478 | JGI IMG/M metagenome (GOLD analysis project Ga0075163, IMG submission 71478) | Wastewater effluent complex algal communities from Wisconsin, to seasonally profile nutrient transformation and Carbon sequestration -... | ecosystem: Engineered > WWTP > Effluent > Algae... | reverse complement strand
TGAATTTTTATATTTCCCAATTTTAGTATTTACAGCGGAGATTTAGATTTTTTTGAACGTCGTTCTGCCCTTGCCTCAGCTTCTTGCTCAATCCTAGTTAAAACTTCCTTTGTAAGTCCCTCTTTCTTAATTTTTTCTTTTAACTCAGGACTAAACTGAGGAGATTTGTCTTTTCTATATTCTTCATCAATTTGTTGGACAATTTTTTCAGCCATCTCTTCAGTTATACCCCTTGCCCTTGCATCTTCTGCAATTTCACTTATTACCATTGCTAAGGTTCTATTCTTACTTTTTGTTTTAGAATTATTCATAGGGTATTTCCTATTATTTAATTCAAATCCCTCATAAAACTTTATTGTATTTTTTTGAGGACAGGAATGGACGTTTATTTTTTAAATTGTTGATCCAAAAATTTCTTGGCCATATCAAAAGTAATTTTATCTGGCCATCCTTTGGGAGCTTCAGCTCCTTTATCAACCAATTTTTTGATCCATTCCATTTGTTTTTCAGTGGGCAGTTTTTCCGGTTGCTGTTGTTTGGCCGCATCAATCCAACCTGATAATTCCTTACTGTTAGTTTTTATATCTTCAGGTAAATCTCTGCCGGTTTCCTTGGCCAAACTTAAAGCGTAAGCAAGTTGTTTCTCTGATGGCTCTGCACCCCCATCATCCGCTTTCTTTAGATATTTATTTAAAAATCCCTGACAAACTTCAAAACTTTCCAAAACAGATTTATCAAGTTTAATAGAATTTCTCTCCGCAACATTTTTAGCGGCAGCGATCATTTTTGATGTTGGGGTACCACTCCCTTTAATAATTGTTTGAGTGCCCTTGCTAAATATGCTAATTATTGACTGCGTAGTAGCCGCTATTTCTTGAATAACAGTGGCTGTTGATGTTTTACCTAATAAAACACTATCAAGCCTTTCTTCCATGCGTGCCGTGGTTGCCACGTCAATTAAAATAGGTACAGAGTTTTTGATTAATTCATAAAGTTGCAAGCCGGTTTCAGTAGGAACTAAATCTTTCTTTTTTATTTCAATGAGATTTTGTGATTTTAAGCCTTCAATGACTGTATCCCTTGTTGCCGGTGTTCCAATTCCCTTGGCTTCTTTGAGCCGTTCTTTTTCTTGTGGGTTATCAACAAATTTCCAGGCATTCTGCATGGCATCGATAAGGGTTCCTTCATTGTAACGTTTCGGCGCTTGTGTCCATTTGGATAAAACATCTGCTTTTTTTACAGAAACCAGATCGCCATTTTTAAAAGCTGGCAAAATTTCTTCTTTGGCATCCTCTTCATCTTCTTGAAAAATCTCTTTCCAGCCAGTGACAACCGGTATGCTGCCAGCTTTTAAAAATTTCTTAATGGAATCATTGACGGCCACATCAAAACTGATTTCAGTTCTATTATATTCGTGATCAATTCCAATGGCTGCTAAATAACTTTGAGCTATCAAGTTGAACAACCTTTTTTCATCTTCATCCAGTTGTGGATAGATTTTTGAAAATTGATCGGCCGTATTGATATTGGGAATAATTGCATGGTGGGATACGCCTTCTAAGGCCGTGTTGCTAAACACGCCGCTTTTACCTTTACGGATAATGGGTTCTTTTACCGAATATCGTTGAAAAGGTTCCAAGGTCTTTAAAGATTTTAATAACTGTCCAGCTTGATCAATAAAAGTTTCGGGTAAATATCGCGTTTCAGCGCGCGGATAGGTGGTAATTTTATGGGTTTCGTACAGGCTTTGTGCCGTGTCCAGCACTTTTTTAGCTGTCCAGCCCCAGCTTCCGGCCTTTTTCTGCAAACTTGGTAAATCCATTGGTTTTGGTGGTGATTGTCTTTTTAATTCGGTTTTGACATTAATGGGCCCACTAAAACCCTTGGCTTTTTCCGTAATTACTTCAGCTGCCTTTTTATCAAAAAGGCGCTCATCATCTTTAGGTTGATGTAAGAGTAGGGCTTCTTTCAACTTATCTGTGATTAGGGCAGAAACTTCAAAATATTCTTTTGATACAAAATTGCGAATATCCAATTCCCGCTTACAAACGATGCCAAGGGTAGGGGTCTTAACGCGGCCAATACCGATAACACCTTTGGCGTTTTTATCTTTTAAGGATAAAGTTGCAACCCGGGTAAGGGTTAAATTATAAATCTGATCCACTTGCTGTCTGGCGACGGCCGCATCGTATAACGGCTTATATTTTTCATTAGGCTCCAGCTGAGAAAAAATCTTTTGAAGGGTAACTGGATCTTCCGAGGTAAACATTGCCCGTAAAACTTTACCCTTAAATCCAAGAAACCTTATAATTTCTTCCCCGATTGCTTGACCCTCTCGGTCACAATCAGTGGCAATAATAATTTGACTGGCTCCTTTTACGGCCGCTTTGATTTTATCAAATCTTTCACCCTTACCGGCTGACCGGTCAACCTTGTACCAATAGGTTCCTTTAGGGGGCATTAATAGGTCTAATCCCCAATTTTTCCAATCCGGATTAACATCATGCGGTTCCTCGAGCTGGAGGAGGTGCCCTTGAGCCGATAAAACTTCGCCATAATTGTTACCGATAGCTGCAATAATATTTCTGGCTTGTGATGGTTTTTCGCAAATAACAATACTACTCATTATAGCTCCCTGAATTTAATTTCTTATTGGTTTTTTTTAGCGGCTATCACTTGTTATTTTAATACCTTGTTAACCAAAAAATATTAAGATAATTTATGCGGCCGAAACAGTCGTATGGTTCAGGCCGCGATGCCTTAAAAGGTCTTTCATCAGTTCCTAGGACTGATGAAAGTTTTAATGTATTAATTTATTTTACATGATATGATGCGCTTGATTGAAGAATATACCATCTTTTTTCCCAAGCCCAATAAAGGGGGAAGGTTTGACCTTTCCCCCTTATTATTTTCATGCATAAACGATTACATTTTTAAAGCAGAATATTTATATTTCAATGGGTTAGTTGCGCTGAAACGGTCGCGCTATGTATATTTCAAATAACAAAAACCTAACGTGCGATTTTTTCTAAATTCTGCGGACTCCCTATTAATCCCAGGGCTTTAGTATTAAGTCTGGAACACCTAATTTTTTTTGCAGATTATGTACTTCCTGTTGGGCTTCCAACACAAGTTTATTAAGGCCCTCTACCCGGCCTTTATAGAAACTAAATAAATGTTCGATTTCACTGTATAATTCTTTTAATTCCTTAGACGGGCGCCCCATTTCTTTTAAGCCATTGATAAGCGAATTAAGTTTTTTAAGATCCTTCTTATCAATTTCACTCATTTTTTATAACCTTAGATAAAGTATTTTGTTTTCAACATTATTAATGTTTTGTTGGTTTTGTTTTTATTAAATCGGCGGCTTTGCCTTCAGCTTCCTGCTTTTCAAACTTTGCTTGTCTTAATTTTATACAAAGAAAGAAAATCTTCTCAGCAAAATTTTCAGCCGCTTCTAATTCGAAGGTCATAGTCGCTTGAGAAGTTATTCCACCCCCCTCTATTTCCATCGTATGCAATAAAAGACATATATCCCCATCATCCGTATCAACAAGCGTGGAAATAATCTTTGATTCTGGATTTTTCTTCATATGAAATCCTTCAGAGGAGATTTTATTAAATGTAAATTACAAAAATATCATGAAAATTGATAATAGCAATCTAGGCGTTTCCTTTCCTTCGGCAGGGCAGGTGCTAGTCGCGATGCGACCTCAACCCCCTTAGGGTTTTCGCCAGCCGGTAACGCCCCCTAACGCGGGACAGATAAAAGTTCGGGTAATCACCCCCCCTTCAACATTACTCTTGCATGCAAATAGGTAGGCAAGGCCTCATTGCCAGCCTTGCAATCCGCTAGGATAAGAAAGCGGAAACCTATGGTTTCCCTAATGCAAGGTCAAGCACTTGACGTGTGTCTTGCGTTGTTTCCCCAGCTTTCGCCCCTAAAGGGGCTGCAACCCGCTACGCGCCCTTCGGGCGGGTGATCCCCCTCTACGCTGTCAACCTTGCATTATTCCCATCCTCCTGAATTAGCCCGGTTATCGAATTTAAGAACACAAGTTCTTGAATTCAAAAAATAAATTATAGGAGAATAACATGTTAAACAAAGTCCACTTGATAGGTCATCTTAGCAAAGAGCCAGAAATTAAAACAAATAAACAAGGGGAACAGTTCATTGTTTCTTTTAATATTGCGACAATTGAAACGTATAAAGAAAAAGAAACCGGGGAGCGCAAGCAAAGGACTGAATGGCATAAGATCATTTGTTTTAATAAAAATATATTGGATCTTTTAACAAAATATGCAGCTCAGGGTAGGCAGGTTTATATCGGGGCAAAACTTTATACCACTACTTATAAAAAAGCAGGTGAAACATCAGATCGATATTCTACCCAAGTGGTGGTTGAAGAGGTTAAGTTATTGGGTGAGAAAAAGGAAATTATCCAAGAGTAGGCCAAAGGGGGAAGGTGAAGAGCCTTCCCCTTTAAGCCTGGCTGCAGGCTTTAAAAAAACCAATTAAAATAGATTGATATTAAGCTCAAACTTACAAAAGCAATAAAAACGCTGTTAATTTTTTGCCCCCCTTTAGCATTAAAATAAATCATGGTGGGCAAAAATAAATTACTGCCGGTTATTATGACTTTTGCTCCGGTCCCAACTATATTTATTCCATCTTTTATTAAGATAGCTATTAGTATGGCAGTAACCACCACAGCTAAATGGCATAAGGTTATTAACCAACCAACCATTAAAAAATGTTCGGGAAATGCTTTGGTCTTCATCAATTTTATCTCCAAGACTTGCTAAGAATCGTCCAAACACCTAACTTTTTTTGTTTAGCCAGCAACATTTCATCAGCATAATCACCTTTAGAAAACTTAGGCCAATCAACTGCCCAACCATTCTCAACCATAAAAGCCGATAAATCAATTTTACCTAAGAAGCACTTGGCAACGATGCGATCATAACTCTTGTCACCGGTAGGTTGACAAGAAACTGTTTTATGGCCAACAAAGACCGAAAGAGCATTTTTAGCATCAAGATAAAAAGCAGATTGAGGATCTTTGCCCTTATCAGGGGCATCGATGCCAAGAAAGCGAATTTTGATATTGTCAATACGAATAGTATCGCCGTCAATTACAGATACCTGGCCAGTAATAATTTCTTGGCCAAGAAAAATTGACGGCCACACTAACCCCAATAAAAAAATCAGCTTGGCTATTGTTAGCTTTTTGAGCATTATTCTTAAAGAAATTACTTCCGGTTTTTAGCTTTCAATTTTGCTTCAACACAATCAGCAATATCTTTTTTTGTCCAAAATGGTCCTGCCTGGAATTCGCATGTGCTTTGTGCATTCCTTTTATCGCCAAATAAAACACAGGCATCGAGTTTATCTTGCGAAACAGCGTTTCCTTTAACTAGAGCTCTGCACATTTCCTCATTGGTATATTCCTGAAATGTTGTTTCTTCTTCAGAAACCTTTGCATTTTCCCACTGGATTAGCCAGTCAAAAAAGAACCTATAACAGGCTTTAAATTGGCTCCCATTACTTGATGTCTTATTAGGGACAAGGTTAGCATTAACCAAAATATTACACTGGGCAGTTGCCAGTTTGTCTACAATTTCTACCCTTTCCGTCTCTGATTCCCTAATCACATTGTCAAGCTGAACATCTTCAGCCATTACAGGTAACGGGATCATGGCGATGATTGCAGCAATAAGTAGTTTTTTCATTGTTCAGTATACCCATTTTCTGGCTTTTCTTATTTAGGATTTTATTATTTTTTAGCCTCAATAAAACCAAGTTTAGTTTTTCTATCTAAACTTTGAAAACTGATTTTAATAATATTAACTTCAATGACCATACGGTCTCTATAAGATATTTTTGCAGATTTAGCACTAACAGGAATAAACTCGATAGTTGCCACAACTTCTCTGCCACTGCCAATTTGTTGAGTAATTTTGCGGGCTTCTTCTTTGCTAACCGGCCACATAGTAAACTGAGAACCGTTCTTAAAAGTCACGGCTATATCTTCATAAACGGATGGGTATGACGCATATGAAAAATATGTATTCTCTGAGAAATCTAATGGAAAAGCTGCATGATCAAAATCATACTCTTTAATGTCCATCCTTGTAATAATAGCCAAGGACTTCTTCTTTCCTTCCATTAGTTCTTTTGCTTGTTCTTCAATCCTCAGCTTCAGCTTTTCCAGAACATCTTGCCTAGCAAATTCGTCAGAAGCTTTGCGGTATTCTGGATAATTTTGCGCAATTTCTTTCCATGGAAACTGCGTACCGGATAATTTATAATAAATTAAAGCCATATCTATATCTTCTACCTGATAAGGTTGCTGAGCAAAACTTGGATTGATGGTGAGCAACAATAAAAAGAATATTTGGCTAAATATAAGGTGGATTTTTTTCATGAGCGTTTCCCTAAAAATTATTGATCATATCTATTATGGTTAACTTTTATTTACTTAATAATATCAACATACAAGTTTTAATAACGTCAACTGATATCAACGTTCCATATCCTGATCACGATCTTTATCTAAGTTTTTTGATTGATTTTCGCTTTTTTCAGGAAACATCTGCTGCATCCGTCTGCCAAATTCCGCGGCTTTTTCTCCGGTTAATCCGTACTCTTGTGCTTTTGCTGAATAATTTTTTTCTAACAATTTGTTTTGAAGAGTGGTTTGAAATTGACTAGTAAAATTAATGGTCTCGCCCCTTTCGGGGATCTTTTGAAACTCTCTAATGTGCCCAATAATAATTTTCTTTTGGTTTGTCCGCATCATAAAATCCTGACCAGCCTGGCCAACAAAGGAACCCTGATAAGCTTGGCCAGGTTCTGTTGTGGCAATGTAAATATCATTCCAAGGAATTGTTGATTGTGATAAAAAACCTAAGGCCTTACGCATCATTTCTACTTTTTCTGGATCAATCATCTCACCAAACATACGAGAAATTCCACCCAAATCCCCATGATGCGAGGCAATCGAAACATCAATCATGCGCTCTTTGGTTGCAATATCAAAAGCGATATTATAGCCAGCTTGCTTTGCTAAGGCTTCTGTAAAGGCACGTTGTGTTCGCCCATTTCCTTCACGGAAGGGATGAATTTGATTAAGCTCTCCAAAGAATTCAGTGGTTTTATCAACAAATTCTTTCGGTTTTAATGATTGCAAAAAATTGTCTTTTTCAAGCCGTGTGAATACGCCTTCAATTTTATGTTGGATAAGATAACTTGGGGTAAAATTACTATCGCCTTTTGATATGCTTATGGTTCTCGGCTGGCCAGCCCATTCGTAAATATCCTGAAATATATAGTGGTGAGTTGCTTTTAATCTATCGTAATTGAATGGCCCATTAGGGCCTTCTTTCTCAATATCTAATAGCCGAAGAAGAGTTAATTCACTTTCCTTTATATCTAGCTTTTCCTCAACCTTGATACCTAGTATATTTTTTAGGACGCCATTCTTCTGAATATAAGGATCTTCAGCCATATTAGGTTAAATTTCTAATCAATCTGTTTCTTTCTTGATCAGAAATTAAACCATTTATCCAATCATCCAGTATTTTTTTGCTTTCTTCTCTTAGAAAGAGACCTTCTATTCTTAAAGAAGCTTCCGCATTCCTTAATGCTTCAAAACGACGTTGTTTTTCTTTGTCATCTATCAACGCGGATTGATTTTTTCTAGCGCCCAACATTATTGTTTTCCCTTTCTAAGTCTCTCAAATAATCTTAGAATTATACACAAATTCAATATTAAAAGCAAAACAAGTCACCCGCCTCATCAGCCTGTATACTTAATTACACCGGCATAAATATCGTGCTTATAACAGCCGGTGATAAGACTCTCTAACGCTCCCTATCCCAATCACGGCTCTTGTTTAAATTTACTGATTGTTTTTCACTTTTTTCAGGAGACATCTGCTGCATCCGCCTGCTGAATTCTGCGGCTTTTTCACCCGTTAGGCCATGTTCTGCCGCTCTTGCTAAAAACTTATCTTTTTCAACGTTGCTGGAGTGGTTAACATCTTTAGCATCAAGCGCTTTTTCTTGTTGCCGGATGAGCGGTTCTAATCGCTTCGTGATTTCCGGCAGGGCCTTTGGATCGAGAAGATGAACTTTGCCGTTTTGTTTAAGTGCAACTAAAATTCTTTGACCTGGTAGAGTATTGGAGTAAATAAAAGCGTTATCAATTTCTGGAAGAAATTTGGCTAAATTATCGTGGGATTTTGGCCAACGTGATTGAATATGATCAATAGGCACGTCATGTCCCCCGCTTGCTACACGTTCCTTAACACGCTCAACAGATAACTCAATTGTATTGAGGCCTACATAAAGCATATTAACCTGGTAGCCATTTTCTTTAGCAAAAGCAGCATGTTTTGCGTAAGCACTAGAACTCAATGTTGTTTCAACAGCAACACTTTGTTTATCTCTTAAACATTGAATGAGAATTTCTCGCGCTTTTTTTAAGGCTGCATAATTCGCTGTGTCTAGATTATAGCTTGGGTTATCTTGCTGTATCTCTTTAACAAAAGAATCAGGGTTTATATATGTTATTTGATTGGTAACATTTTTAAGTTCTTGCTGTACAACTGTGGTCTTACCCGCCCCATTAACACCGGCAATAATCCAGAATTCTGGTTTCTCTTTCATCTATTTTTATTACCCTTTTGTGGCGGCGGCACCTCAACTAGCTTACCATTAATAGAGGTCCAAACCGAACGACCTGCTGCATGATGTTCTGCAATGGCCCGCTGAGTAGCGCGGTCCATAGCTTCCCCAAGATCTTTCACAAATTGAGGTGACGATATATACTCACTGCGTGTCATACCAGGGGGGCAGTAAGCTTTCCCGCTAGGGGATTGCTCTTTGTTGTTTTTTTTATCCATTATTTCCTCCTGTTTCCAGTTAAGAATTTACAACTCAAATTATACCTTTATCTTGTCAAAAAGTAAAATAATGACTCAATAAACTCAGCCCCAAACCTATATTATCTCTCAATATCTCGACTGCGATCTTTGCTTAAACTTTGATTATTTTGTTTTCCTGCTTCTAACTGCTGCATTCGGCGGCTGAATTCTAATGCCTTATCTCCCGTTAAACTATGTTCCGCTGCCCGTGCTAGAAACTTATCCCTCTCCGGATCAATCGTCATCAGTGACCTTCTAATGCATTTTACCATCGGTTCATAATCTGCCTTATTAAAGCTGATCGCCGAGGCTTGATACCAATCACCCTTATTTTTATCTATATTTCTCATATCAATCTTATACCCGGCCTCTTTTGCTAAATAATGCAAAAATAGCCTTTGGGTACGTCCATTGCCTTCCACAAAGGGGTGGATGGCGTTAATCTCCGCAACATGTTCGGCCGACCGTTCGGCAAACTTATCTAAACTTAATCCTTTGCAATTATTTTCACGGTTGATTTTTTCAAACCGTTTTAGCATCTCACGGTCAATGTTTTCTGGAGTGGCAAAGGGGGCACTTCCTCGCCCGGTCGTGTAGGTTCTTATATTTCCAGCCCAGTCCCATACATCTTGAAATAAATAGCGGTGGATTTCCTTATAGGAATTATAATCAACAGCTATTTTAAGTTTATCATTTGCAACGAGTTCATCTAACCTTTTAATAGAATGCAGCCGTTCAAAACTTTCAGCAGCCTCAGGATTTTTAACGTTGGCTTTGTTTCTTAGAACGTCGGTATCAGGATAATAATATTTTTGATATTCTTTTTCTTCATCAGTATTTCGGCCCAAGATTAACTCTTCTGATTTATTGCTTGAGCGTGAGTCTTTTGAAAGTAGGTATTGATAAGATCTGTCCTCAATACAGAAGGAATCTTATACTCGTTAAATAGAGTAAAGAGCTCTTCTTCATCATCTGTTAAATAGATATTTTCTATAGCACTATTAGCAATTGATTGTTGATGGGCATCTTTATACCGTTCGACTTCCTGATCAGATAATAAGCCACCTTCTTTAGAAAGTTTCTGGTAAGCCTTTTGAATAATGGTTCTCATCTCATTTAAAATCGAATGACGATCGTTTGTAATTTTCTCATATTGGTATGTTTTTTTGATATTAAACATGCTGTATATTCCCCTGAGGAGCTAAACAAGTATTATTATATATTACTTTTTATAGAAAAGCAAAAACAGGCAAGCGCAAGAACAGCCTATAACCTAGAACTTAGGCGGTTTTTTATTTACTATTTATAGTCCAAGTGCTTTAAGCTTGGTTATTTTGAATGGCCGCAAGTTGAGTTGCGAGTTTCATTTGTTTTTTAGCTTTTATTAAATAAACAATTTTCAATAATAGGCCAATGGGCCCTAATATTACTCCCAATATTGCAGCAATTAGAAATTTCACCATTAGATAGGTCATTTGACTAGCAGTTTCAGTGAATTGCATGGTGAAAAACCGGCTTACGAACATCCAGGATGGATAAAAGAAAGCTCCCATTACACCCCACCAGAAGAATAACCCAAAATTTCCCCCGGGAAGGGTTGGATCATAAAGTAGGAAGTAGGGAATTGCTAAAAAGACAGTTGCTCCAACCAACATAAAGGCTATATCTTTATAAATACTTTTTACAAGCCAGCCTTTTGCCTTAATAAAACATTCGCTGCAAACACGGTTTGTATAATTTCCAACACACTCTTTGCAAAGGCCAACCTGGCAGCCTGAACATTGTCCGACCGCATCAGCAGCAGTATGCGTATAGCATTTCATAAAGTCTCTCCCTAAATAATTTTTATTATTGATATTATCCTTTTGAATTAACCATTGACTAGAAGATTAATTAATTTCCCATTTCTAACATCTTTTGCTCTAAAAATCGATGTCATCAGAAATCATTGTCGGGTTACCAGGGCTAGAGACTTTTTTACTATTATAAAATGCAAGACAATCATTATAGGCTTGCGAAACATCTTTGGTATTGATCTTACCAAACCAATAATCCATATAATATTTCCGGCCAATTTCAACATGCCTACACATAGCTTCTAAATTAATATTTTTATATTCTTCTACTAATATATTTTTGCCTCTATACCCGTACTCAATTTCTCCAAAATATTCTTCAAAGTAACTAATACATCCCTTCCAATTCTCTTTTTTTCTACTATCCCCTAACAATTGGGCTTCCTGTAACTCTTGGCACCGTGTCTGTGCATATATTATTTTTTGGTCCCTTAAAGAAGTTTGAGCCAATCCTGGTAGAGAAAATCCAACTATAGCAAGCATTATGATAAGTATTCTCATTCTTTTGTATCCTCGTGTTGATGTTTCCATTTTTTCAAATCAACCATTTTATTTTCGGTTTTGTATTCTTTTTGTTGAGCCAATATTGCTTCTTCCAACATATTTTGCAAATTTTTATTGCTGATTAGCAGATCAAACACATATTGAGTGAGCGCGCCAAGACTTAATCTTTTACCGGTATGATCTTTTTTCCCAATAATAAATCTCTTAACATTGTTATGTGTATTTTCTTGTAACCTAACCATAGCTCCTATCACATCGTTTTCTTTTTTTTGCATCAATTCCTCGTTTTTTGAAAGTGACTTATATTACATTAATACAAATGTACTAATGTATTTTTGCACCCTAGTATAAGCAGAATGGAGACTAAATTTTTACCCCTATACAAATTTACCGTAACACAAAAATTGCAGCTTTAATCTGTACTACTATAATTTAAATCACTCGCATAAATAAGAAAATTTTTCAACAAAACCATTGGATTTTCTTTACTTGTAACGATGTTTAACACTGTGACTCAGTTAACAGACACTCTATTTTTTTATACTTACGCATAACTAATTTTTATACTTAGGGAGATTAACGGATGAACTTATTCAAAAAATTTATGTTATCGGTAATAGTTTCTGTTTCTTTTACGGCACCGGCTAAAGCAGTGGTTGTCATCAACTTGCCTTCATTAGAAGCCTTATTGATGCAGATTCTAGGGGAAAATGTCAAAGAAGTTAAAAATATGCTTGATCAGATTAAAGAATTAAAAAACCAGCTGGCGCAATTGACTAAACTTAATGACCAGTTAAAACAAAGCAACGGTACGCTGGGAACTGAAGGCACTCCCAAAAATGATACAAGTTCACTAGAGCAAGATAAGGGTCAATATGAAGAAAATAACTTAAGCCCGGAGGATTGGTATAAATCAGCGCCCAAGAAATACGGTGCATGGTTAAGAAACAGATATTACCCCAAACCTGATGATAAATCAGGATTGGCATTAGAAGCCTTTCGCGACATTCGTAGTAAGGATTTAGAAACAATAATTCACAGAGTTCTTAACAATTCCATGATAGAGAGGGAATCCTTGAAACTCATGGATGAAAATTATACCAAACTCGTATTAATGTATAGAAAATCCAATTCAATACGGGATGATCTGGTGGTCAATAACGTGGCTTCAATACTTCAAATGCGCAACCTTATGGCTTTACGAAACAGCATCAATTTGATGAATGAATTGCATGCTCTTGAGCTGCAACAGCAGCTTCCTGTTTCTTTCACGGGCGGGGCCACAATCAATAATACCAACAAATAAACTAGAAAGAACCCATTATGATTAAAAATCAATCCCGTCTTTTTTATACCATTTATATTGCCTTACTTGCAGGTTTTTGCCTACTAAGTCTGCTTGAGCCAAGTTTTGCTGCTGATAACCCGTTTGAAAAAATTAAAACCAAACTGGGCGAAGCGGAAGGTTATATCCTCAGTTTCATTTATATTTTTGGTGGCGTTTGTTTTGTCGGCTTATTACTTGCCTCTTTTATGGGCAAAGTGCATTGGCGTTACGCAGCGGTTGTCTTGGGTATCATTGTGATAGCCGGGATTTACCAACAAATCATTACCTGGGTTAAAGGATAATGGAAGTAAGAACCGGGATCCTAACGGCAGTTGCAGCACCGCCGACAATTTTATTTGCTGAATGGGAGCTAACAAGCATCAGCATTGTGTTGGCGGTTTTTGCCGGGATTACCCATAGCTTTAATGGTCTTTGGATCCTGGGAGCTTTCTTTATCTGCCAACCGACTGCTGTTTTGCTAACCATCAAAGATCCTGATTTCTTTAAGGTCTTTACTTCGGTCTTATCTTCACGGCGCCGTTTCAAAAGGCGATCTTATTATAAAACAGAAGGACAGTTATATGTCCCTTAAAAAATCTTTTTTTGTTTTAGCAACAATGTTTTGTTTAAGTGGTTGCAGCCAGCAAGAAACAAGCCTTGATCAAGTTAGGGGTGCTGATTATTTTCCCAACTTCCTTGTTTATATGGCGGTTCTGTTGGGTGGCGGGGCAGTGATCGGATTATTTGTTCTGCCTCTGGTTAATCGCCACTTTTTCCCAAAACCTAATGAGCAGACTTTGGCGGAAGTCCTACCATTTTACCGGATCGTTGATAAAAATATCCTTGTTACCAAAGATGGCTCACTTCATAAAATTATCCAAATTCCCGGGATTGATTACAGCGGAAGAACGGAAGATGAAAAAACCCTTCTCTATACAAACCGGGATGATTTTTTCAGGAGTTTAGCGGACAAGGGCGTTAACACAAAGATCATCACGTTGCGAGAGAAAACCAATAAAGAAATTGGCGCACATTACGACCACCCCATTCTGCAAAAAATCCATGATAAATGGATGGGAACGTTCGACCGCACTTTTGTTAACTCTACTTACCTGATGGTTAGCAGCAAAGGGAAGAACGCCGTAGCCGATCTGAATGATCAAGTTGAAGCTGTCCGGGGAATGCTAAACCAATATAAACCCCAGGTGCTGAGCAATGAGGAACCTGGGCAATTCTCTCCTTTATTAACATTTCTTGGTAATCTGGTTAATTTGCGGCCAACCAAGATGCCTTCTTTCACCGATAACCTTTCAGAAAGATTAGTTGAAAGCAGCATCCATTTTGGCCGGGACGGGCTTCTTAAAATGAGCCAGGGAAACGAGGGTAAATTTGGTCGTTTTGTAAGTGTCAAAATTTGGTCGGAAGAAGACCGCTCAGCCATCTATGCCAAAATACTTTCTCTGCCGGGTGAGGTACAAATTTGCCAACTTTTGCGTGGGATTAATAAATTAAATGCTACCGCCACTAAAAATTCTAAGCTGCCGCGACGGCAAGCCCAATCTAAAATCCTAACTTCTAATATGTTTAAGGAGTCTGATTTTGAGGCCGCCCAACAACTCATTGATGGCAACCAGCAAGGTTTGATTGATTACCAGGTTTCTTTCCTCATATTAGCCCCGACAGAAAAAGAACTAGCGTTCTTGTTGGAAGAAACCCGCAATATTTTCTTGGAATATGGCATTAAACCAATCCAAGAGGGGGCGGCTGCAGAACATTTATGGTTCTCTCGGTTGCCCAGTTATGACAAGCAGATTAGGCCGAGGTTACTATTGTCCGGTAATTTAGCCGCCTTGAATAACTTAGAGTACCAGCCGGTAGGTTTAGACCGTTGTGACTGGGGAGAAGGGGCTTTGCGACACTTTCGCACCATTACCGGCAATGCCTACAGTCTTCAGCTGCATATTGATTCGGGACGCGAAACCTTAGCCCACAGTGCTACCTTTGCTCCGGCCGGTAGCGGTAAAACAACTCTCTTCCAACATCTTATCGGAGGGGCATTACGTCACAAAAACCTGTCTGTTTATGCTTTTGACCGGTTCTTGGGGATGAAAATATTCACCGAAGCCGTCGGTGGGGACTACATTGAATTTAACCGGGGTAGTACGACTTTAAATCCCCTCCAAGCGCAAGATACCCCGGATGAAAGAAAGTTCCTAAAAGAATGGCTTTTGCAGCTGGCACAAGTAGATGATGAAACCTCCGTTGCTTATGCGGCCATGGCAGTTGAGACAATCTTTGAAACACCCCTTGAACAACGCTCGTTACGAATTGCCCATGGCGGCATATTTGGCAGCAAGAGCGTGCTTAAAACAGGTATATCCAGGTATGCCGGCAAGGACATTGTGGGTGAACTGTTTAATGGCAAGAGGGATAGCTTAAATCTTGATCGGACACGGTTTGTTACTTTTGATATGTCTGATATTTTGAAAGACGAGCGTACCGCAGCTGCTCTTGTTCAATATATTATGCACCGCATCCGTTCAAAATGTCGCCGCGAAGCAACCCCGCATATGATTTTTATTGATGAAACAGCTCCCTTGTTACAAGACCCTTCCTTCAAGAAAAGTGTTGAAGTGCTTTTCCGGGAACATCGGAAGTTACGTGGCTCGGTGAATGTAGTTTTTCAAGATGTTGGAGCTTTAATCGGGACCGGCATTTCCGAAACTATTCTGACGAACTGCCCAACCCGGTTTATTTTTCCCAATCCGAATGCACAACGGAATGACTATAGAATTCTTGATTTAACGGACGCTGAATTTGGCTATGTCAAAGGGACATTGCGTTTATCGCGCTTTCTCAAACATTCCGTCATGATAAAAAAACATAATGAAAGCGTCATTCTTGACGTCGATTTATCGGGTTTAGGAGATTACCTGAAAATTTACCGCTCCGGCAGTGAATTTGTTTTGCAGGCCGAACGCTTAAAGCAAGCTTATGGCGACCAGTGGCTTGAAAAATATTTAGCAGCATAGGTGGATCATGTGCGGTAGTTGTACTGTTTTTAGTTTGTTGGATAAAGCTGGGGATACTTACGCCCAGAATATCTTCAAAATTTTAGCACAACCCACTGTATTTGTTGTTACCGCTGTTTTTAGTGCCTGGTTTCTCATGAAGCTATTCCAAGCTTATTATGGGGAAATAAAATGGAAGCAGTCTTTAACCACAGCCGCCCTATTTATCCTGATCACCAGCATCCTGTACTTACCTAACTTCTATTATTCTTGGATTTATGATTTACCAAAATCAACGATGTCTCAGCTGACCCAGATTTTTGTCAAAAACTCCACTGCGAACTTAAACGATGATACCTTTGCTGGGATTGTTAAAGCCGCTGACGATTCCATGACCAAAGTTGGGGCTCTTGTTAATGCGCTGTTTAAAGAATCTGGAATTATGAGGGGACTTACGGCTCTAGTAGGAGCACTTATTTTAGGCGCGCCTTACTTATATTTGTGGGCGCTCTTTTTAATCCAGATTGCCCTTGGCTTTTTTAAAGTCATTGTGATGGCTGCTGTTTCCCCTCTACTGATTGCCGCCTGGATATTTCCCGCTACCCGTGGCTTTGCCTTAACGGGGATTCGCCTTATCCTCAGCGGGGTATTTGGGGTTGCTGCGGCCGGTATTGTCATGGGAATAACCTTTAATGTTATTGACCAAGTACTTGTGAGCAAGGGATATGATCCAGCTACTGGTGAATTTGCTTTTCCGGTCAATAACTACGTTTTTAGCGCACCATTTTGGTCGATTTTCTTTGTTTTGACCATTGCCATCCATTTTCACAAGATTGCTCCTTCCCTGGTAACACAAATTACCGGTACCAATGAAATTATGGGTGGCCCGAGCATAATCAGTAAAATCGCCGGAGCGGTTGGAAGCTATGCTGCAGGGAAAGCTATGGCTGTAGCCGGTCCTGTAGCTGGTGCTCTCAAGACCGCAGCAATGGCAGCAGTTTTCCCAGGACAGGCTTTAGGATCTGTCGCAAACAAAGTTAGTCAGTTTCTCAAAAATCGCCAAAACAAAAGTTAAAATTAAGGATTATCTATGAAAAAACATCTTGTATTTATTCTTGCCGCCTTGCTTTTGAGTAGTTGCGCGAGCTCTCGTAACTCCTTACCTACCTCGCCTTGTGCTTGTACTCCATTTTATGATAGTGGGGAGTGGCTTGCATGAAAAAAGCCAAGAAACCCGACGTCAACAAAGAGGAAACTCCTGAGGCGCCGTTACAAAGAATTGATACCGGCCACAGTTACCGGATTGCGCTTTGGTCAGCTAAAATTTTTGGCATTATGGCTGCTACAGAATTCTTTATTATTGCGGGCCTTGTAGCTCTTCTCTTGAGCTTGTTCCCACTCAAGCAAGTGGAACCCTTCTTCATTGCCTTACATGGCAAAGAAGATCAAATTTTACGAATTGAACCTTTTTACCAAAATACAAACGGATTTAAGGTCTTATTAGAACAATTTGCCCGGGCTTACGTGGCTAAGCGGGAAACAATTGATCTACAAACGGAAGCATACCGCTGGAATGAAGAGATTGCCCTTATGTCAAGTGATGAGGTGTTCCAGAGATTCCGTGACCAGATGGATCCAAAAAATACCAATAGCCCTTTAGTTAAAGCTGAGAAGAACGGCTTAACAAGGGATGTACAAATTGTTTCTGCATCTGCCATTAGCGAAAACCAATTCATTGTTGAGTTTATTTTGACAACCCGCAAGAAGGGAACCCTTGAGGTGGTCAGCAGGCAGCGGATAAACGCTGCCATGACTTTTGATTTAGCGGAAAAAGTTATGACGGGTGATCAGCGTTTTATTAATCCTATCGGTTTTACGGTTACAGCCTATAGTTTAGCGGAGAAAACTTCATGAAAAACATTTTCTTAATATCTTTTTTATCAATCTTGGCGGTTGATGCATTCGGACAAAGTGCCAGTGATCTGGTCAACAATCCCGGTAGCAACCCGCCCTCCACAAACGGTCAAGCTCCTAATAATCCACCTGTAACAACCTATCCTCCTGTCACAACTCCTAATAGCGAAGTTGAAACTCAGGCTAATGGGCAATATCCGGCGATTCAGCGGGAAACATCAACCGTACCTCTCGGCCAAATACAACCGGTTTGGACAAAAGCCAAACCAACTGCGGGTATTTATGTAGCCAATTACAACCCTGGGCAACATATCAAAGTTGTCACCCGTCTTTATATGACAACGACCATCAGCTTTCCTGAATGGGAAACGATTGACCGAGCAGAATTAGGGGATACATACGCTTTTGCTATGGAAAAACCCAAACAAAATATTCTGCTTATTCGGGCTACAAGAGAGGGAGGTGATACCTCTTTAACCGCTATCGGTAATTCCGGCCGTATATATATATTTTATCTTCGCAGTGAAGGCGTTAAGTCACCTAACATCCCTGATTTACATGTAGAGGTTAATGTCTTAGGTGGAACTCCTTCTAAAGCAACGGCTTCTTTGGCTTCCGTCGATCCCGCAACTTTTCATTTTGATTATACCATGTCCGGTAATCCTGCAATTGCCCCCCAACGGGTTTTTAGTGCCGGTGGCTTTACTTATTTCGATTATGGTGAGAAAAACTGGCATAATATGGATTTGCCAGCTGTTTACCGGGTTGTTGACGGCATTGAAACACCCGTTAATACCCGAGTTGAAAATTTCATGATTGTGGCCGAAATCACGGGGGATTTTACCCTTCGGAGCGGACAAAAATATGTTTGCGTGAAATGGAAAAGCAACCCGCAAAGTTCAAAAACAGCTAGTTCACAAAACAATACGCAAATTTACCCCAAAAACGGAAAATAATCATGCGGTACGCTGTAATTTTTATTTCTCTGTTAGTTCTTAGCGGATGCGGTGATGATAAACCCAAGAAACCCGCTCCCTCACAACAGGGAAACCCTGTTATCCAAATCCCTGATTTTCAGAATGAAGTGCCTCCGCCACCGGTTGTTAAGCAAGAAGAAAAACCACCCGTTATCATTCAACCAAGAGTTGATCAGGACGCTTTGAGACGGGCAGAATTAGCCGCCCAGCAGCAGCGGGAACGATTAGCCTCTACCAATAATAGGACTGTCCTTGCCAGCCAGCAGGCCAAGACCCCACAAACCCATAACCAAAATTATCAAAGCTTAAAGATAGGCCAGGATGTTTCTACCCTACCGGTGAATAGGGATTTTATTATCACAGCTGACCGCTATATATATGCAACCCTGATTGATTCAATCAATTCGGAAATCCCTGGACGCGCCATTGTTCAGGTTGATCGAGCAATTTATGGCGGGAGCGGCAAACAGGAATTGTTACCCGCAGGTACCAAGTTAATTTGTAGCTATGGTAGCTTACAAAATATTGGCTCAACCCGTTTAAATATCCAATGTACCCGTGGCATCCGGCCAGATGGTGTTTCGTTCTTGCTAAGCGGTGCTTTAGTTGCTGATATGAGCGGCAGAACCGGGTTGATCGGTTCCGTTGATAGGCGTTTTTTTGAACGTTACGGCGACGCCTTTGTTGTAGCTGTACTTTCTTCCCTCTCTTCCCTTGGTAGTTTTAAATCCCCTGATGGCAGTTTTCAGAGCACTGCTGCAGAAAACTTGGCCAACAATCTAGGAGAAGTAACAGCCTCTATCTTGGAAGAATCAAAGAACGTTAAACCCATTATTACCATCCCCGCTGGCACCAAGATTGTGATTGCACCCATCACAGATATTTTTATTAGGCAGGTTGAGCAACCGTAGAATGGCCTTAGACCTTAGCGATAATCCTTATCTTGATACGGCGTTAAAGCCGCTGCGGCCTATTTTTAACCGCAAGGATTTGATGGAAATTGTGGCCAATCAACCGGGTGAAGTTTTACTCGAGATTGCGGGTCAAGGGTGGGATAAGGTTTCTGCTCCTGATTTAACGAAAGACTATTGGCAACGCCTTTGCCATGTTCTAGCTGGTTATGCCGGATTAGAGTTTGGTGAAAACAATTCTACCCTTTCTGTCCAACTGCCAGGCGGACACCGCTTCCAAGCACTGGTTGGGAAGGCTACCACAACAGAAGTTTCGGTATCTATAAGGATCCAAAGACAAACCAAAACATCTTTAGAAGATTTCGACCTCAATCAAGATCAAATTAAACTTATTACGGACGCGGTGAAAGAAGAAGCCAATATTCTCATTTCTGGTGGTACTTCTACTGGGAAGACAACCTTCCTTAATTTACTTTTACCTCACATCCCATCAGACAAGAGAATTATTACAATTGAAGACACCAGGGAATTGATTGTCCCCCATCACAACAAAATGCACATGCTGGTAAGTCGTAACAAGGGAGTTGATAAGACCTTAACTTATCAAGATGCTTTTGATCATGCCATGCGCTCTCGACCAGATCGAATTTTGTTGGGGGAAATTTCCATTATGAATGCTTTCCCAGCCCTGCTGTTGCTCAATAGCGGTCATAAAGGGTTCTTCTGCACCATCCATGCCGATTCAGCGTCCCTTGCCTTAGAAAAAGGCTTTTATCAACGCGTTGCTCTAGCTGGCCATAACGAAGTCGACCAGCACGATCTTGCTGATTATTTGCGGGAAACACTTGATTTGGTAATCCAAATCAAAAAAGTAAACAACAAAAGGAAAATAACAGAAATTTGGTTTCCACAAAAAGGGAAGCCAAAGAAATTGTTGCAATCATGAAAAATTATGAAAAATCAAAAGCTATCCTTTGGTACTTGGCTGCTGGAACTTTCTCAATTGCTCTAGCAATTGGGTTGCTCTTCTTGTCAGGAATGAACCCTTTCAATGCTAGACATTGGAAAGCAATTTTAAACTTTATCTGGGAAAAGAAAAAACTGCCGGATTACTGGCTATACGGCCTGATTGGTTGGTTCTTTATAACCTTTATGGCTGTTCTTCTGTGTCCGTTTAGTCTGGCTAGTACAGCCTTTGGTAACTCAAGATGGGCAACAGCAGCCAATTACCGAAGATTTAAACCAACTGTTAAAGCTAAAAATGGAATTGTCTTAGGATATGCTAATGGCCGCTTATTAAGAAGCGATGCACCCTTAACTACCTGGGTTGTTGCTCCGGCTGGCACCGGAAAAACTGCAGGTATTATTATTCCCTCAATTTTGTCTTGCCCTAACGATAGCCTCTTTATTAACGATCCCAAGGGGGAATTATTTGATCTGACCTCTCCAGCCAGAAAAGAGCTTGGGGAAGTTTACCGGATTGAATGGACAGCCGGTGCTGACAAATCAGCTTGTTGGAACCCTGTAGATATTGGCAATTTACCAAAAGACAGTGCAGAACGAGGCGATTTGATCGACCAGTTAACGGATATTTTGATGAAGTCCCCAGGTAATAAAGGGTCTGATAGTGATAGTTTCTTCAGTGATTCAGCAAGAACCGCTTTTTCATCCCTGTTACTCTACAACATTTATGAAGCAGAACGTAAAGGAAAAAATACTGCATTAGGAGCGGTCTACAATCAGATTTCAAGTTTAGGGGCTGATGGATCAGGGTCTGAGTTCACGGATGCTGTAGGCGATAAGCTGAAGGAGTTTGTGGTAATCGCTGATATCCACAAATATCCCCAAAGAATTGTCTCTGGATTAAACCAATTGGTTGGCAGCCCCCAAAAGACCAGAGGAAATATTATTTCAACTGTTTTAGCGAAGTTAGAGATTTTCAAGAATGAAAATGTTGTTTCTGTCACCAGCAAAAATAATTTTAACTTATCCGACTTAAGAGGAAAAAATGGACGGCCAATAACCGTTTACATTGTGGTGCCAGCTTTTGATCAAGAATCTTTCGGTAAAATCAGTGGCTTATTGATTGAAAGTGCAGTACGACTTTTAACAAAAATTAAGCCACAAAATTCTGAAAAATCTGTTCGATTTATCTTGGACGAAGCGGGGTTTTTACCGCCATCGAAAGCAGTGGCCATGGGCCCCGCTATTACCAGAGGTTTTCGGGTTAGTTTCCTCTTTGCTTTCCAGGATTATAGCCAGGTCACTGCTAATTGGGGGGAACATGCCCTAGAGAATCTTAAAACCAATACCGCTTATACTATCGTTTTAACCCAAAACAACGAAAAGACAGCAGAAGCGATTTCAAAGCGGATTGGGACAACAACTATCAAAAAAACTTCTTCCTCAAAAGATTCCGGTAAGATTCTGGGCAGTAAGAATGTATCAACTCATGAGGATGGACAACCACTGATAAGACCGGAAGATATTATGTCGTTAAAAATTGGGACACAAATCGTCCTTGTACAAAATAATGGTACCCGCCCCATTTTTTGTAAGTCTGCTTACTACCCTAAATTCAAAAAATTTAAGAAGCTTATGGATCTTAGTAAAAAGACCTAAGAAAGGAGTAACAGGCCATGTCGGTTGAGGATAAATTATTCTATAACTCAAGCGATGTAGGATATTTCAAAAATGATGACAAATTTTACGTTTCCGTCGAATTGGAACGTTTTAAAAACCTCATGTTCCATTGCTATACGGAAGCAAAGAAGCCCGAAAGCTTCAATCTTGTTAAAGAAAAATACGCTGACACAGAAAGCTATACAAAAGCAATTGTTGAGAAAAGCCAAATTGCACAAAAAAATTTGAATGTATTGAGGGTTTTAAATTGTTTACACGTTCCTTTTGAAAAAACAGATTTTCAAAACCTTCGGGAACACCCTCCCATAAAACAGTTTGATAAATTAATCGAATGCACCACTTCTTTAATCAACACTTATTCTTCCAAACAGTTGGCCTTGGCCAAGCATCGTATCCAAAAAGCAATAAGTAACTATAATCAAAGATAAGGAGTAGCAACCATGACATTAGAGCAAGAACCCAAGAAAATAGTCCCTATTGGAGAATTATACAATCTGGTTGATTCGTATACAAAACAAGCCAATGAAAAACGGGAATTTTTCAACATATATGAAAAAAATCCTGTTAGGTATCCAGGATATCGTGAATATAAATTTGAAATTAGTCTTACTACAAATCAAATCCATCAACATTTGAAGTTATTGCAATCTCACCATGTAAAAGGTATTGAGCTGACTCTGGATGATGAAAAAGGGGAGAAAATTTTGCCAGCCCAGCGGTTACAAGAATTAAAAATGAAAATTATCCAGGCAGCTGAAAAATATAACACTGATCAGACACAGAATTTTTATTTTGTTTATCTTATGCCATTGATAAGCGAAAATTATAAAATTGGAAAAACTCCCGAAGCTTTTGAGAAAGTTAAAAAAGAATATGAATCCTCAGACGCCTATAATAAAGATCTGGATGAAGAATTTCGTAGTGCGAATGAAAAATTTAAGATTCTTAACACTTTAAAGAAAGCTGACAATGTATATGAAGCCATTCCTTTAAAGGTTGATGCATATTTAACTATAATGGATGGACGAGATGGCCTCAGGAATATTCACACTCGGAAACTGCCTCCTATTGATGTATTAAAATTTTTTAACCACAAAGCAGATCAGGAACTAGATCAATACCCATCCATTCGCGTTGAGAAAGCACGTCAATATGTTCGTGAGAATGGGATAGAGCGTTAGATAAAGCTCTATTTTTAAATGATATGAAAATAAGCTTAGGATATGTCTCTAGTGACCTGCCACCCAAATTTAATCCAATTAGCGTTCGAATTTTAGGAATAGATACTCCTGAAAAAGGGGATTTAGCAAAGTGTAAAAAAGAACGCGAATTAGCAGATAAAGCAACTGTCTTTAGCCGACAAGCCTTCAGCCATGGTAAAAACATACAATTTATTAATGTTAAGGGATGGGATAAATATCACCGCATTCTGGCTGAAGTCATCATAGATGGGAAAAACCTTGGCTTACTGCTTATTAAAAATGGTTTAGCAAGAGAATATAATGGAGGAAAAAGGGCAGGGTGGTGTAATTAAGCGAAGTCCTTAATACTACTCCGCTTAACGTCTAACAAATGGTGGATAATTAAAATTTATATTCATCAAAAGTTAATAAAAGGACTTTTATTATTTCAGCCTACTAGCGTATCTATTGCATCCATCTGAATTTCCATCAATTTTCCAACTTTCAATTATGTTTCCTTGCCCAACGATTACTTCCAAAGTACAGACAATATGAAATGTATTTTGCTGATAAGTGGT
>Ga0075163_10002698_pt1 | contig 23838 bp, 13 predicted proteins | sample JI1023141ADNA_FD_71478 | JGI IMG/M metagenome (GOLD analysis project Ga0075163, IMG submission 71478) | Wastewater effluent complex algal communities from Wisconsin, to seasonally profile nutrient transformation and Carbon sequestration -... | ecosystem: Engineered > WWTP > Effluent > Algae... | reverse complement strand
GGTGTTTCCACTTCTTTGCCGGCCGTCATCATCAAATCGGCCAACTCATCAATTACTAAAACTATGTACGGCAAAAAACGGTGGCCCTCTTTCGGGTTCAGCTTACGCGAAACAAACTTTGCGTTGTATTCTTTAATATTTTTTGCGCCTGCATCTTTCAGAATTTCATAGCGGTTCTCCATCTCAATACAAAGCGAATTGAGTGTATAAACTACTTTCTTGGTATCGGTAATAATTGCTTCTTCGCTGTTAGGAAGTTTAGCAAGATAATGCCGTTCTATTTTACTGAAGAGCGACATCTCTACTTTTTTCGGATCGACCAATACAAACTTAAGCTGACTGGGGTGACGCCTATATAATAGAGAAGTAAGAATAACATTCAACCCAACCGATTTACCTTGACCCGTAGCACCCGCTACCAGAATGTGAGGCATCTTAGTAAGGTCAATAACCATTAATTCGTTGCTGATCGTTTTACCAATAGCGATTGGTAATTCCTTATCTGTTTTTTGAAAACGTTCTGAACCCAGCACCGAACGAATGCTTACCATCTCGCGGTTTTTATTTGGAACTTCAATACCGATAGTTCCCTTACCTGGAATAGGAGCTATAATACGAATACCCAATGCGGCAAGGCTTAGCGCGATATCATCTTCCAGATTTTTAATGCGCGAAATTTTGATACCGGCTTCGGGTACAATTTCATAAAGTGTTACCGTTGGCCCGATGGTAGCTTTAATACTTTGAATACCAATCTTAAAGTTGGTAAGCGTACTTAAGATGCGATCTTTATTTTGATTTAGTTCTTCGGCTGTTACCTGTACTTTGCTTGGCTCGTACTCGTTCAATAACTCAATGGGCGGAAGTTTATAATTACTCAGATCGAGTGTAGGATCATACGCACCTTGCGCTTCTACTAATTGTTCGGCTAATTCTTCTGTATCGTCTTTGGTTTCTTCAACCGTAAACAGCGGCTCATCAACTTCTTCTTTGACAGCTTTAGGAGTTATATCAAGACTTAATTGCTTTGTAATGGGTTCTTCAACCGGTAAGTTGGTAACTAATACCGGCTCTGGAATTTCTTCCGTTACTTTTTCAGGCCAGTTATCGCGATCATCTGTGTACGTTGGTTTTAGTTCAGGTTCTTCCACAATAGCATCGTTGCCCAGCGGCTTCGGATCTTTTACCTGAAAGGCATTAATTGCTGTGATGTTGAAGTAATAGATGATAAATATGAAGAGCGACAGAGCCAGAATCAGAAACGTACCCCAGCCAAACAGTCCGGTAGATATTTTGGCGAGTTCAAATCCTAAGCCACCACTTAAGAATCCAATTTCAGTAACACCCGAAATACTGTGCGTGATATAGCCAAGCAGTAAACTCAGCCATAATCCTGCAAAGACCGAAAGAATAAACGCTGAGAAAATAGAAACCAACTCGCGTTTAAACACCAGCTTGAAGCCCAGCAAAAATAAAAGTGGCGGAATAAAAAAGGCAGAGATGCCCAACCACTGGTAAACCAGAAAGTGCGAGGTAATAGCACCATATAAACCTAACCAGTTGTCTACTTCCTGACCCGATTCGGCTAACGAAGTATCGAAAAAGGCGAGTATCACACTTTGATCGGCCTTACCGGTAAAAAGGTACGACAGAAAAGCGATAAAGAGATACAGGGAAGTAATCAGCAGGAAAAAACCCAATGCCAGAATAAATCGTGGGTCTTTAAAAAAATCGAAAGAGAACCTGGACTTGGATTTACTTGACTTCGATTTCTTTTCTTTTTCCGGTTTCTTAAAAGTGTTGGATTTGTAGGTGTTTTCAGCCATCAGTTTAAAAAGTACCCAAAGCTAAGAAAAATGACCAAAACGATAAATTTTCAATTATCACCCCCATAAACATGTGGGCATCGGTTATCACAGCACACCAGATGGTATTTTAGCAGAAATACATTCTTATGAAATCACTTTGCCTGATTGTTCTTTTAACGCTCTCTGCCACCGCATTTGGCAAAATCTGGATTGTGGACACCAACCCCGGAAGTACTGCCAAAGATTTTACCAATCTGCAAACCGCACATGATGGCGCAGTTGCCGGAGATACACTGTATCTGATAGGTTCACCCATTAGCTACATTACCACAAAAGTTACTATTACTAAGCGGCTAGTTATTATTGGGCCTGGCTATTTTTTAAACGAAAATGTCGATACACAAGCCAATATACTTCCTGCGTTTATTCAAAGTACAACACCAGGTGTATGCGAAGAATTGGAGTTTGCATCTGGTTCTGACGGCTCGGTGTTAATGGGTATTCGGATTTTAGGATTTCTGGTAATCAATGCTAATAATATTTTGATTAAGCGAAATGAATTTAAACATGATTATAGGTGCGAAAAAAGTACGGTTATCGTTAACGGATCTAACGTTTTAATCAGCCAAAACTTTATGGAAGGAAGTCCTGGCGGATCATCTGCAATCATAGCTGTTACCGCAGGTAAATCAGGAATTTTGATCGGGAACAACTATTTATATCACGCTTGCGCTAATTGTGGTGGCGGAATAACGGCATTACTTTCAGCACCAACTTCTTCTGTTATTGTAACCAATAACATTTTCTATGGCGGAATAAATGTTCACAACGCAACGGTAGAGAATAACTTATTCCGAACAACCAATGTTCTCAGTTTTACGGCATCGGTTGTTAGAAACAACTCAGCCACAGCGGGTGCAGTATTACCAGCAGGTAACAACAACGAAAGTAACCTAAGTGGATTTAACGCTGCCTTTGTCGGCTCCGGCAGTACCGATGGTCGTTGGCAATTAACTGCCACTTCTATTTTTAAAGGTACCGGAACTGGCGGTTCGGACAGAGGTATGTTTGGTGGAATAGAGCCGTATGTGCTTTCGGGCATACCGCCCATACCTACCATCTATTCTGTTATTGCTCCGGCTGTTGGCGAAAAAAATACCGGGCTGCCCATTCAACTTAAAGTAAAGTCAAACAACTAACTGTTGCGTAGACTTACTTTCATACTGATCTGCTTCAGCAGTTTTATTGCCGTAGGGCAAAACATAAACCGGATTGAGTATTACTTCGATGCCGATCCTGGTTTTGGTAATGGTATTACTATTCCCATAACAGCCGCACCAGATCTTACGCGAGATTTTACTGTTCCACTTAATACAGTGAATGAGGGATTTCATGTTTTTTATGTTCGCGCCAAAAGTAATGGGCTTTGGAGTTTACCGATTTCAAAACCTGTTTTTGTTCAGCAAAGAGCACAAACTACTGCTGTTACTTTTATTGATCGGGTTGAGTATTACTTTGACACTGATCCCGGCCGAGGGAATGGTATAGCAATTCCTCTAACCGCTGCTGCTGAACTTAACCTGAATTTTACTTTGCCTTTAGGAACCATAACGGAAAGCTTTCATATTTTATATTATCGGGCCCGAAATCTGGATGGCTTTTGGAGTGCTCCGTATTCAAAAGCGGTATTTGTTCAACGTAATGCACAAACTATAGTAAAACCCAACCTGCAACGGGTGGAGTATTTTTTTGATACCGATCCCGGTTTTGGCAATGGAACTCAACTTACAGCCGTAGCAACCAACTTCGATCAATTAGTAGTGCTTGATTTATCAACCCTGTCAACCGGATTTCATGTTTTACAAATTCGTTCGCAAGATGAAAACGGGCGTTGGAGCCTGCCCTATTCAAAACCATTTTTTGTGGAACGTTCCGGATCAAACATTGTGGCCATTGAATATTATTTTGATGATGGCACTACACAAACTGCAGCCTTTATTTACAACAGCTTTACCCAAGGCAAAGACCTTACACTTGATTTTGCCGCTACGTTGCAAGACTTACTACCCAATACAACGTACACCATTCACCTTACTGCTATAAATGACGAGGGTCAACGAAGTACCGAAGTAACACATACCTTTACAACACCAGCAGTAATCTGCGATCCATTAACACCACCCACAACAATAGGTGCCAGTCGGTGCGAAAATGGTAGTGTTACCTTAACTGCTTCGGGTGCTACCGCTACACAATCATACCGCTGGTATGCCACAGCAATAGATGCAAATCCATTGTTAGAAAGCGGTAACTCATTTACTACACCCAATCTCAGCAGCACCACTTCATATTTTGTTTCGATTGTAAATGGAACCTGCGAAAGCACGCGCACCGAAGTAATCGCTACTATTCTAGGTTGTAATCAACCGCCCGAAATACTATTTGCTGAGATAACTTCGGCAGCAGAATCGGTAACCGAATTTAATATTGCCCCACTCCTTTCCGACCCCGATGGCAATCTGGATGCGGCTACCTTAACAATATTAACTCCACCCGTTCACGCAAACGCTTTCCTTACGGGAACAACCCTTACATTAGATTATTCAACCTCAAATTTTGTAGGTACCGAATCGATTGAACTTGAAGTGTGCGATCTGTTAGTAAGCTGCACGCAACAGTTACTAAGCATTAATGTGGTTGGCGAATTGGAAATCTATAATGCCATCTCACCCAATAACGATTTGAAGAACGAAATTTTCTATATCCGCTACATCGAGCTATTGCCCGACACACAGCAAAATAAAGTTTCTATTTTTAACCGGTGGGGTGCATTGGTTTTTCAAATCAGCAATTACAACAATCAGGATCGGGTATTCACCGGCCGAACCAACAACGGTGGCGAACTACCAACAGGAACCTACTTTTACAAAATAGAATTTAACAATCGGCCAACCCGAACCGGGTATCTTTCTCTGAAACGGTAGGATAAGGCTCGGATCATGCCCTTACCTTTTAAAGCTTATAAATTTTAAATAAAAACTGATTACCTTACTGGTTGTTTCTTTCCAACTTGTTGGGCAATGAAGTACATTTTACTGATCTCCATAATATTAAACGTAACAGGAGTTGTTGCCCAGTCGCCCACTATTGATAGTCTGAAACAAATTGTGGCCCTCCAAAAACACGACACGGTCGAGTTGAATGCGCTGCTCAATTTGTCGAACGAATTCTTACGCAGGGATTTATCGTTAGCCAAACAATACAGCTCTGAGTTAATTAAACTGGCAAATAATCCTACTGAAGTAAAATGGCTAAGCGCAGCTTATAATTATCTAATTACGATTTATCAACAAACCGGAAAACCAGACAGCTCCCGATACTTTTTGGCACGCTCAGAAGCCATAACAAAACAGAATGCCAGTAATGGAAAGATTAAGTACAACTTCAATCAGGCTGCCGGGTTGTTTTATAAAAATTCGGGCGAATACAATCAGGCATTACCTTATATGTTGGATAATTTGAGAATTTGGACGAAACCTGACGAAAACAGGGCTGGGCTTCTTCTTAATCTTGGCAATTTGTATTCCAACATGGGTGAGTACAAAAAATCCACCGACTACCATTTACAATCTCTCCGGCTATTTGAAACTCTTAAAAATCTTCGTGGCCAATCATTCTGCTTACATAGTTTGGGAAACGATTTTTTCAATCTTAATCAACTAACAACCGCCAAAAAATACTATGAACGTTCGCTTCAGGTAAAAAAACAACTAGGCGACACGCGTGGTACATTAAATACAATGGTAAGTATGGGTGATGTACATAAAGATCTGAATGAGCATCAAAAATCTGAAACTTACTATCAAAAAGCACTCGTTGAATCAAGAAGTCTGAAATTTCCTAAAGAGGAGGCTCGCATCCTGCACCAATCTGGCTTGCTGTATAGAAGAATGGGTGAAATGGAAAAAGCTCGTACAAGTTTCACACAAAGTATGGCACTATCTGAACAACTAGGCGATAGCATAACCTATAAAAGGACAAAATCTGAATTAATTAATCTTGACTTTGCCGAGCAAAAAAATAAAGAAATTGAGCTACAGCTACTAGATGGTTTGAATACGCTTATCAGAACAGGCGATCGACAACAAGAAGCGATCGAATACCACCGAATGAGTGAATTCTATACCCAAAGAAAGGATTTTGAAAAAGCTCTTTATTATTTAAAGAAACATGAATCCTTAACCGACAGTGTAGAAGGAAATGAGGTGTTAGTTCAACTAAAAGAACTGGAGGAAAAATACAGTAGTGAGAAAAGAGAAAAAGAGATTGAGTTGCTAAAAAAAGACCAGGAATTACAAACGCTCGAATTACAACAACAAAGAGCCAACACTACAATAATTGTTGTAGCCCTGATTTCGGTACTTGTTATTGGAACTTTGCTCATCAACCGTTATCGCGTAATGAATCGCATTAAACGCCAGGCAGAGCTGGAACGCATGCGCCAGAATATTGCCCGTGATTTACACGATGACATTGGCTCTACTCTATCCAGCATTAACATTATGAGCAAGGTGGCCATGAACCAGACCGACAACTTATCACACCTGCAAAAAATTTCTACCTATTCCAGCCGCATGATGGAATCTATGAGCGACATGGTGTGGTCTATTAACCCCGTGAATGACTCCGTAGATCAAATGCTGGTAAAGATGAAAGAGTTTACAGCTGAAATGCTGGAACCGAAAAACATTCAATACGATTTTCAACATGACGAGGCGGTAACCGAAATCAAGCTGGATGTAGAAAAACGCAAAAGTCTTTTCCTGATTTTTAAAGAAGCGATCAACAATGCAGCCAAATACAGCGAAGCAACCAAAGTGAGCATCGGGTTAAATCGGGTAAATGGTTCATTGCAGTTGATGCTTCACGATAATGGCAAAGGCTTTGACGCTTCAACTGTTGTGCGAGGTAATGGCTTAAAAAATATGGCTGCTCGCGCGCAGGCTATTAAAAGTACATGGACACACGTAAGCGAACCCGGCAAAGGCACTACTATATCGATTCAGGTGCCCATCACATGATTAGGGTATAGAAAGATTTCCAGTAACAACCGTAATTTGATTCCAGATGCCAATTACAATTCTTGCTTTTGAGGACAATGACCTGCTGCGCGATAGCCTGAGCAGTTTGGTGGCGCTTAATCCAAACTACAATCTGGTCGCGGCTTACGCGAATGTGTTACAAGCTAAAACACAAATCTACCAGCACAAACCCGATGTAGTGTTGATGGACATTGACATGCCTGGAAGAACAGGCATTGAAGCCGTGCGCGAGATCAGAACCTTTGATGCAAACATGGCCATAATTATGCTTACTGTATTTGATGATAACACCCATGTGTTTGAAGCCATTAAAGCTGGTGCTTCTGGTTACCTGTTGAAGAAACATATCTCCACAAAATTATTTGAATCGATTACCGAAGTATTGGAAGGTGGTGCACCGATGAGCCCGAGTATTGCCCGCATGGTTATTAACAACATGCAGCGACCTTCTGAAAATCCGTATCAACTTACTTCGCGCGAGAAAGAAATACTAACAGCCCTGAGTACCGGCAATAGTTATAAAATGATTGCGGCCCAGTTTGCCATCAGCATCGATACCGTTCGCACCCATATTAAAAAGATTTACGAAAAACTTCATGTGCACTCGCAGACGGAAGCAGTGAGTAAAGCTATTAATGAAAAATTGGTATGAATATCTTCAACAAACAAGTTGCTTCTTATACATCTATCATACTAATTTTTTGTGGAGTGCTTGTTAGTTGCGCTACCAAAACAACTTCTGAAAATACTTTGCCGGATACAACTACAACGATTACAACCGTAGCTACACTACAAATTGATTCCATAATACCAATTGAGCAACCTAAATCCGTTCTTGTAATCACCGATTCAGTTGCGAAAGCACTGAGTGAAATTGTCGATGCAAAGTTTGATTCGCTTTATAGTTCGATATCTGACACAAGTCTTTACTATCAGGTTGATCTGGAAGATTATTATGATGAGTACGAAGGGCAAGATCAAAAAAAGACAATTGAATGGTATTTCAGTAAAGAACTTGCTGTTGTTTATGCTAAATATACCTTTGAAAGCGGATCGTTAGATCAGCCTGAGGTAACAGAATACATTTTAAGAGACAATCAGATTTTATACTTAAAGAAGGAATCAGAACTATACGGTCCCGATAATGGTCGCGCATACCGTAAATGGAGTAGCCAGCTTGGAGGTGTTAAACTCAATTGGTCGGAATACTGGAAAGAAATTAAATCGGTTGATCCAATCCCGGATGATTATCTCAAAACAATTCAAGAAGAGTGGGATGGCAATCTGAGCTTGTTAATCAGCACTATTTCGAAGGAGGAACAAACTGGCGATGAAGCTATTTATTATATTGATATTCGGGTACCCAAACATGCTGAATTAGTTGATTACACATCAGTCACTATTCCCAAACAAGTCTATAAAAAACTGCGCGAGTAAACTTCGCTAAAAAAGATTACTATGAAATTTTCCCCCACCCTCTTTTTTGCCTGCCTCTTTATTGGTTGCTCAACTACTACAAAGGAAGATACTGCTACGGATACAGCAAAAATTGAAACAATTACTTTGGTTGATTCAACTACAGTAATGCCATTTTCACCGGGCTATACTTCTGAACCTGAAACTATCCAGAACTTTTATGGATACCAGAGTTATACCCTTACTGAAGACGAACGCGAATCAAAAATCTGGGATATACTCGGTCCATTAATTAAACAATACGACACTACCGAATTTAATACCATTTCTAAAAATTATACCATGCCGGGAACGGAGGAAATGCCAGACGAAACCCTGAACACATCAACCACAGTTACGGTAACCCTGTATTACGATGATGCCCAAAACCTGAAGGCCGTGTGGCGCGAATACAATTATGAAATTGGTGAGTCTGGCCGGTTTGAAAAAATCAATTCGCTCTTTCTATTTGATGAGGATTTGATTGCCTTTTATGAGGACAAAGAAGAATCTATTGATATGGCCTTTCAAAGATATAAACGTGGTGTTGCAAAAAGTTGCCCTGATTGTGGTGTAATACTATCAGCCGGAGTTTCAAGCCAGGAGGTTATCGTATCGGGAAATCTGACTGATGAAGATTTTGTAACCTTGGCTAAAGCTGGACGAAATGAAGAGTCGATATTAGAATACGCAGCTGCTGATTCCTTTCAGTTTAATGGCAACGAATATATTTACCAAACCGTAGAACCAATGAGTCAGGATGCTGATTACGATGTATTTTACACAGCAAATAAAGGCTATTACGAAAAGTTCATGAAACCTAAGTTGAATAAGTGATCCTTGAATCTGAAAAACATTTTAAAGAAAGCTTTTTCTTTTAATCCTAACCCCATGAGATATTACCTAATAATCATTTATCTCTTCATAGTACTTGGCTGTTCAATAGACAAGAAAGAAGATAGCGTTGTAGATAGTACTCAAGTTGTTGTGGATAGCATATCGTCCAGTGCGTTAGAGGTTTTGCAGGATGTTCCAACTACCTATGAACCCGAGCCATTTTCTGGCATAACCGAAAATTTCCCTGAATTTTTGATGACTCCTCTCTCCAACGATTCTTTAGAGGTGGAGATTAACAATCAAATGGGCCAATTACTTCAGGCCTACGATACTATGCAATTCGTAACGGTTATGTCAAGCTATTCTTGGGAAAGACCTTATTGCTATCAAGGTCAAGAAGGTCCTTGTACTATGTCTGAAGAGAAGGAAGAAGAAACAAAGACATGGTTCTTTGATCTTTCTAATCAACTTAGAGGTTTTTCAATAATATCGGAAGGCACATCAATTGCATCAAAATCAATCCTATATCTTTTGTCAAATGATGAACTGGTTGCGGTAAGTGAACAAGCAGTTGACGGCACCGATGCTGGAGTTTTTGTTGACCAACTTCGTATGCTCGCATCAAGTTGTCCACGATGTGGTTTAGGAGCATCCACTTTTGAAGGCACATTAAACGGAGAGGTGAGGTATTTAACCGAAACGGATTTAGCCACTAAACAACAAGAATTTAATGAATCGATGCTTGAGTTAATTAACATACTTAAAGCAGGAAGAAAAAATGCCACAGCCGATGAGTTTGACCTTACATTTTCGATTCAACGCACAAAAGAGGGCAATACTCAGGAAAAGTCAAAAACTATCGAGTATCCAGTAACATTTACCATTTCTAAAGAACTATATCCAAATTATATTTTAAAACACTAAGAGTGTTTGTCCCAATATTCTATTTAAATCTAATCCTATCCTATGATCGCAACCATTATTACCCTTGCTGTTGTTCTGGCACTTGCCTTCTTTCTGGTGTCGGTGTACAACCGCCTTGCTAAATCTAAAGTATTAACCGAAGAAGGCTGGAGCGGCATTGGTACCTATTTGCAGCAACGGAACGACTTAATTCCAAACTTAGTAGAAGTAGTAAAAGGTTTTGCCGGCCACGAAAACAAAACGCTTACTGATGTAATCAAAGCCCGCAACGAATCTATTAGCGCGCTTACACCCGAAGCCCAGATTGAAGCGGCCAAGCATGTAAGCCAGGCTATGCTTAACCTGAAAGTACTTACCGAACAATATCCACAACTACAGGCCAACCAAAACTTTTTGCATTTGCAAGATCAACTGGGTGGCATCGAAGAAAAAATTAATCAGAGTCGCAGGTATTATAACGGCACCGTTCGCGAGTACAACCAATTGCGGATCGTGTTCCCGAATATTCTGGTCGCAAACGCCATGGGATTTAAAGCCGCCATTTTCTTTCAGGAAGATGAAGCCGCACGCACTGTACCACAGGTAAAGTTTTAAACGAATCACCATGCTGCCATGCTACTAAAAACAAAATCGATACTGGCAATCTGTGTCGCTATACTCGCTATGCCTGTATTGTATGGGCAAGACCTTGTTTTCACAAAGCCTTCAGCAAAATTATTTACACAAGAAGAATTAAGAACCTTAATACGTGAGGCTGCATTCGAAGCAGTGAGTCGGCAAAAAGTACCGCAGGCATTATTCAACTCCGAATACGCTAAAATCGAGAAGGAACTTTGGGCTGCAAGCCGCACGCAAATTATCCATGCATTCCGGTGGGTAGATAATGCCAGCGATGCCCTCTTACGAGGAACCCGAAAAGATTCCTACAAACAAGCACTATCGCAGGCCGTGTATAATGTGATGGTCTCTAATTCTGCTTTTAGCAGGCTTATGGTCTTTGATCAGACGGATAGAATAATTTCGTTTACGAGTGACATTAAAGTACAACGCGATGGTTGGCTTGCTGTTTCAGAATTTATTACGATTTACAATGGCAGTGGCGAACAAAGCCCTGCCTACATGAAACTAAATCCAAATACTTTTCAGGATGTGAATAACGATATTCAGCGCGGACTGGAGCGCACCTTCCCTACTGATTATACAAACGAATATGGATTACAAACCAAGGTGCCATTTGAAGAAAGTTCCGTTCACAAAAACGGACAGCCAGAAAATTTTATGGTTGTAAGCTATGGGAATGGCTCGTTGCTGCGCATTGGTTCGGCAGAAAAATACCTGGAGGATGGTGTGCACGAATATGTGATTACCTACAAAACCAAACTTCAGCTCAAGTTTAAAGAGAATAAAACCGAATTGTATTGGAATGTAAACGGTAACGGCTGGGTGTTTACAGCCGATAGCGTACAAAGCCAGGTAACGTTTCCATCAGGTTCTAAAATTTTTGAAAATGCTTGTTATACGGGCTTGCAAGGTTCAAAATCAAAAGATTGTTACAGTAAAATTATAAATGATAGTACCATTTGGTTCTTCAACAATAAACAGTTGGCATCGTACGAGGGGTTAACGATTGCGGCTGCCATTCAACCGGGTGTGATTACACCACCTTCATTTGCTGAAACAAGTATCAATATTATAAAATACAATTGGGCGCTGACCTTAATCGCGTTGGTTGTTGTAGTCACTTTCCTTATCAACCTGAGAAACTGGTTTAAGTTTGGTCGCGACCCAAGGAAAGGCGTTATCTATCCAAGCTTCGAACCGCCAACCAACTCACCAGCCGATGCTGGTTTTATTTATAATCAGAAATATAAAACCGAACAATTTAGTGCGGCTTTAATAGACCTTGCTGTTAAGAAGGGAATTTCTATACAGGTAGAAAAAGAAGGAAGTGTATTTAAAAAGAATACCTACACATTCAGAAGCGGTAAATCATCAGCATCGGTAAAGAATTTTGCGCGATCAGCTTTCAATTGGAATCTCGATAACCTCCACAACCTGAAAGCCGATGGAAGTTATAACAGCACATTTGAATCGCTCAACTCCAGCTTAAAGGAACATCTCACCAATAAGTATCAAATAGATGGCGCAAACAAAAACAAGAGCAAAGGGTTGTTTGCCCTTAATTCAACTGCGGCAACCTGGGGTTTTACTGCGTGGTTCATAACCGTAATTTTTGCGTTTGTAACTATTGGCCCGATTGCCACTACTACACTTATTGTGAGTGCCAGTGTTTTATTGGGGCTGGGATTTATTTCGCAATACATCTTCTACAAGATAATGCCAGCTTACAATCAACAAGGCCGTAAGTTGTTAGACGAGCTACTTGGTTTTAGAATGTATCTGGCTACAGCCGAAGAAAAAAGATTTGACAAACTGAATCCACCCGAAAAAAATCTGGAACTGTTTGAACGCTTTCTGCCGTATGCGGTGGCATTGGATTGCCAGCATGAGTGGGCCAACAAATTTGAAGACATTCTTAAAAAAGCTATTGCTGATAAATCGTATCAGCCTTCTTACTTCAATAGCAACGACATGAATGATAGTTTTTCATTTTCATCCATCAGTGATACTTTTTCAAGTAGTTTATCCAGCACCATTGCATCTTCTTCTTCCGCGCCCTCCGATTCGTCTGACAGTGGTGGAAGCGATGGCGGTGGAAGTTCTGGTGGTGGTGGCGGAGGCGGTGGTGGTGGTGGGTGGTAGTTCGTTTATCGATAAGGGTTAGCCATTCTGTTTGATTTTAACGAGATTGGCAACCTGAAAATCTCTTTCGAACCAATGTTACGCTACCTTCTTTTTGTAGGGCTTTTTTTAACAAGTGTTGCAGGTTATTCACAAATCTCAAGCACCTTCAATGCAAATGCGCAAGGCTGGACTACCCCAAACGATGCTGATGGAACTATTGGCTATTCCGTTACGGGAGGAAATCCCGGAGGAATGGTTTTTGGAAATCCATTTGTAATTGTATTAGGAGCAGGATCGTTGTACGTGCCCTTTAATTTTGTTGCACCTGCAGCCTATTTAGGTAATAGAAGTGCTTACTATAACGGAACACTTCGTTATGAAATTCAGCAAAGCACAACGGGAACTCCCAATCAATATGCTGAAGTTACAATCGCCAATAGCGGAGGTATTACCCTTTATTATTTTCCAACTGCGCCTAATCAACCAGCAGCTGCACCAGCATGGACACCATATTCGGTTGTGTTTAATAATACAACAGGTTTTTGGAAAACAACCAATAGCCCTACCGGCCCCGTGGCAGCAGAAACACAAATTCAAAGTATTCTAAGTGACCTTGCTTCTTTACAAATACGCGGGCTTTACCGCGATGCGAATACAACAAACCGATTAGACAATGTGAGTTTTACACCACCAATAATTATCAACACTCAGCCTGTTGCCAGCACATTTGCCTGTGCGGGAACACCCGTAACATTAACAACGGCTGCTTCGGGCAATCCTGCTATCACCTATCAATGGCAAATGATTATTTCAGGAGTGTACACTAACATTAGTAATGGTGGAAATTACTCGGGCGTTACAACCAACACACTCAATATTAACACAACAGATGGAACAGCCACCGGCAACTATCGTTGCACTATTGCCGGAACCAATGTGGTAAATGCCAACACCAACAATGCTACTGTGGTTATTGGCACCATACCCGCTGCACCAACCACCACTGGCGCAGCTTCTTGTACACCGGCTGCCCTTACGCTTACAGCTTCCGGTCTTGTTAATGGACAATACCGGTGGTACACTATACCAGTTGGGGGAACCATTCAATCTACTGCAAGCACATACACTACACCGGTGCTAACTTTAACAACTACTTACTATGTTACCATTTTTGATGGTGCATGTGAGAGCACAAGAACACCGGTAACGGCAACCATTAACACCACACCCGGTGCACCAACTGGTACAGGCGCTGCCCGCTGCGGAGCAGGAACCGTAACACTAGCTGCTGCTGGCGGAGTAACAGGACAATATAGATGGTACACCGTGCCTACGGGCGGAACCGCACTAGCAGGCCAAACCAATGCAACTTTTATAACACCTGGTATCACGCTTACCACTACCTACTATGTATCCATCAACAATGGGCTTTGCGAAAGCACACGCACACCAGTAGTAGCAACTATTAATACAATACCGGGCGCACCAACCGTAACCGGAGCAGCACGCTGCGGAGTTGGAACGGTTACACTCAACGCTGCTGGTGCTGCCGCAGGACAATACCGATGGTACACCGTACCAACTGGTGGAACTGCCATAGGTGGACAAACTGCAAGCAGTTATATTACCCCTACCATTAATGCAACTACCTTATATTATGTTGCCATTAACAACGGCTTATGTGAAGGCACCCGCACAACAGTTACGGCTACTATTAATATTCCTCCCAATGCACCAACCACAACCGGTGCCGAATCGTGTTTGGCAGCAAGTGTTACATTAACTGCTGCGGGTGGTGCAGCAGGCCAATATAGATGGTACACGCTGGCAACTAGTGGCACTGCCATTGCAGGCCAAACCAACAATACATTTACTACTCCTGTGTTAACCACACCCACCACTTATTATGTAGCTATAAACAACGGTACTTGCGAAAGCATAAGATCGGCTGTGTTGGCAAACGTGGCCGAACCCGGTTGCGATAACATTCCACCGGTAATAGAAATAGTACCCATCGTAACGCAAATAGGAGGTGTTGTTACGTTAAATCTCCAATCACTTATTAGCGATGCCGATAACAATCTTGATCTGTCTTTGCTGGCAATTGTTTCTCCACCTGGCCATGCCATTTCTTCCTTCATTGACGGTAACTATAATCTTATTGTAGATTATACCGGTGTGGAGTTTTCAGGAATAGATAGTGTAGCCATTCGGGTGTGCGATATTTATACTTGCGTGGTGGAGCGTTTTGGAATTACGGTAGTGAGCGAAATAAATGTTTACAACGCAATTTCGCCCAACAATGATGGCGATAATGATACATTTTTAATTGAACACATTGCGGCATTAGCTGATACCCGCGAAAATAAAGTCTTTATCTTCAACAGGTGGGGTGATCTGGTCTGGAAAGGCATTAATTACGACAATGCCGATGTTGTATTTAAAGGGCTTTCCAATAATGGTAACGAGCTACCCTCGGGTACTTACTTCTATAAGATCGAATTCAATAGTGGTCATAAAACCGAATCGGGATATCTGGTATTGAAACGGTAAGAATAGCCAGCCTTACAATATCAATTGATTTCCAGTCGCTTTTTTTTAATCTTCGTCTCTCACTTCAATTAAAACACCCGGATGAGAGGAACGATTTTACCCTTACTTGTATTATTTGTATTATTTTCATGCAAGCAGGAATCAGAAGATGAATCAACCTACACGCGCAAGTTCATCACCACCAACCCCGACCCCAAACCACTTTCACCAAAAGAAAGTTTAACAAAATTTCAATTGCCACCGGGCTACCGCATTGAACTGGTGGCCAGCGAACCACTGGTGCAAGAACCTGTTGCCATTGCCTGGGATGGAAACGGAGTAATGTATGTGGTGCAGATGAACACCTACATGAAAGATGCGAATGCTACCGAAGAATATGAACCCACCAGTCGCATTATGCGATTGGAAGATACAGACAATGATGCCCGCATGGATAAAGTGAGCATCTTTATCGATAGCCTGGTACTACCCCGCACCGTGTTGCCTGTTGGCGATGAAGTGCTGGTAACCGTTACCAACACACAACATGTGTGGAGTTATAAAGACACCAATGGCGATGGCGTGGCCGATGAAAAAAGAATCGTGTTTAAAAATCCGGCAATCGACTCGCGTAATCTCGAACATCAGAATGGTGGCTTCTATTGGAACTTAGACAACTGGATTTATCCTTCGCGTGATAACCTGCGCTACAAATACAAAAATGGTAAGTTGCTTGCCGATACCCTGGTGGACAACATGATTGGCCAATGGGGATTAACAGCCGACAACTATGGTAAACTTTTTTACTCGGAAGCTGGCCCCGGTTTACCGGCTGTGCAAATTCAACAGATGCCCGCTTATGGTTCGCTCAATTTTCGCGATCAATACACTGAAGACTTTACATTGCTGTGGCCGGTAATTGGTAATGTAGATGCACAAGGCGGGCATCGCGCTTTACGCGATGACAGTACTTTGGTTCGATTTACTTCAGGTGCGGGTCAATCTATTTTCAGAGGCGACAGGTTACCACAAAATATGGTGGGCGATTATTTTATTCCCGAACCGGTGGGCCGCGTAATCAAAAGAGGTAAAGTGATTAATCGTAATGGTAAAATTATAATTGAACCCGCTTACAAAGAAGTGGACTGGCTCGCTTCCGCAGATATGAACTTTAGGCCAATCAATACGTATACCGGGCCCGATGGTTGTTTTTATATTGTGGATATGTATCATGGTATAATTCAGGAAGGTGAATGGACACCACCGGAATCGTATCTCGGAAAAAAAATTGTGGAACTCGGTCTGGATAAAAACAAAGGCATGGGGCGCATCTATCGGGTAGTGCATAAAAATTTTAAGCCCGATCGTACCAAACCTAATATGCTGAATCAACCGGCATCGGAGTTAGTGCAATATCTCGAACATCCAAACGGTTGGTGGCGCGATATGGCGCAACAAACCATTATTGTTCGTAACGATAAATCGGTGGTGCCTGCTTTAAAACAATTGGTAAGCACGGGCTCGCAGTTAGCCCGAATTCATGCCTTATGGACATTAGAAGGTTTAGAAGCTCTGGATAAAGAAACGCTTACACTTGCTTTGCGCGATGCTGATGCACAGGTGCGCAAAAGTGCCGTGTGGGCCAGTGAATTATTTATTCAACAAAACGATAGCGAAGTTATTTCGCAATTAGGACAACTTACTTCTGATAGCAGTGCCGATGTACGTATTCAGTTGATGTTATCCTTGCGAAGCAGCAATCACGCACAAGCGCAAGGTATTGTGAAAGAATTACTGCAGGCCAATCCAGAAAACGAGCTGATGCAATTTTCTTACAAAGCATTTGAAGAAGCAAAAGTACGGGCCGATGCCGAGTTAGCTTTACTAAAAAATCTTAGTCCGGCCGATCGTGAGTTGGTATCAAAAGGTGCGGTGCGCTACAAACAGTTTTGTTCCAATTGCCACGGCATGAATGGTAAAGGAGTGATAATGGGTAACGATCCGATGCCCGCGCCACCGTTGGTGGGTTCACCGCGCGTAACGGGCGATAAGATTGCAATCATTCAATTAATGTTAATGGGATTGCAAGGCCCGGTGGATGGAAAAGAGTATCCTAACATTATGCCGCCCATGCATGGAAGCAGCGATGAGTATCTTGCATCGGTGCTCAGTTACATTCGCAACAGCAGCGATCTGGGCAACAAAGCTTCTGTAATAACTGAAGCTGAAGTGAAAGAAGTACGTAGCTTTACCAAGCACATGCCACCCGGAGGCACAACGCTGCGATCGTTAGAGATTGGTAAACTGGGGCGTGCTGAAAATAAGAACTGGGATGCGAAGCGGTAATGTTAAGATAGAATGATTAGTTTATACTGATAAAATAAACTTACTATTCTACCAGTATAAACTATTTTTACTCAGCAAACTCTTATTTACAAGTCAAACCTGAATAATCTGTAAGCCACAGATACCTGAAATAACTGATTCTTATAGCCATACTCATACCTATTTCCTTGATTGTCCAATGTAATAATTTGTAGGCCTAGGTAATACCGGATATCCATACTTAACCCCATCGGCAATTCCCAACCCAAACCGAGTTGGGCACTTAGGTCAGACTTTGCAAAGTCTTTCTTCACATCAACTATTTCGCCCCGATGTTGCGCACCATCACCATCAAAATCATAATAGTTAGCTTTAGCGCTCAGTAGGCTACTATACTGTAAACCGGCCTGCACATTCAGGCTACCTTCATCTAAACTAAGAAGTGTATACTTTACATTAAGCGGTATGGTAAAATAATTGAAATCTGCAGTCCACTTTTCATCGTAACCATTGTTGGCGTAATAATATTTAAAATAAGATCCTTGCTGCGAAAACAATAATTCGGGTTGAATAGTTAAGTTTTTAATTTTTAGTTGCGCAAATACACCGGCATGAAAACCGGGTTTGCTGGTGTAACTCTTACCCTCATTTGCAATATCTGCCTCATACAAGACCTTAAACTGCGAAAGATTAAGTCCGCCTTTAACACCGATACCAGCCTCCATCTGTGCCGATGCTGTTGCTGCAATAAGTAGAAGACTAAAGCCAATAAAATACTTTTTCATTTCAAAATTGTAGTTAGTTGAATTTAAGATTGTGGAGTAAAATTAGCTTATGAGCATACTGCGTAAAATCACATCATCATGTGATACCCTCCTACCCTTAGTTTGGTGAGATTTGGATTATGAAAACCTTAACCACCCTCGCTCTTTTGTTGCTTGCCACACTTTCGTTTGCGCAACAAGATCCCATCTATTCGCAATACTTATTTAACCCGCTAATGGTTAATCCCGCCTATGCCGGGCTTAACAATCGTTTTAATGGTTCGGTGGGCTATCGCACCCAGTGGATGGGCCTGGAAGGACAACCTCAAACCATAAACGCAACTCTACACACTTCTTTACTTCAGAATAAAGTAGGTGCGGGATTGATTTTCAGCAACGATAAGATCGGGAGCATGAGTACTACCGAAGTAAATGCAGCCTTTGCCTATAAACTACAATTGGAAAAAAGTGTCTTTAGTTTTGGTATGCAGGCCGGGGTTCAGAATTTCAACAACTCTTTGAATGGCATTAATCCTTTCGACCAAGACGATGATTTATTTCTGAATGGCGAACGTGGTACTCGCATAAACCTGGGTGCGGGTCTGGTTTTAAAAAGTGATAATTATTTTATCGGGTTATCAGTGCCACGATTGCTGCCTACAACATTTAAAAGTGGCGATCAGCAATTTGATCTCTACAATCAACACCTGTACCTGATGGGTGCATATATCCATGCTATAAATGAACATGTGCGTTTAAAACCAACAGTGTTATTGCGGGGTGTAAAAGGTGCCCCCGCTTCTATTGATGTAGCTATGAACGTTAATTTTAATGCCATCCACACCGCAGGAGTTTTTACACGCAACTTCAACACGTATGGTGTAATGCTACAAACGTTGTTAAAAGAACAATACCGCTTTGGGTATGTGTTTGAAATTCCAACAAGCAAATCAGTAGGTACGCAGTTTAGTACACACGAGATTATGCTGGGCATTCAGCTATCTGCGTTTGATTTTCATGATCGGTCGTTAAGCAGCTTCTGATGAAACAGGTATTGATTTTATTACTGTTACTACCATTTGCCGCAACTGCTCAAATTACCAGCACATTTAATTCCGACACAGAAGGTTGGACAGCCGCTCACATTGGTGGAACAGTTGCAACTTCAACATTTCAGAATGCGGGTGGTAATCCAGATGGATATGTTTCAGTAGCTCCGCCTACAGCAGGCGGAACCGTAAACATCAGTTTTACCTGGTATTGGAATGCACCCGCGCAATTTTTTGGTAACTACGATTTCTCCTACGGCTCAAATTTTAAAGTTGATCTGCAACAATCGGTAGCGGGTACAGACAATACGCAGAGTGATATTATAATTTATAGCGGGGGTAACTCTCTTCACTATAATTTTCCTACCAAGCCAGCCGTTAGTCCGGCATGGTCAAGCTATTCAATCGCGCTAGATGAAACAGCCGGTTGGCGGTGGAATTCTGTGGCCGGTGCATTGGCACTAAAACCTCAAATCAAAATTGTACTTGCCAATATCACTGGCATTCGTATTCGTTGTAAATATGTTAACAGTGCCGGTTACACCAGTGGCATTGATAATGTAGCCATTGAGAAAAGGACACTGGATGCAAACCCTATTATCACTTCGTTCTCACCGGCTTCAACTTATCCAGATGAAACGGTTACTATAAACGGAAGCAACTTCGGAGCACTCCCCACAAATAATATAGTCTACTTTGGTTTGGTTAAAGCCGAAGTATTAACGGCATCTACTTCGCAGCTAACCGTGAAAGTACCTAAAGCGGCCACACTAGCACCGATTTCTGTTATTAACACAAGTACTAGTTTAACTGCTGTTGCTGCACTTGATTTTCTTCCGCTTACCGTTACCGATCCGGATTTTATAGGCCACTTGCTTCCCGGATCATTCAGTAACAACGTAATTGTTCCGTATGGAGATTTTAATGATAACGGATTAGCTGGTGGAGCCATGGGCGATATTGATGGCGATGGACTATTGGATCTTGTTGCCTTCGAAGATCCAGGTGAGTTTGCCATCTTTTTAAATCAGGGCCAAACCGGGCCCTTAACATCAACATCGTTCGCTTCAAAAATTCAAATTCCATCAGGCGAACTTGGCCAGGGAAATTCAAATGGTACCATCCTGCATGATTTTGATAACGATGGAAAGATTGACATCGCCACATTTTTTCGCGGCAACGGATCAATCCCTTCAGTTTCTAGTGGCTTTACAGTGAGCAGGAATATCAGCACACCCGGCAATATTTTATTCGAACCTGCCGAGCAATTTTATAATGTAGGTATCTTTTGCTCCGGCTTAGACGCAGCCGATCTGGATGGTGACGGCCGTTTGGATTTCTTAATCAACTCCAGCGGATTGTATTATGCCCAAAACATTAGCACGCCTGGTAATATTGAGTTTGCAACCACACGCTTCCTGAACGCTTCCGGTGGTGCAGTTTCTACTAAAGATTTAAATGGTGATGGTAAACCTGAGATAATGGTAGTGGGTACAGGTTTTAATTTATTAGAAAATATCTCTACACCCGGAAACATCCAGTTTTCCGCACCAGTTAATTTTCCGGGCAGTGCTGTGAGTGGTATCACAATGGCCGATCTGGATAGTGATAATAAAGCAGACATTCTATACTACCGAATCAATGGCTTTAATGATTACGATCTTGTTGTCAAAAAAAATATTCATACTACAGGGGCATTATCAACTGCTTCTTTCGATGCGGATATTATTCTATCTAAAGTTGGAAGAGCTTATTCGCAACGCGTGGCCGATTTGAATGGCGATGGTAAACCAGATATTTTGATTGCATTAAATTCCGGTAGCACAGGTTATGGTTTTGGTGTTTTTGAAAACAAAACTGAATCCGGTATCCTCAACATCAATTCTTTTTTTCCACTTATCGAATATGAAGAGACATCCAATGGAGCTTTAGCTATTCCGCTTATCGGTGATTTGAATGGAGACTTATTACCCGATGTGGTTGGATTCGCGAGTAGCGATGGTGGCGAACATGGTTTAATTCTCTACACCAATCAAACCATTTCCGCACCTAACATTTCTGTAAATACAGTTTCACCACTTGCAGCACCTGTAGGCAGTACAGTTACCATAACAGGAAATAAATTCTCTTCTGACATTACAAAAAATACCGTTTGGTTTGGGGGTGTAAAAGCGCAAGTACTTACGGCAAGTAAAAATGAAATTACGGTTTCCGTGCCACCTGGTGCAGGTTATGAGCGTGTAAGCGTTACCCGCGATAATCGAACGTCACGCTATCACTTACCTTTCTCTACAACATTCTCATCGGGTGTAACTTTCGATGGCACTTCATTCGCAGCACCAGTCACCTTTCCGGTAACCGGTGCCGATTATGATGTAGAAGCAGCTGACTTAAACGGAGATAGAAAACCGGAATTGATTGCTGAATCAAGAGTGGTAACGGGAATAATCCGAAACTACGCATGGTCATTCGAAAATGTACATACTACCGGAGCCATAACTTCCAGTTCATTTATTATAAGTGATACCACCAACGAATCGGCCATTAATCTACGTATGGTTGATCTGGACGAAGATGGAAGGCTCGATATCGTATCTCAATCTGCCATGTTTAGAAACACAACCACCACCAATGAAATAGAGTTTGACAATAACATCAATGGCATTACTGGTTTGAATCAAAACTGGGCCGATTTTGATTTGGATGGAAAAACGGATGTGATTACCACCGATGGCGGAACTAGTTTGCTCATCTTCAGAAACAAGTCTAAACCAGGCACATTCAGAACCGGAGCTTTCGCCACTTTTGCTGCCGCAATAGGTTTAACCAAACCATCGGCAAATGGCGGAACTGCCGTGGGCGATTTTGACAATGACGGATTTGTTGACATAGCATCTGCAAACCCTAATACCGATAACATGCGCGTGTGGCGAAACACAGGTGGCTTTCCGGTAAGTGCAGCGCAGTTTACATTGGTTGGCGATTTAGCTACTGGCGATAATCCTGCTGGCCGTATGTACACGGGTGATTTCGATCGTGATGGAAAACTTGATCTACTCCTTTACCATGGAACCGGAACCAATAATACCTTACTTACTATTTTCCACAACACCAGCACTGTTGGCAACATCAGTTTCACACGAATTGATTTAACCAATCCCAGCACGACTACCGTAGCAACCATTGCCGATTTAGATGGCGATGGTAAACCTGAAATCATTACTTCAAGCGAGGCCGGAAATCGTTTTTCAATTTTTAAAAATATGCATACAACAGGCGCATTAACTGCTGCTTCGTTTGCAGCTCCATTCAATACAACGGTTACTGCTCCGCGCGGCATTACTACTGGTGATTTGAACTTAGATGGCAAACCGGAAATTATTCTCACGCGTGCTGCAGGTTTGCTGGTTGTGTATGAAAACTTAGTGCCTACTATTTCAATTTCTATTACACAACAACCTGCATCGCCCAACTATGCCTGCGAAGGTGGCTCGGCTTCGTTTACAACCACGGCTTCGGGTACTACCAACATCACCTATCAATGGCAGAAGTTTAATGGTAGTGTGTTTGTTGATCTTATTAACAATGCAACATTCAGCGGTGTTACAACTTCTACCCTTACGGTGAATAATGTCACCGCTTCCGAATCAGGCGATTACCAATGTGTAATCTCAGGTGACTTTGCAGCGGATGTAATTACTGCTGTTGGCAATCTTGTCTTCAACAGCTTGCCTTCGCCACCCGATGTGGTGAATGGTGTAAGCTGCGGGCCGGGTGTTGTTACGCTTACAGCTTCAGGTGGTTCTCCAGGTGATTATCGTTGGTATTCAGGCTTTCCGCTTACACTTATTGTTGGGCAGCAAAACGAAACCTTTGTAACGCCTTCTCTCTCCGTTAACACTACTTATCATGTTGCCTTGCGTAGTACCTTTTGCGAAAGTGTGCCTGTGGCCGTTACCGCAATCATCAGTATCATACCCACGCAACCTGTAATTATTTCCAATATTGCTCCGGTAGGTAATGCGCTTACTATTTGCACGGGTAGTTCGCTCACGCTTTCAGCGCCCAATGGGTTTGCTTCGTATCTCTGGTCGGATGGTTCAACTGCGCAACAGCTTTCCGTTTCGGCTTCGGGAACGTACTCTGTCTCCGTTACAAATGCCAATGGCTGTGCAAGTCCGGCTTCGGATGGTATAGTCATTACCGTACAAGCTAATCCTTGTAGTAATTCAGCTCCGGTAATTAATTCCACTTCTGCCAGTACTACCCTTGGCAGTTCTGTGTCTATTGATTTATC
>Ga0075163_10002697_pt1 | contig 23844 bp, 13 predicted proteins | sample JI1023141ADNA_FD_71478 | JGI IMG/M metagenome (GOLD analysis project Ga0075163, IMG submission 71478) | Wastewater effluent complex algal communities from Wisconsin, to seasonally profile nutrient transformation and Carbon sequestration -... | ecosystem: Engineered > WWTP > Effluent > Algae... | reverse complement strand
CTTCTGTTTTTTAACAACATATAAATTCTGAGCATTTGTCTTTCTCAAAGAGGAGTAAAAGTCGCTTATTGGCTGTAAGTCTTTGCTCAGAAGTATATAGCCTTTTTTGTTTTTAGCAACGAGTAAGTCTGAAGACAACTGTGCAATGGAATCGGCTTGTGTCGATTTTTTAACTGTAGTTTGTGTATCTACCCATTGCCAAGTAGTTGGTTTTTCAGCAATAATGGTTCCGTCTTCTTTTACCAGAATGTCGCGGTATTTAGCTTCTGCTTTTATTTTTCCTTCACGATCCAACAAGCCAACCAATCCATTTTGTTCAAAGATGCTGTACCCTTTATGGTAGGGCATTATTGCATCAATGTTAAAGGCTGTGAGGGCGGCTCCTTCTTCGGTATAAAGCGCAAATTGTCCATCCTGATTTTCTACTGCAAAGCGCAGTGTACCCAGTGCTTTTACACTTTTGTATTGAATGGGAATGATCACTTCATTTTTTAACGAGATCACGCCATAAGCAAAGCCTGTTTGATTCTTCATGCATGCAATAATGCGCAAGCCTTCAATGCTTAAATCGGTATACGCTAAGGGAATCACCACCTCTCCCGTTTCGTTTATACAGCCTACCTTAAACCGGGAAGTAGACGCCTCATATTTTTTGACAACTGAATAGGGAGTCCCAGGAATAATCTGATCATAGATGGCCGGAGTAAGTCTTTTCTTCTCAGTGCCCAACAGACCCCATTTGTCGTTTTCTGTGTAAAGACGGGCTTCTTGTGCAACCGATTGAAAAAAGCATACTAAGAGTACTAGGAAGGAATTGATTTTTAACATGTGTGGCAAATTAAGAAGCTTCTGTTGATTTGTGGAATTTTTCAGACCTTTACAGGGTTATTTCAAAACGATTTTAACAAACCTCTATGTATATCGAACAATTATACACCACTTGTCTGGCTGAAGCGGCTTATTATATTGAGTCAGATGGTCAGGCAGCCATAATTGATCCACTGCGCGAAACGGAGCCTTATATTGAGCTGGCTAAAAAGCGAGGTGCCGCTATTAAGTATGTCTTCGAAACACATTTTCATGCCGACTTTGTTTCAGGTCATATTGATCTGGCAAAGAAAACAGGTGCTCCTATTGTGTATGGACCGCAAGCCAACACTAATTATAAAGTAATCAATGCTACCGATGGACAGGAATTTCAGTTGGGGAAGGTAACGATCAAAGTGTTACACACACCGGGTCATACACCCGAGTCGAGTTGCTTTTTATTACTGGATGAAAATCGAAAAGAGCATGCTGTCTTTACTGGAGATACCCTTTTTGTTGGAGACGTTGGACGTCCGGATTTATTAGATGGTGTAATGACCCGCGAAGAGCTGGCCAGTATGCTCTATGATTCACTCACGAAGAAACTGAAAACATTACCAGATTCAGTGATTGTTTACCCGGCACACGGTGCGGGTTCTGCGTGTGGAAAAAATATTGGTAAGGAAACCTTTTCTACTATCGGTGACCAGAAGAAGTTGAACTACGCACTGCAAGAACAGACAAGAGAAGAATTTATCAAGGCAGTAACGGATGGCATTTTACCACCCCCTTCTTATTTCTTTGAAGATGCTCGAATCAATAGGATGGGCTATACGTCTATCGATGAAGTAATCAAACAAAACAGCAAGCCTCTTTCTCTTACAGAGTTTAAAGAGGCCATTGTAAAAGGAGCCTTACTGTTAGATACTCGTAAACCAGATGATTTTGAAAAGGGCTACATTCCTTCTTCTTTAAACATCGGCTTGAATGGACAATATGCAGTTTGGGTTGGAACATTGATTGATATTAAACAACCCTTAGTGTTAGTAGCGGAAGAAGGTAAAGAAGAGGAAGCTGTTCTTCGCCTGGCTCGTGTGGGTTACGAAAATGTGGTTGGCTATTTAAAAAATGGAGTAGCTGCCTGGGATGGGAAATTGGAAAAAGTGAGATCTATTGCGGCTGAAGATATGAAGGAGGAGATGAAGCGTGGATTGAAAACATTGGATGTGCGCAGACCAGGGGAATGGGAAGCAAGTCATTTGAAGGCGGCCAACTTTGTGCCACTGGCTAATTTTCCTAAAGCGCTGGATGCATTAGAAAAACAACATCCGTATATAGTACATTGTGCAGGAGGGTATCGTTCCATGATTGCCATTTCGCTGATGCGCAGAGCTGGGTTTACCGGAGAATTGGTAAATGTGTACGGAGGCTACGGAGCTATCCAACAAACTGATTTGGAGAAGGTGAATGCAACAACTGCTTGTGCAACTACTTGATTAAGATTTAGAAATGCTTGAATAATGGCTTGTTGAAAAACAGGCCATTATTGTTTGTGGGTACACTAGTTTTGTATAGGAGCCTGAATTTTTTGATGTTGGATTTAAGGGTAACCCCATAAAGTATTAGGTCGACTGTTGCCATTCATAAAATGAACCCCACCATTCATGAACTTTGCTGATTTACAAATGGGTAAAGGTATACTTTGGAACAAAAAAATCCATGAAAAGTATTTTTAGAGTATCGCTCGTACTATTGACCCTCGCTATGGTAAGTTGTGAGGACCTGCTTGTTGCGGACAAGGCCACCCAAGATCCTCCTGCTATGACGATGGAGGACATATCGCTATTAAGAGAAGAGATAGGAGTGAGTTCTTCTTCTCAATCCACGGTAACGTTTCCCGAGTTAATCTTCAAAAAAAACCAGAAGGGTAAGTACCGTTTGATTATTAAAGATAAAACAATTGAAGAACCAGATTCGTCCGGTACAGTAAAAATAAGCCTTGTCTCTCGTAAAGGAGGCGATGACCCGATAGAAGAAATTTCTTTTACGTTTGGTGGTATTGAACGCGTAATGTCCATACCGATGCCAGCAGGAAGTGGAGGTTATACAAATCAGGTTGTCAAGGTGTCGATTAGTTACTCCTTTTCTAACGGCAAGGAGAAGGCATGGAACTTCCATGTGTGGAGTTTTGCCGATGGTACCACTGCCTTGCAACAGCCTGCTTTTGGAGGCTTCCACAGTGGTGTACAGATAACTGTAGGTGATACAAATGGCGATGGACATGAGGATTTTAAGGGTGAGGTGGTCATTACAAATGACCCAGCCTTTGATGTGGCTGCAATAAAGCTATCGTTTAACGAACCATTTGGTGGACCAGCCCCATTGGTTACTTCGTATTTGGCAGACTGTGGTACCTGTCCAAGTAGAAGCACCTTTCAGGATCGCAGCTATGTGTTCAGAGTTGTGTTTGCCCCCGATCAAAATCCTTTGGGCTCAACCTATAACGTTACAGCCACAATGCTAAACACGAAAGGCGAAATAGTGGGTCAACCTCTTAACTCTGAAGTAGTCGTGCAAAAAGCAGATTTCACCGGTCGTATAAGAAGAGTAAGGGTGCGGCAAGAAGGTGATGGTAGCAATGAGTATAAAATAATTGGCACCGTGGAAGGTGATAGCAAAGGTGAGGTAGCTTCCTTAGATATTAAATTTAAGGATGTAGCCGATCTTCCTATGGCTATTCCCGCCCAAGCCATGGCAACCTTTAAGCGTGTCAACGAAGAGAACGGCTTGGCTCGCTACGAGTTCTCACCCCTTACCTTTGAAGGGGGTGTGCCACCGATCGGTAAAGCGTATACTGTTCAAGCTACCATGCTTAATGCCGAGGGTATGCCTTTGGCAAACCCGGTGACCATGGAGGTAACGGTGGAGCGGAAAGCGACCAGTGTTCACAACCTGTACATCCGAGAACGTAAAGACGAGAATGGATCGATCACTCACCAACTGGCTGGCATTGTACTAAACGCATCTGAAAGTTTTGATTATGTTGAAATTACGTTTGGTCAACCCACTCAGGGGCCACCCTTGGCCACCATTTTATGGCGGATGCGAAAAAAACCAGAAATGGTATTTCAGGAATGGGATAATCTTATCAATGACTATGTAACGGAAATTCAAAATAACCCCCTGTATGTAGGTACAGAACCTGAGTGGAATCCACTCTTCGAAAATAGATCCGCAGTAGGTTATACCTATCCGGTTACAGCTTCCCTATTTGACATAAACGGTAAACAAATTGGGAAGCCACAAACTTTTCAGATAATCGTTGAAGGTCAAGTGCAGTCAACTACTACCCTGGTAAGCACTCAGATAGTTAGTTATGACAAAGGGGCTACTTGGCAGATGATTGTGAAACTTAAAAATCCATTGGTAACGACAGAATATGTGGAGGTAGAATTTATAAAACCATACGAAGGTCCGGCCCCATTTGAAAATCCTGTAAAGCTGATGCCTATCAGCAAAGAGGCCGATAATGTGATGGTGTACAGCACTCCGGTGAAGTTTGATGGCAACCCTTTAGGCTTTACATATGGTGCAAACATTTACCAGTTTGGCAGCGGCACAAGAACCTCAGCCGGTCAAGCAAATAACAAGGCGGAACTTTTATAAAGAAGCATTATTCAGAATGCCTGAAAAGCCTCACGAATTGTGAGGCTTTTTTTGATTTACTCCATGCAGATGAGAAATACCTGCAAACAGAAGTGTTTAGTTACCTGAAGGATGGTTGTTAAATCTTAAACCCAGCAATAGCAGCCTCAAATTCTTTTTTTCGGTAGCGTGAGAGCGGAACTTCTATTTCTTTTGTAAGGACTATGACATCACCCTCCTTACTGGAGAGTTTGCGAACGTGTTTGAGATTTATGAGAAAAGAGCGATGTGCACGAAAGAAATTGGGATTTCGTTGTAAGAGTTCTTCAAATTCACCCAAAGGCTTACTGGAGACTATGGAATCGCCAGTGAATAACACTAAAGTGGTGTAGGCGCCAGCAGCCTCTAAGAGAATAATGTTTTCGAGTTGAATAAAGTCTATTCCTTGCAGCGAACTAACAGCCATTTGTTCCGGTGGCTTTTCTGCCGCGTAGGATTTCTTTAACAGATTAACTCTTTCTGCTAGTTTTTGCTTTAGCTGTTTGCCTGAGTATCGTTCAAGTGTTTGTTTTAGTTCCTCTGTATTAACGGGTTTCAGCAGGTAGTCAAAGGCAGAAATTTTAAAAGCGTGAATAGCGTATTCGTTAAAGGCTGTGACGAAAATAATATCAAAATTTATTTCAGTAGTATTGAAAAAATCCAACAACTGCAATCCGGAGTATCCTGGCATTTCTATGTCTAAGAATACTAGCTGGGGATGCAGCGTATGTATTTCGCGTACTGCTTCAGGTATACTCGCTGCCTCTCCCACAATGGTAACAAAAGGAAAGTTAAGCTTCAGAATTTCTTGTAAGGCAGAGCGCACAGCCTTCTCATCGTCTACAATAAGTGCTGTAATCGGTGTTGTTTCTTGTTCTGAATTCATAGTTCAATAGGTACTAGAATAACTACGGTGGTTCCGGTTGCTGCTCCGTGTTCTGAGTGTTTGTCTATAATAGTTAATTCAATTTTTTTGTTTCGGTTACTATTTAACAGGTCAATACGTTTTTGATAGGCTTCAATGGCAAAAGAGGTGTGGTCATGTGTGCGAGTTTTGTTAAACTCGGCAGATGTTTTTCGGCCTACACCATTATCATCAATACGAATGGTAATGCAGTCATCGGCAAGTGAGAATTCGATACTTAATTTTTTTAATCCTTCTTTATGCATTAACCCATGTCGGAGTGCATTTTCTACGAAAGGTTGGGTAAGAAGTGAAGGAATTCGGATCACTTCTTGACGAAGGTTTTCATCCAGCGAAATAGAATAGGCAAGTGATCCATCAAAGCGATCTTTTTCAATAGACAGATACTTTTCAAGAATGTCAATTTCGTCCTGTAGGGTAATCATCTCTTTTCCTGAAAAGTCCAGAACTTTTCGCAGGAGCAAGGAGAAATTCTGAATGTTTCGATTGGCATCTTCCTTAAGGTCATTGAGCACCTTTCCTTGAATAAGTGACATGGTATTGAAAATAAAATGTGGGTTCATCTGTGCCCGAATAGAGGTGAGTTGAGCAATGCGTAATTCCTGCTCTTGATTTTTCTGCAAGAGAATCATTCTGTTTCGTGAACTTATCTGCCGGAAACGATTGTACAGCAGGAAGGACACCAGCCCCATAGACAGCAGAAAGAGAAGAGCCATAAACCAAGGTTGTCGCCAGAAGGGTGTCAATACAGTGATGGGGATAAGAATTTTATCTTTTGAAGCCACCCCGTCTTCATTGATTGCATAGGCTTCAAAGGTAAGATTTCCAGATGGCAAAAAGAGATAGTTTGCAATTGGAGATTGCAAGGTGGTCTCGTTCCATCTGTCTTTTTCTAGTTCTTTAATCCGGTAGAGAATGCGTGTAGCTCCCCGGCTGCGCAAATTATTAGATACATCAAAGGAGATGGTGAGTTGCTGAGAGGAAGGATTCAATTCAATCCCTTCTGAAGAGGCAACAATCCGTTGTTTGTCCGAACTTACGTGTTCAATGTGTAGTATGGGTTTTTGAGAATTTTTAGTGACAAGCTTTGTAAAGTATTGCAAGCCTTGTGTGTGGCTTACCCAAAGCGTATGATCGACTTCCAACAAATCATAAATCTCGCGTGCGGCCAATCCTTTAGCGGCATCGAGTGTTTTAATTTTAAATGTGGATAACTCTAACGAGGCAATCCCATTATCGGTTCCTATCCAAATTGTATTCTCAGTCTGACTCAGTGAGGTGATGTGCGAGGAAGGAAGACCATTGAGTGATGTAAATTGCTTTTCAACTTTTCCGTCTTTCAGCAGCAATAGTCCGTTCGTGTAGGTTCCTAGTAAAATGGATTTTTGTGAGATAAGGATGTCCGAAACCCCTGGGGAGTACGCTGGTTTATGATATGACCATGGGCGTAGGGTGCTTGTGTTGAATGAATAGATGAGTACCCCTTTTTGTGAACCAATCCAGAGTTCATTGTGGTGAGGGTCGAAGGCAACTGCTGAGGTTCGTAGAGCCGTGAGGACTTGTTTTGTTTCGAGGGTTTTGCCATCCAGGAGCTGTAATCCTGCCGAAGTGGCCAATGCGTAGCCATTGTTTACACGTTCAATTTTTTTTACAGCTGTTATATTCCTTTCGTTTACAAGTTTTTCGTTGGTAACATCATAACAATATAGTTTATCAGAAAAAAAGAGTAGGTGATTCGAGAGTGTGTCAACATAGAGGCTCTGTATTTCTTTGTTGGTTTTTGTAAAGGAGGAAGTCATAAATGTTCCATCATAGCGTAGTTTTTGAATTCCTCCGTCTGATCCTCCAGCGTAAATGAGTTTATTTTTTTTGTCGAGAGCCAATTTATGATAGGTAGTGGTTTCCTCTTTTGTAAAGAGGTAGGTGGTTAGATTGGGAAAATGAAAGAGCCCTTCATTGAGGGTTCCTACCCATAGCCCTCCTTCTCGGTCAGCTTCTACACTGCTTACCTTTTTGCCTTCCAAAAGCTTCGTATGGGATCCTTTGTTGTTGAGCAAAGTAAGTCCATTACTACCCGCAAAAGTCAGGAGTGAATCCCCCACATTATCGAGGAGTCCGGTATCGGTTAATTTTTCTTTATAGATTGGTAGGATGTCTTGTACCTTGCCCTTTTTGAGATGAAATAATTTTTTGCCGACAGGATCAAACAGCCACAGTTGCTTATTCCATTCGACAAGACGAACAACATTGATGTTTAATGGATAGAGTTGTCGGGGTAATGTGTACACCTCTTGGGTGGTAAGGTTTCGTATGTAGGTTGCCTCTTGATTCGCATAAGAAATCAAGACGTGATTCAGATCATTAATCAGGTGGTGATTAAATTGTCTTGGTCTTTCTGTTAAGGGGATAGATTCGATCAGATTCGTCCATGTCTCGTCTGTAGGGGAATAACTATAAAATGAATTGGGTGTTGTAATCAAAATATTTTCACCGTGCGCGGACATGGTTGGGAATCCCTCGGTGTAGTATTCTTCCCAGGAAGTAAGTTTCTTGAGAGTATCATTTTCTACGTAGAGAATTTCGCCAAAGAAATTATGCAGCCAAATGCGTCCGGCTTTATCCTCAAATAATCCGCTCACAGCGTTGGAGCGTACCATGCTGTTGGTATAGGTTTTAAAATGAAGGCCGTTGTAGCGAGCTAAGCCATTCTCAGTAGCTACCCATAAAAAGCCTTTGGAATCAAGAAATATATTATAGACTGTATTAGAAGGCAGCCCTTGTTGTTGAGTAATCGCAAAGTGTGTTAACTGTTGCCCTGCTGTAGAGGTAATGGTGAAACAGAGAATGACAAACAGTATTTTCATAAAGTAGTATACAGAGTGAGGATAAAGGTATAAAAAAGGCTGCCCATTACAGGCAGCCTACTCAACAGACAATCCCCAAGTTATGTCCGTTTCGTTTTTGTTTTATCGGCAACCAACACATCCTGTGGACAGGGTCACTTTGTAAAGTGCCGAACCCGTTGTAAAGAAAAATGTATTGTTATCCTGCACCATAATTCCATTTGGCACATAGCCGTCATCTACCAAGGTTGTAACAGTACCGTTTGTATCAATCAATTTTATCTTGCCATTACCGTGATCGGCTACAATAATTTTTCCATTGGGCATCAGACCGATAGCATGGATTTCATTGAAGCGTGCTACAGAAGCATTGCCGATGGCATCGCCATTCAAATTGTTAGCTCCTGCCACTGTGGTAATATTGCCATCCGTGTCAATTTTGCGCACAGAGGATCTATCGGCCACGTATAGGTTTCCACTTGCATCAATCTGTACATCTCGCGTACGAGCAAAAGTGGCAGTATTTCCTAACCCATCAGCGCCACCGACAGCTCCTGTTCCATACGATCCAAGAAAGGTGCCCGTGCTGTTAAATACTTTAATTTTTCGACCATCTGTTTCGGCCACGTAAATATTACCACTTGCATCGGTAGTAATCCCTGTAGGCATGAAAACAGCATTGGTAGCCAAGAGGTTGGTGGCGGGGTCACCATTGGTAGGTATTTTTAAAATGTTACCAGCGCCAGTGCTCGAATTATAGAAGGATGCTAGTGAGTAGGAGGAACCATAAACCACATCTACTAAAATAGACTGTGAGATACTACCATTTAAACTTGTTGAGGTAGCGCTTCCGGAATTGGGTATATATACCCTTCTAATTCCGCAGTTAAGATCCGCTAAGGTTACATATACCCCACCTTCATCGGCTGATGCTTCTCCAAAGAATACACTATTAAATAGAATTGCGGATCCAGTACCTGTTGTACACCCCACCTGTGAGCCCGAGCCTGCCACTAAGTTTACAGTGACGTTTGTTTGTCCTTCATCTACATCCGTAAGTGAAATAGTAATACTCGCGGTGCGTGTTTCGGAAAGATACCTTACACTATACGTTCCCGTAATAGTAGGATTTGTTTCAAAATCGAAAAGCGTAGCATTTGCAACTTGTATTTCATTACCATTGAATGTTATGGCACCTGCCAGGCTTTGAGATACTAAGGTAGTTACTGGCCCTGCACCTTCATCGTTGCTACCAACACCATTCGCAACAACATAACCAATGCTGGTGAAGGCAGATGGATTTTCGGCCAATGAGGCTATGAAATTTTCTACAATGACTTCTTGAAAATCAGTAACTGTAATTGAGATGTTAGCGGTAGCCGTTTCGCTTCCATTGGCAACCGATACCACACCTGTAATAGTGGGGTTCACTTCAAAATCATATGCGCTGGCATCGGCAACAACCAGTTGTCCGGTAGGAAGAATGGCCACTGCATTGTTTACAGATTGTGAAGTAATGGAGTAGGTAAGTGATCCACGGTTGGTGTTTGCCAGCACGGTGCCAATTACATTACCAGCTCTCTGATTTTCTGATATGGATCCATTAAAGTTCGTAACGCTTACCGTAATCGGTGCCAACACCGTAAAGCTTGGCCCGCTCGCTTCCAACGATTTTACTTTTACTGTAACAATACCGGTAGTTGCCCCTGCAGGCACTGCAACGGAAATGGTGGTATTGGTAACGCTTTCCGGAGAGGTCTCTTTTGTATTAAAGAAAATGCTAACGTCAGCAGTAGTTGTACCAAAGTTTGTCCCGGTGATGGTAACATTTGTTCCTACTTCTCCTTCACTAATGCTCAGGGAGCTAACGGTGGGCTGTGGTTGCGAAGCTTCTTTTTCATCATCGCAGGCGGTCACAATAAAAGCTATCATTGTAAAAAGGGCTATGGCCTTCAAAAATCGTCTCATAAAAAGGAGTTGAGTTAACATAGTTTTTGATTTTAAGGAAGCAAAACTCCCCAATTACAAGGATTTGATGGATCATGTTTCATGAATAGCACTCTGCCTAAACCAATGGTACCCCCTGACTAATGAACAGTGATGAGCCAGATAAAAAGCAGACCTCTTGTTTATTTTTTTGAATAAGATTTCAGATCTTACATCTCTTCAACCCACCCCCTATGAACCCCCTGATTAAAAAACTCGGAATTGCAGCAATCATCCTCGGTCTGGTAACAGCCGGAATTTTTTACTTCACCCATTCGAAAGGTAAAGGCACTACAAATGCATTTGTGAACCCCGCCTTTGGTGAGTATATCTCCACTTACACCGCTGGCATTGTTTCAGCAAAGGCAAACCTTCGTCTTGTCCTGGCTCAATCCTTGGCTGACTCCTCAGAAATTGGGCAGGAGGTATCCGCTAAACTTTTTGATTTCAGTCCTGGTATAAAAGGAAGGGCTTTTTGGCTCGATGCAAGAACTATTGAATTCAGACCGACTGATCGTCTTACTACCGGGCAGCTATACGAAGCACAGTTCTTTCTTTCTAAACTCTTTAAAACTCCTGAAGATCTTCAAATTTTTGAGTACACCTTTCAGGTAATTTCTCAAAACTTTGAATTAAGCATCGAGAATCAGCGCCCTTATGTTAAAACAGAATTGAAAAGACAGAAGATAGAAGGTACGTTGTTCACAGCAGATGTGGCAGATACAGAAGCCGTTGAAAAAGTACTTAGTGCCGCGCAAGGAGGGAAAGGTTTGGGTATTATCTGGACACATGCGGGTGATGGCAAGCAGCATACATTTAGCATAGAAGAAGTAGTTCGGGGTGAAGAGCCTAGTAAAGTTGTACTCACTTCCAATGGAGAAACATTAAGTGTTGAAAAGGAAGAGGTGCTCGAGATAGAAGTTCCATCCTTGAGTGATTTTAAGTTAACGAATACAAAAGTTGTGCAGAGCCCCAGTCAATACATTGTATTGCAGTTTTCTGATCCGCTCAAAGAAAAGCAAAACCTGGAAGGGCTCATTCGCATCAGCGACCTCGCGAGTTTGGATTTTGATATACACGATAACGAAATATGGGTCTATCCTCCGGTGCGACAAGCAGGCACTAAGACTATTCACATAGAGGCTGGTGTTCGCAATATTCTGGATTATAGAATGAAGACGGCTACTTCCGCTGAAGTGGTCTTTGAACAAGTGGCTCCTGCTGTACGCTTTACGGGAAAGGGTTCGATACTGCCCAGCACACAAGGTTTGGTGCTTCCTTTCGAAGCTGTAAATCTTCGAAGTGTAGAAGTCGAGATCATTAAGATTTTTGAAAATAACATGTTGCAGTTTTTGCAAACCAACAATTTAGATGGAAACAATGAATTGCGCAGGGTTGGGAAACGCTTACTGAAAAAAGTAATCGCGCTCGATAATACAGGGGTAACGGATTTAGGAAAATGGAACCGCTATACCCTCAACTTAGCTGAGTTCATCAATACAGAGCCCGGAGCCATTTATCAGGTGAAGATGAGTTTTAAGAAAGCACACTCTGTTTATAATTGCGAAGGACAAGAAAGTGGAGAAGAGGAGGGTAACCAATTCGAGTCAGCAGAGGATTACGATAATGAGTATGATGGTGGTTATTATGATTCCTATGACGATTACTACTATGATGAAGATTATGATTGGGATGAGCGTGATAATCCCTGCCATTCTTCGTATTACAATTACAGCAAAACGATTCGAAAAAATATTCTTGCTTCTGACTTAGGAATTACCGCCAAAGGCGGAGATGATGGGAACACCACCATTTTTGTTACGGATCTGAAGTCAACGGAACCCTTGTCTAACGTACAGGTAGAACTCTATGATTTCCAGCAGCAAGTAATTGGGACTGCCAGTACAGATGCAAATGGTAAGTGTGTGATTAACACGAAAGCAAAACCTTTCGCATTGATAGCGAAGAATGGTGCGCAGCGTGGTTACCTGAAAGTAAATGATGGAGATGCACTTTCGCTGAGCAGTTTTGATGTTGCCGGAGAAGTAGTGCAAAATGGCTTGAAAGGATTTTTATACGGAGAGCGCGGAGTATGGCGTCCCGGTGATTCTTTGTACTTAACTTTCTTACTAGAAGATAAAAGTAAACTCTTGCCACCTGCCCATCCGGTAGTTTTTGAGCTATTCAATCCACAAGGACAGGTGGTCAATCGTTTGGTGCGCTCCTCCTCTGAAAATGGGTTTTACAAATTTGCTACCGCCACGGCTGCGGATGCACCTACAGGTAACTGGACGGGGCGCGTGAAAGTCGGAGGAAGTGAATTTAATCAGACCTTAAAAATTGAAACTGTTAAGCCTAATCGCTTAAAGATTAATCTCAATTTTGGTGAGGAGGTCTTTACAAGCTCCGATGTAAAAGGTGATCTGGAAGTGAAATGGTTACACGGTGCGCCAGGGCGTAATCTCAAAACAACGTTCGACCTCACACTGGTGAGTATCCCCACCACTTTCGCCAAGTATCCTGACTATGTGTTTGAAGATCCATCACGTGAGTTCTATAGTGAAACGCAACAAGTGTTTGAAGGATCCACAGACAACGAAGGAAAAGCGACCGTTAATATATCGCTGGAAACTTCTTCAGCAGCGCCCGGTTTTCTGAATGCAATTTTCAGAGGAAAAGCATTTGAAGAGAGTGGCAATTTCAGTATCGACCGTTTTAATGTTCCTTATTATCCCTATCAATCATTTGTCGGACTCAAAGTTCCGGAGGGGGAGAAGTACAGTGGTATTTTATACCTCGATAAGGATCATACCTTGGAAATAGCAACAGTGGATCCTCAAGGAACCGGACTTTCACGCAGTGGTATAGAGGTAAGTGTGTACAAACTTAATTGGCGCTGGTGGTGGGATAATTCCTACGATCGCATTGCGAATTATGTAGAAGGTTCTTACTCTCAGTTGATAAAAAGTGAAAGCATCAATACCGTAAATGGAAAGGGCAAGTATACCTTTAAGATAGCTTCACCCGGCTGGGGCCGCTATTTTGTTCGAGCCTGTGATCCTGTTTCCGGTCATTGCACCGGTAAAGTGGTGTATGTGGATGAACCGGGTTGGGCGAGTCGTTCGCGCAACGATGAGTCATCAGAGGGCGCTACGCTTCTTTCTTTCTCAACAGATAAAGGTTCTTACAGCATTGGTGAAAAAGTAACCTTGAGTATTCCAGGGAGTGCGAATGGTCGTGCGCTGGTGAGTGTCGAGAATGGAAGTAAAGTGTTGGAGACATATTGGGTGCAAACAGAAGCAGGTGAAACAAAATTTAGTTTTGATGCTAAGCCGACTATGGCACCCAATGTATTTGTGCATGTTTCTCTGCTGCAACCACATTCGCAAACCACAAACGATTTGCCCATACGTTTGTATGGTGTAGTGCCTGTAAAGGTAGAAGATCCAGCCACCCATCTTGAACCAGTTCTGGCTATGCCAGAAGTATTGGAACCAGGTCAGGAAGTAACGATCAAGATCTCGGAGAAATCAGATCGTAAGATGACCTATACCATTGCGATGGTGGATGAAGGCTTGCTCGATTTAACTCGCTTTAAAACACCTGATGCGTGGAGTCGATTTTACGCCAGAGAGGCCTTGGGTGTCCGCACCTGGGATGTGTTCGATCAGGTCTTAGGTTCTTTCGGTGCACACATCGAGCGGTTGATTTCCATTGGTGGTGACGCAGAATTGGCTGCCTCCAAAGAAGATGATGCGCGTGCCAATCGCTTTAAACCTGTGGTGAAATATTTTGGACCTTTTACCCTGGAGAAGGGAGATACTGATGAGCACACCTTTATCATGCCGCAGTATATTGGTTCGGTAAAGACTATGGTAGTAGCTGGATACGAAGCTGCTTATGGTAAAACAGAGAAGGTAACACCCGTGCGAAAACCGTTAATGGTATTAGCCACCTTGCCACGCGTGTTAGGTCCACAAGAAAAAGTAAAACTTCCTGTTACACTCTTTACGCAAGAGAAAGGTATTAAGAATGTAAAAGTAGAGGTGAAGGTAAGCGGACCGATCACCCTGCAGAGCGCTGCTTCTCAAACCGTAGCCATGAGTCCCTCAGGGGACCTGACACTCGATTTCGATCTTTTAGTAAAAGAAGAAGTAGGTGTGGCAAAAGTAGAAGTGAAGGCTTCGAGTGGAAGTTTCTCGGCTACAGATATCATTGAGATTGATGTACGTAATCCAAACACCCCTATTACGCGCACAACCGAAAGTGTAGTAGAAGCAGGTAAAAATTGGAGTCATGATTTGGTGCCTTTTGGTATTAGTGGCACCAACACAGCCATGCTCGAAGTTTCAAACATGCCTCCAGTCAATTTGGGATCGCGCCTTCGTTACCTGATTCAATATCCGCACGGTTGCATTGAACAAACTACTTCTGCTGTATTTCCGCAATTATACCTCGATCAGGTAAAAGCACTCACAGAGATTGAGAAGAATACCATACAACGTAATGTTACAGCAGGCATCAACCGATTAAAATCCTTTGTCCAACGCGATGGTGGCTTTGGTTACTGGCCGGGTTACATGGACTCTTCTGATCCTTGGGGAACTACTTATGCCGGACATTTCTTGTTAGATGCCGAAGCCAAAGGTTATTATGTGCCGTCTGATATGATGAAGCGTTGGAAAAACTTTCAAAAAAATAAAGCACAAGAGTGGAGACGAAACGATGGTTACTATAGCAGTGATCTGATACAAGCCTATCGTTTGTATACGCTTGCCCTGGCGGGTTCTCCCGAAATGGGTGCGATGAATCGCCTGCGCGAACAAGGGAATCTCTCCACTACCGCTGCCTGGATGTTAGCTTCGGCTTATGCGAAAGCAGGGCAAGCAGAAGCAGCCAGGAAAATGGTAGAGAATCTTTCAGCAATCATCAAGCCCTACAGAGACCTGGGCTATAGCTATGGTTCCGATGTGCGTGACAAAGCGATGATTTTGGAAACATTAGTTGCTTTGGGCGACAAAGTAAAAGCCTTTGAAATCGTGAAAGAGATTTCTAAGGCGATGAGCAACGATGGCTATTGGATGAGTACACAAGAAGTGGCGTATTCCTTGAAAGCTATTGGTGCTTTTGCAGGATCAGAAAAACGCGGAGAGCTCAAATTCTCGTATACTATAGGAGGGAAGAAGGTTTCTGCCAGCACTGAATTGCCTATAGCACAAATTAGTATTCCAGTAAAGGGCATGATGAAAGAATCAATACAGGTGGTAAACGAGAGTGGTGGTATGTTGTTTACACGCGTGATGGCAGAGGGAACTCCGGCTCGTGGTCAGGAAGAAGATGAACAAAGCAATCTTTCGCTGACTGTTCGCTATACCAACACGGATGGTGTCGATATAGATCCAACGAATTTAGCGCAAGGAGCAGAGTTTGTGGCGGAGGTAAGTGTACAGCACAACGGCAGTCGTTCCTCTTTTGAGAACCTTGCCTTGTCTCAGGTGTTCCCTTCGGGGTGGGAGATTAACAACCTTCGCTTACAGGAAGCAGAACAAGCCGTGAAGTCAAGCGCCTTTACGTATCAGGATATTCGGGATGATAGAGTGTATACGTATTTTGATTTAAGGCGGAATGAGCGAAAGACGTTCCGTGTCTTGCTAACGGCTTCGTATGCGGGCACTTTTTATTTACCAGCGGTTAGCTGTGAAGCCATGTATGATAATAGTGTGTATGCTCGAAAAAAAGGAATTGAAGTGCAAGTTGTTAAAGCAGCAGCAAATGATGTAAATTGATCCTTCCCCAGCTAACCTATACCGCAGATCTCTATCATGGGACTTTGGAAGAAGCTATTGCAAATTGGAGTAGAGGAGGAGCTTAGCTTCTCCGAACGATCGCGTATTAAGATTACCAACCGCTTGGTGGTCATTAATGCAATCATTGTAAGTATTTACATGGTGGTTAATTACGTGTTTGGCCAATCTCCCTCTGTCATTACCAATCCCTGGTGGACGGTGTTATTAAATGTGGGGGGTATCGCGATGGTGCTCCCTGTTTTTGTACTGAATCACATGCGCAGGTATCAGCTTGCACGTTTGCTTGTCATTAGTTTTTTGTTGGTAGCGCTCACCGCCAATGGTATATCGTGGTCAACTCCCTACCATGCTGAATTCTATTTCTTTGCGCTGGCAGCCTTTGTTTTTATTGTTTTTAAAAATCAGAAGTTGGCCGTTTTCATGTATGTAGTACAAGCCTTAGCATTTGGATGGATTGTGTTTACAATTGCGCAGTTGCACCCGGAGTGGAATTTATCCAGCCTTACCTTGTTGCTTCGTGTAGCATTTGCCTATATCTTTTTGTTTTCCATTCTCTACTTTATGAGAAAGGAAGCGGAGTCATACCAAGAGGAGGCTGAAATTAAGAATAGTCAGCTTTCTCTGGAGAAGGAAGAAATGGAGAAGCTGAACTTCACCAAAGATAAAATCTTCACCATCATCAGTCACGATTTACGAAGTCCCATTGCTTCGCTACAATCGTTACTTACACTCCTGAACGATGATACCATTGGCAAAGAAGATTTTAAAAAGGCAACAGTTGGACTCGAGAAGCAGGTATTTCAGTTGAGAAATTCCTTGGATGAGTTGCTGACCTGGTCGAAGGCACAGCTGCATGGCATCAACCCTGTTCCGGAAACGATAAACCTGCGGCAGGCGGTAGTACAAGTTGTTTCGGTGTTGAAGACCGCAGCCAGGGGTAAGCGCATCATCATCACCACGCAGCTTGATTCTGAGTTGGAAGTACAGTGCGATCCCAACATGTTGCATTCCATTCTTACCAACTTAGTTTCCAATGCCATTAAGTTTACACCTGTCGGAGGTGCTATTTCCATTTCGGCAGAAGCTCGGGAGAAGGAGGTGCTTATTCAGGTGGAAGATACAGGGGTTGGTATATCTGCTGAGAACATCAAGAAGATTTTAAATCCTTCTATCCTCTTTACAACACGTGGCACCAACAATGAAAAAGGCACCGGCCTGGGCTTAGCCATGTGTAAAGAGTTTGTTGAAAAGAACAGTGGCAAATTCGAAATCAGAAGTGAAGATGGCAAGGGTTCGCGTTTTATTATCTCTTTATCCAAAAGTGCCTGAGGGTTTAGTGTTTAGGTAAGCCCAATAAATAATATACACGCATCGGTCCGCTTTTCTTGTACCCAATTTCCCACTCAAATTCTTCTGAGTTGCTAAGTTCGGAGACAAGCGCCTTCAGTTCTTTTTCAGAATACGTTCTTAGTATCGAAGCGATTCCATCCCACACAATGTATAATGGAATAAGGGGGAGTATGTAGATGAAAGGTAAAACCGATAAGCGTACAGGACGAATAAAGGGGGTAAACACTAAAACATTCAGAATAACGAAAAGCATCGAAACAAAACTCATCACGTTTCTTCCCACCGGTTCAAAAATGCCAATAGGAGAATGGGTATCTACGGCATTTTGTAAAATGCGTTTTGCTTCTGTGGGACGAAAATGATGAAAAGAACCAAAGAGGGTTCTGAATTTACCCTGACAGCGCTTTGGAAGATCCATGGCGTTAATGGATTCTTTCTCCGCTTGGAAAACATTACCACCCACGACTTTAGTAAATTCAAAAGCTTGAACGTTGGGAAAATAATCAGTTAAGACAATTTTCAAAGAGGGGTGCTCTTTACTAAGTTCCAACGCCAGCGGAATCAAGCCACCGCCTCCCCCCGATGCACAATCCACCCAAGTATTTTCTTTACTAGCTGCAAGGCCTCTTTTTAGTAAAGGAAGAATGGGCTGGTAGATATTAAATTTAATGGCAATAAAGCGTAGGTAGTCAGTGCCATAATCTCTCCAGCTTTGTGGGAACCATGAGAGGTCTTCCCATTCTAAGGCATGAAATCGTTTCATAGATTGTAGAATTAGAGCTAGTTAAATCTTACGTTTTTCATGAAGAGACCTCACTACTACTATGGGGTTTACATTTGATAATAGTTACAATAATTTCCAGCTTCGTTTTTTATTGAGTGGTGAGTTTCGCAATTTCTTGATCAATTTCCTTCTCTAATCTCTGGATATCGTTGGCATAGATATCTGTATCCTCAATGGTTGCTTTTTGAATAAGTTCATAGGAGTTAATACGAAGTTTATAGTAAGTTCTTAGGATTTCATTTTGCTTTTTAAATTCATCCGTAAGTCCCTCAATGTTGTCCATTCTATTAAGGATTGTAATATTTTTCTCCCAGTTAGGTATTCCTTTCTTATTGATGAGGTCAATAATTTGATTAATGCTGGCATCTCCACCAAGATTAAATAGCTGCAGTGCCACTTCTTCATTTTGTTGTATTTCAGCAAGACCTCTGTCATATTCTTCGGTGTCAAAATGATCACCAACGGAGTAGACGTACCCCAGAATCCCAACGACAATCACCAACATGCAGAAAAATCCAACACCTGTTGCTTTCCAAGCAGAGTAAAAAGTTCCATTGTTTTCTTTATGTTTCTTAAGATTCCCTCCTTGCAGTTTCTCAACTATTAGAAAAATAATGAGGGTGTAGATTGCAGGCACTACTGAATTAGGAGTTTTGTCAATAATATGTTCTGGTATAGAGAAAATAACTGTAAAGAGTAGTAAGGTGGAGAGTATGCCAATGGATAATGCATGTTTTCCATAAAGATCGTTTCCTAAGTTGATGTAATTTCTTCTTACCAGAATGCCCGCTGCAAGTGGCCCTCCAAAAAAGGTGGCAATTCCAATGGCTCGCTGGGAGTAGAATTGTTTTTGTGGATTATTCTCTATTGATGACATAAGATATTATTTGGTGGTTCTAGTAACGAGATATGGTACTAAAGATAATTTTTTTTGAACTTTCATCTGGGAAATTTCGAATTGCTTCCAATATATTCTGTAAGTATTATACCTAATCTGTGAAAGTTAGGGAATTTGAATAGTAGACTAGGTGTTTGCTGTTTTTCCCTACTTTTGCCTGCACTTCTAAGCCTTGTTGCAGAAGGATTGTTACTATGAAATTCACCCTTTCTACTACCGATACTCAATCTTCTGCCCGAGCAGGTGTATTACACACGGCCCATGGCGATATTGAAACTCCCATTTTTATGCCCGTGGGTACCGCAGGATCGGTAAAGGCAGTCCATCAGCGTGAACTTGATCAGGATATCAAGGCCCAGATAATCTTGGGTAATACCTATCACCTGTATCTGCGTCCAGGTACGGAGTTGCTGGAAAGAGCGGGTGGACTTCATCACTTTAATGGTTGGCAGAAACCCATCCTTACCGATAGTGGTGGCTATCAGGTATACTCTCTGGGGCATAACCGAAAGATTACGGAAGAAGGTGTGATTTTTAAGTCGCACATCGATGGGTCCAAACATACGTTTACGCCCGAGCGTGTGATGGATATTGAGCGAAGCATCGGGGCGGATATTATCATGGCCTTTGACGAGTGCACTCCTTATCCGTGCGAGTACAAGTACGCCAAAGATTCTATGCACATGACCCACCGCTGGTTGAAGCGGTGTGTGGAACGGGTGAATTCAACAGATCCCTTGTATGGGTATGAGCAAGCACTTTTTCCCATCATACAAGGAAGTGTGTACAAAGATTTACGAGAGCAATCGGCCACCTTCATAGCAGAACAAAACCAATGGGGCAATGCTATTGGTGGTTTATCGGTGGGTGAACCACACGAAGATATGTATGCCATGACCAGCCTGGTCTGTGGTATTTTACCAAAGGATAAACCTCGTTACCTGATGGGGGTAGGTACACCTGAAAATATTTTGGAATGCATAGCCCTGGGCATAGATATGTTTGATTGTGTGATGCCGACACGCAATGCCCGCAATGGCATGCTCTTTACGACTCAGGGTATTATTAACATACGCAACGAGAAATGGAAGGACGATCTGTCGCCCATCGATGCTGAGTTGGGGGGCTATGCCAGTACATTTCATTCAAAGGCCTATTTACGGCACCTCATCATTAATAAGGAAATTTTGGGCGCGCAAATTGCTTCTATTCACAACCTTACTTTCTACCTTTGGCTGGTTCAAGAGGCTCGTAAGAGAATTATTGAGGGCAGTTTTGTCTCTTGGAAGAACGAGATGGTGAAAAGGGTTTCTCAACGATTATAAAGAAGACGTAAGATTTTAGACGTAGGTAGCAAGACCTGTGCATAAGATCTTCCTACTTCCTTCTTACTACTAAATTGAAATGAAGTTAATCGACAAATACATACTTAAGCGTTTTCTTAGCACCTTCTTCTTTGTGGTGTTGATACTCTTGGCCATTATCTGCGTGATTGACCTCACCGAGAAAATGGACAAGTACACCAAGAACAACCTCGATGCTGGACAAATTTTGGGGTACTACCTCGATTTCCTTCCGTGGGTCGGAGGACTCGTTACGCCTATCACCGTTTTTATTGCTACGGTATATGTATGTGCGCGCATGGCAGGGCATACCGAAGTGATTGCCATTTTAAGTAGTGGTGTGAGTTTTCGCAGGTTCCTACTCCCTTATTTTATTGGTGCAGCTGTTATTGCCGGACTGAGCTTTTGGTTCAATGGTTGGCTCATTCCGAATTCAAATAAAGACCGACTTGCTTTTGAATTGCAGTACTTAAAAAACAAATTCTATTTCGATAAGCGAAACATACACATACAAGTCGCATCAGATGTCAACTTGTACATGAGTACGTATAACAATTCTACACAAACGGGCTATAATTTTACGTTGGAGCGATTTGAGAACCTTCGTCTCGTTGAAAAACTGACAGCCAATAGAATTGTATGGGACACCACCAAACTGAAATGGACCCTGCACGACTGGCAGATTCGGAAAGTAGACGCCATTTTTGAACCAGTCGCGTTGACTGACTCTAGCGGGAAAGTTGAAAACGATAAAGCAACTGTGCTGACGGAAATACAGCGAGGCGTTGTGGCCGACACCACGCTCATTATTACTCCCAAAGAATTTGAAAGTGATTACCGGAAATTTGACGGAATGACAATCAATGAATTAAATGAGTACATTGATACGCTGCGCGCCCGCGGATCTACCGGTGTAGAAATGTATGAAGTAGAGTTACATACTCGCTATTCTTCTCCTTTCACCATTTTCATTCTCACCTTTATGGGTGTTATTGTTTCAGCACGAAAAAGCAGGGGAGGGACGGGTGTGCAGATTGCTGCAGGCTTTGCTTTGTCTTTCTTGTTTATTTTATTCTTTATGCTATTCCGCACCTTTGCTGAGAATGGCTCCACACCACCACAGATTTCTGTTTGGATCCCGAATATCATCTTTGGTATCATCTCCGGCATTATGTATAAATATGTTCCGCGCTAATGGCTAGTACCAGCGATTACCTCAAATTACACTTTATCATTTTTCTCTGGGGCTTTACTGCCATCCTCGGATTATTTGTGACCATTCCGGCCATTGAAATGGTGATTTACCGAACACTCACAGCAGCGGTGGGCATGGGTTTATTGATGGTGATGGTAAGACAAGGCTTTACCTTGCCAGCCGGGTACCTGCCTAAATTGGTTTTCACAGGCTTTGTGGTGGCGGCTCACTGGATTACCTTTTTTGTATCCGCCAGAGTTTCGAATGCATCGGTTAGTTTAGTGGGCATAGCAACAGGTTCACTATGGGCTTCCGTGCTTGATCCGTTTTTTACGAAACGAAAAATCAGAGGCTACGAAGTGCTGTTAGGTATGTTGGTAATTGTGGGCTTGTATGTCATCTTTTCTTTTGACTTCAAGTATCCATTGGGTCTTGCCCTGGGTGTATTATCTGGTTTTTTGTCGGCCTTGTTCTTCGGTCTCAACCAGCGTCTGGGTCGTAATGTAAGAACCTATCAAATTACTTTTTATGAAATGGCCGGGGCATGTCTGGGGTCGGTGGTCTACTTATTTATTCATGTATCCATTGTTGACAGTAGCTATCAAATCAACTTCAATGCTTCCTGGATCGATTGGGTTTGCATTTTAATTTTGGGCCTGGTTTGTTCGGTCTATGCTTTCTCCGTTTCTGTGGATTTGATGAAACGATTATCAGTTTTTTTTATGCAGCTATCATTGAATCTCGAGCCAGTGTATGGCATTATTCTGGCTGTACTAATTTTTGGTGAAACTGAAAAGATGAACACGCAGTTTTACCTGGGGACCTTCATAATTCTATTGGCCGTAGCCGGGTATCCAGTTCTTAAGAAAAAATTTAACCCCGATGGATTAACGGGTTAGCACACCGCTCCAAATCAAGGCCTCGTCCGTATACGCGATGGGATGGTCAAAAATTCCGAAGACAGAAGAACCAGAGCCACTCATGCTGGCATAAACAGCGCCAAGTTCATAGAGTCTTTCTTTGTAGTGCTTGATAATTGGGTGACCGTTGAATACGGAAGCCTCGAAATCATTTTTCAAAACATCTTTCCAATCGGGCAAGGGAATGTTTTCCAAAATACTTTTAACAGATTGCTTTGCGGCTTGAGGCACTACCCCTCTATATGCTTCTGCGGTGGAAACATGTACATCAGGCATTATCAACACGAGGTATTTTCCGCTAAGCGAAAAATGAACAGGTTCTAAGATCTCACCCCGGCCCTTACCAAGCATGGCTTCATTTTGTATAAAAAATGAACAGTCGCTACCGAGTTGTTGCGCATAATGACTGAGTTGATCGATGGTAAGCTGTAAAGCAAACAAGTCATTGAGCAAACGCAGGGTATAAGCCGCATCAGAAGACCCCCCTCCTAAGCCCGCTCCTGTAGGAATAACCTTGTGTAAATGAATGTCTACCGGAGGAATGTCGAAAGTCTTTTTTAGCAGCGCGTATGCCCGCAAACAAAGATTGTCTGTGGATTCACCTGGTATAAGGGTGCCTGTTGGAATGAAGGAGAGCTGTTGAGATGGAAGTATTTCCAAGATGTCTGTGAGGGGTATTGGGTAGAAACACGTTTCGAGGTTGTGATAACCATCGTTCCGTTTCTCAAGCACATTCAGGCCCAGGTTTATTTTACAAGGAGGAAAAGCAATCATAGGGATCAATTACAAAAATGAAAGATTGAATAGTATTCAATCAACAAGAATTAGCAGGTGTAAAGGTAGAATTTTTTGAACGCTGTGGCGGGGTCTGAAAGTATAAGATTTGTGGCAGCTCTATTGCAAAAAAAGAACCGGAACATTGTGTGGGCTTCTACTTTAAATATGACAAATTTGCAAACACATTATGGAAAACAGAGCGCTTCAACCGATTGGTATTTTTGACAGTGGTATTGGTGGATTAACCGTTGCACATGCTATTCAGCGGGCATTGCCTTGTGAGCGCATGATCTACTTTGGTGATACAGCACACTTACCGTATGGGGATAAATCCGAAGCAGCCATTCAGGCATACTCCATAAAAATTGCAGATGTATTGTTAAAAATGAATTGTAAGGTAATTGTGATTGCCTGCAACTCTGCCAGCTCAGCGGCTTATCACCTGTTAAAAGAATACGTTGGCAAGCGTGCGCACATTATCAATGTTATCGACCCCATGGTGTCCCTGGTGTCGCAGCATTTTAA
>Ga0075163_10002695_pt1 | contig 23851 bp, 14 predicted proteins | sample JI1023141ADNA_FD_71478 | JGI IMG/M metagenome (GOLD analysis project Ga0075163, IMG submission 71478) | Wastewater effluent complex algal communities from Wisconsin, to seasonally profile nutrient transformation and Carbon sequestration -... | ecosystem: Engineered > WWTP > Effluent > Algae... | reverse complement strand
TCAGTTCAATACAGCCCGCAGGGTAAGACTGGTATTGCCGGTTGTAAAAGATCGTCTGGTGCAGGTGCTGGTGAATGGGAAAAAAGTTAACTGGAAAGCACTGCCCGACGCAGTAGGTATTCCGCTGATCGAAATACAAACAGCAGGGGCAAGCAGTCACACGATCGTTTTGAAATGGGCCGGTACGCAACCCGGTCGTTTTACGATGAAAACCTCGTACATGCCTGGTGAGCGGATCACCCTGCAGTCAACCAATTTTGCACAATTCAAATTTGCCGATCCGCAGGGAGTATTTGAGCAATCTGCTGTCAACGGAAAGCTGGTATCGGTAAGAATAGCCAATAAGCCCGGTCATCATACCTTGTTTGTACAAACTAAACAGGGTGCCTTTACCTGGTGGCAACCGGTGGATATAAACATACTGGTTGTTCCGCCAGCGTCTGAATACCGGCCTGTTGTTTCGGATGTATCAAATGAAAAGGTCGACATTAGCGCTGCATATAATGATAAAGTGACGAATATCTTCAAGCCCCAATACAAATCACCTCGGCCTGTATCACCCACACTGCAGTTGCCTATCCAGGGCATTGGCAACTGGGCTTATCACAGTGTACAGTTCAATGTGATTGACAGCGGATTCCGCGCGAGGGCAGGAGCAAAAAATGAATGGACGAGTTCAACGGGTATACCATTCATAACGCCTTCCGATACGGCAAAGAACAATATTGTTTTCACGTCTATGTGGGATGCTTATCCGGATTCTGTGGTGATTCCATTAACCGGCAAAGCCTACGAAGCCGCTTTCCTGATGGCGGGTAGTACGAACCCGATGCAAAGCCGGTTGGTGAATGGATTGATACGCGTTAACTATACCGATGGAAGTTCCGATGTACTTGAACTCCGCAACCCGGAAAACTGGTGGCCTATTGAACAGGATTACTATGTGGATGGATTTGCCTTTACCACCGATGCACCTAAACCTATACGGGTTTCATTGAAATCGGGAACGGAAATACCTGCTAATTATAAATACACCGGGATCAAGGGCTTTTCTAATTTTGGGATTGAAGGCGGAGCGGCCACTTTGCTGGGTATGCATTTGAATAAAAGCAAAACCCTTCGCAGCCTGGTGCTGAAAGCCGTGGCCAATGATGTGGTGATCGGGTTGATGGGGATGACCTTAATCAGATAAGATCTTTGTATATCTTTTTGCTGTGTATGAAAGATGCGGAACGGATTGAAAACGATTGCACTGCATTTCAACCCATAGGGATGTTTTGTTGAGGCCGGATATTGTTTTATTTGCTGTGTATGAAAAATGTGGAACGGATTGCATAACGATGCACTGTATTTCACCCCATAGAGGTGTTTTGTTGAGGCCGTAAATTGCGTTTTTTGCTGTGTATGAAAAATGCGGAACGGATTGCATAACGATGCACTGTATTTCACTCCATAGAGGTGTTTTGTTGAGGCCCATATTGCGTTTTTTTTGCTGTGTATGAAAAATGGGGAACGGATTGCATAACGATGCACTGCATTTCAACCCATAGGGGCGTTTTGTTGAGACCGGATATTTTTTTATTTGCTGTGTATGAAAAATGCGGAACGGATTGCATAACGCTGGCACTGTATTTCACCCCATAGGGGTGCTTTGTCGGTAGCAAAAGATCCCCCCCAGCGCCCCGCTCACCCTGTAGGGGTGTTTTGTGGTGATAAAAAATACCGGTTACCTGTATTGTATAAATTTGTTGATTAAATTAATTATGAAAAATATTCTGTTCCTCTTCTTTACGATACACGCCTGTGTAAACCTGTCTGCCCAATCCGACAGCATCTGGCTCTTTTCCTATTTTAAAAACAACGGACAGGACGGATTGCATTTTGCCTCCAGCACCGATGGCTTAAAATGGCAGGCATTAAAGAATGACAGTTCGTTTCTGACGCCTGCGGTCTCCAAAGATAAACTCATGCGTGACCCCTGTATCCTGCGCGGACAGGACGGAAAATTCCACATGGTATGGACGGTGAGCTGGAACGACCGCGGCATTGGCTATGCCAGTTCCACCGACCTGGTACACTGGAGCGAACAGCAATTCATTCCGGTAATGATGCATGAAGACTCCGCCCGCAATTGCTGGGCACCGGAGATTACCTGGGACCGCAAGAAAAAACAATACATGATTTACTGGGCCACCACCATCCGCGGTAAATATCCCGAAGATCCGAAAGTGGAGAGTGGATATAATCACCGGATGTATTATGTAACAACCAGGGATTTTAAACAGTTCAGCAAAACAGGCCTGCTGTATGATCAGGGTTTTAATGTGATTGATGCCAGCATATTGCCGGTCGGGAAAAAATATGTGATGTTCCTGAAAGATGAAACCCGTACTCCTCCGCAAAAAAATATCCGGGTGGCTTTCAGTAAAAGACTGACCGGCGGCTTTTCCGCTCCCTCAACCCCCATCACCGGCAACTACTGGGCCGAGGGCCCTACCGCTTTATACAAAGACGGTCAATGGATCGTGTACTTTGATAAATACCGCGATCACAAATACGGGGCCGTCAGTTCCCCCGACCTCATCAACTGGACCGATATCTCCGATCAGATCAGTATTCCGGCGGGGTTGCGGCACGGGACAATTTTCAAAGTCAGCCTGGCTGAATATAAAGTTCTTTTATCATCTGATTAACGCAGGATACAACAGGATGCGGTCACCGGCCGGATGGACTACTTTACCACACTAATTGCTTGTAGCTATGTCCTCTGCCCGGCTTATATCCAGTTTGCTGCTGTTGTTTATGGCAGTTGATTCTGCTGCACAACTGACTCTCGCTGATATTTTTTCAGAAAACATGGTGCTTCAACGGGGTAAACCCATTCCACTCTGGGGAAAAGCAGCACCGGGAAAATCAATAACCGTTTCATTTGCCGGCAAGGAATACAATACCACAGCTACACAGGATGGTAAATGGCAGATTTACCTGATGCCGATGGCGGAAACAACTACTCCCTTAGTACTCACTGTTATTTCAGCTACAGATACCCTGCTTATGGGGAATATTCTCATCGGTGATGTATGGCTTTGTACCGGGCAAAGCAATATGGAATACCCGCTGGACCGCAGCCTGAAAAGATATGCGGCCCCGGCACGGGGATCGGACCAGGCTACGGAGGAATATAAAAAACCGGGCAAGCCGGATGCGGTGCGCTATCTCTATGTGGAACGCACCGTGAATAAATTTCCCGCCCTGCCCACCAAAGGATGGTTCAACGGTACGGATACCACTATCCGATATGTTTCAGCAGCGGGTTATTTTTTCGCGAAGGAAATTTTTGAAAATACAGGCATTCCCATCGGTATCATTTCTTCCAGCTGGGGCGGTACACGGGTGGAGCAATGGACCCCGCCGGAAGCCTATCGGGAATCAGGCGTGTTCAGCAAATACATGACCAGCGATACATTTAAAATTGACGGGATGAAACCCGGTCAGATTTATAAGGGAATGATACAGCCCTTTGAAGGATTGTCTATCCGCGGTGTATGCTGGTACCAGGGCGAAAGCAACTGCATGATTGAAGACCAGGATACCTATGTGGAGAAAATGCGGGTCTTTGAAAATAACCTGCGAAAGGTATTCAACGATGAACTGATTCCTTTTTTTACCGTTCAGATTTCTCCCTATCTCTATTCTGCGCGCAAGGATCCTAAAGTACACAGTCCGGAATTGCTGCCCCTTTTCCAGGAAGCGCAAACCCGTTGCCTGCAACTGCCGCGTACCTATATGGTGGTTACCACCGATCTCGTGGATAACCTGAAAGATATTCATCCCTCTTACAAATGGGAAGTGGGTCACCGGCTGGCGCTGCAGGCACTTGCCGTGATCTATGGAAAAAACGGGGTGAATGCCTGGAGCCCTTCGTTTAGTCTTATGAAACGGAAGAAGAACAAACTGATCGTTACCCTGGCGGATACCGGCGGACAACTCAGGTCGTCGGACGGCAAAGCGCTTAACTGGTTTACCGTGGCGGGGCCGGACAAAAAATTTTTTCCTGCCGTAGTGGAAATCAAAGGAGATCAGCTGATCATTTCTTCTGAACAAATTAGAAAACCCAAATACCTCCGTTTCGCCTGGGATGAAAAGGCGCAGCCCAACCTCGTCAATGCGGCGGGATTGCCTTGTATTCCTTTTCGTACGGATAAATCAGAGTGACCTGATTTAGTTGCAAAAAATTGAAGGATTACATCACCGGGTTCCTGTCAAATTTACCTTACAGCAAAATAGTCCATCTTTTCAGTGGTAAAGCACATTCCTGCAGGCAGGCATATACTTTACATTTACTTTGATATTGGATTTTTTTCATCCACTTTAAGAATTGCCGTATGAACCAAAGCATGCACTGCATTAGCAGACGCTTTCTGCTATTTGTCTCCGTCATTCTGATTTCTGTTTTTTCTTTTGCCCAATCCAGAACAGTTACAGGTAAAGTCACCAATAAGCAAACGAATGAACCGTTGCAGGGTGTGACTGTACACCTGAAAGGAACCAACAACAGTTCTGTTACCTCGGCTGATGGGAGTTTTTCCATCAGTGTGCCTGAAACCAGGGCGATACTGATTTTTACCTATGTGGGATTCGCCTCACAGGAAGTACCACTTGACAAGTCCGGATCTTATTCGGTGGAGATGGCGCCCGGAGAGAACAAGCTGGATGAAGTGGTTGTGGTGGGATATGGTACCACTAAAAGACGCGACTTAACCGGATCCATTGTATCTGTAAAGCCGGATGAAATTACAGCACGTCCGGGACCCAATCCCATGGAATCCCTGCAGGGAAGAGTGGCGGGTATGGATATTACGCGTACTTCCGGACAGCCGGGTGCAGGTATCAATATTCAGCTGCGTGGTACCCGGTCTTTTACGGCCAGTGGAAATCCGTTGTTTATTATTAACGGCTTGCCCGGAGATTACGCAACCCTGAACCCCTATGATATTGAGTCTATAGAAGTATTAAAAGACGCTTCATCAACGGCCGTCTACGGATCAGCCGGTTCTAACGGGGTGGTACTGATCACGACAAAGAACGGTAAAGCCGGAAAGCTGACCATTGATTTCAATACCTATTACGGAAACAATGGCTGGTCCATTACCCCGGTGATGCGTACAGGTGATGCCTATCTGCAAACCAAACGGGATGCATACAGATGGGTGTTTGATGGTACGGCCAATCAATGGACTACTACAGGGGCCTTGTGGCAATCACCGGCCAACGACGAAGCCATCTTTGGAACATCCAGGTATCAGACATACCAGGAAGGTAAATTTGTAAACTGGGCGGATGAATTCCTGAGAAAGAATGTAGGTACACAAAACTACAGTTTAAGTGTGGCGGGTGGTAACAGTACAACCAAAGGCTATATCTCTTTTAACTATACAGATGAAAACGGTCAGTACCGGGGTGATCAGTTCAAGCTCTTCTCCACAAGCATGCGGATTGATCATAAAGTAAGAAACTGGCTTACCATCGGTTCTAATCTGCAGGCATCTTATGTAGACAGGGACAAAGCGCAGGATAAACTGGAAAATGCGCTGACCACCGATCCGCTGGTGAGAACACATAACCCGGATGGTACCCTGAATACCAACCTGGGAAACAACGTATATAATCTGCTGCTGGATTATCAGCCAGGTGTATACGGTAATGTGGAGAACAATATTAAAATGTTCCTGAACCCTTATGTGGAAATAAAACCTATTCGCGGACTCAGCATATTATCACGGGCAGGGGTGCAGCTCAATTATTCAAACAATTACCGCTTTGACGGAATCGGGTCCGTCAATTATACCTATGTAAATGCGGGTATTGCAAAAGCGAGGGTGAATCAAAACCGTTTCCAGGGATACCAGTGGGAAAACATCCTGACCTATAATCTCAAACTGGCGAATGTTCATGATCTCACGTTTACCGGGGTCAGCTCCTGGTTCTACAACCAGAATACGAACACGGAAATGAACCAGAGCAATATCCTCTCCAATAATTTCAAGTGGTACAAGTTTGCGGGAGATGTAAATACAACCGCTTTGTCATCTTATACCATGTCAAAAACATTCGGACTGATCGGAAGGGTGAATTACGCCTATTCCGGTAAGTATCTTTTTTCGGCTTCTGTACGCCGGGATGGATCTTCGGTATTGTATAAATCTAATCGCTGGGATGTCTTTCCTGCCGCTTCCGTTGGCTGGAGAATTTCCGATGAAAACTTTATGGCTTTTTCCAAAAACTGGTTAAGCAGCCTGAAACTCCGGATAGGATGGGGGATTACCGGTTCGGCAAAAATTGATCCGTACAGCTCCGTTTCAGTACTGGAGAGCGGCACCATGTCCCTGGGGGGATTATCCCAGCCGATCTACCGCAATTCGCAGTTTATTACCAATGCGGATTTAGGATGGGAAAAATCGCATAATACCAATATCGGTCTGGATGCGTCGGTATTAAAAAACAGGATTGACTTGTCACTGGATTATTACTTCACCAAAACGGATGGGGTGATTTACAGTGTTACCTCCCCGATCATATACGGAACGTACCGTCCGGGGGTGCAGTACCAAACCAATATTAATGTGGCGGAAACCAAAAACAAAGGATTTGAGGCAACCATCAATTCCATCAATGTAACGAATAAGCATTTTGAATGGTCAACTTCGCTGGCCTTTTCAAGGAATAAAGAGGAAATTATCAAGCTGATCGGCGGTGTAGCCAACAATATCACCAATGGAGCGTATTCGCTGACCATCGGCCAACCAGTCAATTCATTCCGGAATTATAAACTGGATGGCATTTGGCAGATCGGGGAAGAAACGGATGCATTGGTATTCAGTAAACGTCCCGGCGATCTGAAAGTGAATGTGCCGGGTATGGTGAAACTGGCCCCCGGTGTTTTTAAGAAGCCCAACGCAACGGGAACAATCGTCTATTATTATACCAACCTGACGGAAGCACAGAAGTTTGAACCAACCCTGACTGCGGCCAGTTCAAAATATGCGTATAGCGCAAATGACTTTCAGATTCTGGGGTCGAACACCCCTAAATGGTCACTCGGTTTGCAAAACCGGTTTACCTACAAGGGGATTGATCTGACGATTTATGCGTATTTAAGGTGGGGACAAATGATCAACTACAACATGATGGGTTGGTATCAGCCGAGCGGATTTGCCACCAATGCAAGTCCTTCCAGAACATTCCCTGAATATTTTAATTACTGGACACCGGAGAACCCTTCCAATGATTTTCCGGCCATGAACTACTTGTCGACACCCGCTTCAATCAGTGGTTTCTCCGGGTTGAACTATGTGGATGGCTCTTTCTTCAAAATCAAAAATGTCTCATTGGGGTATACGTTGCCGGCCAGAATGGCTAAAAAGATTTTCGTACAACGCCTGCGGGTGTACACCACGCTCACGAACCCGGTAATCATTGCCCGCAGCCACCTGATAAATAACTACGATCCTGAAATGAACGGATCGCTGGATTACCCGTTGACCAAACAATTCGTGGCTGGCCTGAACGTAACATTTTAATTAAGTCATTTAAAGTAATTTAAAATGAGAAAAATATTAGGAAGCAGATTATTAATAGCACTGCAAATACTTTCGGTTTCTGTGTTTTCCTCCTGCACCAAGCTGGATGAGTATAATCCGGCCGGCTTGTCAGAGGAAAACGTACTGCGCAACTTTGACGCCTGGAAAGGATATCAGTCCAACTGCTATACTGGTCTCTGGGGGTCACTGATAAATTTTCAGTACGGTATCGTTTCAGAAGTTGGTACTGATATGTGGACATTTTCGTACAACAACCACAACCAGTATAAAGACCTGATGGCGTACGAAGAATTCACCACCAGTTCCGGGGTCGTAAGAAACGTATGGGACTTTGCCTGGGGATCAATTAATCATTGTAATAAAGCGATCCAGCTTTCCGCCGACCTGGTGGACGGGAATGCCAATGATATCAAAATCCTGGTGTCCGAAGCACAGTTTTTACGGGCTTATTATTATTCAGTGATTGTAGCGCATTTTGGCAGTGTGCCCCTGGTGCTGACGGATGATCCGGTTAAAAACCTGAGTCCGAAACGGGACAGCGTTGCACAGATCTATGCACAGATTGTGACGGACCTGCGCACGGCTTTTCAGAACCTGCCGGTAACGCCTTATGATAATAACCCGCAACGGGTCACTAAAAAAGCGGCTTTCGGTCTCCTGGCCCGGGTATACGCACAGGGTGCCGGGGAAGGATTGTCTGAAGGTGGGAAAACCTATTGGCAGCGGGCCAAAGAAGTGGCAGACAGCCTGATTACGGGTATGAGCAGTTACGGCGCCGGCATGTATGACGATTTCGCGAAAGTATTTTCAGCGGCCAATAACAGGAGCAATACAGAAGCGTTGTTTACGGCTTACGGACTCAACCCGTATAACCCATCTTATGATGTTTTTACCGGCAACTCCAAGCCCAATATATATCTTCATTATTATCCAAAGTTTGATGATGCTTTTGGAACATCCGATTTGCTGCGGAAAGGGGTGAACTCGAATACGACCAATGCTTATTACGGCCGTTGCAACCAGCAATTCCTGGCTCCGACAAAATACCTGATCAATTGCTTTGATGCCCGGTATGATAAACGCTGGGAAAATACATTTGTAACCGCCTTTGCGAATTATTCAGGCGTACAGGCTATTGCCAGCCTGGGAACGGGGGTACCTGCCCCGGCAAATGTTACTTACTCTAGTGCTACGGTAACACTGACGGCAGCCATGTGTACGAAATACGGTATAGACGCTTCACATATCGGGGAAAAAATCTATCCCTATGCGGATGTAAATGCCCGTAACGCTTCTCAGAATGCCACCTGGCAATATATACCGATGATCTGGACCAAGGGAGTGTACACCGGGGCCGTCTCTGCATTGCAGCCTGCGGCAAATGCCAATGTACACCCGTATCCCCTGGCCGCCGATGAGGATCGGTTTTTTGCCTACCTGAGCAAGGACCCCCTGACCCCTGCGGAAAAACAAGCCCGGCGGTACGCTACGGTTAACATTGACGATCTGTTCGATCCGGCTGATCCCACAGGAAGCACATACAAAGCGGTATTATCAACCAACGGATTAACCCCATCAAGTATGGCTAACCTGTTCCCTGCCATGATGAAGTTTAATCACAACTTTGACGGAGCCTGGCTGGGTGGTAATTTTCAGCAAAAGCTGGGTAACATTATGGTGATGCGGATGGCTGAAGTATACCTGATTGCTGCTGAAGCTACCCTGAAGAGCGGTGGAAGCGGAGCGGCAGCTGCACAATACCTGAATGAACTCCGGCGGAGGGCTGTACGGAATATTGCCGATTTTAATGTAGGTACAGGTATGCAACTTACTACCGCCACGATGAATGATGTATTTGATGAATATGCCCGTGAACTTTGCGGGGAGTATAACCGCTGGGCTATTTTGAAAAGGAATAAGGCATTTGAAACCAGGTTACAGACCTATAATAAAACGGCATTTACCAACTTTTTGCCGGCCATCCATTATAAACGTCCCATACCCTTTACTTTCCTGAACCAGATCAATAATGCCAATGAGTTCGGTACAAACGGTTACTGATCAGGGCATATACGTTTTTTAATCACTGTGCAAGCCCTTGTTTTCCAGGTATACGGATACCTTGAAAACAGGGGCTTCTTCTTTGAAATATTCTTATAAGTAAAAGTCAAACAGATTCCCTGTAGGATACTACAGGATGCCGGCGAGGGGCTGTTTGTGTATTTTCCCATTCTAATTTATCAACAACGATTGTATATGCTGTCAAAATTGCTTCTTGCCGTTTTTACTGTTTTTCTGTCTGTTTCCTGCCTGTCGCAATCCACTGTTCCCTCCTGGGTATCCAAAGTGGGCGCCCGTTCCTTTCCCGCCGGAAAAAAAGTCTGTTGGGTTAATGATTTTGGCGCGGTGAGTGATACAGCCGTAGTCAGTACAAAAGCCATACAAGCCGCTATTGATAAATGCGCGGCTGCGGGTGGAGGAATCGTGCAGTTTAAACCGGGTACCTATGTCAGCGGCAGTCTTTTTATTAAGAATAATGTGCAACTGAAAATTGATAAAGGCGTTACCCTGCTCGGTTCACAGCAATTTGCCGACTACCCCGATATGTATTCCCGTATCGCCGGAATTGAAACGACCTGGCCGGCAGCCCTGATTAATTTCCTGAATGTTAAGAATGCCGCGCTCACCGGAGAAGGCGTGGTGAATGCCCGCGGTAAATTCTGCTGGGATATGTATTGGGCCATGCGGAAAGAATATGATAAAAAAGGACTGCGCTGGATCGTGGACTATGATGCCAAACGCGTACGTACCGTAGTGGTACAGTCTTCTTCCGATATCAGCATCAAAGGACTGACCTTTAAAAACGCGGGCTTCTGGACAGTACAGTTACTCTATTCTTCCTATCTCACGGTGGACGGCGTAATCATCCGTAACAATGAAGATGGCAGCGGTCCCAGTACCGATGGTATTGATGTGGACTCCAGCAGCTGGACCCTTATCCAGAATTGTGATATTGATTGCAATGATGATAATTTCTGTCTGAAAGCCGGTCGCGACTGGGACGGACTGCGGGTGAATAAACCAACTGAGTATGTGGTTATACGTAAATCTGTAGCGCGCAGGGGTGCCGGACTGGTTACACTCGGCAGCGAAACCTCCGGGGGGATCCGTCATATTTACTGTACCGATCTTACGGCTAAACATACCGATAACGGTTTACGGATCAAATCAGCCACTACCCGCGGGGGTATTGTGGAAGATGTATACTTTGTCAACTCCGTACTGGATTCCGTTCGCAATGCCTATCAGTTTAACCTGAACTGGTATCCCGCTTACAGCTACAGCGAACTGCCTCCCGGGTATAATATTGACTCTGTCCCCCAGCACTGGAAAGCCATGTTGCAGAAAGTAACGCCGGCTGAAAAAGGAATTCCGCAGACAAAGGATTTTTATATCAATAATGTAAAGATCACCCATGCGCAGAAAGCCTTTGAAGTAAATGGACTAACCAATTCCCGGATCCGGAATTTCAATTTTAACAATTCCTCGATTTCCGCAGTCACCCTGGGCGATATGATTTTTGCCGAAGACTGGAACTTTAATAAGTTTCGCCTCGTCATTGAAAAGAAAGAAGAAGAAAAAAAGAAACCTGCCGGAGGAATAGAGGAGCAGGAACGTCTAAAGGGTTAACCCGACAAACATGAGAAAAACTGTAACGATCATACTGACCCTGCTGCTCACCGGTTCACTCCAGGCACAGCGGCAAATGGAATGGCTCGACCGCGGCCTGATCGCCGTACCCGACCGCAAAGGGGATGTACTGGTGAGCTGGCGCCTGCCGGGCAATGAAGATCCGCAGACAACGTATAATGTTTACCGGACCACGGCCGGTAAAACGATAAAGCTGAATCCTGCACCGGTGGAACTGGCCACTTCTTTCCTGGACACAACCGTGGATGTAACGCTGGCCAATCTTTATACCGTCCGGTCACAACTGAAGAAAAAGGAAAACCCGGAAGGCAGCAGTTATGCATTGCCCGCTGCCCCGAAAAACTATTTGTCCATCCCCCTGCGTACACCCGCGGGTTATTCTGCCAATGATGCCAGTGTGGGTGATGTGGACGGAGACGGGAAATATGAAATCATCATTCACCTGACCGGCCGGGCCAGGGATAATTCACAACGGGGTGAAACCGATCCTCCGCTTTTTCATTGCTATAAACTGGATGGAACATTTTTATGGGAAATCAATCTCGGGAAGAATATCCGTGAAGGAGCCCACTATACCCAGTTTATGGTGTATGACCTGGATAGTGATGGCAAAGCAGAAATTGCCATGAAGACGGCCGATGGAACCATTGACGGAAAAGGAACCGTGATCGGGGACAGCACAAAAGATTTCAGAAATGCACAGGGATATGTCTTATCGGGTCCGGAATACCTGACTGTATTTGATGGACTGACCGGTGCGGAAAAATCAACCGTTTTATATGATCCACCGCGTTATCCAGACAATCTTTTTCCCACAACAGAGGAATTGAAATCACTCTGGGGCGATGGTTATGGCAACCGCATGGATCGTTTCCTGGCCTGTGTGGCTTACCTGGATGGGGTACATCCATCGCTCGTGATGTGCCGGGGGTATTATACCCGTACAGTGCTGGCTGCCTGGGATCTGAAGAAAGGGAAACTCGTTAAACGCTGGACCTTTGATACCAATGATAAGGGCAATGGTAAATATGCCGGGCAGGGCAATCATAACCTGACTGTGACGGATGTGGATGGCGATGGCAAAGATGAAATAGTATATGGTCAGATGACCGTGGATGATAATGGCACCGGGCTTTATACCACCGGTATCGGTCATGCCGATGCCCTGCATGTGAGTGACCTGGACCCTTCGCGTCCCGGTCTTGAAGTATTCAGCATTCAGGAGAAATTCGGGGATGCGGGTGCCAACTTCAGGGATGCCCGCACGGGCGAAGTGATCTGGAAAAAACCATCCGTGAAAGCGGGTGATGATGGGGAAGGACCGGGTCGCGGACTGTCACTCGATATTGATCCCCGCTATGAAGGATTTGAAAGCTGGGTGGCCGGGGCCGGTATACGCGGTCTCTTTGACGCAAAAGGAAATCAGATTGCGGAGAGAACACCGGCCTGTAATATGGGTATTTATTGGGACGGCGATCCGCTGAGTGAAATACTGAATGGAGTGAATATCAGCAAATGGGAATACGACAGTGCAAAAGCGGTGACCATCTTCGATGCCCGCAATGAAGGGTGTGCCAGTAATAACGGCACAAAAGCCAATCCCTCACTGAGTGCGGATATACTGGGCGACTGGCGGGAAGAACTGATCTGCCGGACTGCAGACAGTAAAGAGTTACGGATCTATTCAACGGCCATACCCACTGCTTTAAAACTGTACACGCTGATGCACAATCCGCAATACCGGCTTAGTATTGCCTGGCAGAATGTGGCGTATAACCAACCACCGCATGTGAATTATTTCCTGGGGCAGGGGATGAAGATGCCGCCAGCACCTGCTATTTCCATTATAAAAAAATAAGTACGGATGAAACGTAATTACTGGATAGCCCTGCTGCTTTTTATTACTGCCAGTTCCTTTCTGATACAACCACAACGGAAGCCCACACTCTTTATCATCGGGGATTCCACGGTGCGCAATACCAACCGCCCGCAATGTGGCTGGGGAGAAATGATTGCTGAATGGCTGGATACGGCGAAGATCAAAGTAAGCAATCAGGCCATGGCCGGACGCAGTACCCGGACATTTATAAAAGAAAAGCGTTGGGAAAAAGTGATTTCGGCTATACAGCCGGGTGATTACCTGATCATGCAGTTCGGGCATAATGAAGGCAGTAAACCCGATACGTCCAAAGGCGGCTATCGAGGGGTGCTGCGCGGTACCGGCGAAGACAGTGTGTCATTGAACTGGGGGGATACGCTTACCGAAGTGGTACACAGTTATGGCTGGTATCTCCGCAAATTCGTACGTGAATCGAAAGCCAAAGGCGGCATCCCCGTAATCTGTTCCATGATTCCCCGCAACCAGTTTGCAGATGGAAAAGTAAAAAGAGCCGATAAGGATTTTGGCAAATGGGCGGAAGAGATCGCCAGAGAAGAAGGCGTTTTCTTTATTAACCTGAATGCCTTAACCGCTGATAAATACGATGCGATGGGACCGGAACAGGTGAAAACATTTTTCCCCGGCGATCATACCCATACCAATGAGGAAGGAGCCCGGGTCAACGCCGCTTCCGTAGCTGAAGGCATCCGTTTATTAAAATCACTTACCCTGAATCAATTCCTGAAAAATAACTGATATGAAAAGCAAACATTATCTCCGGTTCCTGTTACCGGCCATTGCCCTTGTCCTGTTTTCATTTATCTGGAAACAACAGGAGAAGCCGGTCTTTTTTATCATCGGTGACAGTACCGTGCGCAATGGCGATGGCACCGGCAAGGGGAGTTTATGGGGCTGGGGCAGTTTTATTGCCGACCAGGTGGATACTGGCAAACTGCAGGTACAGAACCATGCCATGGGTGGCCGCAGCAGCCGTACGTTTATTTCCGAAGGACGCTGGGATAAAATCCTTCTCACTTTAAAGAAAGGCGATTATGTCATCATGCAGTTCGGTCATAATGATGCCAGTCCCCTCGATGATACCGCCCGTGCCCGGGGGGTACTCCGCGGTATCAGTGATAAGGACACCAGTATTTATAACCCGATCAGGAAGATGCAGGAAACAGTTTATACCTATGGCTGGTATATGCGCAAATTTGTAAAGGATACAAAGGCTAAAGGAGCGGTGCCCATTATCTGTTCACTGGTACCCCGCAACAGCTGGAAAGAAGGAAAAATTCAACGGTCTGCCGATTCATGGGCTTTATGGGCCAGGCAGGTGGCGGAACAGGAAGGCGCGTATTTCATTGACCTGAATGAACTGACCGCGGCCGAATACGATAAACTGGGTCAGGAAAAAGTGAAGGCCCTTTATTTTCCGTCTGATAACACGCATACCAATAAGGAAGGCGCGCTGATCAACACCGCGTTTGTAATTGATCAGTTGCGGAAGCAAAACCCCGCCGGCATCAGCCAGTACCTGCGCTGATCAGAGCGAAGCACGGGTAGTGACGTAGAAAGGAATTTCGGTGTGTTCGGTGGAACCATTCAGGATCATTTCAGCCGCTTTCTTTCCCATGAATTCAAAGTCGGTGGAAATCGTCGTAATACCGTTGAGGATAATTTTCTTCAGCGGTGTTTCATTATAGGAGATCACGCCCACGTGTTTGCCCACTTTCATCTTGGTCACCAGGATTTTTTCAATCAGGGTTACCAGGTCTTCTTCCATCAGGTTGATAAACACTTCTCCTTCTTTGATAGGCTCTTTGGAGATATCATGTACAATACGGTAGTTAAACGCGTATTGCTTGCAGAATTTGGTAAAGCCTTTCAGGATCTCTTCGGGATGGTAGGTGTCGTCGGGGAAAATGATTTTTAACGTATGGTATTTACTCAGCGATTCTCTTAATTCTTCCAGTGCGGCGTAAATGTCTTTTTCAAAATTCTCATACACGGCCGCATAATTGCCTTTGATACCGGGTATCAGTTTATCCATCATCAGCAGCTTTTCCGCCGGCAGCTGGTTGATAATATCATAAGCGGTTTCACCTCCTTCAATGAAGTGAGGAATAATCACGTAATGCGTATATTCTTTCTTGTGGTGTTCAATCAGTTTTTTAAAGAGACTGAAGTCGTTATTGTACACGTAGAAATCAATCAGGGCCATATCGCCCAACGCTTTCACAAAAGAATCGTATACGAGTTTTTTATGGGCACCCAGTTTATTGAACAGCAGAAAAATCCGGAGGGGCTGCTCCACATCCACGGATTTCACAAAATAGCCCTTGCCGGGTACGGAGCCCAGCACCCCGATCTGCTTGAGGTATTTATATCCTTTTTCGACGGTATCCCGGGAGATTTCAAATTCGAAGCTCAGTTCGTTGATGGAAGGCAGTAACTCCTCCTGGCCGATCTTGCCCGCACTGATAGCCTTGATAACCGAATTGGCCAGCTGCATATACTTAGGCGTGGCGGAGAGGTAGTCAATCAGTATGTAATCAAACAGTATATTCTTTTTCATCTACAGTCCTTTTGGGCCAGAATACCGGACAGGCACGGGCGCCTGAACCGGGGCCGGTTTCGACAAAGCAATCGAAGGTTTTAAAAGTATTAATAATTTCCGGATTTGAAGGTTTTGGCCTCCCGGAAAGGCAAAAATAAGGCAGGACAGGGCGTGACGGGAGAAGGGCGGGAATTCATAGTTTTACGAGGTCCTAAACTGATTGCTTCCTAATTGAATTCCCTTTATGAATGTTATTCTAGGTGTTATTTTTCACTTTTTAGGCGGTTTTGCCTCAGGTAGTTTTTATATCCCTTATAAAAAGGTAAAAGGCTGGAGCTGGGAGAGTTACTGGATTGTTGGCGGACTCTTTTCCTGGCTGATTGTACCTCCCATTGCTGCCTGGTTAACCATCCCCGGATTTACTGAGATGATCAGTGGTGCTGCCGGTACCACATTGGGATATACGTTCCTTTTTGGTGTACTCTGGGGCATCGGTGGTCTTACCTACGGGCTGGGTGTACGTTATCTCGGGGTGTCCCTGGGAAGCAGTATTATCCTCGGTCTATGTATGGTGTTCGGGGCTTTGATTCCCGCCATCTATTATGATTTCTTCCCCAAAGCAGGGAAAGATACGTTCAGTGAAATGATCAGTTCCCAATGGGGGCTCACCATTATGGCGGGTCTGCTGCTTTGTGTGGTAGGAATTGTGATCTCCGGTAAGGCCGGTATGATGAAGGAAAAACAACTCTGTGCCGCCCCGGTTGATCCGCACGGTACGGAAGTAAAAACAGAATATAAATTCGGACTGGGCATGTTTGTTTCCATCATATCCGGGGTGCTCAGTGCCTGTTTCAATTTTGGCCTGGAGGCCGGACAGGACCTGGCCAATGTAGCCAATGAGGCCTGGAAAGCCGCCAATCCCGGTGATGGCGAATTCCTGTATCGTAATAATGTCATTTATGTCGTGTTGTTATGGGGCGGACTCACCACCAATTTTATCTGGTGTATGATCCTGAATGCCCGCAACAAATCCTTTGGTGATTATACCAATAAGAAAACGCCTTTATTCAAAAACTACTTATTCTCCGCCATTGCCGGTACGGCCTGGTTCCTCCAGTTCTTCTTCTATGGAATGGGCGAAAGCAAACTGGGCAACGGACCCAGCTCATGGATCCTGCACATGGCATTTATTATATTAGTGGCCAATATGTGGGGACTGGTACTGAAAGAGTGGAAAGGCGTATCGAAACAAACAAAAACAATCATCGCGGCCGGAATTGCCACGATCATTTTATCAGTATTATTAGTGGGACGCGGAAACAAATTCCACGAAGATTCGAAAAACGAAAAAGCAGTTACCTATGTCAGTAGCAACAGCAAACTTTAAGCATGTAAGTTATTTGTGGGATGAGGCTAAAGCCAATGCATTAGCCGGTGATGAAGTGGCATTACTGGTCTACCGTTCCAACCTCCTTGGAGCTGATCTCCGTCTCACCAATTATGGCGGTGGAAATACTTCCTGTAAAGCGATCGCCAAAGATCCGCTGACCGGACAAGAGACTGAAATAATGTGGATCAAAGGAAGCGGGGGCGACCTCGGCTCCATGAAAAGAAACGGACTGGCCGCATTGTATGTAGACCGGCTCCGCAGTCTGACCAATGTATACCGCGGGCTGGAATTCGAAGATGAAATGGTGGAACTTTTCAACCATTGTATCTATGACCTGGCTTCCAAAGCCCCTTCTATTGATACTCCTTTGCACGGGTTCCTTCCCTTCAAACATATTGACCACCTGCATCCCGATGCAGCGATTGCTATCGCAGCGGCCAAAGATGGTAAGAAAATCACGCAGGAATTATTCAATGGCACGATCGGCTGGGTGGAATGGCAGCGTCCCGGTTTCGACCTCGGTCTGAAACTGAAACAATGCCTGGATGAGAATCCCGGTATCCGCGGCATCATGCTCGGTTCACACGGACTGTTCACCTGGGGTGATACGGCGTATGAAAGTTATATGAATACACTGGACGTGATTGAGCGTTGTGCACAATACCTGGAAGAGAACTACGGCAAAAAACGACCGGTATTCGGTGGTGCTAAACGGGAATCTCTGCCGGCAGATCAACGCAGGAAGAAAGCCGCCCAACTGGCTCCGGTACTTCGTGGTTTCTGTTCATCCAAAGTGAAGATGCTCGGCCATTTCACGGATGATGAAAGAGTGCTGCAATTCATGAACTCCAATGACCTGGATCGGCTGGCCCCGTTGGGCACCAGCTGTCCTGACCACTTCCTGCGGACAAAAATTTCTCCGCTGGTGCTGGATCTCGGTACAGAAGCTGATCTCAGTGATGTGAATGCGGTCAAGGAAAAACTGGCCCCGCAGTTTGACGCCTACCGCAAGATGTACACGGAATATTATGAAACCTGCAAACATCCGAACAGCCCGGCTGTACGGGATGCAAATCCGGTTGTCATTCTTTTCCCGGGTGTGGGTATGTTCACTTTCTCCAAAGACAAACAGACCGCAAGAGTAGCCGCTGAATTTTATATCAATGCGATCAATGTAATGCGTGGCGCAGAAGCCGTTTCTGAATATACTTCATTGCCCCGCCAGGAAGCATTCAATATTGAATACTGGTTACTTGAAGAAGCCAAACTGCAGCGGATGCCCAAACCCAAACCGCTTAGCGGACGGGTGGCCCTCGTTACGGGTAGTGCCGGTGGTATTGGTAAAGCCATTGCCAAACGTTTTGCAGATGAAGGCGCCTGTGTGGTGATCAATGATATCAATGCAGAGCGTTTATCAGGGGCAAAAGAAGAGATGGTTAAGCTGTATGGTAAAGATGCCGTGAGCAGCACCCTCCTGAATGTAACCGATGCGGATAGTATCGCGGCGGCCATGGAAGATACCGCACTCGCCTTCGGCGGTGTGGATATAATCGTAAACAATGCCGGTATCAGTATCTCTAAATCCATCGCCGATCACAGCATTGAAGAATGGGATCGTCTCTATGATATCCTGGTAAAAGGACAGTTCCTGGTTTCACAGAAAGGAATTGAAGTGATGCGTAAACAGGGCTTTGGTGGTGATATCGTGAATATCGTTTCCAAGAATGCCGTGGTAGCAGGTCCGAATAATCCGGGCTATGGAAGTGCAAAAGCCGCACAGGCACACCTGACCCGCTTAATGGCGGCTGAACTGGGTGCCGATAAGATAAGAGTGAATACGGTGAATCCGGATGCCGTCATCTCCGACTCCAATATCTGGGCCGGTGGCTGGGCAGAAGGACGGGCGAAAGCCTATGGTATTACCGTGGATGAACTCCCGGCTTATTATGCCAAACGTACATTACTCAACGAGATTATATTACCGGAAGATATCGCGAATGCCTGCTTCGCTTTTGTGGGTGGCTTACTCAGTAAGTCAACCGGCAACGCGCTGAATGTGGATGGCGGTGTTTCGATGGGCTTCTACCGGTAAGTCCAACCTATTATTTTCACCCTCTGCATCCGGCCGGTTTTCGGGCAGGGGCAGAGGGTTATTTTGTAATTTAGATTATAACGTGTTTTATGAGAGTAGACAGTAAGCAAATTCAACAGCACAACGAACGCGGTCTGGCAAAACATGCATCCCGCTTTTCTTTTTTACAATCCGAACTCGGTAACCTGGATGCCATTATTGAAAAACTGATGAAATTCCAGGTGGCTATTCCTTCCTGGGCCCTTGGTACCGGCGGTACCCGTTTCGGCCGCTTTCCCGGTCCCGGTGAACCTGGCAGCCTGGAACAGAAACTGGAAGATGTGGGTTTACTTCACGCGCTGAATAAATCCAGCGGAGCGATCTCCCTGCATATTCCCTGGGATATTCCCCAGGACTATGCCGCTATCCGCAAACTGGCTGCAGAGCTGGAACTGAAATTTGACGCGGTGAACTCCAACACGTTTCAGGATCAGCCCGGACAGGCACATACGTACAAGTTCGGTTCTTTGCAAAATGTAAATAAGGCAACCCGGAAACAGGCCATTGAGCATAATATTGACGTGATTAAACATGGTGTTGAACTGGGATCCGAATCACTTACCGTATGGTTGGCTGACGGAAGTACGTTCCCCGGTCAGTTGAATTTTCGCAAGGCTTTTCAAAATACACTGGAGAGTTTGGAAGAAATTTATGCAGCCCTTCCTGCCGATTGGAAAATGTTTGTGGAGTACAAAGCTTTTGAACCCAATTTCTATTCCATGACCGTAGGTGACTGGGGACAGTCACTGCTTTATGCCAATAAACTCGGTCCTAAAGCAAAAACACTGGTGGATCTCGGACACCATCTCCCCAATGCCAATATCGAACAGATTGTGGCCTTGTTGTTAATGGAAGGCAAACTGGCCGGTTTCCATTTCAATGACAGCAAATACGGGGATGATGACCTGACGGTGGGCAGTATCAAACCCTATCAACTGTTCCTCATATTTAATGAACTGGTGGAAGGCATGGATGCTAACGGAATGGATCATGCGAAAGACCTCGGCTGGATGATCGATGCTTCACACAACGTAAAAGACCCGTTAGAGGATCTGTTGCAGTCCGTGGAAGCCATCATGATGGCCTATGCGCACGCGTTGCTGATGGATCGTAAGGCCCTGAATGCGGCACAGGATAATAACGATGTGGTGGCCGCCCAGGAATTGCTCAAGCAGACCTTCCATACGGATGTACGTGCCCTGGTGGCTGAGGCAAGACTGCGCAGCGGCGCGGCATTGAATCCCCTGCAATTCTTCCGTGAGGAAAAAATCAGGGAAGCACTGACCAAAGAAAGAGGAACGAATACGATCGCAACAGGACTCTGATGAACAAGATACCGGTAATAGCCATCTTCGATGTGGGTAAAACCAATAAGAAGTTGCTGCTGTTTAATGAACAGTATGAATTGCTGCAGGAAGACAGCCGCCCGATGGAGGAAATCAACGATGAGGACGGCTTTCCCTGCGACGATGTACAGGCACTCACGGCCTGGATCCGTGAATCCTATGCCCGCCTGCTCAGTAGTGAACAATTTGAAGTAAAGGGCATCAACTTTTCCGGTTATGGTGCCAGCTTTGTTTATATCGGACAGGATGGCCGGGTGGTATTGCCCCTGTACAATTACCTGAAACCTTATCCCCGCCCGCTGCTTGATAAATTTTACAGCCGCTATGGTGGAGAGGAACTCGTGGCCAGCCAGACGGCTTCGCCGGTGCTGGGTAGTCTGAATTCCGGCATGCAGGTATACCGGCTTAAAGAAGAGCGGCCTGAAATATTCGGGTTAGTAAAAGCTGCACTGCACCTGCCCCAGTACCTGAGTTATGTTCTGACCGGCGCCCTGCATACCGATATCACCAGTATCGGCTGTCATACAGGTCTCTGGCATTTTTCGGAGAATAACTATCATCAATGGGTAACCGAAGAAAAACTGGTTGATAAGTTTCCGGCGATTAAGAATTGTACCGAACTGGCCGGACATACCGGGGAAGGGATTCCTGCAGGTGCGGGACTGCACGACAGTTCTTCCGCCCTGATTCCCTACCTGGCTTCCTTTACCGATCCCTTTGTATTGCTCTCAACCGGTACCTGGTGCATCACCCTCAATCCGTTCAACAGCAAACCGCTGACTATAGACGAACTGAACAGTGACTGCCTCTGTTACCTGTCCTATAAAGGCAGCCCGGTTAAAGCCTCCCGTTTATTTGCCGGTAATGAACACGAGCAACAGGTGAAAAGACTGGCCGCTTACTTCAATACACCGGTAGATTATTATAAATCGGTAAAAGCCGATCCGGCGCTGCTGGAGAAATACAGACCTGACTACAGCTTGCTGCTGGAAGAACAGGAAGCGCGTATACCGGCTGAATCGGTTTTTTCTACCCGCGACCTGGAGGATTTTTCAAGCTATGAAGAAGCGTATCATTTACTGATTGCTGATATCATGGTCCTGCAACTGCAAAGCAGCCAGCTCGTGATCAGGGAAACGGCCGTTAAGAAAATATTTGTAGACGGCGGATTCAGCAAAAATCCCATTTATATGCGGCTCCTGGCTGAAGCCTTTCCGCAAATGGAGGTATATGCTGCCACCGTGTCACAGGCCAGCGCGCTCGGAGCCGCTATGGCCATACACACACATTGGAACAGTCAGCCCATGCCCGACAGCCTCGTACAGCTGAAAAAGTACGGACACTGAACCGGATCACCACTGTAACGGGATCCGCGTTGTTAAACCGGATGTATCATGAAAGTCGCGCTTTTTATACCCTGTTATATTGACCAGTTTTACCCGCAGGTAGGACAAGCCACGCTTGAGTTGCTGACCAAACTCGGGTGTGAAGTGGATTTTCCGCTGCACCAGACCTGTTGCGGACAACCGATGGCCAACAGCGGTTTTGCCGCCGCGTCAAAGGACTGTGATAAAAACTTTGTCCGCAATTTTACCGGTTATGATTATATCGTGGGTCCCTCGGGCAGTTGTGTGTTGCATGTGAAAGAACATTTGAAGGATGATAAACACCCTGATGAAACGATTCATATCCGCAGGCATATTTATGAACTCACCGAGTTCATTACGGATGTATTAAAAAAGGAAGTGACCCATGCAGTCTTTCCGCATAAAGTGGGACTGCATAACAGTTGTCACGGTCAGCGCGGACTCGGACTTTCCTCGATGACCGAACGAGTATTGCCGGCTTTTTCCAAGCCAGAACAGTTACTCAGCAAGGTAAAAGGCATTCAGTTGCTCAAGCCCGTTCGTAATGATGAGTGCTGTGGTTTTGGCGGTACTTTCTCCGTCTTTGAAGAAGCCGTGAGTGTGAAGATGGGGAAGGACCGGATAAAGCAACATGAAGCCAATGACGTGGAATATATTACCGGGGTGGATGTGAGCTGTCTCATGCACCTGGAAGGAATTTTGAAACGCCAGGGCAGCAAGGTCAAAACCATCCATATTGCGGAAATCCTAAACACGGAGGCCTGACATGAAAGATCATGCTACACTTGCTGAAGAATTTATTAAAGACGAGGCCCGCACGAACTGGCACGATGAAACCTTATGGTTTGTGCGTCAGAAACGGGATAAAGCCGCACATGGTTTACCCGAATGGGAGCAATTGCGCGAATGGGCTTCACAGATCAAGAACCATACGCTCTCCAATATGGACCGCTACCTGGAGGAGTTTGAAAAAAACGCATTGGCCAACGGTATCCGGGTACATTGGGCGGCCACAGCGGAAGAGCATAACCGGATTATACATGATATCATAAAGAAAAATGGCATTACCCGGATCGTGAAGAGCAAGAGTATGCTCACTGAGGAATGTCACCTCAATCATTATCTCGAAGAACAGGGCGTGGAAGTGGTGGATACGGATCTCGGGGAACGCATTGTGCAGTTCAGGCATGAACCGCCCAGTCATATTGTATTACCCGCCATACACCTGAAGAAACAGGATGTGAGTGATACATTTCACAAGCACCTGCATACGGAGAAAGGGAATAATGATCCCACGTATCTTACCCGCGCGGCAAGGGTACACCTGCGGGAGAAATTCATCGCATCCGAACTCGCCATCACCGGTGTTAATTTTGCGGTTGCGGAGACAGGCGGTTTTGTCGTCTGTACCAATGAAGGCAATGCCGATATGGGTACGCATGCAGCCAATGTGCATATTGCCTGTATGGGTTTTGAAAAACTGATTCCGAAAGCCAGCCATTTATCTGTCTTTCTACGTTTGCTGGCCCGCAGTGCTACCGGACAACCGGTTACCACTTATTCCAGTCATTTCCATAAACCGAAACCAGGACAGGAAATGCATATCGTGATCGTGGACAATGGCCGTTCAAATATTCTGGGCAAACCCGATTTCCGGAATGCGTTAAAATGTATCCGTTGCGCCGCCTGTTTTAATACCTGTCCCGTGTACCGCCGCAGTGGCGGATTCAGTTATCATACGGCCGTCGCCGGTCCGATTGGTTCCATCCTCAATCCCAATTTCGATCCGAAGAAATATTCGGATCTGCCCTTTGCCTCTTCGCTTTGCGGCAGTTGCAGTAATGTGTGTCCGGTAAAAATTGATAT
>Ga0075163_10002694_pt1 | contig 23862 bp, 17 predicted proteins | sample JI1023141ADNA_FD_71478 | JGI IMG/M metagenome (GOLD analysis project Ga0075163, IMG submission 71478) | Wastewater effluent complex algal communities from Wisconsin, to seasonally profile nutrient transformation and Carbon sequestration -... | ecosystem: Engineered > WWTP > Effluent > Algae... | reverse complement strand
CACGAAAGACCTTTTAAAAGAGGTTTTAGAAGAAAAATTTCCTAGTTTTGCGATCAATTTTTCAAACACGGTTACCAATCCCATAAGTTATCTATAAGTAATGGAAAATCAATCAGTTGCACAGAAATTAGAAGCCCTCGTTAAGCTACAATCTATCGATTCTAAAATTGACGAACTCAGAAAACTTCGTGGAGACCTGCCAGATGAAGTTCAGGATCTGGAAGATGAAATGGAAGGTTACAAAACCCGTCAGGGAAAATTTGAGGTCGATTTGAAGGAGTTAGAAGAGACGATAAAGAAAAATAAGGAAGGCATAAAAGAAGCTGAGAAGCTGATAAAAAAATATAACGAGCAGCAAAAGAACGTTAAGAACAATCGTGAATTTGACGCCATTACAAAAGAGGTTGAGCTGCAGGAACTGGAAGTTCAGATTTGCGAAAAGCGAATAAAAGAAGCCAAAGAAAAGATTGAGAATAAAAAAGCAGAGATCAACACCATCGAAAGCTTTATAAAAGAAAGAACAGAAGATCTTGAAAATAAGAAGAACGAATTAAATGACATCCTGGGCGAAAGTCAGGAAGAAGAGAAGAAATTCTTGAGTGATCGGGAAAAGGCTTCCAAGAAGATTGATGACAAGCTTCTCAAATATTATGAACGACTTCGCGGAAGTTTGTCTAACGGCCTTGCTGTTGTGCGTGTTGTACGTGGCGCGGCAGAAGGTTGTAACATTATCATCCCTCCTCAGAAAATTGCTGAGATCAGAGAGAAGAAAAAAATTGTTATTGATGAGCACTCCGGAAGAATATTAGCCGATGTGGACATGGGCTCTATGGAAGAAGAACCTAAGCCTAAAAAAGCCGCACCTGCAAAAAGGAAAAAAGTTGGCTAAGTCACTCAAATGGTTTACAAAAAAAGCAGGTATCCTCACCTGCTTTTTTTTGTTTCCTTTTTTTTTAAGCCGTGCTGCGGATAATACATGGCAGTTCGATGCCGAGCTCCAAAAGGCCTATAACCTTATACTCAATTTAAAGACAGATCAGGCATACGCAATACTGACGAAAAACACGAAGTCGTATGAGTTGCATAGACTATACCTTCTCACGTTCTGCGAAACCGTTGATGTTCTTATAACCGAGGACGGCAAAAAATTCGAAAGTGTTGAACTCAAATTCCGTGACAGGCTAACGCGCCTCGAAGAACTTCCAGAAAGTGCGGAAACACTTTTCATCCAGGCCGAGATCAACTTGCAAAAAGGATTCAACTTTCTCAATTTGAATCAAGAGCTAAATGCCGTTATCTCTATTCGGAGAGCCTACAATTTTACACAAGAGTGCCTCAGGAAGTACCCAAACTTCATTCCCATTAAGAAGACCAGCGGTGTTATACAAGTTATGGTTGGGTCAGTGCCGGACAAATTTCATTGGTTCATGAGTTTGTTAGGAATGAAAGGCTCCGTAACGAAAGGCCAACAACAACTGGAAGAACTTCGGCTTTCAAAATCTTCACTTAAAGACGAAGCAACAGTTCTTTTCTTTACGATTAAGGGATTTATTAGCCAGCAATTTGATGAAGCTGGTAAAGGGATTCAGGAGTGTCTGAAATCCGATCCCGATAATCGATTGCTACTCTTTCTTGGTATTAACATGCTTGTCAAAAATTCTCAAAGTGAGGAAGCATTGCGACTTATTCAAAACCTCGATTTACACCCACAGGGATTGCAAATGCACTACATTGAATACCTGAGAGGAGAAATTCTTTTGCAACGCGGAGACTATACACAAGCTATACAGGCGTACCAAAAATTTATCGCAGGGTACAGAAGTCAGAGTTTTAAAAAAGATTCCTACTTTAAGATAGCGCTTTGCTACTGGCTCCAGAACAAATCCGAACTTGCGTGGCAAAATTTCGAAAAGGCCAAGAAAACTGGAAAAGATGTGGCTGAACCCGACCGCTATGCTGCACGTCAACTTGAGGAGGGGAAGTTCCCCAACACTAAAATTCTTAAAGTAAGATTCTACACGGATGGTGGCTACTACAAAGACGCCAAAGAGACCCTTCATACCATACTTCCTGCTGACCTAACCACTCTCAAGGATCAAACTGAATTCTATTATCGCAAGGCAAGACTAAGTCACAAGACAGGTGAAATCTCAGCGGCCAAACTATTCTATGCTCAAACTATAGATATGTCAAACGACAATCCCTGGTATTTTGCACCCAATTCTGCGCTAAACCTGGGTTACATTGCGCAAAGCCAAAGAGACAACGCAGCCGCTAAACGCTATTTTGAAAAAGCTCTTAGCTACAAAAAGCACGAATACAAAAACTCAATTGATAGTAAAGCAAAATCTGCTTTAGAACAGGTCCATTAGCTCGGCCTGACAAATTCCTTCCTGATTGAAGTAGGTGGTAATGATTGCAAATGTGTTAGAACATTGTATTGCTCTATGCTAAACAATGTTCCGGTAAAATTTAAAACATAAAGACACAAATTCTGATGCTCAAATAGATCCATACTTTTCAGAGGATAACGCAAAAGATGGCAAAGTAAAATTCGAATGGCGCGGCCGTGCATACAGATAAGAATCGTTGACTCTTTCTTATTCCCCATGATATAATCGACTGCTGGTTTCTGCCGAATTATTACATCTTCGGGAGACTCTCCCCCTGCAATTCGCTCATTAGTTTTTCCTAACCGCCATTGCGCAAGCATCCAGTGATAATATTGGTCTTCCTCGGGAGTAATTCTCTGACCTTCTTTTTCTCCCCAGCTAATCTCATTCAGACCGCTCAACGATTCATGAGGAACACCTGATTTGATAAATTCAGTTACGGATTCTGTTGTCCTCCTGAGCTTTGAAGTGTAAACTTTATCGAACTTTACGTTCTTATAATTGTTATAGAAAGCAAGGGCTTGAGCTCGGCCTTTTTCATTCAATGACGAATCAATACCACTGCCCTGAACAATACCCTGAAGATTGAAGTCAGTTTCACCATGACGGATAATGTAGATTTTTTTGCAGTTCAATTTCCCCTAATTTGGCGCCAAAAATAAGGAAATTGAGTATTACAATTCATTTAAATACGCAGAATGGCATTGTTTAATTCAGGAATTACACTTGAAAGGCTAAATCAGCTTTCCGATAACACACTTGTTGCACATCTGGGCATTGAAATCATTGCTATCGGTGAAGATTTTATTGAAGCAAAAATGCCTGTCGACCATAGAACCCATCAACCCCTTGGAATGTTACACGGAGGTGCTTCCGTTGCCCTGGCTGAGACTCTAGGAAGCATTGCTGCCACGTGTTGCGTTGATATCAACACGCAATATTGCGTAGGACTTGAAATCAATGCCAATCATATTAAGAGTGTGCGCGATGGTTTTGTCTATGGAGTTACCCGGCCTATCCATATCGGAAAAAAAACGCAAGTATGGGAGATCAAAATTACAGATGAAAAAAAACAACTCACCTGCATTAGCAGGATCACCATGGCTGTAATTGACAAACGATAATTTCCTCTCATGCAAATCGCCAATTCTTCTGTAACCAACCTTAGCGCTGAAAGCCAACTGCTACCTATGATCATAGCCGCTGCGCTGGGTGAAGGAAATGCGTTGGCCATGTGGAAGATGCCGAACAGCAATGAAAAACATTTATTAGTATGTACGAATGGAGTCAAACAAATAGCTGACATCTCATTAGAGGAAACGGCCACTGGGTTTGTCTTCTCTCCTTTTGACAACACCAAAGAGAAATTATTCTTTAATGGTAACATCATTCACACATTCAAAGATGGCTTCCTCGAAGCCAATTCATTAACGGACAGCTACCTCAAAGTCCATTCAAAAAATTCTGATCATCAAGTAGAGCACAATTCTTTTTATGTAAAAAAAATCAGTTCCTCAGGTTTTATTGAACACGACTATTTACAATTAGTAAAAAAAGGTATCGATGAAATTTCAAAAGGCAGTTTCGAAAAAATTGTTCCTTCGAGATTCAAAAAAATAGATTTAGCATCAGAATTTGATCTTCTAAAAACTTTCCAGAGCCTCTGTGTCCGCTATCCAAATGCGCTTGTCTCACTCGTCTCCTCACCCGAAACCGGAACTTGGTTGGGTGCAACACCTGAGTTGCTTGTAAGCATCGATAGACAGTCACGCTTTAAAACGGTGGCGTTGGCTGGTACAAAACGTTTTTCACCGGACATGGATATAAAATCAGTCGCATGGACAGAAAAGGAAATTGAAGAACAAGCGATGGTTTCCCGGTATATCATCAATTGCTTCAAAAAAATAAGGTTGAGGGAATATGAAGAACATGGCCCGCGAACTGCAGTTGCAGGAAATCTTTTACATTTAAAAACCGAATACGAAGTAGATATGAAAGCAACCAATTTTCCGCAATTGGGTTCCGTCATGTTAAAACTTCTTCATCCTACCTCGGCAGTATGCGGCATGCCGTTAGATTCTGCTCTGACATTCTTAACTAACAATGAAGGCTATGATCGCCAATTTTATAGTGGTTACCTTGGCCCTGTAAATTTTAGAAATGAAAGTCACATCTTTGTCAACCTTCGCTGCATGCAAATTCACGATCAGCAAGCCACGCTCTATGCCGGAGCCGGAGTTACTATTGACTCAATTCCAGAGAAGGAGTTGGAAGAGACTGAAATAAAAATGGAAACACTTCAGCAAGTACTGACAAATGTCAGCCAATCAAAATAAATACATGGCAAACTACCAGCCAATCTATGATATCGCTGAACTGTGTTCACAAAAAGGTGTGAGCAATGCAATTCTGTGTCCAGGCTCGCGTTGCGCTCCACTAACTATCGCCTTTTCCCGCCACGAAAATATCACCACACGATCTGTAAGTGATGAGCGAAGCGCGGGGTTCATAGCACTTGGCATTGCTCATCAAACAAGAGTGCCTGTTGTCTTACTTTGCACGTCAGGGTCTGCCGCCTACAACTTTGCTCCGTCTGTTGCTGAAGCCTTCTATCAACAAATTCCCATTCTTGTTATCACTGCCGATCGCCCGAAAGAATGGATCGATCAGTTGGACGGCCAAACCATCAATCAAACGGGAATTTACGGCTCGCATTGTAAAAAATCATTTGAACTCCCCCAAGAATATGAGCATCTGGATGCTCACTGGCATATCAACCGGATCGTTAATGAGGCAATCAATCTAGCCAATGAATTTCCTCAGGGACCAGTTCACATCAATGCGCCATTTAGAGAACCGCTATATCCATCGTCATCAGAAGCAATTACCTTTTCAAAGTCTCCAAGAATAATTGAAAGTCTGGATGCCAGTAAAAAAATAGCAGACAAAGAACTTGAGGAAGTTAAAAATGACATCGCTTCGTTAAGGAAAATTCTTATCGTTGTCGGGCAAGATGATTTTAATGAGAGCCTTGTAAAAGCTGTCGACAAATTTGCAAAGCAACATCATGCGGTTATTGTGGGTGATATCATTTCAAACTTTCATTCTCTCTCTCAAACCATTCGCCATGCCGACTCGTTCCTGGCCCACTGTGGTGAAAGCGTAAAACAATCACTGCAGCCAGAACTCCTCATTACGTTTGGCAAATCGGTTATATCTAAAAATCTAAAATTATTTATACGACAGCATCGCCCTCAACAACACTGGCATATTCAAACTAACGGACCGGTAGCGGATACATTTCAGACGTTAACTAAAGTAATACGTGTTTCCCCCAAACATTTCTTTAGCCGCCTTGTGCCGGAAAGTAGCGCCTCAGATTTTGAGACTCAAAAGAAAGCTAACTTTGTTAGTCTTTGGGAAGCAGAGGATCATAGAACTGAACGGTCTGCTGGTAATTTTTTCGCCTCGCCTGCTCTAACTGAATTGGGCCTTGTTCGGGAACTGATAAAAGCTTTACCTCAGCGATGCAATTTGCATTTGGCAAATAGCATGACTGTTCGCTATGCAAATTTTATTGGATTAGAGGCAGGCAAAAAAGGGATTCATGTTTTTGCAAACAGGGGCACAAGTGGTATTGACGGTTGCACCAGCACAGCCGTTGGCCATGCGCTGACGAGCGATGTTCCAAATTTCCTTATCACCGGTGACATGGCTTTCTTTTATGACCGCAATGCTTTCTGGAACAATTATCCAATTCCCAATCTCCGCGTAGTAGTATTAAATAATCATGGGGGAATTATTTTTTCTATGATTGATGGGCCAGGCAATTTGCCGGAGCGAAAAGAATATTTTGTGACCGAACAAAAGCTAACTGCCAAAAATTTGTGTGAAGAATTCGGATTTACCTATCTCAAATTAGATAGCATCAAAAAGTTAAAAAACATAATGAACGATTTTATGGATTTTGATGGCAAAACTAAGATCCTGGAAGTCGAGAGTGATCAAGATCTAACTATTGAACAGTTTGTAAAATTTAAACAGGAAATCAAAAAAGGATATGAAGCTTAAGTACAATTGGAAACCGATCAAAGAGTATAAAGAAATTCTATTTCATAAATATGAAGGGATAGCACGAATCAGTATAAACCGACCTGAAGTCCACAACGCATTTACGCCTTTAACTGTGAATGAAATGATTGATGCCATGTATCATTGTCGGGAGGATGCTGACATAGGCGTAGTTATTCTGACAGGAGAAGGTGGTAAAGCTTTTTGCAGCGGAGGCGATCAGAGCGTGAGAGGGCATGGAGGCTATGTCGGTACTGATACTGTACCACGACTCAATGTACTTGATCTTCAAAAACTTATTCGATCTATTCCCAAACCCGTGATTGCTGCGGTGGCCGGATGGGCTATCGGTGGTGGTCATGTTTTGCATGTCGTTTGTGATTTAACTATCGCGGCAGAAAATGCTCGCTTCGGGCAAACTGGTCCAAAAGTAGGAAGCTTTGACGGTGGCTTCGGAGCATCGTACCTAGCCCGCATTGTTGGCCAGAAAAAAGCACGCGAAATCTGGTATCTCTGCGATCAGTACGATGCAAAAGAGGCTATTGAAATGGGCCTGGTAAATAAAGTGGTGCCACTCGAACAATTGGAAGAAACGTACGTTGGGTGGGCAAAAAAAATACTGCAAAAAAGCCCGTTATCAATTCGTATGCTTAAAAGTTCATTCAATGCCGAGCTTGATGGGCAAGCTGGAATTCAGGAGCTAGCAGGAAATGCAACATTGCTCTACTACTTAAGTGATGAAGCAAAGGAAGGCAAGAATGCTTTTATCGAAAAGCGCGATCCGGATTTTTCAAAATTTCCTAAATTTCCTTAATGGCTCACGTTGAGGTTTGGCTTAAGTTGAATGGCAGGTCGTACATAACAACACAACTCGCTTCGGAATTTCCTTCAGCATCGCTCTCAAAATTTGAACGTGACACATTAAATTTTTGCCGTGATTGGTTAACCGGAAAAAAGGACTTTCTAATTGAAACTTCCGGATCTACCGGTGAGCCGAAAAAGATTTGTATCACAAGAGAGCAGATGGAAACAAGTGCCAGGCTATCTGCGCATGCACTCAATTTAAAGCCCGGATTCACAGCACTACTTGCTCTCGATCCGAATTACATTGCCGGCAAGATGATGTTGGTCAGGTCTCTTGTTATTGGGATGAATACTATCGCAGTAGAGCCAGTAGCTAATCCATTCAACGGCATTGAATTTGGAGAGGCGGATTTCACAGCTCTCGTTCCTTATCAGGTAAGAACCATATTGCAAGATGCTGCGTCAACTAAAAAACTAAATAGTCTTAAAGTTCTCATTGTCGGTGGCGCTGTACTTGATCAACACTCCATCGCTCAACTGCAACATTCAGCCTGTGAAATATTTCTCACGTATGGTATGACGGAGACAATTTCTCACATAGCGTTGCAAAAAATAAGTGGTCGGCAAAAAGAAGATTGCTTTACTACACTTCCGGGAATTTTGCTTGAGCAGGATGAGCGCGATTGTCTTATCATTGATGCCATGCCACTTGGTCTTCAACCGCTGAAAACCAATGATGTGGTAACATTGCTTTCCAAAAACTCCTTCCGCTGGCTAGGACGATGGGACAACGTGATTAACACAGGTGGTGTAAAGGTCTCCCCTGAAAAAATCGAAAAGGAAATAGAAAAGATATTCACTCAACTCAACCTTGTGAATAGGTTCTTTGTAGCTGGGTTACCGGATCATCTCCTTGGAAGTAAACTTACATTGATCCTGGAAGGAGATATCGACAAAAGTACAACTGCAAAAGTTAAAGTGGCCTTCGAAACTACCCTTTCAAAATACGAACAGCCGAGAGAGATAAAAACCGTGCAAAAATTTATCGAAACCAATACCCAAAAAATTAATCGTCAGGCTACGCTGCAATTAAACTTGTAGCAACTTCACCCTCCCCTCTTTTCCAGCGAAGGAAAAGAAGGCTATAAGGGATCCGCTTAACCCGCTAAGGTTGAAATTTTATTTTCGCGATTGCTTTAAGTCAAGTATCTCTTTCTGCAAATCAAGTACCATACCTGCCAATTGCTCCGTGGAGACTTCATGTTTTGAATCTATGTCGGGAAATTGAACACTGATGTATGCTTTGGCAGACCACACTTCTACTATTTCTTCCGCATCGATTTGATATGGAGCATAATGTCGATTGTCTGATACGAGAAATAGCTTACCATTTTCATTCAAATAATTAAAGACGCGCTTGTACACAATCCCTTCACGTTGGGTAATCAAAATATACGTCTTGCCATTTTTAATATGTTGAATATTGTCAACATATTCAGCTACTACAATGGTACCAGGCAAAATGGGTAGCATGGAATCTCCACTTATCTCAAATGCGCGATAAGTTCCCTGAGGAAGAATAGGCAACTTGAAGCGAGGTAGTTCTTTCACAAACTCAGGATCGGCATACCCATTTAGATAACCGGCAGCGGCTTTCTGTGGAACCAGTTCAATATTGTCTTTCTTCTGACTATCCATTGTAACCACCAACACCTCTTTTCCCCTTGCAAATTTTTCGCTACTACCTACGGACGTCACATCATTGCTAATTAATTTATCCACAGTAGTGTCAAACAATTCTGCCATCTTTTGGAGTAGATCCAGCCGGGGCTCTGCCCTTCCTTCTTCATAGGCTCCCACCAGTGATCTCTTTATTCCAAGCTTCTGCGCAAATACATCCTGAGTCCAAAGCTTTTGTTTCCTCAGGAAGCGAATGGTTTCATTGATCTTCATAGCTTGTTTTTTTTAGGCTGCTTTTCTGGTTTCTGATTTATAGATAAGAATTTTCCCGGAGTTGACTTCGCGATTAATTAGGGAAAACAGGTTTCGCTGGTAGTACCGGTCGGAGCACCGCATAGCATCAATATGGCGACTGATTTTCTCCACCACCTCCCTAACGGAGGTCTTAGGTTCCGCTAATAGATATCCATACAACTCCTGAGTAAAGCCTTCAGTGGTGAAATTGATTTGAAAACGGCCAGAATTAAGCCTTTTGCTAGTCAGATTGAGTTTGAAATTCTCCATTAGCTAATAATTTTAGCTAATTAATAACTATTGTCTGGTTATTCCAAATATTAACTAAATTATTTAGCTAAAATCGGATAAATCCCAGTTCTCCTTCAAATCATATCGCAGTGTTCCCTTTTCAGCCGATAAGGGAGACGGAAAATTATTGGTGTAAATAGCTCCTGTACCCAATCCCTGCGGCAATTTAATATCATAGTTGGCTGTAAACTGGCTGATGGAATTAAGTCCAATATTAGATTCCAATGCGGAGGTTATCCACCACCCGATTTTTCTGGCTTCGGCCAATGCTATCCATTCTTCACACCCAAATAAGCCGCCATGAAGTGTTGGCTTTAGAATGATGAACTGAGGTCTAATTCTGTCCAGAAGAGACTCCTTTTCCTCCCTGCCTGATAAGTCAATCAATTCTTCATCAAGTGCGATAGGTATGGGAGAACTCTTGCAAATGTCTACAATACCATGGTGGCCTGTTTTAAGCGGTTGTTCAATGGAATGCACTCCGAACTTTGACAGTTCCTGGAGCTTATACATAGCCTCCTCTGGCTTAAAGGCTCCATTGGCGTCCAGGCGGATAACAATGTCATCGCGAAAATATTTTCTCCGGATATACTGAAGGATATCACACTCTTTCTCAAAGTCAAGGCCACCTACTTTTAGCTTAACACATCGGTAACCATCACGGACTTTAATCTCTACCTGCTGCAGCATGAAATCAAGGCCGCCCATCCAAATCAATCCATTTATCGGCAACGGTTTCCCTTTTGTAAATTCATTGCGGAAGATAACACGATCTCCGCCATTCAGAAGGTCAAGAATAGCGGTCTCGAGTGAAAATACGACCGAAGGGTATTTCTTCATCAGCTCCTCGCCAAAAAAAACAGTAAGAAAGGTATTAAGCTTCTTGAGCGATGAGGAATCGACATCCTCTAACTTCAACTTGGCGTGATTGATCTGTTCTACAACACTTGAAATCTTCTCTTCAATTGTAGCGCTATCCTCAATGCTCAGTCCCGGAAGCGGACCGCATTCACCTATACCAAATCTACCGACCTTAGGGTCGTCCCATATCTTTATATACCAGGAATGCTTCTCACGCATCAAGCCTCTCGATGTTCGGGCGTCAAATTCAAAAGTAAACGTTCGCTTAGAGAAACTTGCTTGTAGAGCCATTTTACGAATATGCACGCGTTCCTCGGGAAATACAACGCCAAGATTATCTTTGAGGTTTTCGAGGTCTAAATGAGCGAAATAATTGACATCCGTGAATATCAATACCACCTGCCTTCCGACAGGATTGCTATTTATCCACTGAAAGAACGGGATCAATCCAAACTATTAGTTTACCGGAATGGAGAAATTAGTCACTCCACCTTTGCTCAGATAAACACATTTCTTCCCACTCCTTCTACTGTCTTTTTTAATGACACTAAAGTAATACAGGCAAGACTCTTCTTTTCAAAAGAGACTGGTTCGGAAATTGAACTCTTTCTGCTAGATTCTTATGGCGCTGAACTTAGCCAAGCGATGCAGGCACACGGTAGTGCAACATGGCGATGTACTATTGGAAATTTAAAAAGATGGACAGAGGGCCTTTTGCTAGTTAAAGATATAAATCAAGTAAAACTGACTACATCTTTGGTTAATCGTGAAGAGGGAATAGTAAGATTTGAGTGGAACCCTGCAGAATTAAGCTTTGGAGAAGTGCTGAGCTTTTTTGGCGTAACTCCATTACCTCCTTACATCAAAAGGCAGGCTGAGCCAACCGACCGCGAACGTTATCAAACAATTTACTCACAAGCCGAGGGAGCCGTTGCCGCTCCTACAGCCGGATTGCATTTTACGGATAAGATTATAAACCAGATCAAGGCGAACGGAGCAATAGCTGACTATGTAACATTGCATGTAAGTGCAGGCACATTTCAACCTGTAAAGGTGACTAATGCTCTTGACCATACGATGCATAAAGAACGGATCATCATCACGAAAAACAACATAAAAAACCTACTCCTGGAAGACAGGAAAATAATAGCCGTTGGTACCACGTCCTTAAGGACACTTGAGAGTGTTTATTGGTACGGTACAAAATTGCTGACAAATCCAGAGGCGCCTTTTAAAATAGAAAAGCTAGATCCATATGCCGGCAACAATAAGTTGCCTTCAAAGAAGGAATCGCTGCAAGCCATTTATGATTTGATGTGTCGAAAAGAAATGGAATTCATCCGCGGAGAGACTTCCATTTACATTGTACCTGGTTATCAGTTTCAGCTGGTAGATGCATTGATCACTAATTTTCATCAACCAGGCTCTACCCTTATGCTGCTAGTCGCTGCGTTTGTCGGAGAAGATTGGAAAAGGATTTACCGCCAAGCCCTAGACTATGATTACCGCTTCCTAAGCTATGGTGACAGCTCCTTATTGGTTCGTAAATAGGTAGATGACTAACCATCGCCAGATCTTACTTTATTGCCATAATTGTCGACTAACGGCAAACCCGCTATGCTACAAAATAGCGCAAGTCGCTATGAATGAGATGTTAATTCTCATTAAATGAAGTCTTAATTCAATAGGATTTTTCGCCAAAATTTCCAATTTTTAGCAGTTAAATCCGATTCTAACCATGAAAGCGCGCCTGCTAAAACTATTGGATGTTGAACCCGAGGAGTCGGGACCGGTGTTCTATCTGCTGGCTATCAGCTTCTTACTGGGTATGTTTCTGGCTACGGTAACAGTTGCCGCTCAAACGCTATTCCTGAATAACTTTAGTGAAAGCCTTGACCTACCACAGGCTTTGGTGATTTCAGGAGTGTTTGGAATCATTGCCACTACCATTTATAACATTCTTCAGGGCAGGATTCCTTTCCGAGTTTTGGGTTTTGGAACCTTGCTTATCATCCTCTTGCTCACTGCCGGAATCGAATTTGGAGAGAAGTACGTGGAGGATGTTAAGACACTCTATTATTATGGATTTACATTAATCCTCCCGTTTACATTCATGACTTCCCTGGTCTTCTGGGGTGCCTTCGCCCGGATGTTTAACCTCAGGCAATCGAAACGCATCATTGGAAGTGTGGACTTAGGAACGATGATCGCCCAGATTCTGGCTTTCTTTACTATTCCGGTCTTATTAAATGCGGGAGTATCAACTGAATCACTTTTTACAGTCGGTCTTTTTAGCATTCTTGGCTATTTGATCCTGTTTGCCATCATGGCCAATAAATACCTGGGCAAAACAAGGTTGGCAAGTGCGGACGATGAGGAAGAACATAAGAAACTCTCAGTACTAGGATTTTTGAAGAATAGGTACATCGTTCTTATGGCGGTGTTTATTATCATCTCCATGACTGCACTGCGGTTTATTGACTACTCCTTCTTCAACGCTACGGTAAATCAATATCAGACTAACAAGGAAGGACTGCCTTACTTTTTGAGTTTGTTTGAGGCAACCATTGTTATCTTCAGTTTCTTGTTTACCATGCTTGCAACCGACAGACTAAATCAGGATTACGGTCTGCGTGTTTCTTTATTGGTGAATCCAATTCTCCTTCTCCTTTTTACCGGATCCGCCTTTGCTCTTGGTTCTTTCTTTGGATTTGATCCTTCCAAAGATGGTAACTCAGTTATCTTCTTCTTCATCATGGTGGCTATGAGTAAGCTCTTTATTAATGCTTTTAGAGATGCACTAGACTCTCCTACTTTCAAATTTTACTATGTGCCTATTGAGAAATCAATTAAGCTGGATACACAAACGAAGATTGAGGGAGTTGTAACGGCACTGGCAAGCACAATTGCAGGAGGTTTGATTGTACTAATCAATCAGTTCCACTTCTTTAACTTACTTTCCGTTACCTTATTTACAATTCCTCTTCTCGTCTTGTGGTATTGGGTTACCAACAAAATGTACCATGGTTACCGTGATACCTTGCAAAGTTCACTGATGAAGAATAAATCCAATCTGGATAAAGATATTTCCAAAGAATATACCATGGACAGCGTACTTGAAAAAGAAGTGCAAAGCACAGCAGAGCAGAAGGTGGTTTACGGCTTGCGCTTAATGGAGAAGTTGGAACCAGCGCTGTTTGAATCTTCTATTATCCGGTTGGCTGATAGCAAGCTTCGTGGTGTGAAAAAGTTTGCACAGGATAAAATTCAGGAACTTGGCGTAGCACCGGAAAACAATGAGATGAAAAATCTCGCTAATCGTGCAGCTGGAGACGTAGAGGACAGCGATCTGATGGCAATCTCCTCCGACAAATTAATGAAGCTCAGTAAATCGGTAAAACAAAGCGACCGGATTCTGGCTGCCAAGCTTCTTCGAAAATTAGTAAGCCCAAAGACGATCTTTATTTTATTGGAACTCCTCCGTGATGCCGATCCTAAAGTAAGAACGGAAGCACTCCTTACCACACGCAAAGTAAAGCGGATAGAAACCTGGTCAGTGCTTGTCGAGTTACTCTCTTCTCCTGCCTATGGTCATCAGGCTGCTGCCGCACTTAAAGAAGCCGGTGAAGGAGCTCTACCAATTCTTGAGGCGGCTTTTCATAAATCAGGACAAAGTGATTTGGTCATGCTTAAGGCAGTTCAAATTATGGGTCACATCGGTGGAAAAGAAGGGCTGGCTTTGTTATGGAAGAAAATAGACTATCCAAATAAGAGGATTGTAAAACAGATACTCTACTCACTTCGCTTTATCAACTATCAGGCGAAAGGCAGAGAAGCATTGGCATTGAAAGATTTGCTTGATACAGAGATCGGTAAGACATTGTGGAATCTTACAGCACTTCAGGAGATTCCCGAAACCGAAAAGCACTATGATTATCTAAGGCAGGCGCTACGTGAAGAAATTCGCGACAATTATGATCATATGACGTTGTTGCTTTCTCTTTTGTATGATCCACAATCAGTACAATTGGTAAGAGAGAATATTGAAACTGGCACGCCTGACGGGATCGCATACGGAATGGAACTGCTTGACCTGTTTATCGAACCTGATTTAAAGCCCAAACTCATTCCAATTCTTGACGACTCAAAAATCGAAGACAAACTCGAGAAGCTTCAGACTTATTTCCCTCGCGAAAACTACAATCCGGTTCAAACACTTAACTACATTCTTAATCGTGATTTCAACCTCAACAACCGTTGGACGAAAGTGTGCGCCATCCATGCCGCTGCTTACGTAGCGAATTTCAGGGTAAGCCGTGGCCTCATCAGTCAGATGTTTAATAATGACAAGCTATTGCAAGAAACTGCCGCATGGGTAATTTATAATAAAGACAAAGACGTTTACAAAACAGTTAGTGAACGACTTCCTTTCAAAGACAAAAAATTCCTTGATTCGGCAATTGAAAACAATCAACTGCTCGATGGACTTGATGATGGATTTTTTCTGGGCTTCGAAATGGTACTGTTCATCAAACAACTTCCGGCTTTCAAGGGCATCAAAGGTTCTCTGCTAAGCGATCTTGCTGATAAGATTACTCCGATTGATCTCGGTACGCGTGACAAGCTGGTGCTTAATACCTCAAATGAAAATAGCCCAATATTAATAGTAGCACAGGGCGAGGTGCGTTTGGCATGCGAATCAGGAGAAGTAATAACACTCAAAAAAGAAAGTGTCTTTGGCGATCTTTTTCAGGAAGGCGCTACTCCTAAAGTAATTGAAATGGAAGCAACAGAACGCTCGATTGTTTTCAAAATCAATTTGGTGGATTTCTATTTTGTGTTGGCCAACCATCATGAACTGGTTCAAGGCTTGATCAATAATATTACTGGCAAACCAGTGACTGTAAATTCATAAAGAACAAAAACTTAACTAAAGCAAAGATGGCTTTTGAAATTGACGTACTAATTACCTTCGCTGACAAAGACAACGAAACCGCAAAAAAGAATGAAGCAGGCTGGGTCTCTCAGTTCAAAAAATTCCTTGACCTGATGCTCTTTCAAGTGCTTGGCACTCGTCCCAACATACTCCTCAAATCTGAGTTTGATGGAATCACGGCATCAACACTTGATAATGTAGCGGTCATGGTAGCTATTGCCTCCAAAGACTTTGTGCAATCCGGGCGTTGTCTTGACACAGTGGAGTCTTTTTACAAGACCACAACTTCTTCTAAAGCTGTTCGTGTATTTAAGGTGTTAAAGTCGCCACTCACCTTGCAAGAGCAGCCTCCTCGTCTGCGCGACCTGCTCGGCTACGAAATGTATCAAATGGATAGTGATACTGGGCAGATGAAAGAATACTTGGATTTCTTCAGTCAGGAAGCAGAGAAGCAATATTGGATGAAACTTGTAGACCTTGCTTACGATATTCATGAATCCTTGCTCCTTTTGAAACAGGGAGAGACAAAGGCAGAAGTAAAGAACATCTTCAAGCGCAAAAGTATTTATCTCGCTGAAACCGGCCACGACCTCTCGATTCAGAGAAATATTATTAAGCGTGAATTACAGCGTCATGGATACATCGTGTTGCCAAGCCATACCCTACCCGTTTCTTTAGGTGAACTGGAGCGCGCTGTAAAAAAAGATTTAGAAGAATGTAGTTTATCCATTCACCTTATTGGTTCAGCTTATGGAGAAATACCTGAAGGTGCTGATATAAGTATCGTTGATATTCAAAACCGATTGGCTTCCGAAGTAACATCAGCAAAACGTCAGCGAAAAGAAGAATTCTCTCGCCTCATCTGGATCTCTACCAATCTTAAAAGTGCCAGCGATCGGCAGAAGTCTTTTATTGACAACATCAAACGAGATACCGAGGCGCAAGAGGGTGCAGAGATATTGCAAAACCCACTTGAAGATTTCAAAAACATCATGCGCGAAGAGTTGATTGAGTCGCAGGAAAGAATCGGGCAGGAAGATTTGAAAGGCAGATCAATTTACTTATTGCATGACAGAGTTGACACTAATGAAGTAAAGCCCTACCTGGAAATGATTGAGAAGTCAGGCTTTAAGGTACTCATGCCTGCATTTGAGGGCGAGCTTTTGGATGTGCGCAAACGCCATATTGAAAACCTGCGCAACCTGGATGGTGCTGTGATTTTCAAGGGGAAGGTAAATGATCAATGGGTTCGCATGAAAGTACTTGACTTGTTGAAAGCTCCCGGATTTGGCAGGAAAAAACCGATCCAAGGAAAAGTACTGCTGTCATCTACACATTCAAGTTCATTGGAGAATTTTAAAGCTCAGGACCTTCAGGTCATTGCCGGAGATGGCCCCAAGTCCATGGATTCCTTAAAAATGTTTTTACAAGAATTTAACGCATAAGTTTTATGAGCCAGCTAATTGATGAAATCCCAGGTTCCTCCTCCGCAGTTGGAGTATCGAACCCATTCCCTGGTCTTCGTCCCTTCAAAATAGAGGAGAGTCACCTCTTCTTTGGGCGAGAAGGTCAGAGCGATGAAGTGTTGCTCAAGCTCTCCAAGAGTCGGTTTGTTGGAGTGATTGGTCCATCAGGAAGTGGTAAGTCTTCTTTCATCTATTGCGGAGTACTGCCAATCCTTTACGGAGGTTTCCTCACGGATTCCAGCCCTAATTGGGAGGTTGTAGTTACCCGACCTGGAGCTGGCCCGATTGATAACCTGGCGGAGGCTTTGTTAAAAACTTCGCGCGAATACAACGGCTCAGATGTAGAGGATAAAAAAATCAAACGCACCATTGTTTCTACTTTGCTAAGAAGTAGTTCATTGGGCTTAGTAGAAGCTATTCAACAATCCAGAAGGTCAGAGGATGTCAACTATCTCATCCTGGTCGACCAGTTTGAAGAACTCTTCCGCTTCAAGGACAGCACTGACCCTAATTCGGTAAACGAGACACTCGCCTTCATCAACTTACTGATGGAAGCTATCAACTATCCCGACTCGCCTATCTATGTAGCCATCACCATGCGTTCGGATTTTATCGGAGACTGCGCACAGTTTCCTGAATTGACACGCAAAATCAACGATAGTCACTACTTGATTCCTCAGATGACCCGCGATCAAAAGCGCAGGGCTATCGAAGGACCAGTAGCTGTTGGAGGTGCAAAAGTTTCTCCTCGTCTAGTGCAGCAGTTGCTGAATGATCTTGGCGATAACCCGGATCAATTACCCATTCTTCAGCACGCATTGATGCGTACGTGGAGTTATTGGACTAACTATCGCGATGTAACGGATGAGCCGTTGGATCTGAAGCACTATGAGGCGATCGGAACAATGACGGAAGCCTTGTCGCAACATGCCAATGAAGCGTATGACGAACTGGATGAAGAGCAGAAGCATATTTGCGAGATCATGTTCAAAGCAATCACCGAAAAACGCGGTGAGAACTTTGGGATACGAAGACCCACACGCCTCAATGAGATAGCTGCAATTGCCGATGTGTCGGAAGAAGATGTGGCCGCTGTATTGGAGAAATTCCGTGAGCCCGGACGTTCATTGCTAACACCATCTTTCGGAACTCCCCTATCGTCAAAATCCATCATTGATATCTCTCACGAAAGTTTGATGCGCATTTGGGTACGCTTGAAGAACTGGGTGGATGACGAGGCCGATGCCGTGCAGATGTACTTGCGACTGGCCGAAGCCGCTTCGCAATACCAGGTAGGCAAGGCAGGTCTGTGGAGACCACCGGATTTACAACTCGCCCTCAACTGGCAGGTAAAACATAAGCCCACGCTTGTGTGGGGTCAGCGTTATCATCCCGCCTTTGAACGTACACTTATCTTCCTCGAATACTCTAAGAAGGAATTTGAGACAGAGCAACGCATAAAGGAACTTGAAGCGAAACGCAGACTTCAACGTGCACGTGTTACCGCATTGGTATTAGGTGCTTTCCTTGTAGTGGCGTTGATTGCCTTCGTATATGCACTGGTGCAACAAACCGAGGCAAAGAGGCAGGAGAAGCTGGCGATTGAGAACGCCAGCAAGGCAGAGAAGAGCGCGCTGGAAGCAAAAGAACAACAAAAACTTGCCGAGATATCTGCGCAGAAAGCAAGGGAAGCTCAGATTGTTGCTGAAGAACAAAGGAAACTTGCCGAGAAAAGTGCCGAAGATGCAAGACAAGCTCAAGCACTTGCTGAACAGCAGAGACAATTAGCTATAAAGCAGGAACAACTAGCAAGAGCCAGTGAAATAAAAGCGAAAGACGCCCAAAAGCTTGCAGAACAAAACGCAGTTCTGGCGCGTAAAGCGGAAGCAGAAGCAAACCGACAGCTCTATCTCGCTACCGCGAAAGCAATGGCGTTGAAGTCTGTGGAACTTGGAAACAATCCGGAACAAGAAGCACTGGTAGCGCAACAGGCCTATAATTTCAATGCCAACAATAAGGGCTACGAGTACGACAACGATATCTATCGTGGACTTTACTATGCCTTGAAAAATCAACCTGATCCACATCCTTTAACAAAGAGTCTTGCCGGTCATGAGAAAGGTGCTGCAAGGGCACTCGTAACACGAGAAGTGAGCAATCACATTTATTCCGGTGGAAGCGATGGTAAAATCATTCAATGGAATTACTCCAATGACGGATGGGTAGCCAATGAACTCGTACCCGACAGGTCAAGGACAGAGACACCCTATCAGGTGTATTCTATGGACGTAAGCCCTGATGGCAACTGGCTGGTAGCTGGTGGCCTCCTATTTGCTGAAGCAGCCAACAACTATGTGGAGTTATATGACTTAAAAAATTCTACCACACCAGGCAAGAAAATCTATGGCTATACGCAGGCAATTGAGAACATCAGTTTTACGCCTGATGGAAAGGGGTTCTATGCGCGTGATAACTCAGGAAGAAGTATCAAATACTCCGATTTGTCAACAGCCAAAGAAGTTATAGCAAGCAAAGTTAAGATTGTAGCTATCGACCTTAGTGTTGATGGAAAGAAACTTGCTGGCGTAGGGGATGATGGGAACCTATATCTCTGGGATGTCAACAATAATTTTGCAGCTTCTGTTTATAAAATGCCTGATACCCGCCTCACAGCAGTCACTTTCCATCCAAACGGAACGCAAGTGGTGGTTGGTAATGAGCGTGGGCGAATTTGGCTCACCCAAAGTGGTACGGTAGTCAGAGAACTTGCAGGACACAATTCCTCTATTGAGCAAATTAAATACAATCATGCTGGTACCTTTATGGCCACAGCCAGCAAGGACTACAGCATTCGCCTTTGGAATGTTAACCGACTTAATCAGGCGCCAACGCTATTAAGCGAGCATGACTGGGTGTGGAGTGTTACCTTCTCTCCTGATGATGAACAACTCGTTGCTGGTATCCACAGCGTTCAGGAGACGACTGTAGGAAAAGTGGATCAAACCATACACGCCTATCCAACCGATGTGAAGAAGATGGCAGAATTACTTTGCACTTACACCAAAAGAAACATGAGCAAAGAAGAGTGGGATACGTATGCCAATAACCTGGACTACGAAAAGACATGTGCGAACCTTCCGGCAAACAATAAATAACGGTGTTACTTAAATTGAAAAATCAGAATTCATAAAAGAATAGTTTAATAAATAGTAAGAGAATATTTACAATGATGTCATACTAAGCTAGCCGAAAACTACTTTAGAATAGATTAAGTCAGCTTAATGAGTTCACTTTGACATGTTGTGAAGGATTTTATCGTGGTTCAATAAATGTTATAGAATGAATAGACTTCTACTCCTGTGTTGCTTTTTTATTATTCTTACCACAGCAACTTACGCTCAAACTGCAACCCCCTCCTGTGCTCAAACGGTGCGCTTGGCGCAGTCTGTATATGAGCAAGGCCGCCTGCACGAGATACCCGGTATCCTGCAAAAGTGCATTGAAGAAAATGGATTCACCAAGCAGGAGAAAGTCAATGCGTATAAGATATTGACCAACACTTATATTTATTTGGAAGAACCCGAGCAGGCAGATGAGAGCATGCTGAAAATTTTACAAACCGATCCTTATTTTCAGATCAATGAAGCTATTGACCCAGCTGAATTTGTAGCGTTGTACAAAACATTTAGAACAACTCCTATTTACCGTCTTGGCGTAAAGCTTGGCGTAAATGCCAGTCAGCCCAATATAACCGAATTATCATCTGCTGTAGAACTTACCAAGGACAGCAATTACAAATACAACGTGGGTATTCTTTTCGGAGGCGTATTTGAAGTTCCGTTGAACCCCAAAATGACCATTCACTCGGAATTACTTTACCTGCAACGAAAGTTTGAAGTTAATTTGATGGTTGACAGAGGAACCAACCTGGCAGGTAATCCGCTTTCAAATGAATTCAATGGCATCGAAACACAAAATTGGGTTTCCGCTCCAATTACCTTTGAATACAAGATTATGGAGAAGAAGTACAACCCCTATGTTGCGGGGGGCGTGTCGATCGATTATTTACTGGGCGATAAGTTAAAAGGATTGCGAAGTCGCACCGATGCTGCTGCCATTACGGAGACAACCTTTGAACTAAAACCACAACGAGAAAAAATAAACATCAGTGCTATCGCTGCAGCCGGTGTAAAAATGAAAGTAGGCGGTGGATTCTTTGTAGCCGAACTACGCTACCTGTATGGAATCACCCCAATTAACTCAAGAGAGACCGCATTTGCCAATGAGCTTGCCACCTGGGATCAGGGCTATGCTGACCCGGTCTTCAAGTTATCTTCGCTTAGTGTAACCGGCTCCTACATCATTAACATCTTCAGTCCTAAAAAAAAGACTTCTAAAAAATGAGAATAGCTGCATTAATAATCGTTCTATCGCTTGCGGTGGTCACCTGCAAAAATATTGACAATGCAGATCCGAGTCCTCGCTCCACCTTCATCCGTTTTTTTGAAGAAGCTTATGGCACCACCGCTACATCATTGGAAATCATCCCTGACGGATACGTCATACTTGGAAATGCAACAGTTATTGACAAGGTAACTGATCAGTCATTTACTCAAACGGTGGTAATCCAAACGGATAAAAATGGCAATCGCATGGGCGAACCATTTGAAACCAAAGGAGGCACAGGTAATGCCATCAAACCCCTGATTTCCAATGGTGCTGTAAGCGGTTACGTAATCGTGGGTGATAGTATTTACCTCGACCCGCTGGCAGAACAGGCAGCCAATGTTACCGTTTCTTCCCTGAGGGTTTTGTTCCTGGATGCAAACCTTAAGTCTGTGGGTAAATTTGTGCTAACCGATACCTCTCCTATTGCTCCCAACAAAGTCAGGGACGACTTTTCAGGTGTATCAGTTAACATTACCAGTGACGGACGGGTAATTATTCTGGGAACGCTGAAGAAAGGAGTTGTCAATCAGCAAAGCGCTCCGGCAGAACCCTTCATCCTCGCACTCAAGAAAAACTTTACACTTGATTGGACACGCTCCTATGATCTTTTAGGAAGAACATCACAAAACTCAAAGTCAATCCATTATGCCAATGGTAAAATTATCTGGGCCAGCGCCATTGCGCAGGTACAGGGCGACTTTACATCCTCATGGGTGAGTATTCCTGTGGTCGATGAAAATTCAGTTTTCCCCAATTACAGTGTAATTGGTCAAAACTCGGATCAATTATTTATACCAAAAGATATACAGGCAGCTCATTCCCCCGGGTTGGGCTTTGGTGTGGTAGGTACCTATAGTCTTGAAACTGATGGTGCCAAAGGAAACATGTTCTTCCTAAGAGTAGATGCTTCAGGAAGTATAATCCCAGGCAGCGACCGGTACTTTGATGCCATCAATCTCGCTGTTAGTGATCGTACGTTATCTTCTATCATTGATGAAGGCGAGGCAATTACCTCCACCATTGATGATGGTTTTGTTATTGCAGGTACTACTACCACCAATCCAGAAAAAGGAAATGGTGGAAAAGATATTTTTCTTGTCAAGGTAAATTCTTTTGGCGACCTGGTGTGGATTAAAACGATCGGTGGCGCTGGTGACGAAGTGCCGTCCGCCATCCGCGAAACTGCAGAGGGTGACCTGTTGATATGCGGTACGAATACCCTTGGTGATTACGCCTCTGTCTTCCTGATGAAGACAGACAAGAATGGCGAAGTAAAGAATTAATGAACAATATCTTATTTATATATAGAATTTAACCTTTAGTCTATGAAGTGTTTATACAACGCCAAAACCATCCTTACAATATTACTTTTGGCTACGGTTTCTATCTCCTTTGGTCAAACTGTAACATTAGCTGATGCAACTGGCGAAGCTGCCTCAATAACTGGTGGGCAAACTAATGTTCCTGTCTTTGGCTTCAATCTAACTCGTGGTACAGCAGTAAACCTGACTGGGGCTACTGTTACCTTTTCTGCTCCGATTTCCGGAATTTTTACTAATGTGAGACTCTTTTCCTCAACAGATGCAGTTTTTTCTTTTGGCGGAGATACAAACCTGGGATCAATGACTCTTGGCTCAGGGAACGATTACGCCATTGCCGCCATTTCATCAGCTATTGCAAGTGGTGGTGGTACTTTCTACTATGTAGTAGTGGATGTTGATCCTTCTATTTTGTCAACAGCTACAATTAATGCTACCTGCTCGTCATCTCAAATAGTGACGACTGATACTGAGACAGGATCAGCCACTGGACCCACCTATAATAGTGGAAATATTACTGAATTAAGAGTTGACTTAACACAGAATGCTGATGCTAGTACAGCCATTGGAAATCAAACTGGAGTAGAACTACTGGACTTTTCAGCTGTTTCTAACGGCTCGCAAACTATAATTTCTCCTCTCGTCTTCACTTTCGATACAGATGTCTCCGGCATTTTAACGAGCTTTGATTTACAGGAAGGAGGAGGAAATATAGGGGGAGCAGAAAACTATGCCCTCACTGGTGGAGGTACAATTCTTACCGTCACTGGCTTTAATGCGGTCAATGTCTCCACCACAAAAAACTTTCAGTTGTTTGCAAATATCTTAAGTACTGCGACTTCTGCCAACGATTTTGTAGTAACACTAGCTACCTCAGGAGTTACAGTCAATCAAGGTTATCCCGAAGCTTCCGTTTCGTTTACTAATAGTATAGATGTCACTGCTTTAACTGTTGACTTAACACAGAATGCTGATGCTGGCACAGCTATTGGAAATCAAAGTGGAGTTGAGCTGCTGGATTTTTCCGCTGTTTCTAACGGCTCGCAAACTATAATTTCGCCTCTAGTTTTTACTTTCGATACAGACATCTCAGGTATTTTAGCAGGCTTTGATTTACAGGAAGGAGGAGGAAATATAGGGGGAGCAGAAAACTATGCCCTTACCGGGGGCGGCACAATTCTTACCATCACTGGCTTTAATGCGGTCAATGTCTCTACCACAAAAAACTTTCAGCTGTTTGCCAATATCTTAAGTACTGCGACTTCTGCCAACGATTTTGTAGTAACACTAGCTACCTC